>JACCDP010378940.1_pt1 | contig 85874 bp, 89 predicted proteins | sample 7445841 | NCBI WGS metagenome assembly JACCDP01 (sample SAMN15323441, study PRJNA562643) | freshwater metagenome | isolation source: river surface water | place: USA:Blue River Watershed | collected 2017-08-17
GGGGGGGTCTTGATCCTCCAGCCTCCTGGATAGAACGGATTTCATAGTGTGTGGAGTATTAAAATCCTCCGCTTAAAGCTTACTTATTTTGATAATATAATATAGACATGGATAACCCTGGAGGGAATATTGGATTACATAGCTGCACAAAATGTTCGTTTACTACAAAATATAAGTCCAATTTGTTACGACATCAAGTCAAGCATGACCGTGAATCTGAAATAGATCGTCAGGCCGCACTGAAGTGTGACGCATGTGGCCAGGTATTCACGAACAAGTATAACTGTGCTCGTCACAAAAAATTCAGATGTTCACAAAATCCTTCCATTGTACAATATGTTAACTCTCAAAGACAAGATGTTTACTCTCCAAGCCAAAATGTTTATTCACCAGGGCAAATTGTTAACTCTTCAACCGAAAAGGTTAACCATGTTTTGAACTCTGATACTGAAGACGATAATGATGAGAGTAATCGCATTTTTCCCTGTCCAACTTGTTACCGTGTATTCTCACGGGAGTCTCGGAGGATTTTGCACCTACCCGATTGTAAGCATGTAACTTCTTCTTTACAATGTTATAAATGTGGATTGATACTTGCTTCAAGGTCTTCAAAATCTCAACATATTAAAAGATGTTCTGGTACACGTCTTGATATGCAACGGTCACAAATAGCATCCGTGGTAAATGCCAACAATTCGTATAATACAACCACGAATAATACTACAAACAACAATACCAATATACAGAATCAAATTAACAACACGATTAATATCAACGGTTTTGGCAAAGAATCCATTGGGTACCTCAGTTCAGACTTTTTGGCAAAACAAGCTCTTCGCAATGGAAGTCAAGGTGCAATGGAGTGTATCAAAGCCATCCATTTCAATCCCGATCATCCTGAAAACCAAAACATTCGTTTACTTGCAAATGATGATATAGATAAGAATTTTGTTGCAGTTTATGATGAAGACAGATGGGACATCCGCGATATTGCGTGCACGGTGAGCGATGTATTACAAAATGTATGTATTCTATTGAAGAACCGTGCTGGTCAAGTTGATTTCCAAAAGAAATATGAAGATCATTGGATGTCCATATGTGATCGTTTGAGTAAGTTTACACGAACTACAAATCCTCACGACTTTTATACGATACTAAGAACTGTAAAGCATCTGATTAGAAATTTTGAAAAGATAGAGGTATAGCTAGGCAAATGTAAAGTAAGATTCTGCCCCACCTGTTAATTCAGTAACAGTTACTACCACTTTTTCATTACCCCATATTTTTGCTAATCGCATGACAGAAATTGATGTGACAAATTCACCTTCCATGTCAAAGGTACCCGATTTTGTGTTGGTTTGCCATTTGACGATCTTTTTGCCAGGTATCTGGTGCAATACTTTCATAATATCTCGTATATGCATTATTACTCTAGGTTGCACACTTATCATAGCGGCCGTCATTTCTTTACACGGTAGCCACATAGCCAAAAGGCTTTTGTTTGGTTTGGGTTTGTTTTAGATTTTGTAGATAACATGTCTAGACACACTCGCAATCTTCAAGAAATCTTTGCCACCGTAAGTGAGTACATAACTCTCCCAAGTGTACAAGTTGAATTTCTCAAATTTGCCAGATAGCATTTCGACATCTGCGGTATCATTCTTTATACCCAGTGCATCTGGAAAAGGATGTTGCTCATTATCAAGTCCACAGAACAATGCATTAGAGTTGCCAATAGGAACCAAGTACAAGTCTTCGCCAGTGGGAAGCGTGCAGATTCGATACTGATCCGACTTTGCACAATACGTATGAAACCAATCCATGATGATATGATTACCAATGATGAATGTCAAATTTTGACTTTTTTTTGTAACTTGAGAACATTTTTCATGTAACTAGGAAAACGATATAACAATAAATTGTTGAATCCACATAATATCATGACTGTGTGCAAGTTCTGGAAGCAAGGCTCTTGCAAACATGGAGACGCCTGCAAATTCGAACATAATGACGTTCCTGTACCCAAACGCGACACTTCCAAGTATGATCCTAGGAAACGCAAGGAAATGAAAGAACGTAAGCGTAGGCCAAAAAATACCGAGTCTTTTGAACCGCTGTCTCGTCCAGTTGATATGCGCATTGTTATGGATCTTGGAAACAAAGAACTTCGCACCTCTCTCACATCACGAGATGTGTTGCTCGTTCCCAACTTGTTTTCAGATTACGAAAAAGGTCAAATATATTCAAAACTAGAGTATGAAATTCATCACTGTGATGTGCCACAAGATCAAGTTTTGAAACTTTGGCATGGTAATACTCATTTGATTGCGGATGATCACACTCCTTGGAAGAAGAATGCACCCACATTTGCAATGGTTGTAGATCGCATTCGACAGTTCTTCAAAATGGACATCAAGGCAACGCGATTTAATTGGTACAAAGATACTTCTCAATGGAAAGCGTTTCATCATGATGCTGCTGCCATCAAAGAAGAGAAAGCAAAAACGCAGAACTTTACAGTTGCGGTAAGCTTTGGGGCGACACGTGATGCTGCCTTTGAAGAAAACAAAAGCAAGACGGTCATCAGCATGCCACAAGAAGATGGAACTATCTATGCATTCACACAAGATACAAATGTACTATGGAAGCATGGTATCTTGAAAGAAAAAGAAACAAGAGAAGAGGGGCGTATTAGTGTTATATGTTGGGGTTGGATTGATATGTCCACGTAAGTACATATAAGATTTTCCACAGTAAGGATAAATAATCTATGAAGTATTCCAAAGAATGGAGGCATCTACTGAATCAGATGCCTCCTAACTTTCAAGATGTAAGTTTAGATTATAAACATTGGAAAACACGGTGTAAGCAGTTGAACACAAGTGAAGCACTTGTCTTGTTAAGTTCAGAGTGCAGCAAGGTAGATGAAGCATTCAATTCGAGCTATCACGTGTGGAGACATCCTCCATCTATTCTTACTTGTTTTGTACGACCATTTCCTCCTGCCAATCCAAAAACACTTCTTTCATTTGCACAAGCAAATGCAAAGACAGTTTACAAAATATGCAAGCGGCTTCAAAAAACAAATAGAGATTCAACGCCAATGACGTGGTTAACTTCCATTCGAGCAGCACATGAGTTCAACTTCCTAGGAGGCCATCACACCACGCATTTGCAGCTATGTAATAATGGTCTTACGATTGAATGTCCTATATGCTTGAACATGATTCAAAGGAAAAACATGCTTATCTATCAATGTGGACATAATGCGTGTATTTCTTGTACTCTTCAGTATGCGAAGGTGAAAGAAAGAGGTTTGTGGTATCATGTTCTCCCACATGCACACCGTAAAGATTGTCTATATTGCCATTATGAGAAAGCGTTTGTAAACGCTACCACCGTATAATGGCCACATCATGTAGTGCGACGTTTCTTTTCTTCTTCGTTGATATCCACAACCATATCAACAGACTCCATAGGTGTCTCAGGCGTCATGATACAGTTGATGGCATCTTTGTCAAGTACCTCATTTGGGAACTTATCCATAACACATGTCGCCAAGGTTGTAATGGGTGCATGAGCAATGAGTAGTGTTTCTAGACGTGGAAGATCCGTTGTGACCGAGTTTGCCATTGTAAGTGAATTCAGAGACACGTTGCGTCGTATCCTGGATGGTGATGGCTTCATGTATACTGTATATTTTTGCATACAATATATGATAAGGTCACAATCTTTGTTTTGAGCCCAAAAACAAAAAGACGCACCTTGTAGAATGGGCCTCCATGGGAACTTACAACGCATCGCTTTTCTCGTCTTATTTCCAATTGGGGGTGCGATTGCATTGATGCGACACAAAATTGGAGATGGATGGTTGAAATATCACGTGTTTTTCCAACTGACGGCGACGCTCGTCGTTTTCACTGCCATTGGTGTACAACTAGTCAAATGGAAGAGAAAACGTAAGGAAAACACTCCCAAACAGCCGATGTCGCCAATACTAATGACACATATTGTGATTGGATCGATCGTAAGCTTTCTCTTAGTTAGCCAAATCTTGTGGGCATATATAGGTCGCAAGATAGCTCCTTGGGATGTTTGGTATTACACACATATGACTATGGCAGTGCTTATCGTAGGTGGTGGCATTGCGAACTTGGTTGTGGGAACTGTGTTAGCTCACGGTTGAATTTATAAATGTATTTAAGCATTACAGTGCATAAATATGTGACACCATCATGATCTACGATGATTACATTGATTATACAGCAGAGTACACTACGCGGTACGGACCGCAAACATGTGTGTTTCTTCAAGTCGGTGATTTTTTTGAACTGTATGCCGTCCATACTGAATCCGAAAAGCTAGGAGCGGATATTTTTGTGATAGCCGATTATTGTAATCTTCAAGTAACAAAAAAGAACAAATCGTTACCCGAACACTCTCGATCTAACCCATATATGGCTGGATTTCCTTTAGCTACAGTATCTAAGTATGTCCAAATACTGACACAAAACAATTATACTGTCGTTATCATCCGTCAAGTAACACCTCCACCTAATGTGGTCAGAAAAGTAACGGAGATTATTAGCCCTTCAACGAACTTGAACGATGCTGGAAACGAGGGGACTTACCTATTGACACTCTATGTTACGGAGGTTGGTGGACATATGGGCGTAGGGATGGGTGGTGTAGACATTAGTACAGGTCATTCATTTGCCTACGAAGCATACTCTACTGTAAAAGATCCATCATTTGCACTAGATGAAATATATCGTGTTATCGCATGCTATGCGCCTAAAGAGATCGTCTTGATTGGTGATGGCAGTGAAGATGTGCGTAAAGATGTCATGGAAGTTCTAGGAGAGAACCGTTGTGTCCACCCACGTTGGAATGCAGACATACGGGCATTTACGCGGCCCGCTTATCAAAACGAAGTCCTCGCAAAGGCTTTCCCAGTGAAAAAGACTCGCGCAGGGTTATTGTCGTTCATCGAAGCATGTAATTTGGAGCGTATGGGGGAAGGACGCATTGCATACGTATATACGATTCAGTTTGCATATGAGCACAGTGAGGTACTTGTTGAGAAATTGCAACTACCATGTATCTTAGAACGCAAGAACCATTTGGCCCTAGAATACAACAGTGCTCTTCAATTAAATTTGATTAGCTTGCTACCACAAGAAAAATCACTCATGCAAATCCTAAACCGATGCGGGACCGCTTTTGGGAGTCGGATGTTTCGTGAACGTTTGCTTGCGCCTGTATCATGCCCTGTAGAACTGACGCGCAGGTATGATTTGGTTGAAAAGTTCAAGAAAGACAATGTTGCCGTAAGAGCTCACAAGCACATGGCACAAATACAAGATTTGGAAAGGATGTTACGTAAGATGATTACAGGGTCGTTCTCACCGATGGACTATTCATCTTTAGACATGTCCATGGGTCACATAGAGAATGTAGCGGAATTGCTGGGACACGAAGATATGTGTGATAGAACACGGGCCATACTTGCATCTTATCGAAGTGTGCTAAATTTAGAAGAGTGTGCTAAGTATCTGTTGACGGATATTCGAGGTAACATATTTGTGTCGGGAATCCATGTTGATCTGGACAAAGCTTGTATAGAACAAGATGCTCTTACAGGTTTTCTAAAAACCGCAGCAGATGCAATCGGTAAGCTGGAAGAAAACAATGATAATACATTATGCCGTCTTGATTACAATGACCGCGATGGTTATTTCTTGACGATGACCAAAAAGAGATTTGAACATGCAACGAAGAAAGTTCGAGATCTTGGAAACGATGGATATCTCGGTGCAGGAATGCGGTGGAGCAGTTTAGTATCCAAGCCATTGAGTAGCAGTAGCTCTGTTCTTAGGATCACGAACGTGAAGATTCAAGAGACTTCAAATCAACTCATAGAAATGCAAAGATTGATTACGTACATAGCTACATCTGAGTTCAAAAAGTTTGTCAAAGAATGGGTCGACGAGCATGAAGAATCGTTGCAGCAAATTATTGCTTGGCTCGCAGAAATGGATGTGTCGTGCACGGTGGCAAGAAATGCGATGGACTTTGGATACGTGAGGCCCATTGTTGTAGATGAACCGCGTTCTTTCGTGTCTTGTGTTGGATTGCGTCATCCAATCATCGAGAGGCTGTTTATGCATGTAGACTATGTGAAAAATGATATTGAACTTGGAACAGATACATGCGAGAGTCTCTTATTATATGGTATCAACGCCTCAGGGAAAAGCAGCTTCATGAAAGCGATCGGTTTGACGGTCATCATGGCGCAAAGTGGAATGTATGTACCATGCGATTCATGTACGTTGTCTTTGTATCACCATCTTTTCACAAGGATATCGGGTGCTGACAACATATACCGTGGCATGAGCTCATTTACAGTTGAGATGACGGAGCTTAAAAATATTCTTCATCGCTGTAATGACCGCAGCTTAGTATTGGGTGATGAACTCTGTGCTGGCACCGAGGCAGTGAGTGCGCTTGCAATCGTTTCTGCAGGCATTGCATATTTAAGTTCTCGAGATACGTCATTTGTGTTCGCAACGCACTTGCATGAGCTTCCGCAATTACTTGAAACGACGATGGTATCGAAAATACCGAAGATTCGTATTGCACATATGCATATTGAAATGGATGGAAAGATACGTTATTGTCGCAAGCTTCAAGATGGTCAAGGAAGTCGCGTGTATGGTCTCGAAGTTTGCAATGCCTTGGGGTTACCGTCGGAGTTTTTGACCATGGCCAACCGTGTGCGACGGCATGTGATGGGAGTATCTGACGATGTAGTGAAACCAAAGCCATCAAGATACAATCGAGGTGTGATGGTTGATGTATGTAGAATATGCGGTCGGGCTGCGACGGAAACCCACCATATTCGATATCAAAAAGATGCGATAGATGGCAAAGTGGACGGAAGCGATGACGAAAGTAGTAGTGGAAGTGTAAACGTACACCAAGCGTCTAATCTGGTAGCTCTTTGTGAAGAGTGTCATCAAAAAGAACATACTGGGCAAATTCATATCAAGGGGTACGAACAAACATCCGAGGGTGTTGAATTAGTGATCGCGTCCACACAGCCACTTCCCATGACTGAGGGCGATATTTACTCCCCATTGTATGAAAAGCTTAGACTTGGGGCAAAAGGTTGGAAACACAAGACAAAAACGGGTAGATGGATTGCATTATGTCATGATCGCGCAATGGATAAACTCCGTTTAGCTGGATGTGATCTAGAAATTGCTCAAAAACGACTCTATGATGCAACACTTTGATTGCGAATGGAAAATTTGATCGTTTACGAAGTATGTAAACCAATGCGTGCGATGCTGAAAGAACCACCATACGCTGTGATAGATAAGGAGAAATACAAGAAGTTCTCTGATTCGCTGGTACCGAAAGGATATGAACAAGCCGTCAATGTTGCAAATAAGAAGATGTGTCTCGTGTACGTGATGGATGATTTGATACCCAATGGTATGATACAATTCACACGTGAGTGCACTTGGAGAGAGATCCATGATGCTATTACGTTTGAAGTGCGCAAAACAAGGTATGGAAAATATGGAAGTCTCATTCAAAATGTTGGTTTGTCTTATCATCCAGTATATCGCGTGACAAGATCCAAAGTGGTGGATCCTCGTCGAGGAACTCCATTTGAGTGCTTGCCAGATCGTGCAATAATATACATATCTATGTTGCAGCGTGCGGAAGGATGGATTCCCATTGCCATCGGATTCGATGTGTGCCATTCATGTGGAAAGATGGAGAACGAAAATATTGTTATCAAAAAATGTAAAAATTGTAGAAAAGCAAAATATTGTTCAAAAACTTGTCAATCACGCGATTGGACGCTGCACAGGATAAAGTGTTTGGTAAGCAGTTAAAGAAACGAGCGCTCTAGATGCTGCAATTGCTAACGGAGACTCCTTCGTTTTTTGGCGGTCTGGGGTCATGGAGCAATCGCGAAATGATCGCCTGTACATTAAGTATTCGGGTGTGATAACGTCCTCCAAACGCGAAGAACGATTCACAGCATATGTGAGAGGTGTAGTGTGGATGGGTGACATGCTCGGGGATCGATCCCCGTGCGAATGAATCGTGATTATTTTTACAGAAGCTGTATTGGGTCGATCATTATCCATTTTGGAGCAGCATGCGCCCATTCATTGTTGTTCTACAGAGGTCTCATAAAAATATGTCAATAGAGTTTTTCTCTTGGGATCTTCGTGTGGCAATATATGCGGGTGTGATAATATCGTCCAATCGAGAACTTCTTTGTGGGGTGATCACGCTCGTTGGCGGCAGCAAAGGAGCTGCATCTTCGACTGGAATCTCATATGTGACTTTACTATGCTTGCACAGACATGCGCCCATTCATGCAAATCTACATGTAGTGCCTAAAAAATAAGAAGTGCTCTTGGCCTGACTCGAACAGACTGTCTCCAGTTTACAAAACTGGTGCATATACCACTTGTGCTTCAAGAGCTAGGGGAGCAATCGCGGCTCCTAAGTACCAAAAGGAATGTTATCCTTATATTTGTTTTTGTATTTAAGAGAGCCACATACAATACTCTACGAGCTCTTCATATGTAGAAACGGTCAAAGCGATTTGAGCGTTTTGAAGAAACACAAAGTCGGTGTATGTAGTGTAATAGAGGTAATACTGATTTGTACGAGTATTATATTGCCATTCAACGTAGTAGTTTTCGCGGGCGTCTCCGTAGGCACACACAACTTCTATATGTGTACCGCGCAATCCGCGGATATTGTCATCAAAACACCATCGACCGATGTAGTGGGTGGGCACATCCATGGGTTCTCATCTCTAATATGACGCAAATGGTCATTTTTTCGCGTGTGCAAACTTGCGATCGGAGGTACTGCAATGCATCAGCTCTCCCGTAATCGCATCTTGCACATAATACTCGGATTGAAACTCTGGGGTCATATGATCGCATTTGCGGCAAGTAAAAAAGTACCGTGTATGGTAATAATCATCGTCTCTGGTTCGTATGTATTCATGTTTGCACTTTGCTTGGATATTTACGATCTCTGTTTCCCACTCCCGAATATCTCGCTTAGCAATATGAATACGTTTATATAATTCTGTAATACGCGAATCCATGGTATCACTCATAGTTTGTAGCGGTGCATAGGCACCTCAAATTTTCATATTTTCAGCAATTTCCATAACACGCTCATTGATATTTTCAAGTTCTTCCAAGATGTCTTGTATTTCATCATCCTCTTCAATGTCATCTTGGAGCAAGGCCAAAATATGCATGATGGCTGCGAGAAGTTGAATGTCTAGATCAGATTTTGTATCAAGATCTTGCAAGATCTGGGATGCTTGTGTATTCGATGTTGTGGTGGAGGGATTACCATAGTGAGTTACAATGCGCTCCATGAGTCGACGCAATAGGATGCGCTGCTTTGCAACGATTTCGTCCATGTAAAAAAGTGACGACAAAGTCTTATCTCAAGAATAGCATATAAGGATTGAAGGGCAGGATCCACCATTGATGTTCACCTACTACTCTTCCTTCGCGTTCCTATTGGTCTCGTTATGGTCCAATGGGTCGTGGATTCAACCGTATTGTAGCGTTCTTTGTGCTACATCGGTGTTGCATCACGCCAAGTTTTATGATAACTATATTGGTCGCAAATGGGTACAGTTCGCAGATCGATGTGTAGCGCATGTCGTTGGAGCACGAGCAATGTATGAAAGCATGGTTACGCCTATCACCGAAACCAATAAACTCAGTCTTATCGCATGTCAAGTGTGTTTCGCATACGTCGCTGCCATTTATTATGGTCGACTAAGATGGAGAGATGATTGGTACCTTCACAAAACGATCCATATCATTGGAGCTCTTGGACTATGGCTTTTATATCAGAGCGGTGATCGTGATGCAGTCGATGAGTTATGTAGACCGAGGTGCGATCGGCTGTTCCTTGAAAAATTGAAGATAGATAGATGAACAACATAAAATATGTCATGTGTGCCTATGGATGTAGCCGAACAGTTATCTGTGGTGTCAAATTTGATGAGTGATATTGAGGCGGAGCGTGTTTTTGCGGTACGTGCCCATAAAATTGGAAAGCTATATCGTTTTTTGAATGATGTGTATGGGAAATACGCATTAACACGCCGATCTGTTCTGCACTGCGGTGATATCTACATTTCACTTCAAAAAAGTGCAAAAGACATTATGGTACATGCAAATCTCTTAGATAAATCGGTAGCCAATGAGATCGTGGCGTTTCTTGAGTTGAAAAAATGATCGGTGATGTTAGGATCTTTTCGTGCATTTCATGTTTGGACCTCACGCATCCAAAGATAAACGTGGTGGATTTGTGGAGACGTTGGAAAAATTACATAAGCGTGGATGCGGTTGCATGCAGGTATTCGTTGGATCGACATATGGTCGCATGTCAGAAGCTTCGGAAAAACGCTACATGGAAGAAGCTCCCGAAGTCAAGAAAGCCTTGAAAAAGTTAGGGATGAAAATGTTTGTACATGCACCTTATACGTTGAACTTTGCGAAAAAGGCAGAGGATGGCGATGCGTATTGGATAGAAGCGTTATGGACGCAATTGAAGATATGCGATGCGATGGGGGCAGAAGGTGTTGTCTTGCATATGGGAAAATCATTAAAACTAGATTTGAGTGAAGCAAAGGATGTGTTTCACGAAAACTTGTTACAGCTTATTGGAAAGATGAAAGCGACCAAGTGCGGAGCAATGATATTCATAGAGACATCGGCAGGTCAAGGTACGGAACTCTACCCAACATTAGAGTCGAACTTGGAACCTGTAGTGGAATTCTATGCACGGTTTACGGCAAACCAACGCAAGTACATTGGCTTGTGTGTAGATACGTGTCATATCTTTGCGGCAGGGTATGACTTGGGCACACGTGTACATGTGCAACGATTCTGGAGCGACTTTGAGGAACGCATCGGCATTGCACATCTAGGCGTAATCCATATGAACAACAGCTTGAAGGGTTGCGGCTCTCGAGTGGATCGTCATGCACCTCTTGAGGCTGGCAAAATAGACTTTGATGCATTGGCTGAGTTTGCAAAATTGGCAGACAAACATGGTGTGCCAATGATTGTGGAGACATCTGCGCCCGAGCGTGATGTAGTTGTGATTAAGAAATGGCTGGATGGCAAGTATACCAAAGAAGCGGTTGATCGCGAGATGCGTGACGCTATGTTTTCTTGATGCGCGTTAATGATTGAATGATTTTTTTGTGGTTTTTTTGTAATCATGAACCAAGAATTTCAACGTGCAGTGGAGCGTGTAAACAAGCTTGGATACACACCAGATAACGATGTTCTCTTGGAGCTTTATGGGCTTTATAAACAATCTACTGTGGGAGATAATAACACCGATAAGCCTTCATGGTATGATATGAAAGGCAGTGCAAAATGGCAAGCTTGGATGAAAGTTTTTGGAATGCCTTCTACAGTGGCTATGACAAAGTATGTGGCACTTGCAAACACGTTATAGGTTTAGGTTTAAGCATTTAGCGAAAATATGATAATAGGTGAGAATAAGTGTGCGCGTAAGATGTATGTCATTGTAGATCTAGGTTACTTGTTGTTCTATCGGTATCATGCGTCTATGCGCTGGCTAGACTTTCAAAAGCAGCTGGAGGAAGAATTGACGGAGGAATATATTGCCAGCATATTCAAAAAGCACTTGATCAGCCAGTTAGAAAAACTCCGCAAAAAGTACCCTTCTGCACACTTCTTGTTTTGCAAAGATGAAAAGCATGGGAATGTATGGCGGAAAGCTATCTATCCTGAATACAAAGCAACGCGGGGGGAAGCATCGCGATGTGAAGTGACTGCGCGCATAATAACATTGCAGCATGTGATGATTCAAGTGGTTAATGATATTGGGCGTGTATTTGAAGGCCATGGTCTTGAAGCCGATGATGTAGCGTATCTATTAGTGCAAAAGCTGAGAGCGGAGCAACCCTCGGAAGAGATTATCATCGTAACATCCGATCGCGATTATTTGCAAATGACCGATGAAAAAGTGCATATTGTAGATGGCTCTGGAAAATGGGTTGTTGGGTCAGGAGATGCAAAGAAGGACTTATGGACCAAGATCATTATGGGCGATAAATCCGACAATATTTCGCCGATCGCAAAGGGATGTGGTAAGAAAACGGCGGAGGCGCTGGCGGGTGACCCCAAAAAATTGGTTGAATTTGTTGCAAAACACAAGTGTCATGAAATGTTGGATAGAAATATCACACTGGTTTCGATGGACAAGATTCCAAGTGATTTGAAAGATGCGTTCTATGCGACGTATACGGAGTTGTAAAAAGGGCTGGTCCCAAATAAATCTTTTGTTGTCATCAAATATAATTTTTGCCAAAATTTGATTGTTCATATATTGAGAATGTCAACTGAAACAGTTACACAGCACACTATGTCTACTGCTACCGCGATGACCAAGGTTTTCAAGGCTCTCCGTGAGCTTGAGGAGGATGCCGCGATGAACGCGATCGATGACTTTGTCTCGGAGCTGAAGGCGGCTTTCGAGCTCGAGGACATCGATTCGTTCGTCGAGACGTACAAGAAGAAGCTGACGCAGAAGCTCAAGGATGAGGCCAAGGAGGCTGCCAAGAAGCCGAAGAAGGCGGTCAAGTTGGATGCGGAGGGCCACGTTGTCAAGCGTGAACCGTCCGAGTACAACATCTTCATCCGTGAGGCGATGCTCAGGCTCAAGGCTCTTCCCGAGAACCATGAGGTGAAGGGCAAGGAGCTCATGGCGATGGCCGCTGCCGAGTGGAAGGCTTCGGGCAAGGGCAAGTCTAAGAAGTCGGACGAGTGAGCAATCATTCGACAGCTTAACCCTCAAAAAACCAAAAAAACACTAAAAACGCACAGTCGTTTTTGGTGTTTGTATGATGCATATGTAGAGATGTCCGACGAGGAACGGCGCAATATGATTTTGAAGTGGAAGCGCACCCCTGATATCAACCCGCGCACAAATAGAAAAATCAAGCCCGATGCTCAAATCTATCGATCCTTGATAGCGGAAGCTGAAGAGCTTGGTATCTCACCTCCCAAATCTGCAATTGTATCCTACCCAAATACTCAGTCAGTCATACATGGATGTCCAAAAACAAACTATTCTTTAGATCCAAGCATCTTTTTAGGTAATGCCGCTACAAGAAAACGTCTTCAGATTGCGCAAGAGCTTATCAACCTACCTCAGAAAGAGAAGCAATACATTACAAATCTTTACAAAAATTTTGGGTTATGTGATGCGCCATTACACTTTCGAACGAAAGGTATGAATGAAGAGGATTACATCCCTCTATTAATTCAATACCAAAGAAGAAGATACGGCAGCGGTGTGATTTATGATGGTAATCTCGCAATATCTTTGAAACAACAAAGAGTGTACGTCGATGGCGCACATTCCTTTGAAGACTCGATTGCACATGTAAAAACATATAAACCAAGCATCTACGTCATGTATTGTATGTTCCCCATGCACGGAAGTACATGGCATCAAAACATGCTGTTTGTGATACATGGAGAGAGAATCATTCGTTGTGAGCCTTATACAGAAGATGTTCAAGAAAAATGGAATAAGAAATATGACACTATCATGAATGCCTTTTGTGCAGATTATGGTTTCAAATATGAAGGTGTGATGTTTAGTAACCAAAAGACTACCAAATTTCAAAGCATTGAAAGTAAATTTGGAAAATGTCATTGGGATGTTGGCGGGTATTGCGTGCCATGGTCTATGTTCATTGCAGAGATCTTGTTGCATCGTACAATCACGTCCAAGCAACGTCCATTTTCTTCGAAGCAGTCCCTTGAAAAATATATATCATACGTCACCTATCATCCACTATGGTCACAACCATGGTTTTTGCGTAAACTAATGTTGGATTTTTTATATACGCAGACGATCTTCATGTATAATGACCGCATTACAAGTCCAACGTTAAAACCCAAATACAAACAGTTCATTAGTACGCATATCACGTCACCGTCGTCATAGTTACTATGAATTACATTTAAAGCAATACAGAGACATAGACGCAGAATGGAGCCGATTCGTATATTTTTACCCATTTTGGTGTACAACCGCACATGTCATAGCGCGTATATGATGAGTATTTTGAAACTCGTGTGTCATTGTCTTCAAAATGGAATTGAGATTGTTGTACAAAAAGCAGATTTTGACAGTCTTGTAAGCCGTTGCCGCAATGCAATGGCTGCTGCATTTATGGGGTCTGACTGCACTCATCTTTTGTTCATTGATGGGGACATTGAGTTTGAGGTCGAAGATGTAATGAAACTGATCCGTGCCAAGAAAGACATCGTTTGTGCGGGGTATGCTCAAAAATGGATGGACCTCAATCCTGAGCTTGTGAGCCAGGCGAACCCAGCAGAAATTATCACAAAGAATAGTGTTCATTTGTTGAGTAATCAACCTATCCAAAGTGTGATGGAGGCTAAATACGCTACAACAGGGTTCTTGCTCATCCGCCGCGAAGTGTTTGATGATCTGCGTGCAGCCTACCCAGAGAGAAAGTACGTCAACGATATTGACGGATATTCCGCCCCCGAAGCACGAGACTTCTTTTACAACTTTTTTGCTGTAGAGGTCGTGAATGGGCGGTACGAGTCAGAAGATTATGGATTCAGCCGTCTTTGTACTGCCATCGGAAAGAAAGTGTACGTGATTACGGATATCGTGTTAGGGCACCACGGGTGGTATGGGTTTCGGAACAACCTGTATAGACAGTTGGTTTTGGTGAGAGAACCAAACACTTCTTTGGGGCAGGCATAAAGCTTAAAAAAGTACATAAGAGGATATGAAGATGGCACATTAGTTTTTAAAGCGGCATGGATCCCCATACGTATGGTTTAGAGCTTACAGAAGCGGATCCACAATTCGAACAACCAGATAAGATTAAGATAGCATTGAAGCCACATCAACGTGCAGCGTTGTACAGAGCGCAGTTTGCCGAAAGGTATGGGCATGTGAACTTGTCGATTCCATCCAACTTTACCGAATATGTTCGACGCGGTGGGTACTCTTACCACGGCAATGTCAAGGTGTATATGAATACCTTTGTATTAGGCGACCAAGTTGGATATGGTAAGACGCTAACGGCACTTTCGATCATTGCGTCGACACCATCAAAGGACATCTATTGGGATCCCGAAGTCGTCGTGAGTTCTCAAATTCCATGTGGAAATCATATGGGTACGTTTCGTGCTGTATTGGAGAGACGGAAGTTGACGCCAGAAGAGAAGATGTTCTATACAACGCTGGTGGTCGTGCCACATGGCCCCGTATATTGTCAATGGAAGGCTGCAATCCAACAGCAAACAAACCTAAAAGGTCTTTTCCTTGATACGCTTACACATATTCGTCGTGAATGCCCACCTGCTGGATCAGAAATATCGGTTCTAAAAGAGTTCTTTGAAAAGTACGATGTAGTGCTGTTGAAAGGTACCTCAATTAAGACATTGATGTCCTATTACGAAGTCCCTTTTCGTGAGCATCCATTGAACGGATTCGCGCGTATTATGATTGATGAGGCACATGACTTGCTGCCCAAAGTTCCAATGCTGGATTTTCGCTCACTATGGCTTATCAGTGGAACATATCAAATGTTGCCGCACCGTATGTATTCATACAGAGGCATGTGCAGTGTGGTGCGGGAGATCTTTAATGAAGAACGCATGCAACTAACCTTGATTAAAGGCAATCGGGAGTTCGTACAAAGGTCTTTCAATGTACCTCCCTATCGTGAGTTCTATCATCTATGTCACTTGCCACCACAACTTTCCATGGTGCAACCGTTCTTGAATCCGTCGGTCATGGAGAGAGTCAACGCAAACGATATTGCAGGAGCTATTCGAGAGCTAGGAGGTACGAACGAGACCGAAGAGGATATTGTAAATCTGGTGACTCGCGACTTGCAACGCGACATCAACAATAAGCAACGTGAAATCAACTATGTAGAGTCTTTGGATATTCTACAAGACGCGAGAGACCATCGCCTTCAAGTGTTACGCGCTGATTTGACGCGGCTCCAAGACAAGATGCAAGCGCTCAAGGATCGTGTGACCCAATTGTCGGAGAAGCAATGTGCAATTTGCATGGATACGTACGACAACCCGATTATGCTAGAATGCACCCATGTATTCTGTGGCGGATGCGTCATACCATGGATGCGTCAAAGCACGGGCCGTCGCGTGTGCCCCACGTGCCGTATGCCGATTCAATGCAAGAAATTGACAGCTATTGTGACCGAAAGAGCCAATCCGACAGGAACGGGCGTTGGTGAGCCACCGATGTTGAACAAAGAGGACATGCTGCTCAAGTTACTCGAGGATAACCCTACGGGACGTTTCTTGGTATTTTCAAGGCTAGATAGCACTTTTTGGAACATGACTACGCGTCTTATGGAAGCAAACATCACGCACGCAGAGATCAAAGGCTCGACACCTCAAATGATGAGAATCTTGGAAAGGTTCCGCAGTGGTGAACTACGTGTGATCTTGCTAAATACATACCACGCTGGTTCGGGAATCGACATCAGTTGTGCAACCGACGTGGTTATCTTCCATAGCATGGGCCTCGACAAAACGCAAGCAGTTGGTCGTGCCCAACGTGTGGGTCGCACGACGGAGCTGAGGGTTCATAACTTGTGCTATGCACACGAAATGTAATGTGTTCTCTAAGTTAGATGGCAAAGTCAAATGCGAAGGCCGAGTGCATACGGACCGTGGCCAACTGGAGTCGAGTCGATAAGGCACACATCTTTGACCAAGCTGGATTTCGGCCAACGGCCGTAGAAGAAGCGATGGAAAAGGCTTCTCCAAAGTTGATTGCTTTATTCAAGAATATAGAAGAACTAGATGCAGCTGATCGAGTCAAAGATGGAAAGGTGTATAAGCATATGATTTTCACAGATGTGCGAAAGGCTCAGTATGGTGTGAAGATACTAGCGGCCGCGTTTGCAGCGAAAGGTTACAAACACTTGTACAACTCTAAGTTTGAGGTTGTAGGCGCCAAGGGCTTGAAATCGGGACATAACTTTGCGACATTGTGCAGTACGACCATCTATGGGAAGCCAATGCCTGTGCGGTTCCGTAAACAGATTTTGGAGATGTTCAATGCACGTCCCGAGAACGTGTATGGAGAGAATCTACGTTTTTTGTTGTTGGATCGCGGATTTAAGGAAGGCATTGACTTGTTTGATGTAAAATATGTTCATTTGTTCGAACCCTTGATATCGACATCGGATGAAAAGCAAGCGATTGGACGTGCAACACGGTTTTGCGGTCAAAAAGGATTGCCGTTTGTGCCAAAACGCGGCTGGGACCTTCACGTATATCATTATGATGTATCCATTCCAGATGAGTTACAAGAGAAGATGGATGCTACACGCATGTTCAAGTTGTATTTGAATTACTCGGGGTTGGATTTGCGTCGTTTAGTGTTTGCAAGCACGCTCGAAAAAACAACGATGATCGGGGCTGTGGATTTCACTCTCACACAGAATATTCATGATCCGAATCGAGACCATGGATCTGACGAGTACAAGTCATTATTTGATCCTAAACCCATGCGTCCGCGCCCACCTAGCAAAGAGAAACCTGTGGACGTTTTTGACCGCTCCAAGTTGTCACGATGGGATCGTATGAAAGGCCCTTTGTTTACACCAAAAGCACCAAAAAAACTAAAGAAAAGCGGCGGAGGGAAAAGGCCGATGGCACCCAAAGTAAAAATGAGCGCAGCAAAGCTGAGGGAATATATCGATGAACGGTTCCATCGGTACGAGTGGCCACCGATAAAATTGGAAAACCTATGTGGAAGTACAGATGGTGGTGCGGAGATTGTCAAGTTCACGCCGACACAAGACTTTGTGCGAAACTATTTTAACCCATCATCTGTCTACAAAGGTTTATTGTTGTATCATGGAGTGGGTGTAGGGAAGACATGTAGTGCAATGGCGATAGCGTCCACTTCGTTTGAGCGGCAAGGATATACTATATTGTGGGTCACACGACATACATTGAAGGCCGACATTTGGAAAAACATGTTCCGTCAAGTATGTTCCTTAACAATGCGTGAACGTATCGAAAAAGGGGAAAGCATCCCTGAAGATGCGCTACAAAAACCAACCAAGCATTTACCATCTGGGTGGATGGCGCCGATAAGTTACAAACAATTTAGCAACTTGTTGGAAGGCAAAAATGATCTATACCGAGTGATGGTTGAGCGCAATGGAGAAGAAGACCCATTACGCAAGACATTGATCATCTTAGATGAAGCGCATAAGCTGTACGCACCAGACTTGGTGGGGAGCGAACGGCCAAACGTAGAAGCGTTGAGGACACGAATCCATCAATCGTATGATGTAAGCGGAAAAGATTCATGCAAAGTGTTGTTAATGTCTGCGACACCGTTTAATATAGACCCTATGGAAATGATGAAATTGATGAACTTGATGCGCTTGCGTAAAGATGCCTTGCCTGAGAACTTTGATGAGTTTGAAGACAAGTATTTGGATCTAGATGGAACTGGAATGTTTACGGAAGCAGGTCGAGACAAGTATATCAACGACATTGCGGGTTATGTGAGTTATTTGAACCGCGAGAAAGATGCACGTCAGTTTGCTATTCCACAGTTCCATAACATCATTGTGCCAATGACACGTAGTATGGCCCCTCAACTGCGCGAACGTATATCCGAGTTTGAACATCGAGTGAAAGAGATAGATGCAGACTTGGAAGACGGCAAAGGAGCAATGAAAGAAGTGAAAGCGCGTGTCAAAGATGATCGGGAAAAGAAACTAGAAGCATGTAAAGATGCTCCCAGAGGAAAGAAAACAGAATGTCAGAAGAAAGTGAGGGAAGACATGAAATTGTTTGAAGAAAACATGATGTCTGAGCTGAAGACGAAGATGGTGGATGCGAAGGAAGAGCAAAAGAATGTGAAAAAAGAGCTGAAAGCAACGATGAAACAACTGAAGGATGTGAAAAAAGACCCAAGCCAAGAAGCTCAATTGGAGGCTAGGTGCAAAATATAAGCTTAAAGACGACTTGCCATGGTTAAAGTAGGGTGAAATGAGATGCAAAACAAGAAGGAGTTTTTGTTTCGATTTGTGGATGCTACCGTACGTGAAAAGCTACAACTTGACCAAGAAGCCTTGTATAGTACGACAGATCAGTTGACAGCGGACAAGATTACAAAAGACCTGCTACGTGTGTTGCCAAAAACAAGTATAGTAACGGATGCGACGGCATGTATTGGAGGGAATACATACTCGTTTGCACAGGCATTCAAGCAAGTGCTTGCGATTGAGAAAGATGCTCGTCGAGCTCATATGCTTCGTACAAATATGACGTTATTGGGTGCAAAAAACGTAGCGACATATTGTGGAGATGCGATTGAAGTTATTCCACGAAGTCATCATGATTTAATATTTATCGATCCGCCATGGGGAGGTCCAGAATATAAACAACATGCTAGAGTTGTATTAAACTTGTCGGGAACACCATTGACAACGATTTGCAATGAGTTCGCGAATTATACAAAATACATTGCATTGAAGGTTCCTATGAATTTTGACGAAAGCGTGTTCTATGAAGAAACGAAATCCACGTTGGAACTTGTACATCGCAATGCACAATTGAGAAAAATGAAGTTGTTGGTATTCAAAACTTTGTTGTGGTCACATGCCTAGAAGCGAGTTTGGGTTCATACGGAAAAGTTGGACGGCTGCGATGACGCCCATGAAAAGTGCGAACGACCATCCAAGTATGCGAGCGCTTGTAGATACAAGGTCTGGCAAGGGTGGTTCATGTACAGGAATAATATTACCAAGATCGTGCATCATAATGATGGTATGATTGCCAGGCACTTCGAGGTCTTTCGCGAATGTTTGAGGTCCGTCAAGGGGATCTGGGCGTTTTGTAATAAACAGTACATTCTCGTCCGTTTGTGGCTCTTCATCCACTATTTGTTCATCAGTGACGGCTTCAGGAACGTAAATGACGGAGTAATTTTTGTCAGTACTTGTCATGTCTATGGACAACCTCTTTTCATTCACATACTTGGTTACACGTGCGCGCCATTTTGCGAAGTCATAATTGGTCATAAAAGCAGGTGCATCGAGTGCAATATATACTTTCATGTCCGAATTGAAATCACAATCTGCGTGCATCGACAGGTTATGGATCTCCATTGTGGTATTACTACGTATAGGTAGTGTGATAGCTTTAATGTTGTTTTCAACGTGTTCAACGTGTTAAAACTATATATGGCTACAAAACTATATATGGCTACAATATAGTTGAATAAAAATGACATATTACGAGGTCATTCGTGATGATGTAGTTTTGTTGCGTACCCATGATTATATGGCCGCCAAGAGCCTATATGACTGGTTCAGCACGTATATGAGTAGATTTTCATATCGACTTGTCACGAGGACGGTCTAGCCGTGGGTGTTTGGGGCATGCATGCACGAGCTCATTAGACGCGGGGCGTTTTTTTGTACAGTGTTGGTGATCTACAGAGTTTGCACGATACCACTCTGCATATTCCGTTCGCTCTTCTTTACGAAGTTCTTCCAATTCTTTCACTTGCCAAGGTTGAAACGACATGATTAGATAGGCAGTCACAACTTGTTTTTATGTCATTTTTACGTCTAATTAAAGACTTGTGAACTGAGATTGCATATGAAAGAAGAGATCGTTGAATTGGGATACGTCCACATATGCGATGGGCGTGTTGTAGCGTCGATACCACCCAAAGACTGTGCGCGCATGGATCGATGGGAGCCCACATTGGAATACTTGAATACAGAGCCACACGAACTATGCGGTGAGTTTTTTCTTTGTCTTTACGATGGTTGGCGTGAAAATTCAAAGCCGTGTTGGCCAACTCATGCGCCTCCTGAGTTTATGCCTTGGCAACACCCAAAAGTGAAAAAACAGCATTATTTGGTGGGGAACCGATTTTGTCATTCGGTGATGGCGCCGTCGGGGGTGTACCCAGAATTAGCCTTGCCAGTTCTTACTTATCATAAGCATGTGATGGACCGAACTGCAGTGTGTATCCCTCATGTTGAGTGCAATTACGAGTTGAATATCCAACACGATGATTGTGCTTGGGATTCTAAAAAAGACGTAGTATTTTGGCGTGGAGCGCGAATTTCTCAACATGCAAGCGAGTATTCATACTTGGGCGTAGGTGGGAAGCATCCGCGAGAATGGATCATGAACAAGACTGGGGTAGATGCTGCATTTGAGAATAATGTACCGATCGATGTGCATTTACAGCATAAGTATCTTTTAGATATAGATGGGACAGTGAGTGATTGGCAAGGACTTCATTGGAAATTATTGAGCAATTCTGTGGTACTGAAACACAAGTCGCATTGGCAGAATTGGTACTCTATACATTTGCGTGCTTGGGAGCATTACGTTCCGATAGATGATTTCCGCAATTTAGACAATATACTGAATTGGTGTAAACGGAATGATGACAAATGTAAAGAGATCGCGCAAAATGCAACGCAGTTTGCACGAGATTTCTTTAAGTGTTGAAAAGTATATAAGGATTAATCGTTTTGTATTGGTAGGTCAGGACAATCTGGCCCCTTTCAAATGCCATGCGTTTGAAATGGTAAGCGTGGTTTCCCGAGTGGTCAAAGGGGGCGGTCTCAAGAACCGCTGCGTAAGCTTCGCAGGTTCGAGTCCTGCACCACGTATATTCATTTTTGATACCACAATGTGTGACTCATAGTGGACAAGCCTTATACCAAACTGACTTGTGTAAACCGAGGACCGTAATTGCCATTCCAATTCCCATTATCACGTCCCGAAAACTCAATTGTCACGGTCGTTGCTGAACTGAGATCTGTTGTGCTTGTAAATGTTTCTTGTGTCCATACGGTCGATGTAATATTTTTTGATGTCGTTATTCCAATCGTTTGAATTACGGTAGCACCGTTCTTGAAGATTGCTTTAGCAGTATACGAATCCGCAATTGAGCGATTGTAATCGGTAGATACATAGTAGGAAAAAGTATAGCTACTTTTTGGAGATGATAAGGATATTGATTGTGACACGAGTTGACCTCCGCTAAATGAAAACATCAAATACGTAGGGTATGTCGACATGGGATCATTGAGTTTAATACTCGGCTGTGAACTTGCTTGGGTTTGATTATAATTTTCCGTGGATCCCCACCCTGTTGCACTGGTCCAGTTATTCGTAGTGGTAAAATTTGGGTTTTGGACCAGATTAGTACCGCCAGCAACTGGTTTGCTCTTCCCTGAAAAATTGGAAATGGAAATAGCACCCGATGATGGTATTCCGACCACTCCTGTAGTGTATGCCCCCGACGAGTAATACTCACTAAGCATAATGGGATCGCTACCACCAAATTCTACTTGTAAGTTGGAAAACGATATATACTGTCCTGAAGATGGTAGCACCATTACTATACAAGTAAAATACATTCCATTGTAGAAAAAAGTGACGCCAGGTAGACAAATATCGTCCGTCGCTATGCTATGAAGCACATTATCTCATTGTATCGCGTCGTTCGAACGGAGGCTAGTGTACGCAGCGAAACCGCATTAGGCAGTTTCGAAATCGCAGAAGGATATCGAATCTTCACAGAACAAGATGTTCACATTCCGTTTGGATACATGCTCATGGGGGTCGCAACTCACAAAAACTACGACAACTGGTTTGAACAAACGATCATTCCCATCATCGAGCAACATAATGGCGACAAGATGTTTGATACTTGGGCATATAGCCAGCTCGAAGATCCTGAACATGTGACCATTGCGATGTGCATTGATGACGTGCTCGTAGCACCTGATCTGCTCAACAACATGACATCTTTCTTTGATGGACCCAAAGACCACTTGGTTATTTTGCGAAGCATTGGACAAAGTGTGAGGAAGTTTACAAATAGAAAGATAAGGATTCCACCCATTTGCGCATCTTGGTGGCTTAAAAAAGAGATCGAATGCATTACTACAAAAAACGTACGGCTGCAGATGTGTACATGACCAGCAACAAATCCGTAGCACGGATGTCTTTCAACGGACGATACAATCCTTTGGTTTGATAGAATATTTTCATGAGATACAATGTGTAGAAGCCAATAAACGTTTGGAGCGCAAATTTATAATCTGCAATGTTCTTTTGTTTTTTCATCAAAACATGCATTGTTTCTATCTCAGCAAGCATGCTTTCTATCTCGTCCATATCTATTGCTCATGGAGGAACAAAACATACGATCGCTAACGCACGTGTGGCAGTATTGACAATAAGTACAATGCCAACTCTCGCATCTCACGGAGTGTTGTCATATGACATGTAGCTATTTCCCATAACTCTTCATTGGATGCAAAAACAAAGTTATACTGTGGACGTATGGGTGCTAAGCCGAGATTTCCGCGAAGTGGCGAGTATATAGATCTGTCTTTCATGGAAATTGTTGCACATTTTGCTTCATACGATCAAAAATATGATGCTGCCCCCGCATGTTGGGCCAGGTACACAATGAATATGCTATTACATCAGTATGTCGAGCTTCTTGCCGAAGTGGAGATCATCCGATTCAAGAACCAGAGTAACATCATCCTTGATGTCGAGAATGTCTTGCGCTGTGAGTATCTTCATGAGCAAATGAATGAAGTTTACGAAAACATGCTATATGTAGGCATGCAAGCCCCTCAATGGAAGGTGGACGAGTTGTTGCTCACGCATGTTGTATATGGCAAAGGCAAGCACAAGCTAGCGTTGTGAATATGTAAGGCACATTACACCCAGTGTTATAAGAATGACGCCCATGACAGCAAGTTTACTATACTTTTGTTTCAACAACAGAATTCCTAGTAGGAGGGTCACAAGAGGGAAAATAGATGTCACCGTAACGACCAACGTGCTATCGTGTATTTCAAGAGCATACAAGTACAGCATATTGCTAATCAAGGATCCAGCAATGACGACGTAGAGCATGAGCATCCAATCTTGTTTTGTAAATGATTTCGCATGACCAATGATGTCGCGAATGAAATACAACGCAACCACGGTGGCTACAACACCAAACATGATGGCAGTCGTTAGCATTACAATATGAGCTGGGTAACGTGTCATCAATGACTTCAACATGATAGGTATGGATCCCCATATAATGATGATAACAAGCGCAAGAATCCAAAAGTTAGTGTTCATATCTGTAATCATATAAGATTATGTCAAACTATTGCACAAAGATGAAGATATTGCTGATCGATCACAACATACACCCAAAAAACCGTCATGGAATGTATCTGTTACCCAACACAAGTCTCAAATGCGTTTCATGGCAAGAGTTTTCGACCATGGATGTTCAAAAAGACGATTATGACTGTGTATTCAGCCCAGGTGCGCCCGTGGATGTGACCAAATATCCAGATGTACGATTTCTGTTTGGTCCCCACTTTGGTATCTTTCCGAATGAAAAGGTGCACATGATTAAAGGACCGTACACAACATATGTCGTGCCCAGCGACTGGGTGAAAAATTTATACAACAGCTTCGATATATGTAATGACGTAGATATATCCGTGTTACCATTTGCCGTGGATATCCACAAATTTATGCCCGTAAAAGAAAAGTCAGAAAGAGATTGTGTTTTTGTTTATTACAAAAACCGCTCTTACTACGATCTCAATATTGTTTGTGACGAGCTGTCAAAACGTGGTATCAATTACAAAATCTTTCGGTATTGGTCATATTCAGAATCGGATTATATCGATTATCTTAAGAGATGCAAGTTTGGTGTGTGGATAGGTGCGCATGAGAGTCAAGGGTTTGCATTGCAAGAAGCATTAGCCATGGATGTACCCTTGTTTGTTTGGAGTGTTCGGTGTATGAGCCAAGAGTATGGTCAACACTATGCTCCTCACGAAGCCACAACCGTATCGCATTGGGATGACCGATGCGGTAGGGTAATCTACAATAAAGAAGAGATACCAAGTGGACTAGATGCATTTTTGAAAGATGTTGATGCAGATGTGTATAAGCCTCGTAGCTTTATCGAGGAAGTTCTCTCACCAGATGCATGTGAACGACGCTTGAAAAATATCATCTCTAAGGATTTAAGATTTTGAATTTATAGAAGTCCATGAATAATGACCGATAATCTTGCTATTGTTATTAACTACTGCTCGAATGACGCTATGTTTATCGATGCTATGTTACGCGAGTGTGAAAAAATCAAGGCGGGTTATGTTACTGTTGTTGTTGGATCGCGGTTGTTTGTGACATTAGAGCCTGAGAATATTGAGCATTTGCAACAACTTGCTGGCAAGTATCCTTGGGTACAGTTTGTATTGTACGACGTGTACCCAATTACCGAAATACAAAATCCGCTTTTGCATCGCAAAGGAGCTTATTGGCATAATATGGCACGGATTCACGGAACGCAAAAATTAGATCCCAAAATTGAATGGATCCTATTCTTAGACGCGGATGAAATCCCCGAAGGCGAACGGTTCCGTAATTGGTATTCTAGCACACGTTTACAGCAAAAAGTATATAAAATGGCCAACTACTGGTATTTCTTGGATCCCGAGTTACAAAGCACATCATGGGAAGATTCGGTGATGCTTGTTCCACGCGCTGCTTGTTGCTCGGCGGTGCTAATGCACGACCTTGAGCGCGATGGTATTCCAATTATATCGGGTCTTCAAGTGGAACGAAATGTGGTTGCACGCGTTTCAAGCCAAACAAGTCCGAATGAAGCGATATCTGGGCTACCCATGTTCCATCATTATAGCTGGGTGCGATCCAAAGAGGGATTGCTCACAAAAGTAAGAAACTGGGGCCACAAAGATGATACAGATTGGGAATCGCGCTTAGCGACGATGAGTGCCGATACTTTTAATGTCGACAAAGATGTCGATTTCATACATGGATATAAGTACATTCGGGTGCCGAATTGGTTTGGAATTAAAACGAACTGACATCGTTTGGCGTAGCGTTCTTTTTTAGCTCGTATTCCATCATATTAGATAGGTATTCAATGTGAGCGTCATCTAAACGTTGACCTTTGCGTGTAATATAGAACATATTTGTAGCTACATTTCCGATGGTATTGATGTAGGCTCCGCGAACTTCGATATCAAACGGTGAAAGAAACTCAAGAATTTCGCATAGAAGGCCTGTGCGATCTTGACATCCAAAGTCGATGACTGTATATGGGAAAGTGGATATGTTATATACATGAATGTTGGTAGTAGTGCGGAGGCCTTGTGAATATAGGGGAATGCTGTCCACTTCCGCATTACCGCTTAGGATAAGCTCAATATCCCTTCGACGCTCTTGGGGTTTGTCTGTCTTCAAATACATGGTAGTCCATTGATCATGCATCTTCGCCTTATGAATAGTGATATCCATACGCTTGAGCTCGTGGAGAAAGATAGGGATCGTGCGCCATTGGGAGTACACGCTGACTCCGATCGAGGTGCCATGGATAGGCCGTTCAATCCGATATGGAAAGTGAATGATGGGCATCAAGTGCTACTTAGAATCGGACTTTAATCTTAAGTATGAAATCCTTTCCAAAAGCGTTGGAACGATAAATATAATTTTGATTCTTGAAAGTATCTCATGATTTACGACGTAAAGTCCCGTTGGTTTCGCAAGTTTTTGTCCTTTTCTAATCCCAAAATGAGCATCTCTATTCCCCTTCATGATCGTGCGGTAGATACAAATGTCATCCAAAGTGCAAAGCCAGAAGCACGTAGTGCTTGACATCAATCTTTGCTAACATAGATATGGAATGGTCCCAGTTTGAAGTGCCATGCTTTTTGTTTGCGCTCGTGTTCGACCACGCGCTGATACATCTTTTCAAAAGCCAACGCATCGCGATAGTATTTCTTCATCGCATCACCATTGATGTTGTACATTGCATAGCAATCGTTACGATGCTCCAGAGGGAACTCAGAAAAAATGGAATGAGCTTCTTCCATTTCATGAAAAGTAATCGGCGGACCATTTCGATGGTATTGGAACACGGGCTTGTCTTCCGAAGTATAGTAGTGCATACGAACGCGCGTACGAGGTATTACACGAGTTGGGCGATACATGGTCGGTATTTTAATGTGAGCAGATTTCATTTTTTCTCTTCAGATACCCATATTTTATCATTTTTGCTATCAAAGATTGCAGCAATTCCGTCATTTTGAAGCTCAAGACGGAATGGGGCCGACCCTTTACGATTGGATCCCGTCGACCAGTACAATTTTCCGCTTGCATCATACAAGATCAAGTTACCATCATGATGCATAGTTGCCTTACCAGGACGGACATCTTTTTCTTTGATGTGCGATGACCAGAGCTCTTTGCCAGTTGATACTTTAACAATAGCAAGGTTGCCATCATCTTGGTATACAAGTTTATACAATATATTCGGACTTGTCAATGCATCAAAAGGATCCATCGACTGGTTCATGTAGAGTGTGTTGCCTAAATCAGCAAACGTTTCTAATACTGTAGGACTAAGTATCGTGCGTGATTGAGCAAAGTAGAAATATGCAAATGCGCTGAAGATCAATACTGAGAGGACAATCCATACAGGAATTTGCATGTTTTTGTTTAGACTTCGCATGACTCTACTCTATACAAGCCAAATATTTTCCGCATAATTTGCAGAGATATGTTTGATGTGGTTCCATGTCATTTTATCGACACTTATGGCACTGCCGTCGGTAGTCGCTACTGCCGTCGCATGTGATAGCAAATCGTATGTGTCAGCGACTGCATTACCTGTGACAGGAGATGATGCATTTACATCAACAACGTTACCGTTTTCGTTTCCATACTATTGCATGTCTAAGTCAACGATTTATGTTTCAACGAATGGAATTATTACATTTGATAGTGGTTCCGCTTCTTATACAAATGATGTCTTTCCTAGCTTACAACCTCCAAATAACATGATCGCAGCATTTTGGGATGATTTGATGGTTACTGGAAATTCAATTTACACCAAAGCAGTAGACGCAGATGGGTATGTTATACAATGGACAAATATGGGATTTTATGGAACATCGTTGCCTCTGGGTACTTTCCAAGTGTGGCTTTTTCAGAATGGAAGCATTGGGTTGAAATATTTGTCACTAGCTGGGTCGGATCGAGCATATGGGTCGACCGCATCTATTGGGATTGAAAACGCAGATGGCACAAAGGGAACACAAGTGGTGTATTATACACCCTCTTTGACGTCTGGCATTGGATACATATTTGAGCCTGATGACGATTGTGGATACTACCAATCATTATGGATCGAATCTCCAAGTATGGAATTACGACCAAGCGGAGTGCCGTCATCATTGAATCTGTTAGCTCCTATTTCAAATGCAACATTGATGTCTGAAAGTGTGTCATTTCAATGGAATGCAACATCCGCTACATATTATCGCTTGTACGTGAGCACGGATGTAAATTTAGAAGCTATTGTAATTCAACGGACATCTTTAACCACACCCTCATTCACATTCACATTGAATATAAATACATATTATTGGAAAGTATACGCATGTAATACGGTTGGGTGTATAGATTCTTGTATATCTGAATTTAGACTTGTATCTGCACCTCCTTTGCCACCCCCACCGAGCCCTCCGCCGCCGAGTCCTCCGCCACCAAGTCCACCTCCACCAAGTCCTCCGCCACCAAGTCCACCACCACCTCCGTCACCAAGTCCACCACCACCTCCGTCACCACCTCCACCAAGTCCACCACCACCTCCATCACCTCCTCCGCCAAGTCCTCCGCCACCTCCACCAAGTCCTCCTCCGCCAAGTCCACCACCACCTCCACCAAGTCCCCCTCCACCAAGTCCACCACCGCCGAGTCCTCCGCCCCCATCTCCACAAATCTTTGCTGAGTGGCCGATACCTTCGATTTGGGAAACATTTCCAATGGAAGCGCCTTCACCTCTAGATGTGATTCCAAACGAGTCACCGATCGAATCACTGATGGACATTCCAAACGAGTCACCGATCGAATCACCGATGGACATTCCAAACGAGTCACCGATCGAATCACCTATTGACATTCCAAACGAATCACCGCTCGAATCACCTATTGACATTCCAAACGAGTCACCGATCGAATCACCGATGGACATTCCAAACGAGTCACCGATCGAATCACCGATGGACATTCCTATGATACCGAACGAATCACCGATCGAATCGCCTACACAAAATCCTCCTATTATGGAATACTTGCCACCACCTCCTATCTTGGAACACTCACCACCACCTCCTATTATGGAATATTCGCCACCTCCATTGGTTCAAGACGCAATCATAGATGCAACTACCGAAGCAGTCACAGAAGCGGTTGGAGCCGCAATCGGCACAAGTGTTGCTGCAGCTATTGGAGGAAGTGTTGCAGCATCAAGTGCGGGTGCAATTCAGTTGATCGCATATGTCCAAGTCATGAATGTCAATGCCAAATTGAATGAAGTGGTGGATGCGCCTGCCATGTCTTCACTTACGTCATCTGTCTCATGGGCCAATCTCGATTTCAAGATACCAGGGACACAAAAACGACGTCTGCTCTTGTACGACAATACAGACATGATTGCCTCAGCCACGAACAAGCTATTTTGGATTGGCGTATTCATAGCACCATTCTTTGGTATTCGATTTGTATTGTATATAAAAGGCAAGCTGCCGAAGTATGGATTTTTGGCCTTTCCACAATTGGAGTTAATGGTATCTCAAATGCTCGTCATTCCGATGGTCGATACTGCCGCCATATACTTCCGTGACCCTAGATATATTGTGGCTGGTATTGCTGTATTGTGTGCGCTACCATTGCCAGTGTTAGGATGGATGGTTTGGTTCATTCGAAAATATGTTGTTATGGATCGGAAAGCATGCTTCCGTCGTCGAGAGTGGTGGATTGTTTCTGATTCACCTTGGATGCGTGCACATGAGAGTTTATATAACGGACGCGTCGGAGACTCACGGTTGGCAGCTGTAAAGTTACAAGTGGGTGAAGACGGACGCTACATTCGCCAGCCTATTTGCGATGATAAAGAAATACCATGGTATCAAAAATTAGCGCCGTACATCGTCCCTATTGTGCTGCTCAAAAAAGTGCTAATTACTCTGTTTATGGGTTGCATTACAGGCAAAGCACGACTGATTCCGATTGTGATGGTTGTATGCGCGAATGCAGTAGTCCACATAACTGTGCCAACGTTTGCAGCAACATTACACAGAATTTTCCACATAGGCTTGTCTTTTAGTGAGGCTGCATTGTATCTTCAAGCTCTTGCGTTGGCATATTTTCCATCGTTAACAACGCTCGAGAAAGGTTTATGGTTGACACAAATATTTGTTGTTGCAATCCCTATTGGATTACAAGTAATAAACACAGTACGTATGCTCGTTAACAAAATCAAAGCGAGCAAGCGCAAAAATGCTGTGAACAAGCTGATGGCATCGTGTAAAGTAGCTAGGTCCAAATACACGTTGGTAAAAAAATATGCAAATCGCTGGAAGTGGAGAGTGCTTGGAAAAACTTTAGATGGTTGGCCTCGTCCTGATATAGAAAGCAAACGTAGTCATGAGATGGATATTCGTGTTCGCGTTCTCAGTTCGTCGAATGGGAATAAATCTCTTGCACCAAACAATGTTCCATTGCCTCCGTTGCATTCCAAATAACATCCTTCACAAGTAGCTTGCCAAGTTCTTTTTTCGTCATACGAGTACGCGAATGATAAAAGTCAATGATATGAGTCATAACTTTCTTCATGTTGTTATACTCTTCTTCAATAACAGACATCTTGCCCCACACTCCACTACGAAGCTCGTGAATGAGCATATACGTGTTGGGAGTCATGTAGCGTTTTTCACCCGCCAGTGTAATCAAAGTTCCTGCGGATGCAACAAAACCCTCTGCGACGGTATGTACAGGAACGCCTAGAGATTGCATACAATCTACAATAGCAAACGCTGCATGGATGTCTCCTCCATCTGTAGTCACGTGCAAAAAGATAGGCTGTGGAGCAATTCCTTGGGCGATGGCCACGAGGCGTAGCTTTTGATCCAATGAGCGTAGTTCCTTATTCAGTGCAAAGGCTGTTTCGTGAGTGATGTCATCGTTGAAATACAAATGGTTGCCTTGTGTGTAGACGCAGCTTGAACCCATACCCATGAGCTTGGGGAGTACAAGGGGGAAGGGCATGCCTCCTGCGTCATCTTCATCCTCTTCAAGAAGTGGAGCCGCCTTGCGTTTCTTGCTTTGCCTTGATGCAGACCAACGTACGTGCGACATCTTGGTTGTGTTGCTGTGGAATGCTAGCCTTATATGGGTTCAAGAAACAGGGAAGGTTGGACGAATCTCAACGGTTGCAGGACTGATCGTCAATGCTTGAAGTGCGTTACTATAGTACTTGCGTCTCTTTGAAGACTCATGAAATGTGTGGCGGACTTCCCAACCTTGCGGAGTAGGACCGTTGAAACCCCACCAAATCAGATCATGGACAAAATATTCCTTACGAACACCTTGCTCGAGCTCTACGGGGTACGTAAGATATGGTGTGCCAATGAGGGGGAAGCCTTTTGTAGCACCAAAGAGAGCACCATTGGGCCGAACACAACCTTGATCCGATACCTCGAGGATGGTCTGGCCCAACTTTATGCGTCGCCAATTCACGGGAGGAAGAAATGAAGGCGTGTCTTGTTGTTCGGGGGTGTACAAGGATTCATCTTCGTCAAAGTATTCATCATCACTCGTTTCCTCGTAATACTCATCCTCATAACCCTCGTTGTGATCGTAGTGATCGGTCTCATACACATCTTGGGGCATATTTTAAGTATTTATGGTGCCTTTAAGCACTGTAGCAAAAAGTGACAGAAGCTAGTTTTTTCTTATAGACAAACATGGACCTTGCGCAGACGTTTTTGAGGAACATTATAAAAGCGCAGAATGAAAAGCTACTAGAAGAGATTGCGTCAAAATTTGGTTTGGACCCAAATGTTCTGAAACAAAAGTATCTTACCCCAACGTTTTACAACGTAGAAATCAAAAAAATATAGTAATTGTGTAGCCATAAATATGAACGCACTAGCCACTGACTTGCCTCATAACACACGAGCACACGAGGCATACAAAAAGTTTATGACGGGGTTGCGTGGCGACGATGCCAAAAGGACACGTCGCTACATTTCACAAACCACACGTGCTACTGAACCTTTGCATGGTGAGACACTGGGTGCCTATTTGGATCGCGTAGGCAAGATTGTGAAACAACGTTTTGAAGGTCCCAAGTCTGTTTCGATTGAAAAACCCAAGGTGGCTTCGCCTACTGTTGCGGTAAAGAAACCGAAACGAGAGAGAGCTTCCGCCGATCGCATGGGATCTACGTCTGCTGAAAAGCCCAAATCAAAGGTGAGGGCAAAAGCACCCAGCCCTATGGCGGACCCTATGGAGGATGTTTTGAAGTTGTTCTCAACCATGAACATGACAAAAACGACGAAAAAGAACGTGATTGCATCTCGCCCTGTTGTGAAGACCTCTCGCCAATCTGCTGTGGCTGCCGCGAAGGCTGAAGAGAAAGCAAAGCGTGCGGATGAGTCTCGACGTCTAAAAGAGCAAGCTGAAAAGAAACGCACACAACGGCAAGAACGCAAGAAGACAAAGACGGAAGCAGACGCTTTGGCTGACATGTTCAATTTCAAATTGGGTGGTCGCAAATCAAAATAGAATTAAGGATTAGGTTTTTCTTTTTTATACAAGATGCAGGAAGAAGGCTACCTCGATCTAGTGCGCCGTGTGGTAAATGAGGGCGAAGAGCGCGCTGGTCGTAATGGCAAGACCTATGGGATCTTTGGCGACAGGCTTGTGTTTGACTTAAACAAAGGTTTTCCTCTTTTGACGACCAAAAAGATGTTTTGGAAAGGTATTGCCGAAGAGTTACTATGGTTTTTGAGAGGTAGTACGGATGCAAACGAATTGAAAGACAAAGGAGTACATATCTGGGACGGCAATACAACCAGGGCCTTTTTAGATTCACGCGGTCTCACTGATTACGAAGAGGGCGAATGCGGGCCAATCTACGGATATCAATGGAGATGTTTTGGAGGCAATTATCCCGAACATGAGAATGGTATGGATCAAATAAGATATGTGCTGCAAGAACTACACGGAAACCCCTTCGGAAGGCGCGCGATTATTTGTGCTTGGAATCCAAAACAAATGCATCAAATGTGCCTTCCACCGTGCCATGTGCTGTACAACTTCCATGTTTCCAATAACGGGCTGTCATGTCAGTTATATTGTCGCTCACAAGATATCATGCTTGGCACACCATACAATATTGCGTCGACGTCACTGTTGACACATATTATCGCAAAGGTCTTGCATATGAACGTAGACCGTATGATTTTAGTCACGGGCGATACCCATATTTACGAAGAGCATTTGGAAGGCGCACAAGAACAGATCAGTCGCAAGCCGTTCCCATTCCCGACATTGAAGATTACGAAAGAGGCTCCTGCTCTTGAAGCATCGATAGACACAAAGCTAAAGTGGATTGAAGATTTGACCATCCAGGATTTTGTCATTGAGAACTACCAATCACATGGCATCATTCGAATGCCAATGATTGCATAAAGTTATACTTCATAGATGACATACTTTGTGTGCTTTTGGTTTCTCAGTACTTCTTCGTCGAATTCTCCATACTTTTTCAGCGTATAATGGTATCCATCCATGGGCGGTGCGTCAGGACGAACTTGATATCCTTGGCTTTGGAAGAAATGCTTCATAAGGATGGTGTTCATCATACCCACACGCATGTTCAGATGACGTTCTAGAATAATATCGAGACCCCAAAGCCACGGATTATTCACATCAAGATGTTGATAATAGCGAGTAAAAGAGTCACGAGGCATGATGTAGCAGAAAAACTCACACACACGTGTCATCCGCAATGTATATGGTGGCTGAGATGCCATGTCTTGAAGCATATACCTGTAAACATGCTTGGAATCATGTGTAAGACTTGGGGAAATAATATCTAATTGGAAATCTTCCATCCAACCTAAAATCGTATGCCATGGAAACGGCGTTCCTAGAAGAATATCATCCATGATTCCCATAAACAAATCGAATTCTTCTGGCATGTTTTGCGGATTGGCATGACGTATCAAAAACTCTGCTACGATTCCTTTTTCACGAATCACTTGTATGTGAGGATGGTTGGTAACCCATTCTGGGAGCTCCGAATCATCATAAACACAGATCTTGATTAGAATCCGTTTCCATGGATGAGTCATGATGAGGCCCACATTCTTTTCTAGAATCTGTAGCTTCGTAGCAACATTTGGGCCCCCAAACCCTGGGATGACAACAAAAAGCGACGAACATGGCATAAATGATTTAAGTAGAGGACGAATCAAACTGTTAAGTTGATTTCAAAGATACAATGTCGGTCTACGACCTTGCCCATCATATATCGGAGCGGCGGCGGTGCTTGACACATGATTCATGCCACAAGGCACATGTAGCTCCAGGGATGAGCCATGCGGCCGTGTTTTTTCTATAAGGGCTGTCCGTTTAGCGTAGTTAGCTATGGCGAGAACATGGTACGCCAAGCGTCGTGTACCAAATGGACGATGCATGCAGAGGACAACGCTATTCGCAAGCTCCCTGTGATGCCGCGTAAGAAGAACTTGAAGAAAGTGGACTTGTTGGTGATTCGAACAAGTAAGACGGGGACACTCGGCAATTCCAAGCCATGCATTCATTGTTTGATGCTTCTACAGAACAAACTCCCTGAGAAGGGATATAAATTACAAACCGTGTATTATACCGACACGGGTGGTGTGATTCATGAGACGACTTTGCGAGAATTGCTTGCAGATGAGGAGCATTTGCACGTATCACGATATTATCGCGAACATAATTACCATGGTATTGGAGCCCAATGATGTGTTGTCGTTTCTTTTTGTAACTATTGTGTAGTATGCTAACAATGAAGTTGTTTATGATGGCAAAGGCCGTAGTGCTTTTGTTCGCCATCTATGTATCCGTGATGATGGTATTGGATGGAGATGCGCGTCTTTGGAAGAAAGTGGTGTCTCTCATTGTGGGTGTAAGCGCCATTTGGTTATTGTTCCATCGTGATACGTACCTACCCTTCTTAGCGTCGGCAGTGCTTCCTTCGGGAGTTTTGGTCGACGACCGAGTACCCGAAGGAGCTAATACAGAGTTGAGTATCTCTCTAAAGGTTCCTGATGGTACAAAAGTGATTTACTGGGGTGCTGAACCCGCTACGGGTGTTATTGACAATCCATGGGATGCTTATGGTAAATATACCAATGTAGGTGTAGCTACAGTCCAGCAAGGCAGCGCCATCGTTAAATTCAAATGCCCTGCGGAGTATAAAGTTGCTGCAGGTACAAAAAAACTGAAAAGGCATATCCACTACCGCCTTTGCTGTACAAGAGAGGCAATGATGGGTCCTGTAGAGACAGTCAGCGTGTCATGTTGAAATACAGATGAGTCATATCGATATAAAGGCAAATTTTTGTTTTACAAGTATGGGAAATCAAACATCACGTACAACCAACTACCATCAGTACTATGAGTCCTTGAAGGCATCATATGGTGGCCATGTCCCACATCTACAAATTGATGAGTCAACGGTGGATCCGTATCAAGTGCTTGGAGTTTCCAAGAAATTCACTTGGGATGAATTGACACAAGCATATCGCCGAACAGCGAAGATGGTCCATCCAGATCGTGGTGGATCTGAACAGATGTTTCAGTTAGTCACGGAGTGTTTTCGTAAACTGGGTTATGAGTACAAAATGCGTACCGATAATAAATCACACCATGACTTGAAAAAAGAAGCTACCCAATACTATTCCGATCGACCTGTGGCTACACGCGGGGACGCAAAGGCGGACGAGAACTTCAACGATAGATTCAATCGTGTTTTTGATGAGAACAAATTAGCGGATGATGAAGCCGAGCGCGGTTACTCACATCTCATGGCTCAGTCGAGTGCTGTCCGTGACGATATTAATATCCCTAGAGCGATGAAGAAATTCCAAGCATCTACGTTTAATGAGCTCTTTGATAAAAACGTACCCGTATCGAAAACGGTTGTGGTATACAAGGATCCTGAACCTTTGAATCTAGCACGAGCGCTACAGTTCACGGAACTAGGTGGTAAAACAGACGATTTTAGTAGTGCAGTAGAGAAACTGGACCGTGGTCTCCAATATACGGATTATATGAAGGCACATACGACTACACGGTTAGTCGACCCCAAGCTTGCTACACGTAAAGAGTATCGGACGGTAGAAGAATACGAAGCAGCTCGTTCGAAAGCCGTCGGCAAACCCCCAACGGAGTCAGAACTACGGAAGATGGAGCAAGCGAAAAAACAGGAAGAGCGAGCTGAAGAACTGCGTTTGCGTCGTCTACGTGAACGTGATGACGCAATCCAGAAGCATCACGAGTCCTTAAATCGCTTGATGGGGCCCTCGCAATAGGCTCGGTATAAGGAATAGAAACGTGTGGTTGCTATATGACATATAAGCTCTACGACGTTTTGGGACTTGCAAAAGATGCGAGTCCCGATGACATCCGCAAAGCTTATCGAAAGGCAGCCATTACTCATCACCCTGACAAAGGAGGGGATCCTGAAAAGTTCAAAGAGATTGCCAATGCATATCAAATTCTTTGTGATGAGGAAAAGCGCAGAAGATATGATGAGCTAGGTGATGAAGGTTTTGCCGCAAGCGGAGGTGGTGCAGGAATGGATGACGCATTTGGAGGCATGAACCCACATGATCTCTTTGAACAACTCTTCCGTGGTGCTGGTGGGTTCCAGTTTGATTTCGGCTTTGGTGGACATCACCAGCGGGGCCCATCCAAGCGAAAAGATCATCATCATACCATCCATGTATCACAAGCGGATGCATATCATGGCACGCAAAAGATATTGCGAGTTGGTCTAAAGAGGCCTTGTATGTCATGTAAGAGCCAGTGCTATACGTGTCAAGGTCGTGGGACGATCACAGACATGCGTCGTATGGGCTTTATGACCCAAATGATGACCCGACCTTGTGACACGTGTAACGGAGGCGGGGCTGTTTCAAAAGGATGTGGAGATTGTCAGCATCGAGGTCATCACATGGACGAAAAGAAAGTAGAAGTCAAGGTACCTGCTGGTGTACAAACAGGACATCGCTTCGTGATATCGGGGTTGGGTGAACAAGCGGTAGGTGACAACGAAGTCTCTGGCGATTTGGTGATAGAGGTGTTTGTGCAACCCGATCAAAACTTCCAACGCCAAGGTCAAGATTTGATGTACACTGTCAAGCTCACGTTGGCGGAAAGCATCGTCGGAAAGGTCATCACAATCCCACACTACTCGGGAGACATTGTCGTGTCTTTGGAGGAGTATGGAATTGTGCAGCCACATAAGTCGTATATCATCCCGCAAAAAGGCATGCCAGGTGGCAATTTGGTCTTGATTTTCCAAATTGATTATACCAAAAAACAACAATTGTCTGCCGACGAGCGGGCTACTTTGCGAGATGCTTTTGCAGCTTGTGGCATGCTTTAATAGTCTTGTTCAAAGAACGAAGGATCGCGGCTATTCATGAATCGGATCAGACCTGGATAGCCATTATAATAGATGCGCGAGTTTGTGACTAATTCGTTCTCACACTGGCACACCTTGCTCCCAATAGTCTTCATAGGGTTCGATGCATCTCGAAGGTCATATACAGGGATATCTTGGAAGTTATTAAGGACGTTTCCTTCTTTGCAAGCACAATCCACGGAGTATGATTTCGCATTCATGTCATATGTGACTTTATACATGGGTTTATTGTATTGGTTAGCTGCCGTTACAGAATATCTGCCACTGCGTTCACCTTGCGTCTGTTCACGCAAGCATCTAGATGTGAGTTTCACTTTGCGCTCGATCGAGTTGTAATGAAATAGACGAATCAAGATAATGATGATTGTGATAACCGCAAGGTACAGTATGATTTCGGTGATATCCGTAGGATAAATGCGCATGGGTCTCTCTGTCTATATAGGAGACGTTTATGTGAATTATCCTGAGAGAATTCGTGAGTAGTTGCGCATCTGGTCTATTTTACATATAAGCGTGTTTTGTTGATTGCGGAATGCATTGGCTTCTTTTTCCGCAGTGGTCATAGTCGGAGTAATAGGTATGATGGATTCTTCAATGCATTGAAGATAAGATTCACGCACTTCACGGTCTTCGGCCTCTTGTTTTGCCTTTTCTTTTTTCGAAAGCTTACGTTCTTTATATGGTTTCACATCTTCTGTCGTTCCACCTGCAAAAGGCAGTGTTGGTACGTTCATACCAAACTTGTTCATGATGAATGTTGTGCTCGATGCTAAGAATAGACCGATTGCCTCTCCTGCATTCATGAGACGTTTGGACACGGGCAAGCGGGAGAAGATGACTTTACGCACACGATCCATAAGTGGGAGAATGCCTGCTTGTTCAAGTGGACGGAAGGGCGGCAGACGCAATAGGATGCGTCGAATAGGAATTGGAAAGTTGGGTACAAATTTACGTATGATTAACCATAGGATATAAATGATGATCAGAATCATGATGATATAATGGAAAATTGCATTAAAAATATACATAATCACTCCAACAATAGATGTCCATAACCATTGTGGAGGAATGTTAGGAAACACCTTTAGATGTGGAAGAACAAACCATCGACCTATCATTACCAAAAGGTATATCACAATGAATATGATAATATAGTCTATGATCTTGAAAAAATTCATGTCCTCTGTTGTTTGATTGGATTTGTTTTTACCTCTTCCATTGACGTGGGTGCTTCATAAATGTTTTGTGATGACGCGAAAACACAAAGTAGTTGCCATTTCATGGTTTCAATTTGTGCTTCATAATCTTCCACACATGATTGCGGTGTAATATCTTTCACAAAGTTTTGCAAAAGTTCATGAATCGTATCATCAATATCCATTGGTAATTTGAATGTATACGACGTTTATTACGTCATTTTTTCACCATATAGTGTTGGGCCTGTTACAAAACTATATTTGCTACCTAGAAACTTATCAAAAAAGTAAAATTTGATATGCACGTGAAACTTCAATCGACGATGACGATCAACCCGAACAAAAAAAGCTGTGTAAACAACCCTGCTTATACGTACTCTGGCAAGGAGTCGAGCCCGTTAGGCTTGGGTTATACCGCGGAAGCGGAACAAGTGGGTACTACAAAGAAAGGTCGTGATGAGTCGATGTGGATGGTTGGAATCAAGAATGGTGTGAAAGTTTGGAATCGCATTCCTACATTCGGTGACGCTAGCTCGACACCTTCTTCGAGCGCAACTCCGACACCAAAGAAGGCTACTAAGAAAAAGACGGAGGCTGAAATTGAGGCCGTGGAAACGCCGAAGAAGGCGGTTGCAAAGAAAAAAGTAGTTGAAGACGATACCGAGAAGAAAGTGGATGCGAAGAAGGTTATTGAAGACGATGCCGAGACACCCAAGAAGAAAGTGGTTGCGAAGAAGAAAACAGTTGAAGACAACGTCGAAGCACCCAAGAAGAAAGCGGTTGCAAAGAAAAAGGTGATTGAAGATGCACCCAGCAAGGAAGAACCTGTGACGCCTAAGAAGAAAATCGTGCGCAAGAAAGTAGATGCATAATGTAGCGGGTTGCTATGAAAAAATACTATTATTTAATTGCCGTTTTGGCAATGATCATCATAGTATTTGGGGCTGCGTCAATGAAGCGACGTGATTTTGTGGAGAGCTTTGAACAAGAGATAGACCTAAAGCCAGATTGCACGGTGTATTTTACGGAAAATATAAGTGCATGCGACGGTCCTAAAGATGTGGATGGCGTACGCATTGATTTTAGCTATCATCGCAAGTATTATGAAAACTTGAAGGAAGATTTAGAAAAACGCCAAGCAGATGTTGGAAATCTAACGGAAGCGGAAGCAAAACAGTATGCAACGCTGATTCAAGTGTTAAAACAGTACGATAACATGTTGGATGGTCAGAGTTGCAAGATGACTATCCCAAACTGGAAACAAATTACAGATCATAGCAACGATGTAACTTTAGGTAATATTGAGCAAAATGCTCAACGTGGCAATTCACGACAATGGGCATTTTGCTTGACAGATGCCACGACGGATGTTGAAGTATTGGATGAATCGGGTTTTGATATCGAGAAAAACCAAGATGGATCGGTATATGCAATTAATCATCAAGGAAAACAATATGCTCGCGGTGCATTTCCAAACTTTAATCTAGAAACCATGAAGAATATTTACTGCAGAGCGACGTCCAGTCAAACAACAGAGCTCTTTACAGGAATCCAGATTGATCCGTTTGCATTTACAATGAAAGTGATAAAAAATAGTGAAGTTCAAAATATGCTTGATCAAACGATTGTTAATGGATTCATTAATGCAAATCTTATTATAGAGGATGTAGTAGTACACGGAAATAAAGAAGAAGTGTACATGAAAAGCAATCCACTTGTTATGCCTGTATATCAAATAAATCGAGACATATGTGGCCGCGAGACAATAGTATTGACAAATGCACGGTTGAGCTTACAACTTGCAAATTTGAATAATCCTATCAAGGTAGTTTCAATAGATGAAGCAAACGTTCTTGGTACACGTGCGGACTTGACAGCGCGACGAACTGAGCTCGTTGTAGAGAGGAATAAAGTGGTCATTGAACGAGACAAAGCTAAACCCTTAAAAGATTTACGAGATACCGTACAAAAAAGTGTAATTGATGAAGAGACATACCTTTTGAGAGAGAAAGTAAAGTGGGAAAATAAATTAAATAACAAGAAAAAAAGTAAAGCGGAAACAGCAACTGCTTCGCTCTCCGCTTTAGTTGCTGTGCCTGGGCTTGGTGTTCTAGCAGGGCTTGCAAATGCCTTTGCAGCTATTGGTTTAGCTGCTAAAAGAGCCGCCGACAGGAAAAAGTGGAAGAACAACTTGAAGAAAGTTAATAGAAGACTGAACATATTGCAAAATGATTGCAAAACACAAGTGTGCGACTATGCAAAAAGCTTATGCATTGATGAGAAGTCGTGTCCCAGGGTTTTGACGATGATGAACACATATGTTAATCAAGCAAACAATGTATATAACCCTTTAAATGATCAAGTAATTGCATATGATGCCAAAATCAAGCAGATAGACGATCAATTAAAACTTATGAATGACAATATATTACAGTTTATAACAACCACTATTCAGAGTGGATCGTTTTCTATCAGCGATCCGCCTTACGAGGCCTTGTCTTGGGACAACAAGTTTTATATCGTTCTATAATAGCGATGTTTGAGATTGAGTACCAAAGCGGGATTACAAAAATACCCAAGAGAGCTGGGTGCATTGAAGTTGTGACGTCACGTGATGAAGAAGATAGTAATCCCAATCATTTAGTAATACGTGTGAATAAAACAAACATTTACGAAGACATGAATGACGGTATGACGAGAGTATTGTCGAGTTCTATTCTATGGAAAGAAGTGGATGCGATCTATATATTGTTGTCACATCGCATATTGACACTCCCATCTTGGAATATTGAACACATATTAAGCTGCATATGCAACAGTCTAGGTGCAAATACAAAATTATTGAACAAGCGTTGGATTATCGGCCACCATCAAGCGGTGCATAAGAATCGTATCGCGGATATTGTTGAGCGCATTAAGAAGGTGTATGCTGGGAAGATTTTATCCATGTATCCTGCCAACATAGCTACTCCTTCCATGCTTTGTGATTTGCTTGGCAAAGCGTTTCAAGAAGTAGGAGCAGATGTTTTGGTTCTAGGAGACGCCGAGTTACATGAGCATGGGTTTGGTCTCATTACAGGGGTCGGCGACAGTGCTGCCAATCCACCTAAGATGCTTGTTGTTCGGCGCAAACCGAACGCTACAAAAAAAGGAAAATGCATAGGAATTGTGGGAAAAGGAGTTACATTTGATTCAGGTGGTCTTGCCATCAAACCTTTGAAATACATGCATGATATGAAGTTCGACAAGATTGGAGCTATATACTCTTGCATGGTATTGATGTACTTCTTAGAACAAAGGGAATATGATAAACACGATTTTATAGGGGTGTTTCCTTTCGTTGAGAATGCCATCTCTGGAAAAGCGCTACGCCCTGGAGATGTGTTGACAAGCTTTTCTGGGAAAACGGTCGAAATCCTGAACCCTGATGCCGAGGGCAGGTTGGTGCTTGCAGATGCTCTGTCATATATTCAAAAGTACGATCCCGATTTTGTGTTGGATATGGCTACTTTGACGGGACATGCCTCCAACATCAGTTGCTGGCACTCAGGGATGTTCTACACCCATTCGCCTGATTTGGTACCTGTGGTGAGAGACATAAGTAATGATATCGGAGAACGGATGCTTGATATGCCATATTGGCCCGATCACAAGGCAGTTCTTGAAAGTGATGTTGCTGACATCGTGAATAGTCCTTTGAAATGCTCTGATTCGACAGTAGCGGCTATGTTTATTGATGCCTTTGTTAATAAAAAACTTCCGTGGGTGCATTTGGACCTGGCACATGAGACCGAACATCAAATACCAAACGGCAACGGTATACGCACCGCCATTCGGATCATAGAGCACGTGTTGGCGAAAAAGTGATATAAAGCTAAGCCCAAATCTTATCTTTAAATAGTTTCTGGGCTGTGTGATATCGATTTGCATGCGGAGATGACCACGCCAGGAAATGACGACCTATGGAGTTTACTAGATTCGTTACGAGACACTATCGCAAAGTTCGGCTTGAAAGATGATCCTGAGGATGATGAAGATATGATATGTACGGCATGTGGTCACAAAGGACTGTGCATTGATGATGGACAACAAGTCTGCACAAAATGCAGTACAATTACGGGACGCGTCATTGAAAACGGTGCAGAATGGAGATTTTACGGCGCAGAGGACAACCGTGACGACGATCCTACTCGCTGTGGACTGCCTACGAATGAGTTACTGCCCAAGTCCTCGCTGGGATCGATGATTGGGGGTCGTAAAGGCGATAGCCGCGACTTTCGAAGGATCCGTATGTACCAAATGTGGAATAGCATGCCATACTGGGAGCGTAGTCTGTACAATGTTTTTGATCAACTTGCAAGCAACACAATCAATCATGGCATTCCAAGCAAGGTGCTAGATGACGCAAAGGTGTTGTACAAGAAAGCGAGCGAGAAGAAGATCAGCCGTGGCGAGAACAAAGAAGGGTTGATTGCTTCATGTATTTACTACGCTTGCTTGATCAACAAGGTTCCCAGATCTCCCAAGGAAGTTTCAAAAATGTTCAATATTGATCCAAATGTGCTCACAAAGGGCAACGCGCGTTTTCAAACTTTGTTACAACTCAATGTAGATTCTACAGGACCCGATGACTTTATTTCAAGGTTCGGTTCCAAATTAAACATGAATTATAGTGATATTCAAGCATGCAAAAAGTTAGCACAAAAGCTCGATGAACTCGAGATCGTTTCTGAGAATGCACCGACATCTGTTGCGGCGGGCACCATTTTCTACTATTGTATCGCCAATGAGATTGACTTTAACAAAAAACAGATTGCAGAGATTTGTGATGTGTCAGAGGTTACGATCACAAAATGTTACAAGCGTTTACAAAAATATAAACACCTATTTTCTGCGGCTACATAAGCCAATGTTGTATAATTTCTTTTTTACAATCTTTCATCACAAGATTTGCTCCTTCCACGACCGATTCGCCATTGGGTTGCAAGCACATAGATGTTGAGTTGTTTGCAAGCAGGCGATGTGCGGTGTCTTTGCGCCATACTTGGCGAGGTACACGGTCACATGTATCTTGAATGATCGTGTTATCATCACGGACATGAAGACATGTATTGTTTGCCGCAGACACAATGCGGCCTTCTTCATCGCGTTTCCATTCTTGTTCACGATAATCGGGTGTGCATTCAGATGTAATCACGTCCGTTGAGTTTTTCTTTGCCGTAACGCAGAAATTACTATTCATTTTGCTTTTAAGCTTGCCTTTGAGTACAAAATCGCGAAGTTCAGAAGAGACGTCTTCGGTGTCGGGGACGATTTCCTTGACCTCGATGGTTCCATTCTTGAATGTTAGCGTATCTGAAGAGTCTATCTTGGTCGAAGCAGTATACGTCTTCTTTACTTTTGTATCTGCCGATATCAATGTAATTTTGTGACCTTCCTTTACAAATACATGTTTGGGATACACATCAAACAAGTCTTTTGTAAATTCGACGCGTAATGTATCCGTGGTTCCAATCGGAACAAAGATACGTTGTAGATTCGCGTTAGGAATTTGTTCCCAGGACTTTACGCTTGCTAGGTTCACGAGGGCTTCTACACCTCCGACAAGTTTGTCCGCATCTTGGGTCTTGCATTTATCCATCCAAGCCGTGCGCGCAATCCATGGAGGTTCGACTTTATCACTCGAGAACAATATGCATTTAGTTGCAGACGAAGGATTTGTGAATGCCTCGTTTTGTAAGTGGAGTTGATCATAGGTAACTTGGACAGTGATATATATGACGATTAGCAATACAAATACAAAAAGAACATATGGTACGACCCAGATGCTCATGTTCCTTCTATTTATGGTCGAGAAAACCTTTAGAAATCGTCGTTTTCCGTGTTGATAGTAAGGGCAGAAGGAGCAGCTGCTGTCTCTCCTGGGGTGAACGATACAGGTTTGGCATATTCGGCCACCCGTACTTCGAAGAAGGATGATTTTCCCTCCAATGCAGAGAACTCCATAAATTGGAAGGGATTTGCGGCGTGGTATTGCTTCTCATACCCAAGCATGACGCACAAGCGATCGGCAATATACTTGATGTACTCCTTCATGAGATCAGCGTTCATGCCAATCATATTGCAAGGAATCGACTCGGTGATGAATCGCATCTCAATATCAACGGCCTCGCTCATCATGGCATGAACAGTATCAGCGGGGACACGGCTCACTAGCTTGGAGTAAAGGAGGCAAGCGAACTCGGTATGCATCGACTCATCGCGGCTAATCAGCTGATTTGCAAAGCTAAGACCAGGCAAGAGACCGCGCTCACGTAGCCAGAAAATGGCGCAGAAAGATGCAGAGAAGAATAGGCCTTCCACGATAGCAAATGCTAGAAGGCGCTGAGCAAAAGGTGCATCCTCGTTCTCGATCCAACGAATGGCCCACTCAGCCTTTTCTTGGATAGCAGGGAAATGATTCACAGCCTCAAACAATTGTTGGCGCTTCAAAGGATCGCGCTCGTATGTATTAATGAGAAGGCTATACATTTCTGAGTGTACAGCCTCCATGGCGTTTTGGAACGCATAGAATTGACGAACCTCTGGATTGGGGATCTCTTTAAAGAAACGAAGGGCCAGGTTTTCCATAACGATGCCATCGGAAGCGGCGAAAAAGGCCAGAACGTGATTGATGAAATATTTCTCATTGTCACTCAGTTTCTCGAGGTCCTGGAGATCTTGAAGAAACTTGACCTCGTCGACGACCCAGTAGGCAGACGATGCCTTCTTGTACATGCGATAGATGTCGTCATGCTCGACAGGGAACAGTACGTACCTACTCTTGTTTTCCTGAAGAAGGGGCTCGTTCTCGCAAATCATTGCTGTACTATATAGTATATAATTTTGTCCTTAGGTCAGGCTACAGTACTTAAAGAAGTCAATAGAATCGGCGCACGGTCTTGCTGTGCTGAAGAAGTGTCATTTTTTGGTGTGAATCGATATTTCATGACAGCGATGGACCCATATAGGCCCAATGATACCGTAGATCCGATGTATATGGCGGGATGGTCGATCAAGGCACCATAAACAACATTGAGGGTCAGGCCCGTAAGCAATGCGCCAAAGAAGCCCCAACTCAGGTCTTTGGCAGATCGGGACTTGTATGTTTTGATGATTTGAGGAATTGCGGATGTATTCAAGATGATGGCGGATACATACCCTACAGATTCAATGGCAAACTCGGGATTCATTAGTGGATTGCTATAAGCATGCTTTATATCAACGCTATTCATGGATCGGAATGAGTTCGGCAAGTTTTGCTTGAACGTGATGTTCGGACTCGTCGGGTGTCTCAAAAGTGTACGCGGTTTCTAAGCGGTTTAGCTGTCTACGGCCTTTGCGAACAAAACTAATCGACCATGACACATGCGTCTCACCATGCTTACGAAGTCCGAAGCCAATCATGCTTTTGAAGCTATGTTCAGCCCAAAGACCGTTGAATGCGGGGTTCATGATAGGACGTGCAATGTACTTCTCTTTCTTAGCTCCACCGCTGCTGGTTGACGAGCGCGGGCGACCATGAGTCCATGGATAGCGCATCAAGTCTAATAGGATTGCTTTATATCTTTGATTTCCAGGTTTTTTGATAATGTTTGGGTCATCTCCGATTCTTGCAAGTGATACCTCTATGGGGAAATGATCTGGGTTGCGATTGAACCAAAATTCATTGATATATTCTTGTGGAACATAGTTTGTTTGGTGAAACTGACAAGCATTTATATTTTTTTGAAAAACATATGAAAAATGGTCTGCAATCAAGTGTGTCTTATGATCACTATCTTTCTTGTACATAGGAAATACAAAGAACATCCATTCTTGCGATTTACGATCATCATCCATGCAAAGAAACAATCCATTTGGAAAAAGCTTGGAGTCTTGAATTGGTGCATACCCGACAGATTTGATATTGGGCTTGACAAATTGTTCTAGTTTGGATTTGTCTTTTTCGATAGGTCGTTGAGCCACGTATAAAAGCGGAAACACCTCGTAGAACTCTTCATCCAGTGGGCGATCGTTCCATTCGTGTTTGTGGTACCATTTGTACATGGTATGGTAGTTCCATTGGATTGTTTGCGACATTGTAATGTTGATAATCCATGGCGTTATATCTTTATATGGGCCCGCGGGAATTGATATAAGGGTTTGTACATATAGTAATATTGGCGTCATACAAGTGCAAAACTCGTCGCGGACCGTGCGGCGCGAGTGCGCGAGATTTCTTGTGATGTGTCAATAGGTTTGTTTCTTTTGTAAAAATGGTCACGGCATTGTATGATGCAATGATGCAGTATGATGCTGAACATATCTTATACGAAACAGGGGTGCTTCTCAAACAAGGAGCGACCGATGAACTCGAATGCCTGTGGATCCAAGTCACGTGTAAGATCGCTGAGCAAGTCATGGGCATGGAAGCCAAGCTTTTCTTAGAAACGATAGGATTGCTCGACGAAGTACTAAAAGAAAAACAAATACGTATTTGCGATGCATTCTTGCTAAGTGTCCAGCTATCGTATCTACTACGTCGAGTGTCATCTCATGTTAAAGATAAACCAACCATTCAAAAGCTACGTGAAAAAGTCAAGTCACTCTTTCCTGAAAAGGCCGCCTTGAGCAAAGATGGTGTTGAGACTTTCCGTAATGTCCTGCCGCGCGATACTGAAAGCGCCGAGTTTGCTTTCGCACAACGGATCATCGCGGGATTGTCCAAGATTTGGACAGAAGGAAATCACGTAGACTCTCGCAACTGCTTAGAATACTTGACACGTCGTAAGTTTGAACTCGGGGAAGATATGGACATGACTACTTTTTTATGGGGAGTTGTGCATGTCTTTTTCAAAGACGAAACTATTGTACAGAAAGTATATAAGGTATTCGGGTGGAATGAGACACGGAAATCGCGCAAAGAAAGGATCGGATTGCTATGGAGCATCTTGTATTTGGTGCGTGCTCCTGCGATTGGGTGCTCATGGCGTGATGATGAAACCCGTGTATTGAATAGGATAGCCAAAAAACATAAAGATCTATGGAAGCAGCTACAAGAAGAAGCAAATGAGAAGGGCACGACCGAAAAGTTACGAGGCGTAGATGTCATGGGAGCTTATGAGCCTCGAGGTACCGCTGAAGAGGTATACGAGTATGAACCATATCAAGACCAACGCAAAGCAATCGATTTGTCGTCCAAGACGGCGTCGAAGAAACCTAAAGAAAAAGATTCTAACATAAGTAAGTCACATTGGCATGAGGCCTATACTACTGATCCCAGGCATTGGCGGGTCCATCCTAGTAAAGAAAGGACAGGAGCATAAACAGATACTCAACCAAAAGTTTGTAGATAATCGTTGGATTAACATCTATCCCTACAATCCACTTTCAGTCAAGCAATGGAAACAAGAAATGGGTCTCGACGTCGTCCGTGATCAAACGGGGCGAATTACCCGTGTTTTGCCCAAAGACTATGATATCATGCCTTTTGATGTTGGAGGCACACATGGGGTCCAAGACGTCGTGCCTGAATTTACATTTTTGAATAAAACTACACAAAACAAACTAGAGACTGCTTTTCAGTATCGTTACTTCCATACACTTTGTAGCTACTTTCATCGCCATGGCTACGTGGACCACAAAAACCTTTTTGGGTTACCATACGACTTTCGTTTGGTATTAGATCCTGAGTATCGACGTCACTTGTTTGAGCAATTCCGTACTATGGTGGAAGGCGCATCAAAAATGAACGGCGATCAAAGCGTAGTCATTGTAGGTCATAGCTTAGGTTGCGTGTTATTGAAATGGTTCTTTACGACTCACGTGGATCAATCATGGATTGACCGCTACATTCACATGTTTGTGTGTGTGAGCGCCCCCTTTGGTGGGGCTATGTTTGCTATGCGAGCGGTTATTAGTGGCGATTACTACGTACCTCTTTTTCATAAAGTATACAAAGATGAGATCCAGATGAACACGGGTATCATCATGTGCCTACCGAATCGATTGTCCTATGGTTTGGATGTACCACTTTTGGACGTCATAAAAGAAAACAAAACGGTTGCATTGAAAAATTATCGTGACCTCGCTGGTCGTGGAATGATCGCCTTTCAAATATGGAATGATCTATATGAACCTCATTTAGGTATCATGGAGCAAAAAGTATCTGTACCGACGCACGTGGTATGCTGTGTCGACAAAAACGCGCCATCGATGTATTATACAGAGTCGTTTGATAGCTATCCTTATCAAAGTGATCACGTTCACGGAGACGGGGTTGTAGATAGTAAAAGCTTGCTGGTATATGAGAAACTGTTTCAAAGAGATCGCCTCCGAGACTTCATCATTCCTCGGGCAGGTCATACTCAAATGATATCAGACATGCGAGTTCTTCATTTAATCCATCAATATGCATACACGAAACTGATTTAAGAATTGGCGAACTTGAAAATATACTGACTTTTAACATGACGTCGACGAAGGACGTTGCCATTGGAATTGATCTTGGTACCACGTATAGTTGCGTTGGTGTATGGTATGGAGACCGTGTGGAGATCGTAGCAAACGACCAAGGAAACCGTACGACACCATCGTATGTGGCATTCACCGAGAATGAGCGTTTGGTGGGAGATGCGGCGAAGAACCAAGCTACCTTGAACCCAACGAATACTATTTACGATGCCAAGCGCCTGATTGGGCGCAAGTTTGACGATTCCGTAGTGCAAGCCGACATGAAGCTATGGCCATTCGAGGTAGCCCCCGACGCGAATCGTAAGCCACAGATTGTAGCTGACTATCAGGGTGAGAGGAAGAACTTTTACCCCGAGGAGATTTCTGCCATGGTTCTTGGCAAGATGAAAGAAACGGCGGAGTCATTCTTGGGCCATCCCGTCAAGAAGGCCGTGATTACTGTACCTGCATACTTTGATGATGCTCAGCGTCAAGCCACGAAAGATGCGGGGATGATTGCAGGACTCGAGGTGCTGCGCATCATTTCGGAGCCTACAGCAGCCGCAATCGCCTATGGACTTGACAAGAAAAACGACGGAAAAGAGCACACCATTATGGTAGTAGACGTTGGCGGTGGTACGGCAGATGTATCTCTCCTTACCATTGATGGTGGGCTTTTTGAAGTTAAAGCCACGGCTGGTGACAGCCACTTGGGTAAACGCTATTAACTGCTCAAGTAAAAGAGGGAGATTTGCTGGAAAAGCCTGATAGCCCATAACACCACAACGTGACTGGTAACGGTGAGCGTGACGGTTTAAAAAGGTATGGGATTGGCCAATCAGCAGCGGAGTTTCCAAGAAATTGGAAAAACGTTCAGAGACTAGAGGAAGTAACCTAAATCGGAGCAAGTGACTTTCCAATCTATTGCGGTGAAGACATGGTAAAACCTCCACGAGTACCCTCCATCATATGGTGAAGTTGGAATCTCACACACATATGATGAAGATATAGTCCGAACTTACGTGAAAGCGTAAGAAGTTGGGATAAAGAGCCCAACGATAACACAATTGGGAGAAGATATTGACAATTTGATGGTAAATCACTTTGTCCAAGAATTTAAACGTAAACATAAAAAAGAAATTACCGATAATGCTCGTGCATTGAAGAGAATCAAGATCAGTTGCGAGCGTGCCAAAAGGATCTTGTCCACATCGGCATCCGCTAATATTGAAATAGATTCTCTATATGATGGCATTGACTTTTACACATCACTTACCCGTGCTAAGTTTGAAGAGCTTTGCATGGACGTTTTCCGCAAAATTGTAGCACCAATGGACGACGTGCTGAGGGAGGCGAAAGTCGATAAAAGCGCTATCGACGAGGTGGTTATGGTCGGAGGAACCACTCGTATTCCTAAGATTCAGCAAATGGTCTCCGACTACTTCAACGGCAAGGCCCTTTGCAAGTCTCTCAACCCTGATGAGTGCGTTGCTTATGGAGCGGCCGTCCAGGCTGCTGTGCTCACTGGACAAGGCAACGAGTCAACCAAAGATCTGTTGCTACTTGATGTCACACCTCTATCGCTGGGCGTAGAGACGAGCGGTGGTGTGATGACAAAAATCATCGAGCGAAACACGACGATCCCTTGCAAGAAGTCGATGACATTCAGTACGTACGATGACAACCAACCTGCTGTTACCATTAAGATTTATCAAGGTGAGCGGGCGTTTACCAAAGACAATAAGCAACTCGGTCAGTTCGATCTATCTGGAATTCCTCCTGCCCCTCGTGGGGTCCCGAAGATTGATATCACTCTTGATATCGATGCCAATGGCATTCTCAATGTAAATGCCGAGGAGAAGGGTACTGGAAAGAGCCAAAAGATTACCATTACGAACGACCAGCATAAGTTCTCTAAGGAGGAGATTGAGGAGATGGTCAAGGCCGCTGAGAAGTATAAAGAAGATGACCAGAAGGAGCGTGATCGTGTAGATGCCAAGAATAGCTTTGAGAGTTATATTTACAACGTCCGAAACACTCTGCAAGATGGTAAGGAGGAGGTTGCAAAGCAAGCTTGGGTCAAAGCTGAGCCGATTGTGAAGGAAGCCATTGAGTGGATCGAGAAGAATGACCGTGAGAGTATGGAAACTTACAAAAACAAGGAAAAGGAGTACGAAGAACGTCTGCGCCCGATCATGCTCGAGGTTTATAACCAACAACCTGGTCCCGTTCCTGCGGGAGGGCCCGAGGTTGTGGAAGAAATGGATTAAGGCATAAAACGTGTCACAAAATCGTGCACGCCGAGAGCGTGAACGGGAGCATCGGTTTGAATGGACCAGTGCATACGATAAGGTATAATGACCATTTGATTTTCTGCGAGTTGGATTGCAACCAACGTAGCATCTTCAGGAGGAGCTCCGTCCGCAGCCAAAGGCTGTGCCGAAGCTGTCGTTGAATATAACAGCACCTCACAATGTGCAGATGGGTGTAGAACCAAGTATTTATACTTGTTGTGATGCCATTGCGTGTATTGATCGGGCTCAAAAGATAAATCCGTCACAAAACTATGCTTGAACCAATTCGTCTTGATCTCTTCGATGTTTGCAACACGATCTTGGATAACAAGGGGTTGTTTTTCACGTAATATATCAAAGGAAAAGTTGCGGAGAGTTGTTTGCAATATAGCTACCTCTTTGGGAGTACGAAAGTAATAACGGATATATATGAAAACAATAACCGCAATAAGTATCCACCAGATAAGTCGCATTACTAGCACTTGATGTTTTGTTTTTCATGTTTCGCACACACAATAATATATGCGATATGATGATAGAGAATGGCTAAAGGAGACATCCAATCAGAAATACTAAATATTCAACGTTCCATGGAGCTAGCAAAAGCTAGAGCTGCAGCTGAAATTGCGAGAATTGAAGGTAAACTAGATGACATTTCCGTGAAAAAAAGTGCACTTCGGCTGAACAAAATTAAGGCATTCTTTGCACCATTTGGAACATTGTTAAAAGACTTCTCTCCATACCTAGTGCTGCTGATTATCATCTTGTTATTCATTGGTCTTGCTGCCGCGCCTTCTCGGAAAAACCGTCCTGGACGAAAGCTTCCGACGTCTAGTGGCACAAAGATCAAAAACGGGTTGAAGAAACTGCTTGAGAAACTGTTTCCTACGACGGCTTTGCGTAGGTGGTTCAACCCTTTTGGCAAAGTAGAAACGATACCAAGAACACAAAATGGGGGTCGTTGCGATAACATGGGCTGGCGACAGCAAAATGATCCATCCGAACCGTATGGAGGAGGACTATGTACACGGACGTTTGACCCCAAGCCATATGAGTGGCAGATAGATACATCAAAAAATCCCGATTACGATAAATTGCCTGGAAAGATTCAAACAATGCTCACTGGAGAGAAAACCAAAGTTTACATCCCTTACGCAAAACAAGCCACGTTTTACGTGCCTCAATGTAATGATGCCTATTACATCGTAGGGGATGAAAAGAAGAAGTTTGCAGACGATGGAACTCCGTTGTTAGTCGATAATGGCTTGTCGTGTACGTTGGCGCAAAAACCACTGCCCACTCTTCATACATCCAAGTATCGATTGCCTTCTAGTAATCGTGACAATCTAGAGTCGTGCACGATTTGATTTTCGGCGGTTATGGTAAGGGATGGTTCAGTGTGTCGATATTCCAAATAGTGAATACAAACAAGTATCCGCTATTGAAGTATGCACCATTGAAAGTGCTAAGCAGTTAGGACTATATTCAACAAATGGGAATTTTTATACGGGTGGGTACACAGACTTGAAGACATATAATAGTTCGGCAGATGTTGGGCGAACGAAGGATCTGTGCTATCAATCCGCAGATGGCGCAAATTCGTATATGTTCTGCTCTGCGGCTCACAGCAATATTGCGTATGTCAAAAGAGGTGACAAATGTCAGACAATGACGTGTCCCACAGGGTGGAGTGGAGTTCAAAAGTGCCAAAAGCCTCTACAAGATGCGATTGTTTCAAAGCGTTCTCATTGTGATGAAAGATGGTACGATTGGTTTACCGTGCCAAATTACCATCTAGGAAATAAATATCAATCTGACTCGAATATCGCAGGGACGTGCTATAATCCATGTCCTGTTGACCATGTTCCTCATTACAAATATGACCCAGTGGATGAGTCTACATTTGGTTTATCAGGAAAGGAGGCTTTAGATAAATGCGTTCCTAGAAATCAATATTTTGGCGGAAAGTATAACGATGGTTCTGATTATTGTCCGCTGGCATGGGTGTATCGTATGGGCGCCTCGCCTGATGTGCTTCAAGACATAATGACTAGCAATATGTCAACGTATGCCACGGGTGCAAGTGTAAGTGGTACATCCAATGTTGATTTTCTAAAACTGCAAGAGCCCGCAACGATGCAAAGTTTGGCAAACAGCATATATAATCACACATCGACGATTGCCGAGAATGTTGTAGCACCATCATCGCCGAGCATGCAACAAGCTTGTCGAACGCTGCAAACGAATGAACGGCTCGAAGGAGCCTATAACATTTGCAGCAAAATCGCAAGCTTAGAAGGAGAGAATGAATTCTTGTCTAAGCGTGAGTTGGCAGGGGACTCTACAGACGTTGCGGAAGCAAAGTTGAAAGTATTGAAACAAGCTTGTAACGCTACATTTTGTGATGCAAACAACGATGCGGCGTATGTAATTAAAAGAGATCCCTTGTGTTTCAAGACAGAATCGATTACAGAAGGGCAACTAGCAAGCGAAGATCCTAATGCGAACAAAAAGAATGTAAATGTGGATGGCATTAAGTTTGTCATGCGTGCCATTCAGATATTTTTGGGAATTATTATGATTGGTTGCTTGATTGGTATAGGCGTGGTGATTTATCGATATACGAAACCACTGCTAGTAGCTATTAAACGCTTCATATTACGCGTACCACAGCGGATTGCAAGGGTCGAAGATCAATTAAGCGAAGAATTGGCAATGTATGAAAATCAGATAAAAGGTCTTAGACAGGCCTAAAAAACGAAGTATAGTATGGTTTACATCGTATTCATGGGTGCAAATGATTTACGGTGGTACTCGGTTGGACCATGGGTGCGGATGGCTTGCATATGTTTTGGTGTACCGTACCCCATATTTGTTTTTAATCCATACACCTCATGAGATGGGTGTTGAGCTAGCAATGATTGAATTTGAGCATCACGATACTCTTTGGCAATGATAGATGCCGCTGAAATACCGATGTCCGATGCGTCGCCACCTATAATACATGCACTAGGAAGATTAGAAGGTGCCGTCGAAGGACGATATGGTTTGAAATAAGTTCCGTCCACATGAAGCATGTCAAAAGGGTGCTTTTGATACGCTTGCTCAATGGCACGATGCATAGCAATCATGGTCGCTTGTAGAATATTGTGTTCATCAATTTCTTGTACCGATGCCTCACCGATTCCAAATGTGATGGCTACATTGCGAATATACTCATCAAGATGTTTACGTTTTTTGGGCGTGAGCTTTTTAGAATCTTTGATTTGTTTCCAAGTTTCATCGGACAGAGTACTCGTTGGTGGCATGACTACCACCGCTGCAACTACATTTCCATACAAGCATCCACGGCCAACTTCATCAACGCCACCGATCAACATCTTGATATGCTATGCGATATATAACAGACTATGTTTAGGTCATTTTTTTAGCTACTTAAGGAAAAATGTAGCTACAAGTTGCGGCCTAGGACTGCTAAAAGGTGGATGGGTTGTCTATAGGTGTCTATGGTTTTTTAGATTTTATAGATTTTTGATTTTCAGTTTTTGAAATGTAGCTACACAAGCCACGATACATATAAGGACATAACGGCACTCACTATAACAGCATGCGTTTCTACGTAGTTGCACTGCCCGTCTTCAAATCTGGAGGACCTGAAGCGCTTCATCAGCTTTGTGATGCCTTACGCCAAAAGGGTTATGATGCCTACATGGTGTACTCCAAAGATAATGATTCTATTTTAACCGAACCAAGTCAGATTTTGTATCATGATCGATACCCTTTGCTACGTCAAGTGGTTGAATGCGATGTAGTGGATGACAAGGACACGGTGATCATCATTCCAGAAACCTTCAGTGCCCATCGCTATAAACAACGGTATCCAAATTGCCACATCGCTCTCTGGTGGCTATCCTACACATATGGATTGAATGCACTCAGCTCCCAATTGAATGTGCCTAATTTGATACACTTGTTTCAATCCTTTCATGCAAAGAACAAGCTTCAAACAATTGTACCTAAACCACATTTAATGATGCGAGAGTATCTTCATGAAGATATATGGAAAGCTGGTTATGACATCACTGTGAAAGAGAACCGAGTAGCTATTAACGTAGCCAAAGACCACTTCACACCCCAAGTATGTCAAATGTTCAATATCCCATTTGTTATGTTGCATAACATGTCTAGGGAGGATATCATTCGTAATCTTCAACGGTGCAAAGTCTACGTCGACTTTGGTACTCACCCTGGACGTGATCGAATCCCAAGAGAAGCATGTGCACTTGGTTGTGTGGTCATCACAAACCGCGAGTGCGTTGCGGATAATGACGATGACATCCCGATTGAACTGAAAATCGCAAACAGAGATCCACACACACTAGCGACGGTCATACAAAATGTATTCGATAACTATTCAACGCATCTGCAAAATCAAGACAATTATCGAGATATGGCACGCCAGGGCAGAGCCGAGTTGGATGCGGATATCGATGCCTTTGTTGAGTACCTGATATAAACACTTGTGTACTAATCATAGTAGTGTATCGTGCGATGTGGATGGATACTCCCACCGTACTACCCTCTTCTCCACGTATTGTCGTCATTGGTGACATTCATGGGGATGTTGCTCGTTTATTAGAGATCATGTATGCTGCAAAAGTCATCAACAAGAACATGGAATGGATTGCTGAGCCCAAAAACACGATCGTGGTTCAGTTGGGTGACCAAATTGATAGCATGTCACGGGCAGTCACTCCGATTGCCGAATGGGAGCGCATACCCGATACAGAAGTTCTTGCATTGATGGAGCAGCTAGACAATGTTGCCCGACCAAACGGTGGTCGTGTGCTTAGTTTATTGGGAAATCATGAATACATGAACGTACTAGGGGATTTTTCTTATGTTTCCGAAAATAGCCGCCGTAAAACCATGATGCGTGCACAAAAGTTTGCTCCGAACGGCCAGTATAGTATACTGCTTGCAAAACGCGCGGTGGTTCTGCGAATCGGCGATATCTTGTTTTGTCATGGCGGGATCATGCCGCAGCACTTAGATATGGTCGGCGGAAATCTGCATATATTTAACGAAATCTCGCGCAAGTTTTTGCGGGGACTGCCAATGACGCAAGAAGAAGCACAAGTTTTAATGCATGGAATTATGGGTGATCAAGGGATCACTTGGTCTCGTATGTACATCCATCTCTTGGAAGAACCTGAAAAATTAATGGAAGTCATTCAGACGGTCTTAGAACGCACAGGATGCAAAAGCATTTGTGTTGGGCACAATACCGTCGAAAACGTACTCCCTATTATGGGGGGCGCCCTTTGGTTCCTTGACAATGGTATTTCGAGAGCTTATGGACGTAACAGCTTCCAATTTTTAGAGATATTAGAAACCGATGAAGGAAAAGGAACCCAATATCGTGTAATAAAAATTGAAGCCGCTTAAGCATTTTGCGCTACATAACATAGAGTTAGTGATGTCCTTCGAGTATAAGATTGATGAACTCTTTGCTCGCAAGAAACTTCAAGCTGCCTCACTCAAGGAAACTGTGGAAGAAAGTACGGCGGAACTTAAACACATTCCTTTCAACGTGTCGACGGTACTGCGGCAGATTGAAGATGAAAACGAGCGTCGTCGGAAGACACTTAAGCGTTTCGCGCATAAGGAGTATAGACGAGATGACGAATCCAATTCAGAACATTGAAGACATTCTATGCATATTATATCGTACGTTTCCAGAAGATGTCATGGATACCGTGGATGAGGCGCGACTGGTTTCTATGATCCGTGTTTTTTGCCCAAGGGTGACCATGGCCGATGAAGAGATGATAGATCGTTTGAAAGTGATTCGTGGCTACCGCAAGCGCTTGGCTGAATTGAAGCAAATCCCATACATTGCTCAAAGAAGCCAAGAGTGGTATGATTTGCGTAAGCAACGACTCACTGCGAGCGATACTGCTCAAGCAATTGGCAAGGGCAAGTTTGGCACTCGTGATCAGTTGGTGCAAAAGAAAGTGAACGAAGTGCTAGGAGTCCCCGACAACTTTCCCAAGCACTTGCCAGCGCTCAAGTGGGGGATCATGTTCGAAGCGATGGCCGCTCGATGCTACGCCCAGCGCCACCAAGATATTGAGATCCACGAGTTCGGTCTGATTCCCCATCCCGATCTCGATTATTATGGTGCGTCGCCTGATGGCATTACGGACCTCGGAATCATGATCGAGATCAAATGCCCTTATAAACGCAAGATTACAGGCGATGTTCCTGACTACTATGAGCTCCAAATCCAAGGTCAAATGGCCGTATGTGGTCTGCGCGAGTGCGATTACATTGAATGTGAGCTTCAAGAGTTTGAAAATCAAGATGATTACGTATTAATGGTAGGCGAAGATGTTCTAGTCGACCATGGCGTGATCATAGAATATTCTAAGAATGGTGACTCTGTGTATGACTATAGCGATCCGTATCTAAACCCCCGCGCAGCTTATTACAATGCAATGAAGAAGGCAGGGCGTCGAGTAAAGCAAGAACACGATCTTAATGTGATGCGTTTTCGGCCTTGGCGACTGCGCTATATGAATGTGGTTCGAGTTCATTTCGATGATGAGCGTTGGTCGACATTGGTTCCTCAACTAAAGTGCTTCTGGGATGATGTCGTTGCGAAACGCAATGCTCCTCCCATGAAGACGATGACGATCACACAAAGTCCTCACAAAAGTCCAAAGAAAAAGAAATATGAGTTCATTGATGATTCCGATTCTGATTAGTTGCGAACAGGTGGCACTTGCGACACAATGTTCAACACCGAGTTATTTTGGCGGTTGATTACATAAATGATCGGGAAATCATGTGTAATGGCTTTGTTTTTATCATCAACACTAACAGCGCCCAGTCGCGATGTTACGCACTTGCTCAAATAGTGTTGTTTAGGCGCATTGCCTGACATGCATCCACAGATGAGGTCTTGGTTTTTTGTGCATGTTATTTTGCATTGCTCATGTTTGGTTCGATAGGGCATCATGATGACGTCGATTGCGTATGGAGATGACCGCAAAGACATATCCTTTTTGTAATTCGCGTAAATCACGAACACTTCAAAGTCGAGAGGAGTATTGACAGCGTCTGCCACAGACGGGAAACTAGCAAGATTCACGGGCATGTATGCATAGTCTTGGATGTTGAACTGTATCGACATCATAGAGCCATCAGATGACTTGTAATATGGAGCTTGCATCATGAAAACGAATATCTCGCCCTCAATCATTTCATTGGGATTTTTTGTTTTCGCACGTAGCTCATTGGATACATCTTGAATATTTTGAATGATCTTAGACTCAACGTCATGGAATGTGTTCGTGTAAACTGGACCAATGCGTTCAACTTTATAATCTGCGTTGCTTGAAAGCGATACCATGTTTGTCAAAATGTTACCCACGTCAGTGTTCTCCAAATGCTCAAATTGATAACAGCCACGCATGTGCAGCAAACGATCACGATCTTGAAGAAGTCCTTCTTTTAGCTTGATGTCGTACTGTCCAATAAAGTCGTTATGATTACTGGCTCGCTGATAAATATCGATAGAAGACCCCACTTGTATGAAAGGCTCAACAGTACGTTTCCAAGGTATCAAAACGATCATCAAGAACAACAGTAGCAATAACAAGATGACGATGTTTTTCATTGGGTACACACACTACAAAAAAGACAGAATTTTGTTTCTGTTTACTTCGAGCCTTTGACAGAGCCTGTGGCATTGATGTTTCCACGCACGTTGAGGTCGCCGACAATCTCTACGGTTTGTGGAGCAGTGATAGTGATCTTTTCGCCCGACAGTGTAATCGTCGCTCCCGCACTAGTGCGGATCATGATGGCACCATTGTCCACTGTCATGATCTCCAACACACCTGTACCACGATGCATCAAATGTGAGTTTGCATTCACACCAGGGGTGCGGATCAAACGCGTGCCGAAATCTTGGTATGTGCTTGCATCACTAACAAGGTCGATATATGCGTGGCCATCTGCCCCACGAGCAACACCAACCTCAATGCTAGCATCATTGCGACCAACACCACGGCCGACTTCAAGGGAGCCACGAATCGCTGTAGTGCCACCCACATCCAATGTAGCCACAGGCGTGGAAACGTTGATACCAACTTTACCATCGGGTTGGATGCGCACACGCTCTGTTCCAGGAACAGAAGGGTCTGCGAAGTTGGTTTGTAGACTAATACCACCTTGACCACCAATCGTCGTGGTGCCGCTACGATTCGCAATGACGGATGTGCTTTGGCCAAATTGCTCAAGCGCAATACCAGGATCTACGTCTTTAATGACGTGAACCATGGAGTTGTTCCAATCGTTACGAACAATATCTCCAACCCACATTTTTCCTGACACGTGCAGCTTACGCTTGGGATCGATGGTACCCACACCAAAGTTGCCGTTTACCATGGTCGCGACATGACGCCAGTCCACTGTAGCGTTTTCCACTCCCACTGCACCGCCTGTATAGAAAGCAATCATGGAATCATGCAAGGTAATCTTCGATGCACCACGCTTGCCAAAGTACTTTTGAGTTCCATTGTCGCTGTAGGCACCTCCCATCAAGGAAACAAGACCCTGTCCATCAGCGACAGCAACCGAAAATGCTGCTTTATTGCCGCCCTCATCGACACGGCTTACGGTAAGCAAGGTTTGGTTCAGTGTACCATAATGAGCATGCAAGAGAGCGATGGGCTTGTTGATGTTGATACCCACGCGACCGCTCGATAAGATTTGCAGCTTAGGGGTCGCAGAATTCGCGCCAGGCGTGTACAACGACAACACATCATTGCCGTTCTCCCAAAGGCACTCCATTGCTTTCGAAGTACCATTCTTCCAATTTTGAATGTTTTCAGCACCAAAGTGCAAGGCACGTCCATATGTAACGGAAACATCTCCGTTGACTTGTAGCGGTACGGTGGCATTATCAGTGTTAATTCCCACGTTGCCTTTCAGTACAATGGACTTGCCTGGAATGACGCTGGTGAGAACAGTATTTCCCTTCGCATCGGGAATACGAAGGCAGTTCGAAGGATCGACTTTGCTGCAAATCTTAACATCATTGATGGGGCTTTTATCATAGTCAACATCGCTCACCGTCATTCCCTTGGTGACTGACACACGCTTTAAGAAACGCAAGTCGGGATTAATGACCTCCTTGTGTTCAGTAATAGGAATAGAAGCCGAGTTCACACTGCTCGCATATGCAGTCGAAGTAGGTGAAGCGGCCATAAAGGCATTCAAAGATGTGGTGAGATCGGAGTGAGCAGTGGTAAGCGCATCGATCTTCTGCTTATCTTGTTGTAGCGTGGTATTTACAGACTTGTAGATATCATCATTAACTTCGTTCACCTGATCTACAACATACTTCACGTTGCTAATTCGATCGGACTTTTCCGATTGCAGTGCCGCGTTTGTAGAATTCAACTTATCGGCTAGCTCTTGTTTTTGACGATTCATATCCAATACAAGATACGTTACAATTGCTGACAACGTTAAAATCACGAAAATGATGACTGCAATAGATGCGGCTTGCATGATTTTATACCTATCTATGGCTCAGTAAAAAATTCATCCGTTTCTTCCTCCACTTCATTGCTCTTGGAACGCTGTTGCGCTCGTGCACTAGAAGTGTCAATATGGATAACTTTGACTTCACCACCACTGATCTCATCTTTAGGTTTTGTATCTTCTAGGTGCACATCTTCTGGTTGCGGATCTTCTAGTTGCACATCTTCTAGTTGCGTATCTTCTAGTTGCACATCTTCTGGTTGCAGATCATCATCGACATTAACATTTATTTTTTCATCGCTTTCTTCATCATCGCCATAAGTTGAATTCCACATGTCTTGTTGTGTTGGTTCCGTAGTTGTAATATCCAAGTTTGTGTCAGTTTCTGTATTGCTAGAGTCATCTGTATCGCTTGATTCCTCATCTACATCGCTGGGTTCACTGTCTTCATCGGTATCGGCGTCCGTGTCATGCACATTATTTGTCTGATTTGGGGGATTAAGGATAAAGTTGCCAGCTCCACCAGATTTAGTCGATGATTTTGTTGATGTTTCATCGTCTGTGCTATACGGAGAATCAAAAGGTTCAGAGCTGAGGCGCATTTGAACACCCATGCCTTCCAATTCTTGCACGAGCAGCTTAAATGCATAGGGAGTACGAACGACGCTTAGGTCTTGTGACGAACAACCGTGACATTCAAAAATCTTACGGGAAGGTGCATACTTGGCAATCGTACCGCAATGCTTGCAAACGGCCCATTCGTACTTGTCCGCCTTCTCCATCATGGATTCTTGGATAAAGTTTGCCATACCATGGCCAATGATGACATCGCGTTCCATCTCACCTATACGAAGCCCACCATGTTTGCTTCTGCCTGAAGTAGGTTGTTGTGTGAGTTGCACCTTGGGACCTGTGCTACGGGCGTGGATCTTGTCCGTTACCATATGTTTCAAGCGCATGTAGAAGGTAGGACCAAAGAATATTTCGGTGGGTATCATCTCTCCCGTACGTCCATTATACAGAATCTCATTTCCGTGCTTGTCAAATCCATGCTTTTCCAAATGATCAAACATCTGATCTTGGTCGAAAGGCACAAACACGGTTCCATCACCAAGCATACCCTCAATAGCACATAGCTTAGCAAACACACACTCAATCAAGTGGGCCACCGTCATACGCGATGGGAATGCATGGGGGTTGATAATCAGATCGGGAACGATTCCATCTTTGGAGAAAGGCATATTTTCCGCTGGCAAAATCATGCCGATTACGCCTTTTTGCGCACACCTGCTTACACATTTGTCACCCAACTCAGGCCTGCGGATCTTGCGGAATCGTACTTTTGCAATGCGTTGGTTATCACCGACTCCCTTGTGACCGACATACACTCTATCAATCTTTCCATAATGATGAACATCCGTTACAAGAGAAGCATCATGATACGTAGTTTCCACAACCTGCTCACGTGACAACTTTTCTACCAAACGTTTCTTGACGCGCACGCATCCAATTACACAAGCCTCTTGTCCTCGGGGGATATACGCTTCTTCTTTAACAAACCCATGGTCGTCCAAGAGGGTGTAGTTTGCATTTCGAATGCCGTGAACACTTTCTCCGTTTTCGATCATTTTTGCAGGATTGGCAAATATGAGAGACTCCGTCTCGTCGGTTACCTTTTCAGAAGCACTCATGCTCTTGTAAGCAGTGATTTGGAACAATCCGCGATCAATGGCAGATTTGTTGATGATAATAGCATCCTCTTGATTAAAACCCGAGTGTGTAGCGACTGCAACAATTGCATTGAAACCATTTGGCATACGATCATTCCCAGTATAATGCGAGATTCGTGTAGTCACCAAAGGTTTTTGAGGGTAATGCTGAATATAACCCATCGTATCAAAGCGCCTTGTAAAGTTGGTCGCATATACGCCAATCGCTTGCTTACTTTGTGATCCATAAAAACAGTTACGAGGTGCAAAGTTGTGGTTGGCGAAAGGAATGTTGTTCGTCACAACACTGAAAATCGTAGCGGGATGGATCTCCAAATGTGTATGGAAGGGGGATATGTCTGTGGTGTTCATCGCAATGTAGCGTGTGTTCTCTTCCTCAATATCCAAAAATTCAATGACCGCCTGAGAAGTAACCAACTTTGCACAAATTTCATCCATAGAAGTGTACGTGCGATAATCGGGAAGCGAGAATGGTGAGGTATACTCCCCTTTGTAATAGGCATTTTCATTGCGTTGGTTCTCTGGGAGCAAGCCACCTAGTATCAGATCAAACCAAGTGAGTCTGCGATGCTCAGAGTTCAGACGTGGGGTGCTGTTTTCTACAATAATCAGTGGGCGACATGGACGGCCCGATTCTGTTTGAATACGAATTTCATTGTGTGCAATGTCCCAACTGATAGATGTAAATACGTTGATCAGACCGTTGCGACGCAAGATGCGGAAGTTTTGTGTGAATTTGGGAGCATCTGGGACTACACCATACCAATCACCATTGATGAACAGTTTAACAACATCCGAAGATGCAGAGGTTGCAGGGGGCATTTGCTGAATGTGCACGGCACCTAGCTCGTATACTGCTTTATGAATGCCTTCGACGTCTGTTCCAAAAGTGATATGTGTGAGCAAGGCAAAGTTCTTTAAATAGCCAATGCTAGCACCATCTGGGGATTCAAAAGGACACATCACTCCCCATTGCTGAGAGTGCAAGCGATGGGGGCTCGTTACTTTAATACTACGATCCAATGGGAGGTTTACGCGTCGGACGTGAGACATTGTACCAATGTAGCTGATACGTGCCAAGTCTTGCACAAGAGCTTGATCGGGATCTTGATCTTGGGGTCCCCACATGCCTTTGAAGGAACGCGTAAACGTATCGGTCATCAGTGCAGGATTGAAAAGACGGTGCAGATTCTCTTGTCGTACCAGATCCTCAATATCACCCGTATTCTTCCAGGGGCCATAGTAGTATTCGCGATCAAGCATGTCACGGCATGACTTGCGGAGTTTGTTGTACGTCTCTTGGAACAGCTGAGCAATCAAAAAGCCGCTGATGTCTACGCGTTTGAATACATAGCCATCGCGGTCTGATTCAGGATCCAATTGCAGAGCAACTCGCATGATTTGCTGAACAAGATATCCCAAGTAACGTGCTTTATTCGCAAAGTCGCCTGTAACATTTGGAAGAACATCGGAAACAAGTAGGTTCTTCACATGGTCTGTGGATTTGTAATACACACTATTCCTCAAATATTCCAACGCCGCTTCTTGAGTATACACGTTTGCATTGTTGACCAAAAGAGGACGAACAAAGTCCAAGAAGGAAGGGGGGTGCGATCCACTGCCTAGAATGTGCTCCATGATGGCTTTATCAGTTTCAACACCAAGGGCGCGGAACAAAACAGCAACTGGGATTTGGCCTTCAATCGAAGGTAGAGAAACGAGCATTGCACCTTTGATTGAGCGCAAGTCTTGCTTCACATCGGGTGTAAACATTGTATCGGGGTTCTTGACCATTTTAAATTCAATCGTGCGAGGGATGAGAGATGCTTCACCCGATGGCGCTGTACAGCGTATAAATGCTTTGATATCGTAATATGGATCATCAATACGTGAAACAAAAAGGCGGTTTGTAGTGATACGCTCTTGCGAAACAATGACCTTTTCTTTTCCGTCAATAATGAAGTAACCTCCAGCATCATACATATCTTCATGGAATTCTCGCAAGACAGGAGTGCCTTGGCCGTGAAGCATGCAAGCATCGGAATGCACCATAATTGGAATCGCGCCTAGAGGCACTCTTTCGAATACCTTGATGGATGGCTCCGCACCCTCCTCTTGTGTAAACTTAACGACGATGTCTGCATATATCGTTGTTTGATATGTCAGATTACGAAGTCGCGCCTCTTGAGGGGTCAGCAACATCTGAGTGCCTGTTGAATCGTACATGATAGGACGATCGATGTAGATTCTTGAACTGTCCTCCCCGCCTACGAAAACTTCCACTTGAAGTTGTAGCTCTTTTGCATCCGTGTATTTGACCATGGTAATAGGATTGTAGGTCTTGATGGTATCAGGAATGTACGTCCGTATAAACTCGCGGAAACTATCAATATGGTGCTTAGTAAATGGGTACTTGTGATCATGGAAGTACGATTCAATTACCCGCCATGCATCCAGACTCATACTTCTCTCTACAATGCTGTGATAAAAAACGCATGAAAGCTTCAACACACCGTGTGACCATCCAATATATGTGAAGCGCGAAATGATTCAATGTACAAAAATAATACGCGTGTTCTAATCTAATCAAGGCGCAAGTTACGGCGCACGTGCTCTGTGGGGTATTCAAACTGGAAAAAGCTTGAAACAATCTTGCGATCGTCACCGATGCTCATCACCATCACATTCAAAAGAGATTGTGTAATGAACTCAGTGAGAACCTCCGCGTTGTTCCATGAACGAACGTATAGGTTTGGCAACTTGTTCTTTTCATAATCCGCATTAGAATCAATGCGGAAAGAAGACGTCGGAGAGATCTCGGTATGTGGCCATTCATCGTGTTTCAGCTTATGGCCTTCGAGCATCTTTGCGATGATGTATGCACTCTTTTTCCGATCAAAGCTCAAAAGAAATGGTTTGTATTCTTGTGTTTCTTTGTGTTGTACATGGAAAATCAGGGGTGCATGGGTCGTCTTTATATGTACGGTGTACAATGGTAGGCGATACATTTTATAATAATGTAGTATAGTGGCTAACCTTTAACTCGATAGCGTGTAAGGGATCGCATCCATCGCATCCACAAGATGCAGGAATGTGAAGCGTTCTTGTAGCTCCTTCATCAAACCCACATCTTTGTTGCTGAGCGCATCTTGGATAGCATTGCGCATATCCGCAGCTGTTTCAAGAGCGTTCTTCCATGTGCGTGCAAATGTTTTATCTTCAATGTGTACGCGAATCATGTTGGTTGTCACCTTGGTTTTGTGCAACTCTTGAAGGCACTTCTCAGCAGTTATACGGAATGCGTATTGTTTGGATGTGACCTTTTGCTTCTTTGGAATCAAATTCAGATGTTCATAAAGTGTTGCATCATTCTTCGTAGGGTCTGTCAATGTAGCGCTACATTCGTATGCCTTCTTTTCTTTGTTTTCCTTCACATCGATCCTCAACACAGGCATGGTAGCATCAACGGGAGACAGCGTCTTGTTCTTACGAGTAGCGGTCGCACGTTTCTTCGGCATGACGTCTTCAAGTTTCGATAAGAATGGTTCGAAAAGAAGCTCGACAACCTCTTTCATACGCAGAGCCGTGATTCGATCTTTCCGTTTTTTGGGGTCGGTGTACAAACGATGGTCTTTCAACTCTTCATCGATTTGCTCCCAATATTCGGGAGGGTAGGTGTAATTGGGAATATCCTCCACGCACAAACCATATAGTTGGCAAATGGGTGTCATCAACTGATTGGTGATGTAAAACTTGTAATCGGGCTTGAGGTTATGCTCGCGGATGTAGTCAGGGTGCTCGATGCGGTCTCCTTGTAGCTTGACTTCAACATCGGGCGGAGGACAGATATACACGAAAGGAATGCGATCATTGGATGCAGGTTTATTGCCTGGATCACGCATTCCCATTCGATCCGCGAGTACTTTGTGTGCAATCTTTGTTGGATCTTTGTAATCGGATTTCAGAGTTTTCGTGATGACCAAGTCTTCGAGAGGAAACTTGCCATCGACGAGCTTTTGAAGTTCATCTTGTAGGAATTGCACAGACCCATGCAGATCATTCTTATTCAAGATAATATCCAAGATTCCTCCATAGATATGCTTGACGATCGGGGCATTGTCTCGGCGTTTTAGTACAATCCCCATAGACTTTTGCTTCGGTTTCTTGTTGGCGTCGTCTTCATACAAGTTGCCTACATAACGCTTCTTGCTGAAAATGATGAAGGGGTAGAAGGTCTTCTCATACTCCAAAGATTGCGGTGGAGGCATCAAGGGCTTGATCTCTCGCGACATCTTCTGCCCGTTGGCAATGGCAATCGGTAGCGCTTCTTTGCCGTAAACACGCTTACCAGTCTCGTCGTAGTTTTTGAATCTCAAGAAACAACTATCCGTGTTTTTGCAGATGATGGAACCCACACCACCATTGAAGACCCCTTCGGATGTTTCTATGTCGTAAACAAACGTATCTTCACTAACTTCGGGTAATTCTTGAATTTTCATCACTTTATTGTGGTTTTTTTCATAGTAATCGCTATCAACAATCGTCGAAATCCAGTAGGTGTTATCGTTGTATTCTTGTATGTTGACACGAACTTGCTTGTATCCAATGGCACGGATGAGATAGTACAATCCCATACTTCCGATCTTGCCTTGACACGCAAAGTTTGCTTCACCGCATGACATATGGTACTTTGAACTATCGGTCGTCAAATATCCTTGTATAAACCATTCTTTGATTTCCTTGGGTGCATTGAGAATAATGCGTGGTACGCACTTGAAGTTGTCCTTGTTGTAGAACAAGCCGCGATACTTTGTGACCATGTAATCCATAGATCCACATATAACCAGCTTGAAGTCCATTGTATCCAGAATCTTTGCTTCCACAACTACGTCTTTCGGTTCTACCATTTCAATATATCTCTTTGCACGATTCAAGTATTCCAGATTCGTGTTGTCAATCGCCCATGATTGTTTGCTGCACTCGCCATCTCCAAAGAACAAACCCATCACCCAAGCCTCCTCTTTTGTCAATGTTCTTGGTACATTCTCCTCAAGAAACTCATCAGGATAGCTATGCATGATGTCGGTCTCATTAATCACACAATCCATTGGCTTGATTTCCTCTCCTGATGCTGACATAATCGAATGGTCAGCCGTCACATCCACGCATCCTTGGAACGTGTTGACACGATACATTTTCTTGTTGACTTTGTGACGGATCACACGGATGATGCGCGCCCATTTGCCATTCGACCAAACGCACCCGTTAAAAGCGGCTTGTTCTTTTTCTTTAGCGTTTTCATCCCATGGACGGAAATTCTCATACTCGATCCATTCGTTGGACATGGTCTCTATGGTCTTGACATCAACAAGGCCGTTGTCGTACTTGATAAGAAGAGGAGTGTCACCCGTAACGCTATCTCCGTACACAACCTCGGCTCCATATTTTTCTTCGGCAAATCGTGTGGCGAGCATGATCATTTCGCGGCCCGTTGCGGTGGTACACGCGGCGATGTCTTTCCAATAAATCTGGGATGTGCGCGAACCAATTTGGCCATAGAGAGAATTGGCTGTCACCTTGAATGCGAGTTGCAAGGCATCCAGCACGGCTTGCTCAAATGACGTAAATGCAGGCTCGCGTGATACGATGGTTGCTGCATCAATCACGGCTTTGTGACCACCGAATCCCTGGCCAAGGTCTGCTTGATCCACATTCAAGATCTCCAGCTTGTCATTGCCGAGATCTTTGGTGAGACCAATGGCTACACGGCCGTCATTGAGCGTGATTCGCTCGTATTCAATCTTCTTCCGCGTATTCTTGCGCTGTTGTAGCAACTTCATCAAGATGCTCGGAATGATGCCTTTCTTATTATCGGGCAACTGTGCGAACGTGCATTCTTTCGTGTCGACGGCGCGCTTCTTGTCTCCGACGCCTTCATACACATCATATTTCACGGTAATATACGTGATGCCTTCGGATTCTAGATTTGCATACGCTGGGTCGTTCACAAAGCAATCGTGTGACAAGTTGCGCGCAATCATCGATGAAGGATATAGTGAAGAGTAATCCAGCACCGTGATAGGATCTTGTAGATAGATTCCTTCCTTAGGTTCAAGAACAATCGCTCCTTCGTATCCACTTTCGTCCACGGGAGGGTCATCTTCTTCGCGTTCCGCATAAGGGCTTTTGAGAACAGGGATCACGTATTGCTTTGCACGACACTCTTTCGCAACCAAGGAAAAGATCTTGACACCTTGACCACGCATGAACAAGTAGCTCAGAGGTACGCTACAAACATTTCCCATACCAATGTTGTTTTCCAATACTTTGAGCTTGTGCATCAACCGATTGACGAGAGCACAATCTTGAATACAGTACTTTGCAATCACACAACGGTCCGCCGCACTGCCTTTAAACTTCTCAAAGATCTCCTTGGGTTTCAAGTCATCCTTCTTATCACCCAAGAACACTTGTGCAACATGATCGAGCTTGTAGCTATCCAGTTTTTGATCTCGTTGCATGACCTTGAATACATCAATCGGTACCACTCCATCGGTGTCGATGTACCTAAGAATATTGTCACCGAGTGCCGAAGATGCCAGGCGTTGTTCAAGGAGCGTAGTGCGACGATTGTTCAAACGACCCAGTCCTAGACCAAAGGATTCTTCAATATGTAGCTCTTGTACACGCTTCCAAATATAATCCATATCGAAACCAAAGATGTTGTATCCCGTAATCACATCTGGATCAACACGTTTCAGGACGTCCTTCCATCCTTCGATAAGTTCTTCTTCTGTGTCGAAACACTCTACTTCAGTGCCATCGATCGGCTCGCATGACTTCAACGTAGCAATGTGCTTGAAAGCAATCTGATCAGAACCAAAGATATGCACCGTCGTCCCGATTTGAATAATGGGATCGCCTTGTAACTGTGGAAGGATCTCTGACAATTGCACCACGAGTGCGAGTTCACTCTCGTCTGGAGTCTCCACAGGCTCAGCATCTTCATCAGGTTCGGCGTCGGCGCTCTTTTTCTTTTTACTTTTGGCCGCATTGATCGTAAGTTCTGTAAGTTCATCAAGATCGGACGTGATGCGCTTTAGAATGGACGCCGTATTTATTTTATTTTTTGGATAAACCTTGTGAATGGTAGCCCCCGTTGGTAGCGTGCGCTCTTCCATAAAAGCACCACAAATCCATTGTTTGATGTCATCAGAAGTGGGAGGTATGGGAGAAGCCTTGGCCGCTGCAACAAGATCCATCGCAAGTTTTCGATAATTCTTCTTTGGCACAGGGAAATCACCGTGGCTGCTCGTGCACTCCAAATCAAAAGACATGATCTTCAATGGTGCGATGCGGTTGATCTCAATGCCATGAACGTCATTATAATCAATTTCTACGTTGTAAGCGGCACGGCTTACGGCATCACCCGATTCGTCTTCAGGTGCCCAGTCGTATGTTCCAGCGGGTAGGCGTACCCAACCGCAAGGCTGGATATCACGCTCGTGAAGAAAACGCAAGAATGGCTCAATGTTACTTTCATAAAGCTGAAAGCCATCCTTGGAACGATCTTGGAAGTAGCGCTTGAGCATGTTAAACAATGCAAGCGACTTGACTTTGAGCTTCATAAACGGAAACTCCTTGCCATTCGTAAACCCCCAGAAGTCCTTGCGCATCACGGTTTTGATGTAGCTGAAATGAGATTTCAACGCTCGTGGAATGATGTTCCGAGAACGTTGCGTCTTTGGATTGTAGATTTGCTCTTCGAGGAGCGTATTGCGAAGCTCGGCGACGCGTTGTTTGATATTCTTTCCCCATGATGCGGGAGGCTTCACAAAGAAGTATGGCTCGAACCCAGTCACTTTAGCGCACACACTGTCTCCTTTGGCAGTCTTGCCGAATAAGTAGATATCATACACTTTGGGCTCATCATCATAATTGTATTGTCCTTTGTTCAATTCACGCTCTGCCTTGTCTGACTCGGGGACATACAAATCTATAATTTGAAATTCTAGATCTTCTTGATCAGGGTCAAGTTCCTCTGGATCCTTGAACAAATACTCCATAATCAGAGTATATTTCCACCGTCTTAAACCTGGGATATGGTAGTCAAATTTTCTGATGGTATCGTAGGGTTACGATGGATCAGAGTTTCCTGATTATTTTGGTGTTAGGATCGGCACTAGCTTATTTCGTTTATGACACATATTGGAGTGGAAACATGGAATATGTCCAAGCTACAGTAGACGGCAATGAGTACTTGGTTCAGGCCCTACCCGATCGACAAGATGCTGCCAATCTGTTGGCGCAAATCCGTGCGAAACTAGAGACGTTGGTTCGGCACTTAGAAAAGATGTCATCTGATGACGCTCGAACGCAGCGATTGGTGATTAACTTCAAAGGTGCCAAGATTCAAGAAGGACAAGAAAGTTCCAAGCACACGAGTTACTCGATCAACAAAGGTGAGAAGATTGTCTTTTGCATTCGATCTAAAAGCACGAAAAAAGAATTGGTGGATCTGAACACAATGGTGTTTGTAGCGTTACATGAGCTAGCACATATTGCTACGGAAAGCGTTGGGCATACGGAAGAGTTTTGGACAAATTTCCGTTGGATTCTCGAGGAAGCTATCAATATAGGAGTGTATGTTGAACAAGATTTCAAGTCGAAACCTCAGCCATACTGCGGTATCACAATCACCGATAGCCCTTTGAATTAGTCCACTTAAGCCGAGCCAGTGCTGCCGAACCCGCCTTCACCACGTGAAGTAGAGTTGAGATTCTCGAGGGTGCCTTCACATATTTCAGGGAGATAAATGCGCTCAAAGATGAGTTGTGCGATGCGATCTCCGACTTTCACCGCAAATTCACGATCGCTATGATTGTAAAGAATCACTTGAATAATTCCTCGATATGATTCGTCCACGACTCCTGCAAGTACATCAATGGAATGCTTGAGGGCGAGGCCTGATCGAGGTGCTACGCGCGCATAGCAATCTTTCATGGTCATTTGCATGATGAGGCCTGTGGATACCATGTGTTGGCTATGAGGTGTAATGATGCATTCTTCGCACGCAGTGAGGTCATATCCAGCGGAGCCTTCCGTTGCGGGGGCGGGAACACGTGCATTGACGTGTGCTTTTACGAATGTGACACTCATGACTACATAGGTTATGGTAGAATGTTTATATCTCTTTTTTCTCCACACTATTACAGGTAGGAATGTCATCTGAGATCAAGTCTCTTATTGCTTTCAAAGTCGAGCAAGCGGTAGTAGCGATGCAAAGTGTAAACGCGGTGACCCTAATTGCCAAAGGGATGGAAATCATGCAGCAGTACCCGATGCTGAATGAATCGGAAAAGAAGGCACTTTTGTTTCAGGTTCTGAAAACGATTGCTGCTGGCGCGGACGGTGTTCAAGGCACGGATGATGATGTAATCGATAGCAAAACTCTTGCACAGCTGCAGTTCATGCTGGAGAACAACATTGTACAAGATATGGTGTCTGTGTTTGAAGATGTTGCAAAAGGCAAGTTCAATATCGCCAAAGCTAAGCAAGTGGGTGTTAAGCTGTTTTCATGTTTTTCAGCGAAAGCGAAGGCTTTTTAGAGCAAATGTAGCTACAGGTTGAAACCAGATTACATACAGTGGCTCGTTTTTCTACTGTTTATGTAAAGATGAGTTATTTTCACAAGCTTTGGGATCGTGTTCGTAAAAAAGAGACTAAAGCAGATCTCTCATGGCAATTTGTGAGTGAAGTTCAAATTGTAGTTCTCAAAAAAGACGTCAACTCAAGGGTTTTCGAAGAGTTGATGGAACTCGGATATGAGTATGTCGAGTTCCGTGCTAATCCTACGCATGATCATGTAGGAAACTTTGTACTTGCATCGTATGTTGAATTTAAATCATTTTGTTCAGCGCTCGCGCAGTTAAACATGATTCCGTACAAAAACATTGTTCGTTCATGTTTGATACAACATATCGTATACAGTCTCATGGAAATGGGAATCATCGATGTACCTTTCAAAAACGTCACACTTGCGAGTGTAAATGATTATCTCAACGATGAAGCTAAATTGACTAAGAATGAGTTCGACCTTTTGTTCCGTGGTGGATTGTATGGCGAGTTTACCATCGATGCCGTAACACAGCTTGCCAATCCTAAAAGTGTACAACTTACCAAAAAGTTGTCTCCTTTTCCCAAAAAGTCTAGAAAAACGAGTAGGTTATCAGCGCCATCTTTGCAACGCACGGATAGCATTGTTCGTGGAAGGAAGCATTGGAGTGTATCCAATAAAAAACCCGATATGGACATGAGTCTTTCCTCTACGCGCAAAATGTTGATGGACCAATGGTTCCAAAAAGACGAGAGTGGTAATTTAGTTCAAGATCCTATCTTGATGATGCCAATATTGAAAGAAAACGCAATTTTGTTGGACAAAAAATGGTATGATATTCAAGTGCTGAAAAAGTGGATAAACACAGGCAATGTAATCGTTCCTCATAGCCGTCGCATGTTAACCCAAGATGAGTTGCATCGGATTAAGAAGTAGCTACAACTTAAAACTCAAAACTATAGAAAAACAAATAGCAGGTCACAACTGGTGGCTACACATTCTCTTTAATGACACTTTACATGTAGCTACAACTTGAATCTCGACAAAAATATTGCATTTCTACATCCATGTTTATTGATATAACGTCAATACGATTCTTGACGGACTTTCTTTTCCTTGATCACTAATTGCACAAACGTATGGTCCAAAGTAGGAAACGGTGGTGTCGTCTGCACGTTGTATATAGTACTGGATTTGTTGTGAAACGTCTACTTTAATATTCTCGACAAATTGACTTCCAGCAGGACCAATGCATTTCACATCGATTTTGTAAACGTCTTCTGGAATTGTGTAGATGTGCTCACCTGTCTCAGTCAATGTAATCGTTTGCATACTCTGTTGTATTAATAGATTAAGAAATTGCATTGTATGCATTTTGCGACAAGTGATAGGGATAACCTGAATTTGATATCATAGGAACCTTCTCTTTGAACGTAAAATTGAGCTGATTACCGTTCTCTTCTATAGTCCATACATACAAGAATGCAGTTGCGGTGTCATTCATAGCTATTCGATTAAAATTTGTATTGGGATCGTTTACATATATTGGTTTTCCAATAGGATAGTATATCATACCGCATCCATTGGAAGGACCCGTCGTACCTCTTACATATAATATATCATATCTATTCGTCCATGAACGTGTTGCCATGTTTACTACCCAAGATGACATTTGTGCTGATGTACGTGTGTATGCAACACCGAAGTCTTTAGAGAAACCAGATGCAATTTTAGGTATTACTTCTGTTCCATATACCTCATTTGTATAAGTTACGTCATATACATAATCTATACCATCTTTCGAGGCGTTAAACTCGAGTACGTACAGGGCAGCTTGTGTAAAGCCACCAATGATAAACGCTCCATATGGAGCGCCCATTGCACTAGGTGCATAACAAGAACCGAGTACCGATGTATTTGTGGCAGTCAGTGTATACAAGTTAGAGGTGCCTATATTTGATCCCCCTTTAGCAAGAGTAAACTTGGTTAATATACGGGAATTCGGTGGCATGCTATAATAGACGTTGCTATCTAGGTCTTTATCGTGTATCAATGTCCAACCTTTTGTGAAATTTGTATATGTTCTGATGACTTCGGTGGTGTTGATGTTTGAAAGAGTCTTCAATGATGCAATTGAATCGTTGAATGTTGAGTACAGAATGTATGAACTTGATGAATTGTAGTAGGCAGGCACGTTAGTCACAGGTTTCGATTTTCCAAAAAAGTTACTGAGAGTTATCGCGTTACCAATCGTCGGGATCCCTCCCACACCCGTCGTGTAATTAGATGTCGAGTTTGAATAGTATTCACTGATAAATATTGGATTTTGTCCACCAAACTCTACTTGTATATTTGAAAATGAAATATATCCAGATGATGGCAAAACCATGCTTATAATATGGTCAGGTTTACAATATGTTGATGTTTATTTCAATAGAACTTAAAGAAAAAACAAAGTGTCTTGGTATGGCGGACGTATTCCTGAATGATCGATGGATCTTATACTTTCATGACCCAAACGATGAAAAGTGGGATATACATAGCTATAAAGAAGTATGTACGATCAGCACTGTGCAAGAGTTTGTAGATGCATCCGCAGCGTTCCATGATATGTGGGCGAAAGGCATGTTCTTTCTTATGCGCGAACATATACATCCAATGTGGGAAGATGAACACAACAAGAATGGTGGATGTTTTTCTTATAAAATCATGAAGCCCGAAGTTCCTCAAGCATGGTTTCAATTGTGTGCCAAAAGCTTGGGCGAATCCATCTTAGACGAGCCAATCCGTAATATTGATTTCGAAAAAGTATGTGGGGTTTCGATATCACCAAAAAAGAATTATTGTATTCTGCGTATCTGGGTATCAACCACCGATATCAGCAACGTGTCACAGCATACTCTTGAGATTCCGCCATATACATCTGTATTGTTCAAATCTCATAAGACATAATTTCAATCATCTTCTTTTTGTGAAAGACATAGCTTGATGGACCCAAGACTGGCGACGCTATAGCAAAGGACAAGAGGATATGTATTCTTGATATACAGCTCCACTGTGCTGCTTAGATTCGTGCACTTGGTAAACATGGATAGGTAGCGCAGGCTAAATACACCCTGGATGATTTCTTGAGCCTTCGTAGAGTTCTTTACAATATTGATCTGCTGGTTCTTGTCCGCACCAATGATGGTCTCTTGAGTACAAAAACCTCCATTACACTTGAACGTTAGCTGGCTCTCTACATTGCTGATTTCAATGTAGTCGGCGAGATTGTGCATATCACGAATGATCTTCTGGAAGTCGATCGATGGCATTGTGATGATGGTCTCGAAATCCACAGGGGGGATCTTGATATTTAGCACATCAATATCCAGCATCGATAGCTTGTATGTAGTGCGAACGTTCTTGTCATCGTTCTGGATACGGATGCCTAGGTGGTTGGGATCGTCTTTCTCGACGAAGAGAGTGAGGTAGTCATTGTTGCCGACGGTCTTAATGAGCATATGTAGCTTGAGCATATTGATGCCAATGTACAGCTTTTTCTCGCAATGATAGGTCTCGAAACGCTCCGCATCAAGCTTGAGATGCACTAGAACAACGTGGGTGTTATCCAAGGCAACGACTTTCATGCCCGTCTCGTCAAACTCGAGGTTGACATCCATAAGAATCTCTTTCAAGGCATCTACAATCTGTTTGAAAGTAGATGCCTGAACGGTCTTGATCTCCAAAAGATACGGAGAACTCATGATAGAGTGGGGTCAAGTTATCTTTAAGTGGGTTTAGCGTGGCGGTCAAAGAAGGCCAAGCGAGCAGCGCGGAGGTCCTTTCCTTGTTTCTTGCGCTTGTAATCCTCCAGTTGTTTCAGTTTTGTAGCTACTTCTTTCTTGAGGGCCAGTTCTTCCTTACGTAGCTTTTCTTCACGTAGGCTTGTAGCGTTCAGTTTCTCTACGAGTTTCTCGAGGTCGGCTTCTCTTTTTGCGGATGAAGCGGCGTCTTGTTGGAGCTGCGCAGCTCGACGGCTAGCCTCCATTGCCTTACGCTTGTCAGCGTCGGACACCTCAGAGGTTTCGAGCGTAGCTTGGATATCAAAGCGAGTGCTCTGTAGCTTACGGATACGGGCGTGCTCTTCGAGCATTTTCCTCTTATACACTTCGGCTGCTTTTTGAGACATGGTGGCTCCCGCGATTTTCCATGGAAGACCGTCGATTTTTAATCGGTCAACCCAATATTATTATAAATTTATTTGCTTAAATCCTTTTCCGCGGGGAGTTGTGCCGCAATCTCGTAAGCCATCCTCTCATACGGGTGTTCGTACGCTGCATTCTGTAAAATCACGTCTGAAATCGAAGATGGCTTGTCGCTCGTATACAAAGCAACCATCGGCTTGTTCGTGCGAGGATCTATATAAATCCATGCATCCAAATCTGGATTTGCACGAGCCATGGGTTCATCGCTACGTAGTCTCCACGGCCTGTACCCATTGGTTTCCAGATATGTCACCATCTCTTCTGGGTACATTCGTTGATACACATGAACTTTCTCGTGCAACAGCGTCGATGCAAGATCGTGGCTCTCCAAATCATTCACAGATATGAAAATGATGTCCGCACGTGTGTGAGGATATCCATTCTCATAACCGTTGCCATTGACAAACGCAAGCTTCCATGGCACCGCTGCCAGCTTTAGTTGATTCGATTGAATCAAAAACTGGTCAACGGATTGAGCCAATACACGAACGCGTTCTTTTTGTGCTGCGGTGGGTTCCGCTGCAAGAGCCGCACTTCGTTCTTTGTATTCTTGCTGTGTAGCTACATTCCTAGCAACTAGATCCACGGGCGTAAAATTAGACACATAACCATCCATGTCTTTCTGAAAAAAGTCACGCACTTCCTTGGCACTTAGAAATACAATCGATGTGTTATTCGTAAAGTGCTGCTCAATGACACGTCGTGATGTGAACCACCACAAGAGTGCAATTGCCAATGTACAAGTGACGGTGAACGTGATCGCTATCATCCGCATAGACGAAGTTTTCATATCTAAAAAAATTTCACATATTAAAACAGTAGAGAAACACATGGATATTGAACACATCCTCACGACTTTCATGTCTCTCGTGGGTCAAGTGAAGCTGTTCCATTGGGCTACTAAAAGCTATGTGCATCACAAGGCCCTCGATGAGTTGCATGCGTCTCTCAGCGACCATATTGATCACTTCGTTGAGGCATACTCGGGAAAAATGAATGTTCAACCTTTTAAGAAATTTCATGTAGCTACAAAATCTAGCTCCGATGCATCCAAAGCTATCAAATATCTAGAAGATGAAAGAACGAAACTAACCAAGCTGCATGAAAAGCTGTCGGGCGAGCCTGAGTTGGCCAATATCCTTGAAGAAATAATGGCCGACCTAAGCAAGACCGTATATTTGATGCGCTTGTCGTAGATTACATATACATCGCGTTGTGAATGGATCGCGATATGTCCATAGCGTCATTGCGCTTGATATATTTTTTCACATGTTCTTCAGCTACCGTCACGGGAAACGCAACTGGAGTGGTGCCTTTTTCAGGGATGAACTTTTGCATATTCAACCAGCTAGCAATGCTTTCAATCGCACGCTTCAAGTTACGTACGCCTTCCTCTTGTGGGATGCGTGAGATAATTTCTTCTAGGATGGAGTCTTCATAAACGATGTCTGTCGGTCCAAGGTTATACTGTTGGAGAATAGACGGGATTAGATAATCCTTTGCGATGCGTAGTTTTTCCTTCGTAGAGTACCCCTTCACATGAATCGTGATCATACGATCTTTGAGAATAGGATTGATGAGAGACTCGTCGTTGTATGTAAACACCATGAGTGCCTTGGATAGGTCCATATCAATCTCACCAAAGTAACGATCATTGAAACGTTCGTTTTGTGTGCTATCTGTCATGTGTGTCAAAATTCCAGCAATCTCTTCGCCTCGCCTTGTTTGTGAAACTTTGTCCAGCTCGTCAAAGAAAAAGATGGGATTCATCACTTTCGTCTTCATTAGAACTTCAGAAATCTTGCCATACGTTGAACCTTCATAAGTAAAGCCATGGCCCTCTAAAAAGGAGCCGTCTGTAGCACCACCAAGAGCGATGAAACCAAAAGGTAGTCCCAACGCCTTGCACAAGCCTTCTTTGATAAGTTGCGTCTTGCCGACACCCATAGCTCCTTGGATACCGATGCAATGTCCACGAGACTTCGGATTCGAAATCCATTGTGCAAAGATACGCATAATTTGATCTTTTGCTTCTTGATGGCCATATACGGTGTCATCAAGCGACTTTCGTACGCCTTGTAAGAATCCTGCTATTTTGTCCACTGAATCCGTGGGTTGGATTGGAAGTTGATGATACTTGCCGAGAGGTAGACGATCGACAGCTTGTAGCCAATTACGAAGCTTGAAATACTCGCCTGAGCCCTCATGCATTCGTTGATGCTGTTCGAGCTTAGCGAGAATAATGGTCTTGGTTGCAGCATCGATACTAGACTCTAGAATCTTGAAACGCATAGGAATCTTGGCCGCGGGCGTATGTACAGTGCGAACCTTGTGTTCAAGTTGAATCAATGCTTTTTGTTCATCGGGGGTCTTTGAATAGAAGAACTCATGCTCGTCGCGCGTGTAATTGTTAATGATGTAATCGTCCTCGTCTGTGCGCCCACGCTTGCGTGGATTGGGTGGAGGTGATGGAGCATGTGAGCGTAGTCTCATATGACCATGAGGAGACGCATTCACCATGATCAATAGAGGTGGATGATCCGTGACTTGGTCATCTATATCTTCATCTTCCTCTTCATCTTCGGACTCACTCGATATATAATCGTCTTCTTCTGTTTCTGTAATGTCTGTATCAAACTCTTGCTCATCATAATCATCGTCATCAATCGACGGCGGATCGGTTTGGATTGCTACGTCTTTTTTTGTCATAGTGTCTTTATTGTCGCTCATTCCTACATGATACATGCTATAAATCCTATGCCTAAATGGTTTTGGGCCAGGGTCTGGCCCCATGAAAGCCATGGTATTTTACAACGCAGAACATGCACAGTTTTCATCAACGTGAAAAATTGAAACACCATTTCGTATATAAGGTTATAAAGCCATTTAAAATCTAGGTTTATAGAAGATATAATAGGGATCCAATGTCCATTTACAAGGAGCTCTCCTATGACCAAGAGATTGATTCCGTCAAAGGAATTCAATTTAGTGTCCTTGGTCCTGAGGAGATTGTGCGCCGCTCTGTTGTAGAAGTGACGAAGACGGATACATATGCTGGAAATGAACCTGTGATTGGTGGCCTCTTCGACCCTCGTATGGGAGTCTTAGAGCACAACAAGTTCTGCGCAACGTGCGAGCAAAAGAACATCTTCTGCCCTGGCCACTTTGGTCATATCACGTTGGCGCGGCCTGTGTTCCATCCTATGTTCTTTGACAACGTTCGGAAGCTGCTGAAATGCGTGTGTTTTCGATGCTCGAGGGCGCTGGTGTCCCCTGCTGATTGTGGAGAGCAATTCCGCGACGAGATCCGTAAGGTCCTCGCGACGCGTAATCTACAAAAGCGGTGGGATATGATGCTCAAGCTTTGTGCGAACACGCGCTTGAAGAGGTGTGGAGACGACGGAGGCAACGGCTGTGGTGCACGCCAGCCCTCACGGTACTACAAAGAAGGATTGATGAAGATCTTCGTCGAGTGGAAAGAGATGGGAGAATCTGGAAAAGAAGTCGTCAAGAAGGAGATGTCTGCAGAGGAGATCTTGCAAATTTTCCAACGTATCACCGAAGTGGACATGGAAGCTTTGGGATTCAACTCACAGTGGAATAAGCCAGAGTACATGATCAGTACGGTATTGCCTGTGCCACCTCCCGCGGTGCGCCCGAGCATCATCGAGGAGAATGGGCAAAGGCGTGAAGATGACTTGACCCACAAATTGTGCGATATCTTGAAGACCAACAATCAGCTAAAAGCCCGTTTGGAAAAGGGTAACATGGTTGAAGAGCATATCAAGCTCATGACCCTGGCGCTACAATATCATGTTGCAGCGTTCATGGACAACCAAATACCTGGTCTACCACCGTCTGTGCAAAGGAACGGTCGGAAGCTAAAGTCGATTGCGGATCGTTTGAAGAAGAAAGAAGGGCGAATCCGTGGAAATCTGAACGGCAAGCGTGTGGACCAATCTGCGCGTTCAGTGATTACTCCTGATCCCTACATTGGCATCGATGAGGTGGGTGTGCCCATTCGTATTGCGATGAATATCACCTTCCCTGAGATTGTCAACGACTACAATCGGGAGGAGATGCAAAAGTTGGTGATCAACGGTCCTGATGAGTGGCCTGGTGCTAAGTATGTGCGCAAGGCGGACTCGGGTGTGACCAAGACGCTCAAATACCCTGATCGTGAAAAGATTGCGGCGGACCTGAAGAACGGCGACATCATCGACAGACATCTGCGCGATGGTGATTTCATCCTGTTCAATCGTCAGCCTTCTCTTCACAAGATGAGTATGATGGGCCATAAAGTACGTGTGATGCCGTATCAAACATTCAGACTGAATGTGCTGTGTACCGCGCCTTAACATTGTAGGGCTGAAAAGCACTCTGCCAATCTCAACGAGTCATAAAGATTGGGTAAACCTGTTAGTGGGGACTCTTCAACCACAAGTGCTAGTGCGAAGATGAGAAATCATTGGAGCGCAACACGACCAAATTGTTCGGAAACACCCTGAGAGCCATAGATACCAAAGGCGTGTGGAAACGCGTGCCTGGCTGAGAGTACAACTCAGAAGGTAATAATTCTATGGATTGGGCAATCCGCAGCCAAGCTCCTAAACCCGTTATGATAAGGGCATGGAGAAGGTTCAACGACTAAACGGTTGTGGGTCCGAGGCATCTAATCAATGCCAATGACGGCTTAAGATATAGTCTACACCCTTTGAAATACACCGAAAGGTGGGGTATGTGATACTGTCTGACACTGATAATTATCAGTGTTTTGAAAACGTCACACTGGTACAATGCGGATTTCGACGGAGATTTGTTCATCTTGTCTCCAACAGGCAGCTGCCAGCAAGGTTATTAGAGATACCTTATTGGGCCAACAGTGGAACTCTAATCTAGATATAACTGTCTAGTGATAGTAGCAAGGTTCATTCATAAACATGAGCGCGTACTATTGCAACATCTTCAAATTGACGGGAACCCCCTTAGAGCCTTTACTACCAAGGGTGTGATTGAAAGACGCACCTGGCCTCGGAGAAATATCGAGGGTACGGTAAAAAAGTAAAGGATTGGGCAATCCGCAGCCAAGCTCCTAACCCCGTAACACATGGCAGGGCATGGAGAAGGTTCAGAGACTAGATGGAGATGGGTTGTCGATGAAGGGTTAGCCACCCTTAGACAGCTTAAGGTATAGTCCAATCCCAGTGTGAGAGCATTGGGCATTTATCGCACGATTATGGTGCGTAAATGGAGATGAATGCGTTCGCAGCTCAAAGCATTCAAACGATGAGTGAGCTGATGGACTTAGCGGCGGTACCTTTCATGGTTCTAGCACCTCGTGATGGCAAGCCTGTCATTGAGGTCGTCCAAGATTCCATGGTGGGCTCGTTCCGCTTGACAAAAGACTGGACAAAGATCCACGACAAGACAATGGCCAATCTACAGATGGTCAACACCTACTTTGCAGGAGCCTTGCCTGACCCGAAAGACGCCGAAAAGCACCTCTTCTCGGGTCGTCAAGCATTCTCGCAGATTCTACCACCATCACTGTTTATCGAAATGAAGAACAAACAAGGAGAGAAGTTTGTCATCAACAACAGTGAGCACACGTCGGGAGCTCTAGACAAACCTGTGTTTCATAGCATTTCAAAAGGCATATTGACGAATTTGTTCCATGACTACGGACCATTTGAGGTCAAGCGCTTCTTGGATAACTTGCAACGCCTCATCTGCAGGTGGCTGATGTCAGCTGGATTCAGTGTTGGAATCAGTGATCTGGTGATCGACAAGGCGACCTCCGAGAAGCTTAAGCAAACCATCACAACGATGAAGACGAAAGCCTACAAGAAGATTGAAGAAGTGCGTAAGGGTCGTTTGGAGAACAACAGTATTGTGAGTAATGAGGACTTCTTTGAGCGTGAGGTTATCAACATTCTCAATGAAGCCACAAAAATGGTAGGATCCATTGGACTTGAGCAGATTGACGAGAAGACCAATCGTATGATCAACATGGTGAAATCGGGTGCCAAGGGCAAAGAAACCAATGTAGCTCAAATGATTGCTTGTGTGGGCCAGCAGAACGTGGATGGAAAGCGTGTAGCCTACGGATTCACCGACCGTACGCTACCACACTACAACAAGTTTGATGACGGCCCTGAGGCGCGTGGATTCGTGGAGAATAGCTTCATCAGTGGACTCACACCCCAAGAAGTATTCTTCCATGCTATGGGAGGACGTGAAGGATTAATTGATAGAGCTTGTCAATAACAGGGAGCGTGAAAAGCGTGCTACTCCCTAGTGTGAGGCGACTTCGGACGCCAAGCGCAACATTACTGGTTGCGGGAAACTCCTTAGAGCTCTACATACCACTTGTGTTGGGAAACCTTCGCAAGGAACACGGTTAATTGCCGTACCCAATGGTAAAAAGTGTAGAGATTGGACAATCCGCAGTAGAATGCCTAACCTCGTTATGATTAGAGTATGGCGTCTACTCAGAGAACGCAAAGTAATGGGTCGGAGCGAACTAATCACTCGCGATGATGGCTTAAGGTACGTTCCGCCTTCTAGTGAAAGCTAGAAGATCAAGCGACAGCTGTCAAGAGCGTGTCATACGACACGAAATTAGTCATCTTGGAGGATGACAAACCAAAAATGGTACAGATTGGAGAGTGGATCGACGGTTTCTTGGACGATAAAAAATATCAAGATGCTATCAAGTTGTATGGAGCTGAAGATGCGAATATGGAGTTACTGGACATTTCACTTCAAAACAAGTCAGCATACATATTATCATGTGATGATGTTGGAAAAGTGAAATGGTGTCACATCACTAATGTGACACGTCATGACCCAAGTGAGTATATGTATACTATCAAAACCAAATGGGGGCGGACTGTGACAGTGGTCGAGTCAAAATCGCTTCTAGTATGGAATGTGCAAAACAAAATCTTTGAAGAAAAAGATATGGTGGATGTGTCGATTGGCGACAAGTTGCCCGTGACCATGAAGTCTGAAGTCAAAGAAATGATGACGTATGTGGATATGCGCGAGTACTTGGATGTAGATAACTATGTGTATGGTACTGAATATAACAATGGTTATTACCAGAATGTCAAACGAAAACCATTCCACATAGAAGATAATCATGTATATTTGAAGCATGCAAAGTATAACAGCACCCCATTGTTTGATCGATTTGAGTTGAATAGAGAGAACGGATTTTTCATTGGGATTTACCTTGCAGAGGGAAATTCATGCAAAGATTATGTTGGAATTACAAATAATGATCCTCATATTCGCAAACTTGTAGGTGATTGGTTTGACAAACATGGTATCACCCACAGGACCCAAGTGAAAAAGTTCAATCCTGATAGACCTGGCCTGTCAACGCAAATCCGTGGATATTCAACAATTCTGGTGCAATTTATGGACAAATTTGTTGGAAAGTATTCTCATGGAAAATATGTGCCAAAAGAAGCATTTGTAGCTCCAGACGACTTCGTCAAAGGACTAATTGATGGATATTTCTCAGGAGATGGGACTGTCACCGCTTATCACATTAAGGTATCATCTGTTTCAAAAGAGCTGATTGATGGTGTCGGGATGCTTCTGTCGCGTTATGGCATTTTTACAAAAATGTGGAAAGTACAACAAAAGAAGAACAATGTCGGAAGCAAGGTCATCCTTCCTGCTTATAATTTGAGTGTTCAGTCGAAGTACGTCTACATATTTGCGGATTTATTCTCATTCTCGTTACAACAAAAACAAGAACAAATGTGCACACTTGTGCAAAAGACTACTTTGGATTGCCTATCCCATTTATATGAAGAACAAGAAGATGTCGTGCTAGATCCTATTGTATCAATTGAGAAAACACTGGCATGTTCTTCGGACTTGTACAAGAAGGTATATGATATAACTGTACCTGACACTTTGAACTTTCAGACCATGAACGGTCTCAATGTTCGGGACACGTCAGACACTGGGTATATCCAACGTCGTCTGGTAAAAGCAATGGAAGATTGCAAGATTTATTATGACCACACCGTTCGCAATGCAACGGGGGTTATCGTCCAATTCCTATACGGTGAGGATGGTATGGACGGCACTCGTATGGAGACGCAGATCATCCCAACCATCGACATGTCTTATCTGGACATCGAAGACAAGCATTTGCTTCGTCCCGAGGACAAACTCAACGTGGTGCTCACCGAAGAGGCTTTCAAGAGCCTTGGAAAAGGTTCGGACATCTGGAAAAGATGCAAAGAGCATTATGATAAGATGATTGATGACCGTGAGTTCTTGATCATGAAGGTATTCCATGGCGATAAGACCAGTAAGATTACTTTCCCCATCCCCTTTGAGAGAATTCTGAGGAACGCATTCGAACGGATGCAAACCTTGGGCATCAAAGCAATGCCAACCGACTTGACCCCTGGACATATCTTGGATACGATTAATGAACTAAAGAACTCTTTGAAGATTCAAGATGGTACGCAAGGCACGAGGTTCCTTCACATCCTTCTGAACCTTCATCTATCCCCTAAACAACTCTTGTTCAAATACAACATGTCCCGCCCCGTATTTGATTGGGTGGTATCCGAGATTCGTAGATTCTACATTCAAGCCATCGCGCATCCTGGAGAGATGGTGGGAATCGTAGCCGCTCAAACAATCGGAGAGAACTCGACTCAGCTCGTGCTCGACTCTTTCCATTCCTCGGGTACGGTTGCGGCGGTAAAAGCCACATCAGGTGTACCTCGCTTCAAGGAATTGCTCAGCGTTTCTAAGAACATCAAGACTCCCATCTTGACCATCTACTTGAAGGAAGACATTGGTACAGTGTTCAATCCCGTGGAAAACGAAGAAGGCAACCTTGCAGATCCCCGCGTACAACAAGCAAAAGAGCGTGCCATCAAAGTGATGCAGTCATTGGAAATTACACGCCTCGTGGATATCTTGGACAGTTCCGAGATCTATTGGGATCCTTCTCACAACGA
>JACCDP010173072.1_pt1 | contig 85457 bp, 90 predicted proteins | sample 7445841 | NCBI WGS metagenome assembly JACCDP01 (sample SAMN15323441, study PRJNA562643) | freshwater metagenome | isolation source: river surface water | place: USA:Blue River Watershed | collected 2017-08-17
AGTGCCCCTTCGCCCTGATCGCTCATCGTGTCACCCTGGATCGCTGTCCCGTTCGCATACGGCGATGCTACCCTTAACCGCATGAGCCACCCACTGCACGGCGCACGACCGCTGGACACACGCGCAGGCTTCCCTGAGGCCGCCGCGCAGATCAGCGCACGTTGGAGCGAAGTGGCAGACCGCGGAATAATCGCCGCCGTTGAGCAGAATCCAGAATTGCGCGATCGCGTGGGCGAGCTCGGCCTGCGGCACCTGCTGCGTGATGCCGAAGTGGTGTTGCAGAAGCTCTGCGAGAGCGTTGGCGCAGGGAGTGTTGGCCCGCTGAAGAACTTCACCGAACACGCCACCGCAACGTGGCGCCGTAGGCGCATCTCTATGGATGATGTGACCGATCTTTATGAAGGGCTTCGAGTTGCCGTTGCGGCAACGATCACTGGTGAGGCGGCAGCGTTTGCGGATGCGGTGCTGAAGGAAGGGATTGCGGTGCTGAAGTGGCATCGTCGACTCGGCGGCGACACACGAAAGCGCAACCGCATCCTCAAAGCCATCTACAAGGGGGCGTGAGATGACGATCAAGTGGGTGAAGAGCGATCCGCTGGTGATGAACGGTGAACCGTTCGTCTATGGCACGCGACTCACAGTGCGCAGGTTGCTTGAGTTGCGTGCAAGCGGCTACGACGCGCAGCGCCTGATGGGCGAGATGCCAGAGCTGCGCGTGGTGGGCATTGCACGCGCCTACGAGTTCGCCGCAGCGAATCGCGAACACTATGCAGAGTTCTTTGATGCGAACGGTCAGTTGCAGGGTCCAGGTTTAACGCCCGCCGAAGCGGCGCTGGCGTAGGCGAGCGAAGAGGAGGAAGCACGATGACAGAAGAGACTCTTGCAGTACCGAGCGCCTTTGACGCGCAGAAGCGCGCCACCGAACTCGCCATCCTGGACGCACTGCGTTCCGTTGTTGATCCGGAGATCGGCATGAACGTGGTAGAGCTTGCGCTGATTCGCCAGGTGATCGTTGGCGAAACGGAGTCTGAAGTGAAGATGATCCTGACAACGCCGTTCTGCCCGTACGCCGGCTCCATGCTGGCGCAGGTGAAAGAGGCGGCGGAGTCGGTGCTCGAACATTCGGTGAAGGTGACACTCCTCGCCGAGCGTTGGGATCCAAAAGACGCAGGGCTCGCCTGGTGAGCAGCGACGGCGCAAAGGAAGAGCTACAGCTTCCGCCGAGCAAGGTTGCCACCGGCAAAGGCGATGCGGGCACCACAGGACTGCTCTTCGGTGGCGATCGCATCTCTAAAGATGATGTGCGCACTGAGGCGTACGGCACGGTAGATGAGGCCACCGCAGCGCTCGGTATGGCGCGCGCCGAACTGATCGGTCTGAGCGGCGCTGGAATTGCCGCACTCGATGAGACGATCCTCTCCATTCAGCGCGACCTCTTTGTTGTGGGCGCTGAACTCGCAACAAATCCAGACGCATGGAGCCGTCTTGAAGACGGCCGCACCAAGGTCTCCCCAAAGATGCTCGCGCGCATCAATGCGCTGCTCGCCACAACGGAGGCGGCGATCGTCTTCCCGAAGGACTTCGTCATCCCAGGTTCGAGCAAGGCCTCATCCGCCATTGAGCTCGCGCGCACGATCATCCGCCGTGCAGAGCGCTGGTGCGTCACCCTCGGACGCGAAGGGCTCCTGCCGGGTGATCACCTGCTCGCGTATCTGAATCGCTTGGCCGACCTCCTCTGGCTCTTGGCGCGCCAGGCGGAGACGCTCGAGGCCTCCGCGACCCGCTCCGTCTCCCAGACGCCCGTTCGCGAATAGCGCGCGAAGGCGGCAGTCGTGTCGTCGATCCGCTGGGGACTTGTTGGGACGAGCGACTTCGCACTCGAATGGATCGCGCCAGCACTCGCACGTGCGGAAGGTTCAACGCTCGCCGCGGTGATCAGCCGGGATGCGTCACGCGCCACAGCGGCCGCCGCGCGCGTTGGCGCAGCTCACGCCTTTACTTCTATTGAGGCAATTGATATGAGCCTGATTGACGGTGTGGTGTTGGTGACGCCGAATAGCGCGCACGCGGCCGGCGCGATCGCGGCACTTAGCCGCGGGCTGCACGTGATCGTGGAGAAGCCAATGGCGCACACGGTTGCTGAGTGTGAACAGATGATCGCCGCTGCGAAGGCGAGCGGCAGGATGCTCGCCGTGGCGCACTGCATGGAGTGGGCACCCCCCGTGGTGGCGGCACGCGAGCTCCTCATTCGTGGCGCCATCGGCATCGTGCGCAGCGCACGGATCGGCGCATCGTTCCTTGCGGAACCTGGCTCGCTGCGCCGCGACGGCGTTGCGCCAGCTACGGGTGATGCGGCAGCTTTTGGTGCGCTGTATGACATGGGCGTGCACGCGATTGACACGATCACGCGCCTGCTCGGTCCCGTTGCACGCGTGCAGCGTGTCCGGACTGACACGGGCGATGGCGACGCGGTTGCAGAACTTGCGCTCACAAGCGGCGTGAACGTGCATCTCTCTTCGCGCTGGAGTGCCGATGAGAACTACTTCGAGATCGTTGGTGAGGGCGGCGTGCTGCGGAGTAGCGAGTGGTGGGGGCGCGATTTCGCCGGCCACCTTGAGTTGGATCGCAACGGTGTCACAGATCAGATTGCACTGGAGCGGGCGAACGTCTACGACGCGCAGTTTGCGCACCTCTCCGCGTGCGCGCTGAACGGAACGACACCGCTCACCTCTGCGCGCCGCGGCGCAGAGAACATCCGCGCGATGCAGGCAGTGGTTAGCGCAGCGCGCTAGGAGAAGTCCGCGTCACCAAAGATGTAGCGAACGCTTCCCTGTAGTCGCTTGTAGCCGAGCCGCTCATAGAGCGCGTTCGCTCCCGTGAGCGAATCAGAGTCAACGCCGAGCATTGAGCCCTCAAACCCTTCGCGTCGCGCCTGTGAGAGGTGTCGCTGAATCAGGTGCGTTGCAAGTCCTTTGCCACGGTGCGCACGGTGCACGCCGAGCGTTCCGAGCCAACGCATGTTGCCAAGCGTCTCCACGTCTTGTGGGAACTCCTCGCTGATCTGATACGCAACGGGCACCCCGTGTTCATCAATCACCGCCTCAGAAGCCGCCATGCGCACTGAACTTGCTTCAATGCGTTCACGCCACGTCACTTCTGTGAACGCTGCTGAGCCCCAATGATCTGCGAAGCAGTGGTTGTGCAGCAGGCGCAGCTGTTCGGTGTCCACTGATTCATACGGCACCACTCGCAGGCCGGCTGGTAGCGGAGCGGCAACCTCTTCTCTTGTCTCCGCGAACGTGTGCACCATCTCAGCGAACCAGCGAATCGCACGCGCACCTTCAGACTCACAGAGTCGGCGTGCGCGCGCATCACCCTCAAAGTTCTGCACCTGCACCGTGCCGCGCGGATGTCCGTCCAAAATCTCTTCAGCGCGCGCCTTGGTCCAGCGGAGGAGCGCCCGTCCAATCCCACGCCCCTGATGCGCTGGGTGAACCCTGCCGAAGAGAAAGACGCGCGGCTTCTCCGGATTTGATACGTGGTTTGCAAAAGCAAAACCAATCGCAGTGCCGTCTGGCGTCACCGCGATGAGCGTGTCGTGCGCCACATCAATGTCGCTGTGAGTCAGCTCTTCCATCATGTCATCGACGGAGTCACGGATCGGATTCCCCACATGCGCTGCATCTGCATTGACAAGCTCTACGAGCGTGGCCGCGTCAACTTCTGGTTGCACTGGGCGGAGTGTGGTCCCCACTGGGAGCACCGCGCGAATCTGTTCTAGGCGTCTCTCGTTTTCAGACATGTAAATAGGATACGCTCAAATCTGACCAGGCTGGTCGGAATATCCGTGGCCGCACACGTTAAGGAGGCGCATTGAGCGAGCATCAGGAGCCAGTCGCACGCGGACTGCACGGTACGGGTGCAGTGGCCTTCAGCACGCGCGGAGAATACGGCGTGCGCTTCATGGTTGCGCTTGCGCGCATGGATCACGGCGAGCCGGTCTCGCTGACCGACATTGCAGAGGCGGAAGATCTTCCGCGTGCCTATCTTGAACAGATCGTTGGCAGCCTTCGCGACGTAGGGATCATTGACAGCGCGCGCGGCGCGCACGGTGGGTATCGACTTGCACGACCCGCGAATGAGGTGCTGATGGGCGATGTGCTGCGCGCGCTCGAAGGGCCGATCGTCCCCATGGCCTGCCTTGAAGGCGACGGCAGCGCCTGCAGTAAGACGGGGAGCTGTTCCGTGGTGCAGCTCTGGGCCCGCGTGCGTGACTCGGTCTCCGAGGCGCTCGACTCCTTCACCCTCGCCGATCTGGCGATTCCAGGTTCACCGATTACACTGAAACAGAAGTGATAAGGGGGTCCCATGGCTGACACAACAGCGCACCTGGTAATCAAGGATCTCGTCGTTGCGCCAAAGTCTGAGCCAACCAAACACATCCTTGATGGGATCACGCTCACGATCAAGCCTGGCGAAGTCCACGCGATCATGGGACCGAACGGCTCAGGGAAGACCACCCTCAGCTACGCGCTGATGGGACACCCGGGCTACGAGATCATCAGCGGCGAAGTCCACTGGAAGGGTGAAAACCTGCTCGACTTCTCGCCGGATCAGCGCTCGCGCTTCGGCCTCTTCTTGGCCTTCCAATATCCAACGGCAATCCCTGGACTCTCTGTTGCGAGCTTCCTGCGCACCGCAATGAACGCGCGTCGCTCGGGACTTGTGCGCGACCCAGAGTTTGATCCGTCCGACCCAGTCAAGGGCGGCATGACGATGGGCGAGTTCCGCAAGCTGGTTAAGGAGAAGTTGACGCAGTTGAAGATGGATGAAGCATTTATGATGCGCTACGTCAATGATGGATTCTCCGGCGGAGAGAAGAAGCGCCTAGAGATGTTGCAGATGGCACTGATGAAGCCAGAGATGGCGGTACTCGACGAGACCGACTCCGGCCTTGACATTGACGCGCTACGTATCGTTGCCGAGGGCGTGAACACGATGCTCTCACCAGAACTCGGCGTGCTGGTGATCACGCACTATCAGCGACTTCTTGATTATCTGAAGCCGCAGTTTGTGCACGTCCTTGCGCGCGGTCGCATTGTGACCTCTGGTGGACCAGAGCTTGCCCACCGACTTGAGAAGGAAGGCTACGCGCCGATCCTTGCTGAGAACGGGATCAACCCAACGGCAGATGAGGCGGCGGCACCGCCGGTGGCACCAGCCGGAGCATGACCGCCTGGCACACCCCAGCCGGGCAACTTGATCCAGCAAAGGTTCGCGCCGCATATCCAATCCTTGCCACCAAGCCTGGCGGCCGACCGCTGCACTACCTCGACTCTGCCGCAACGGCGCAGCGACCGAAGCGCGTCGTTGACACGGTCTCCGAGTTCCTGCTCACTGAAAATGCGAATCCGCATCGCGGCGCATACACACTCGGCTCCATGGCAACGGATGCGTATGAGGCGGCACGCACGCGCACCGCAACCTTCCTCGGTGTTCCCGCAACCGAACTCGTGATGCTTGGCAGCGCTACAGAGGCACTCAACCTTGTGGCACGTTCTTGGGGGAAGGCCAACCTTTCGCGTGGCGATGTGGTGTTGGTGACGGAGGCGGAGCATCACGCCAATCTCATCCCGTGGCAGCAGGTGACGCGCGAGGCGGACGCGGATCTTGAGTTCATCCCCGTTGATGATGTGACCGGCGAGATCCTTTGGGATCGACTTGACGGTCTGCTGAAGTTGCGCCCGAAGATCGTTGCAATAGGACACGTCTCTAATGTCCTCGGTTCAATTGCTCCACTCGCGCAGATCGCACCGCAGATTCATTCGGTTGGCGGACTTCTTGCTGTTGACGGATGCCAGGCGGTTGCGAATATGCCAGTGAACATCTTGGAGACTGGTGCTGATTTCTATGCGTTCAGCGCACACAAGATGGGCGGGCTCTTCTCCGGCGGCGGACTCTGGGCGCGTGGAAACCTGCTTGATGCAATGGTGCCGATTGAGACGGGCGGCGACATGATTCGTGAAGTACGCCTGCGCGACGCAACATTTGCGGAAGGGACGCAACGCTTTGAGGCGGGGACGCCCGATGCATCTGGCACCGTGGCGCTCGCCGCCGCCTGCGACTTCCTTGACGAACTCGGTCGTCAGCAGATCCACGACCATGAGGTGCGCATGCTTGAGCGCGTGCTGCGCGAACTTCCAGAGGTCCTTCCAGATGCGCGCATCCTTGGGCCAAAGAGTGCGAAGGATCGCGCGGGTCTCGTGAGCTTCTCTAGTGATCTGGTGCACGCTCACGATCTCGCTACGATCCTTGATCGACGCGGGGTGGCGATTCGCGCTGGGCACCACTGCGCCATGCCGCTCCACGAACAGCTAGAGCTCTCCGCCACGGCGCGGGTGAGCGTGGCGCCGTACACCACAGACGAAGACCTCGATGCCCTCTTTGAGGGGCTGCGCGATGCGCGGAAGATCTTCGAGCGATGAGGATTGGTTCCTGATGGGTGGAGCTGACGATCTCTATAGGGAGCAGATCCTTGAGCATCACCGCACTCCGCACAACTTCGGCGCGCTCGAGCAGCCAAGCGTCATCATCGACGGACGCAATCCGAGCTGCGGCGACCTGATCACGATGCAGTTGAAGTTGGACGACGCCGGCGTGATCACCGACGTCGCCTTCTCTGGTCGTGGCTGCGCCATCTCGCAGGCCTCCGCCTCGCTCCTCACGGACGAACTGCGCGGCAAGCGCGCCGATGAGATCACCGAACTCGGGACCCCCTACGTGATGGAGCTGCTCGGCATTGAGGTGGGCCCAGCACGGATCCACTGCGCCCTGCTTGGCCTGGAGACCACGCAGAAGGCAATTGCAACGTGGCGCAACAAGTCGTGACGCTGCTCCTCGGGTAGAGTTACAGCATGAGTGCAGCAGAACTGATCGCGTCCGTAGCCGGGGAGCCGTCCATCTGTCGACGGCCGTCGTCTCCCGCCCCGCGACTTCTCGCGCGCTAAGCACCTCGCAGAAGTCTCCCGGGTGGTAGGGACGCCGGCTGCGTCCCAACACATGGCCCTACGGCCATCCCCCCGAACTTCAACAATTGATGAGGTGAACCAGATGTCACAGATGACCGACTCACGAGGATTCCGCACCGGCGCCGCGATCAGCGTGCTGCTCCTTGGCGTTGCGGCACTGCTCCACGCCAGCGAGCCAGCAGGAAGCGCATCGGCGCTCCTCGTCGTGGCGATCGCCGCCGCAATGCTCCTTAGCGCGGCCACCGGGTTGCGCGTCAGCCTTCTCGGCCTACCGTTCCGCATCCTTCGCGAACGCGGCGTGATTGGCGCACCTGCACCGAAAGACCTTCAGCCGGTACCAGGACTTCGCCTCGCGCAGGTGATGGGGGGCACGATGCTGCTCCTCGGCGTACTTGCCGATACTGCGTTCGCCGCGGATCTCGTTGCGCTTGCACTCGTGGTGACTGTTGCTACGCTGCAGTCGTTCCTGGCGATCACGGGAATCTGTGTCGCCTGCAAACTCTACGGAGTAGTGGTCTGGTTCCAGAACCGCAGTCTTCCGCAGGGTGCAACAAAGATTGCACCGCAGAAGATTCGCATGACAAAGGGGAGTGGGCGCTGATGACAACGAAGCTTTTCACCGAGGTGGATGCGAAGGCGGCGCAGCAGCTGCTCGAATCACCAACGCCGCCACTGCTGATTGATGTTCGTGAACAGAACGAGTGGGACGCTGGGTATCTTCAGGGAGCAACGCACGCACCGAAGGGGATGATCAGCTTCACCATTGCGAACATTGCGCCAGAGAAGAGCGCGCCGATCCTGCTCTACTGCGCGGGTGGTGTGCGCTCTGCCGCAGCGGCAGAGACGCTTGCTGGACTCGGTTACACCAACCTCACGTCAATGGCGGGTGGGATCAACGGTTGGAGCGCCGCCGGCCTCCCTGTTGTTGAGACGACCACGCTGACGCCAGAACAGAAGTCGCGCTACTCGCGTCACCTCCTACTCCCTGGCGTTGGTGCTGACGGTCAGACGAAGTTGCTGAACGCACGCGTGCTGATGGTTGGCGCAGGAGGACTCGGCGCGCCGGCGGCGCTCTATCTTGCGGCGGCTGGCGTTGGCACGTTGCGCATCATCGACTTCGATTCTGTAGAGGCATCCAACCTGCAGCGTCAGGTGATCCACACCACCGATCGTGTCGGGATGTTGAAGGTGGAGTCTGCAGCGACGCAGATTCGCGCACTCAATCCAGACGTTGTAGTGGAGCCGATCAACGACATGCTCACCACCGAGAACGTCGCTTCGCTGTTGGATGGCGTGGATCTTGTGATTGACGGCACCGACACCTTTGAGGCGCGGTACGCGCTGAACGATGCGGCGGTGAAGCTCGGCATCCCTGTGGTGCATGCAGGTGTCTTCCGCTTTGAGGGGCAGCTCACCGTGCTCGCGCCAGGGCGTGGCCCCTGCTATCGCTGCCTTCATCCAACACCGCCGCCGGCGGAGATGGCGCCGAGCTGCGGCGTTGCAGGCGTACTCGGTGTCCTTCCGGGCGTGATCGGCGTGCTGCAGGCAACCGAGGCGCTCAAGATGCTGCTCGGAATTGGCGAGCCGCTGATCGGCCGCCTCCTCCTCTGGGATGCGCTTGAGGGAACCTTCACCGAGCTCACAGTGAAACGAGATCCGCACTGCGTTGCATGCGGCGACGGCACAGCGAAAGGGGGAGCAGCATGAGTATCAGCGTCAGGATTCCACCAGTCCTTAGGACACAGACGGGCGGCGCAAAGATCGTCAGCGTTGATGGCGCGTCGCTCGGCGTGGTGCTCACCGCACTGACTGCGGCGCACCCAGATCTGCGCGAGCAGATCTTTGAAGCGGACGGCACGCTGCGCCGCTGGGTGAACGTCTACGTTGATGGTGCCGACGTACGCCATCTCGCAGGACTTGAAACGCCAACGCAAGACGGGATCGAAGTGGTGATCCTTCCAGCGATGGCGGGCGGCGCACTCGGTAGCGCGCGCTAGTGCGCTACGAACAGATCGGGGAGGTGATTGGCGGCACGCCGCTCATTCGCGTTGACGCGCTTCTCCCTGAAGCGGCGCGCGCGAAGGGGGTCCACCTCTTCGCCAAAGTGGAGCTCCTTGGGCCAACCGGCTCCATTAAGGACCGCACCGCCAAGGCGCTGATTGACGACCTCCTCTTCAAGGGGCTGCTCACACCTGGGAAGGAGCTCCTTGAGCCAACGAGCGGCAACACTGGTGCAGCACTCGCCGTGCACGCCGCGGCACGCAGCATCCCGCTCACACTGGTGATGCCAGCAAACGTCACTGAAGAGCGCCGCGCTTTCGTGCGTGCGCTCGGCGCAACGATCATTGACTCCCCAGCCGATCAAGGTTCAAACGGCGCCGTTCTGCTTGCACGCGCCATGGCAAAGGGAGATACCAAGTACGTCATGCCAGATCAGTACAGCAACCAGGCGAACCCGAAGGTGCACGAGGTGACCACCGCGCCAGAGATCCTCACCGATCTCCCCGAGGTCGATGTTGTTGTTGCTGGACTCGGTACTGGCGGCACCGCCACGGGCCTTGCGCGCTACTTCGCGCGCGAGAAGCCGAGCGTCAAGATTTGGGCCGCCGAGCCGATGCCGGGTGAGAAGGTGACCGGACTTCGATCGCTTGAAGACGGCTTCACGCCAGAGGTGATGGAGACCGAGCTGCTCGCCGGACGCGTGCTGGTCAACAGCCGCGACTCAATCATTGCGGCGCGCGCACTTGCGCGCAGTAGCGGAATCCTTGCCGGCCCATCAACCGGCGCAACGCTCGCCGTTGCGCTCCGCGTTGCGCGCGACGCAGCACCAAACAGCAACATCGTCTTTATTGCCTGCGATGCTGGATGGAAGTACTTCTCCGCTGGAATTGGTGACGGAAACCTTGACGAGATGGAGGACGCGCTCGAGGGCGATGTCTTCTGGTGGTAGCGCACAGTTGAGCCTCGCCGGTCGACCTGCAAGCGTCTCGCTGCCACGAAAGATCGCCGATGCGATCCGCGCACATGCGCGAGCTGAGGCGCCGCGCGAGGCGTGCGGGATCATCATCGGGGGTGCGTCGGCTGCATCAGGCGGTGCGCCGTTGCGATGGGAGCCAACCATGAACGTGCTCGCCTCCTCAACGCTCTATGAGATTGATCCAGCGCAGCTCTTGCGCATCAGCATTGACGCGGATGACGCCGACGAGGTGATCTGGGGGATCGTCCACTCCCACGTTGCATCACCGGCGAAGCCGTCGGTCACGGACACCGGTGTAGCCGGCTACCCGGACGCGCTCTACCTGATCGTCTCCCTCGCGCAGAGCCAGTTGGCTACAGACGGTGAGCCAGGGATTCGCGCCTGGTGGATCGTGAACCGCGAGGCAACCGAGGTGGAACTTCGCATCCAGGGGTGAGCCGTTCAGGAGTAAGATGCTCGTAGAACCCTCAAGTGAATCGCGCGGAAGAGTTCGTGGGTGATCGGGTCACACTGATCGCAGCTGCGGCGCCGACGGAGCAACGGTCCGGAACCTCTCAGGCAGATGGACCGCGCGGGGATGGGGACGCTGGAGAGCGTTGAGTGGAGTGATCCACGCAGCGCGCCGACGGAGGAACTTGCGAACGCTTGTTGCGTCGCAGGGATGCTCTCAGGCAGAAGGACAGCGGGGCACCGAGGGGGTGCCGCCATGTCCGGATCACAGCGAACACACAACTTTGCTGATCGCCACATCGGCCCCGACGCGTCCGAGGCTGCCGAGATGCTGCGCGTCATTGGACGTGACTCGCTCAGCGCGCTGATTCACGACACCGTGCCGGAGAGCATCCTTCGTGCCGAACCACTCAACGTTCCCGCCGCGCGAACCGAGGCGGAGGTTGCCGCAGCACTGCGCGAGATGGCAGCACGCAACACGCCACTGAAGAGCTTCATTGGCGCGGGTTATCACAACACGATTACGCCACCAGTCATTAAGCGCAACATCCTGGAGAATCCCGCCTGGTACACCGCCTACACGCCGTACCAGCCAGAGATCGCGCAAGGTCGACTTGAGGCGCTGATCAACTTCCAGACCGCCATCTGTGATCTCACTGGGATGGAGATCGCGAACGCGTCGCTACTCGACGAAGGGACTGCGGCCGCGGAGGCGGTGACGCTCGCACATGCGGTGAGTAGCGTTGCTGACGGGAACCTGGTGCTCGTTGATGCAGATACGCACCCACAGACAATTGACGTGCTGAAGACGCGCGCTGAGCCGCTCGACATCACCCTCGTGATTGCGCCCGTTGCCGAGTTGCTGCAGCGCGCCGCATCGCCGCGCGACGGTGAGCGACCTTTCGCGCTGCTCATTTCGAATCCTGGGAGTAGCGGTGCAGCGCGTTCGATCCGCGCAGATGTTGAGGCGGCGCACGTGGCGAAGCTGCTCGTGATCGTTGCCACCGATCCGCTCGCCGCCGTGCTCATGGAGAGCGCAGGCTCCCAGGGCGCGGACGTGGTGATCGGGAGCAGCCAGCGCTTCGGCGTCCCGATGGGGAACGGCGGTCCACACGCCGCCTTCATGGCCACACGCGACGCCTTCAAGCGCTCGCTTCCTGGTCGACTTGTTGGCGTCTCCGTGGATGCAGACGGAAACCCCGCCTACCGACTCACCCTGCAGACACGCGAACAGCACATTCGCCGCGAGAAGGCCACCTCCAACATCTGCACCGCGCAGGTGCTGCTCGCGGTGATCGCCAGCATGTACGCCGCATGGCATGGGCCATATGGTCTGCGCGCAATCGCCGAACGCGTGCACGCGCACGCCGCAACGCTCGCCGCAGGCGTGCGGAGCGTCAGTGGCCTCTCGCTGCGACACGAGCACTTCTTTGACGCGATCGCGATTGAGACGGGCAGCGCCGCGCGCGCCGACCAGATCCTTGCTGCTGCGGCCAGCGCCGGCTACGAGCTGCGCAGGATTGACGGCACGGTAGTTGGCGTTGCGTGCGATGAGTTGACTTCGGACGCGGATGTTGCGGCGCTCCTGAACGCCCTCGGCGCATCAGGATCGCCAGCCGATACTGCGGTTGATGCACTTCCCCCAGCGCTGCGACGCAGCGACGACATCCTCACGCATCCAGTCTTTACGCTGCATCGCTCTGAGAGCGAGATGCTCCGCTACATCTTCCGACTTGCGGAGAAAGATGTAAGCCTGACGCGCTCCATGATTCCGCTCGGCAGTTGCACGATGAAACTGAATGCCACCACAGAGATGGAGGCGATCGGTCATCCAGGGTTTGCCAACGTGCACCCCTTCTCCGATCCAGCACGGCTCGCTGGCTATGCGCAGCTGACAAGCGACCTTGAGACGTGGCTTGCGGAGATCACCGGCTTTGCGGCGGTCAGTCTGCAGCCGAACGCGGGCTCGCAGGGCGAGTACGCGGGACTCCTTGCGATCCGTCGCTGGCACCGCTCGCGCGGCGAGACACAGCGAACCGTCTGTCTCATTCCGAGCAGTGCGCACGGAACAAATCCGGCGAGCGCCGTAATGGCGGGCTTCCGCGTGGTGGTGGTTGGATGCGACGACCACGGAAACGTAGACATGAGCGACCTGAAGGAGAAAATCGCGGAACACGCCGCATCACTCGGCGCGCTGATGGTGACCTACCCGAGCACGCACGGCGTCTTTGAAGAGTCGATTCGCGAGATCTGCGACGCGGTGCACGCGGCCGGCGGTCAGGTCTACATGGATGGCGCCAACATGAATGCGCAGGTTGGCCTTTCGCAGCCGGGCGCATTCGGCGCCGATGTCTGTCACCTCAACTTGCACAAGACCTTCGCCATTCCCCATGGTGGTGGCGGGCCGGGGATGGGACCGATCGGCGTGGCGCAGCACCTTGCGCCGTTCCTCCCGGGTCGTGCGCTCGGCGAAGAGGGACGCGTCTCGTCGGCACCGTACGGAAGCGCGAGCATCCTGCCGATCAGCTGGGCCTACATTGCGGCACTCGGTGCAGAAGGGATCCGTTCGGCAACGGAGATCGCCATCCTCAACGCGAACTACATGGCGGCAAGACTTCGCAGCGACTTCCCGATCCTCTACACCGGTCGCACTGGAACGGTGGCGCACGAGTGCATCTTGGATGTGCGCGCGATCACTGAAGAGAGCGGCGTCACGGTGGAAGATATTGCGAAGCGACTGATGGACTTTGGCTTCCACGCGCCAACCATGAGCTGGCCGGTGGCTGGGACGCTGATGCTTGAGCCAACTGAATCCGAATCAAAGGCGGAGCTCGATCGCTATGTTGATGCGCTCCGTGAGATTCGCGCTGAGATTCGTGAGATCGCCGCGGGGAAGACGCAAGTAGAGCAGAGCGCGTTGCGCAACGCGCCGCACACGGCGAGTGATCTGCTGCGAAGCGATTGGGCGCGTCCATATTCGCGCGAGCAGGGAGCCTTCCCGCTCCCATGGGTGAAGGCGCGAAAGTACTGGCCACCAGTGCGCCGTATTGACAACGTCCACGGCGACCGCAATGTGGTCTGCGCCTGCCTCCCTGTGGATGCCTACGCGGCGGCCTCTGGCGAGACGGCGCTCCTCGGCGCAACGAGCTAAATCCCAGCGAGGCGAACAGGGCGGCCACGCAGGGAGTCTGCGCGCTAGGCTGCACCCATGAGTGAACGAGGCACAAGCGTCTGGCTGGCTGGGGTCCGCGCCCTCCTTGATCAGCTCGAGACAACCCAAGGTGCGGCGATTGAGTCGCTCGCGATCGCTGGCTGCGGCGCCATTACCGCTGGCGGCATCGTCCACGTTGCTGGGACCGGACACTCGGCGATCATTCCACTTGAGGCGTTCCATCGTGCTGGCGGGCTCGCCGCTATGAACCCGCTTTGGGATGCCGCCACCCTTCCGCCGACTGGCGCACCACAGGCAACGCAACTTGAGCGCGATCCAGCACGCGGCCGCGCTGCCGTGAACGAGGCGGGGATCAAGCCAGGCGAACTCCTCATTGTGGTGAGCCAGTCTGGAATCAATGGCGCACCAGTGGAGACGGCGATCGCCGGTGCGGAGGCGGGCGCCGTTGTTGGCGCGTTTGTCAGCCTGCCGCACTCCAACGGACTGACAAGCCGTCACCCTTCAGGGAAGACGCTCGCCGAAATTGCGAGCATCGTCATTGATACGGGCGTGCCGCGCGGCGACGCACTGCTGCCGCGACCGGATGGGAGCAGCGCACTTGCGGCGAGCACGATGCTCTTCACCGCCGCCTGGTACCTCTTCCTTGAACAACTCCTCGCACGACTTGACGAAGCGGGTGTGGAGACGCCGATCTGGAAGTCGTCTAACGCACCGGGTGGCGATGACTGGAACGCGCGCTACTTCGCGCGCTATGCCGACCGCATCGCAGGCCTGCGAGGAGAGGGCTAATGCCAAGTTCTTCAGCGGCAGCGCGCGGCATTCGTGGCGCGGCGCTGATCAACGGAAAGATTATTGACGACGCGATCATCGGTATTGACCCCACAGGTGTTGGCAAGATTGTCTCCGTTGCGCGTGCACGAAACGGCACCGCGCTCGCAGCACGCGCCAGGCGTGTCACAGGGCTGATCGTCCCCGGCTACGTTGACATCCACCTCCACGGCGCAGGAGGGCACGACGTCCTTGGACCTGGCGGGGCGCATGAGCTCCTCATGTCGTCGCGCGGTGTGCGCAATCCGGAGCGTGACATCGTCGCCTCACTCCGCGCACTCGCCGTTGAGACGGCGAAGCACGGCTACGCAGCGATCGTCCCCACAGCGGTCAGCCTGCCGGTCGGCAGTCTCCGCCTCTGGGCGCGTGCGGTGCGCGTTGCACGCGATGAGCAGAGCGCAGAGTTGCAGCGCGGTCGCGCGCGTGACGAGGCGATCATCCTCGGCGGAAACTCTGAAGGTCCGGCGATTAACCATTCGCGGAAAGGGGCGCATGACCCGACGGTGCTAATTAACGGTGTTGAGCTCCTTCGCGCGCTAGAGGATCGCCCCGAGGATTGGTCGTCGCTGCGCCTTGTCACTGTTGCCCCTGAGTTGAAGGGAGCAGAGGATCTGATTCGCTATCTCGCCAAACGGAAGGTCGTTGTATCCGTTGGTCACAGCAGTGCAACGTATGAGCAGGCTGACGCAGCATGGGCGGCGGGGGCAACGAGCACAACACATTTATGTAACGGCATGGACCCGTTCCATCACCGCACACCCGGTCTCGTTGGCGCAGCACTGGCACACCGCAGCGCACGCGCTGAGATGATCTGTGACGGCGTGCACGTCAACCTTCGCGTCGTCAAGCTCTTCGCTGAGATCCTTGGGAGCCGACTCATCGTTGTCTCCGATGCCTGCCCAGCTGCTGGGATGGGTGACGGCGACTTCATGCTTGGCAGCATGCCAGCGCGTGTACGCGGTGCAGAGGTGACGCTGCGTGACGGAACGCTCGCCGGCGCCGTCTCACTCATTGATGTTGGTGTGGCGAATCTTATTGGTGCAGGTATTCCACTGGCGGCCGCTGTGACGGCGGGGACGAAGACGCCAGCAGACCTGCTGCGCACACCAGAACTTGGACGCATTGCCGTTGGTGCCGCTGCGCGACTCAGCGCAATTGATCCAGACTCAGGGAAGTTACTCGGTCGCCTCTCGTTTTAAGGTTCGGTCCCACCAGCTCTTACCGAGTGCGATCAGCGCACCGATGCCGAACTTGAAGAGGAGATCCGCCTCAATGATCTGGAGCATCATCGCCGCGTCGTAGCCCGGCTCGCCGGCGAAGGCGACCACGGTGAAGGTGATCGAGTCGAGTGGCACACTCACCGCATTACTGGAGAAGACGCGCATCAGCCATGAGCGCTGCCGAAGTCGGTGATAGATCTCCGTATCCACGCCCTCAGAGAGGAGGATGGCGCCGAACGAGGCGATCAGGAAGCGGCTCGGCGTTCCGATGATCGCCGCTACGATCACGTTCACTACGGCGGCTACGGCGATCATGAGGAAGATCGGCGTGCGATCGAGCCCAGCTCGCGCACTTGTCTGATGGGCGATATCGCGCAGGGTGAAGGTGAGGCCGAAAGTGAGTGTGCCAGCGGAGAGCATGCCGAGCGGCCCAAGGTTGATGAAGATCGGGATGAGCAGATTGCTCACCGCCACAGCAGCGGTATAGAGCGCTGCGGTTACTGAGAGCCAGAAGAGATGCTGACGCTTCATCGCTTCACCCTAGTACATCACCGTGCGCGTCAGGTGATGCGGATGATGCGTTGCGTGATAACTCTTCCAGAGTCGATAATCCACCTGCGGGCTGATCAGCTGCAGTTCATCTGGACGGAGCGAATTGATCTCGTCGGTGAGTCGAGCCACCGCGTAGATGGAGAGCGCACGCAACTCAATCTCTTCTTCTGAATCGCGCGGAATCTCTATACCGTGATCAATCGCCTCGGTTAGTGCCGGGGTGAAGGTGGCGATCCCCATCACGCGTAGCGCAACGGGGACGATGTAGTCGGCGAAGGCAGTTGCGCGCCACGGGTCGCGCAGCGTCTTCTTCCCAACGCGCGCGAGAGAGAGGTGAAGTGACCAGAGACCGAGCTGTGCCAACTTCGCGATCTTCACCTCGCGTCCGCGCCAGATGCTGACGTCGTTAAACCGTGGAAACTCAACAGGGAGTCGCTCCAAGAGGCCCTCGCCATCCGCGTAGAGCGCAGGCGCGCATGATGCAGTCCAATGGTGCCAGGCACCTTGATAACGATCCACGAGTACTGCACCGACCTGATTCAAGATCTGCGCACGTTCTGCCAGCATTGGCATCTGAATGTTCCCCTTGAAGATGCGCGCAAGATCGTCGTGCGTTGCGTGTGCCGCCCACTCGCCGGTGAGGAGCGGTTCGCCAGCGCTGATGGCGCGGTGCATGCAGGCGACCATCGCTTCGCTATCTACGTAGGTCACACCGCGGTACTCCGTCTCAAACTTCACGGAGGTGGTGAAGTCGGTGAAGGCGAAGTTCAGCGTATTGACGAGCATGGTGAGATTCGTGATGCGGTCTGGATCCGGGCCCACATCAAACGGACCAGCTGAGCCGCCACCGATCGGCGCAAACTCCTCATAAGCCATCCAGGCGGCCACGCGGCGGATCGCCTCCTCAGAGATTCGTACATGCTGGCTCGCCTCAACCACGGGCAGAACGGACTGAAGGACCGGGCTCTCCCAGAGCTGGCTCTCGTGCATTGACTCTTCCTCCAACGTGTACCGCGACGCGCCGTGCAGAGAGGGCGCAGAGGCGGCATCATCATCGCAGACCCGCCGCAGATGCGGCGCGCGCCACGCAGAGGAGTGACATCAAAAGATGAGCGAAGCACGCGTTCTTGTGGTTGGGAGCACCATGATGGATCTCATCGCCTACGCGCAGCGCCTCCCTGAAGTTGGCGAGACGCTCGTCGGCGACCGATTCCAGATGGGCTTCGGCGGCAAGGGTGCGAACCAGGCGGTGATGGCGGCGCGATTCGGCGTGCCAGTCGCCATGGTCAACGCAGTTGGGAACGACGCGTACGGCGCCGCGCACATGGAAAACTTCGTCAAGGAGAAGATTGACACCACCTGGATGCGCACCGTTGAAGAGAGCAGCGGCGTTGCACCAATCTGGGTTGACGCCAAGGGGAAGAATCGCATCATCATCATCCCTGGTGCGAACAACAGCACCGACCCGGCGATCGCAGAGGCCGCCGTTCGCGAATTCAAGCCGCGCATCGTGGTTGGCGAACTTGAGATCCCTCAGCACGTGACGCTTGCCGCATTCCGTGCCGCGCGCGCCGCGGGCATCACCACACTGCTGAATCCAGCCCCCGCCGCCACCCTCAAGCCAGAACTCCTCGCGGCAACAGATTGGCTCGCGCCGAACGAGACAGAGTTCGCCACGATCTTTGGCGGCGAGGCGCGCGGTGACGGCGCGAACGCGCGGATCAAGGCGGCGGCGGCAAAGTCTGGAGCGAAGCTCATCGTCACGCTCGGCTCTGCCGGCGCGGTGATCGCCATCCCAGGCGAAGAGCTGATAACCATCCCAGCGCCCGAGGCAAAAGTTGTCGACACCACGGGAGCTGGCGACGCCTTTCTTGGTGCCTTCGCTTTCGGTCTGGCGAGCGGGCTTGACCCGGTTGAGGCGGCGAAACTCTCCGTTGCCTGTGCGTCAAAGAGCGTGGAGCGCCTCGGAACGCAGAGCAGCTACCTGAGTCGAGAGGATGCGGCGGCACTCGCCGCGCCATACTTGGCGAAAGGGGGTGTCTGATGGCGGCAACTGAGAAGGATGGCCGGAAGCATCACATCGGCCTGAAGCAGGGCGATGTTGGTCGCTACGTGCTCCTCCCTGGCGACCCTGGTCGCGTGGAGGCGATCGCGAGCCGCTTCGACAACCCGCGCCTCGTGATGCAGCGACGCGAATACACCACCTGGGTTGGTGAGATTGACGGCGTAGCTGTTGCCTGCACATCAACGGGGATCGGCTGCCCGTCCACGGCGATTGCCGTTGAGGAGCTGCATGACATTGGCGTTGATACCTTCATTCGCGTTGGCACCTCTGGCTCCATGCAGCCGCAGATCAAGCCAGGCTCACTCGGCGTCATCAGTGGCGCGATCCGCGATGAAGGGACGAGCCGCCACTACCTTCCGATTGAATTCCCCGCCGTTGCAGATCTTGATGTGACGATCGCGCTGCGTGAGGCGGCACTGGCGAGCGGCTTCCCTTCGTATGTTGGCGTGGCGCAATCGAAGGATTCGTTCTACGGGCAGCACGCACCAGAGCGCATGCCGATTGCGGATGACCTGAAGCGACGCTGGAAGGCGTGGATGGCGGGGGGCGCGATCTGCTCAGAGATGGAGGCGGCAACACTCTTTATCGTTGCGGCAACGCTCGGCGCTCGCGCCGGCGGCACCATGTTAATCCTTGGCAATCCTGAGCAGCGCCCCATGACCGAGGCGGAAGAGGCCGCATGCGACATCAACCGAGTGATTGATGCAGGCGTGGGCGGCCTTCGTCGGCTGATCGCAGTGGATCTCGCCAGCGGGCGACTTTCCCGCTGATCGCTATCCTGAGGGTATGAGCAGCATTCGACGCCACGCGATCACCCTGATCCCTGGCGACGGCGTCGGCCCTGAGGTTGCCCTCGCCACACAGCGCATTCTTGATGCGGCAGCGGCGCGCGCTGGAGTGGCCTTCGACTGGGAGGAGGCGGAGGCTGGCGCATCCGTCTTCTTGAAGGGCGACCAGACTGGCGTGCCGCAGGCGACGCGCGACAGCATTGATCGCACCCGCGTTGTGCTGAAGGGCCCGCTCGAGACACCCGTTGGTTTCGGGGAGAAGAGCGCCAACGTCACGTTGCGCAAACTCTTTGAGACGTACGCCAACGTGCGCCCAGCGCGCGAACTTCCTGGCATCCCATCCCGCTACAAGGGTGAAGGCGTGGACATGATTATCGTTCGGGAAAACATTGAAGATCTTTACGGCGGCATTGAACACCTGCAGGCACACGACGTTGCGCAGGCGCTGAAGATCATCACGCGAAAAGGCTCAGAGAAGGTGATCCGCTTCGCCTATGAGATGGCACTTCGCGAAGGGCGCAAGAAGGTCACAACCGCGAGCAAGGCAAATATCCTGAAGCTTACTGAAGGGATGTTTAAGACCATTGGCGAGGAGCTCGCCGCAGAGTACGCGCCGATCGAGGCGAACCACCTGATCATTGACAACGTTGCGCACCAGATGGTGAAAGATCCAGCGCAGTTTGACGTGATTGTGGCCACTAACCTGCACGGCGATATCATCAGCGACCTCGCATCAGGTTTGATTGGCGGACTCGGCTTCGCCTCCAGTGCCAACTACGGCGACGGTGTGGCGATCTTTGAGGCGGTGCACGGCTCCGCGCCGAAGTACGCGGGGAAGAACGTCATCAATCCCACAGCACTCGTCCTCTCATCAGCAGCGATGCTTCGCCACATTGGTGAACTCGATCTTGCCGATCAGGTGGAGGATGCCGTCCTGACAACACTTGAAGAGGGGAAGGCGCTCCCGCAAGATGTGGTGCGCCAGAAGGGCGGCGATGTTGAGGCGGCGGTGAGCACAACCGGATTCACTGATGCCGTAATTGAAAACCTTGGCCGCAAGCCAACGAGTGTCCCCGCCGCTGCGAGCCGACCACGGCCAACAGCGCCAAACCCACACAAGCGCTGGCCAGACGGTGAGGCGCGCCGTGCCGAGGTTGGGCCAGCAACGGTGATCGGCGTTGATATCTTCACTGAGACGCTGATGCCGCCAGCGGAGTTCGGCACCAAGCTCGCTGCACTTGCTGGTCCGGAATTTGAACTGCGCATCGTCTCGGCGCGCGGCACCGTTGTCTGGCCAAAGATGTCGCCGGCATTTGATCACCCTGGCTTCTTCCGTTCACGCTTCGTGGCCCGAGACAAGTCGAAGGTCGTCACAGACGAGGCGCTCTATGCGCTCATTGCGCGCGTTGCAGGCGTTGCCACCTGGTTCCACCTCGAGAAGCTCCGCTCCTGGAACGGCGAAGAGGGTTTCACCCGCGCCCAGGGCGAGTAGCTCACCACCTACGGCAGGGTTGATGTGGCAGGACGGGCGCAGAGGTCACGTATGCAACTGATCGCGCTCGGCTTCTTCATCCTCGCCGCTGGCGTCGCCTCTTCCGTGCAGGCGATCATTAACGCCGAGGTTGGTCGCCGCACCGATCCGATCACCGCTGCGACCGTCTCCTTCATCGGCGGACTCGCCGTCCTCTTGGTTGTTGGTGCGATCAGCGGCAAGATGCAACTCGCCGCAGCGGCGCAACTACCGCCACTCCTACTAACTGGTGGACTCTTCGGCGTGTTGATCGTGACCGGCTTCGCCACCGTCGTACCAGTACTCGGCGTCACCGAGACAACGCTGATCTACATCCTCGGCTCACTCGCCGCCGCTCTGGCCATTGACGCGTTCGGACTACTCGGCTCACCGCTCATCCCGATTACACTTTCGCGCATCGTTGGGATTGCGTTCGCCGTGATCGGCTTCCTCCTCGCGCGGCGATGAGCGAAGCAGAGACGAAGCGTCCACTCGCGGAGCCTGTAGAGGAGGAGGCGCCCGACGCCGCTGAGCTACTGCGCGGCGTGCTCCACGATGAACGATTTGAACCAGGGATGATCGTCCTTGACCGACAAGAGGTGCCACTCGCCGACGATGGGCTTCCGGCGTATGTCAAAGAGGATGCGCCAACGCCACTCCGCGGCGCGTACATTTATCTCAGCGTCATCGGCTTCTTCTGCGGGACGATTGTGATCAGTGCACTTAACCTTGGCGCGCGATGGTCCGACCCGATCGTCAAAATCCCTGTGCTAATTGGCGCGGTGCCACTCTTTATTGCGATGTCAGAGGCTGCGCTGCGTGTTGCGCGTTCTGTGCCCGCCTGGTGGCCAATCAACCGTGGCCGCGCGCTCTTCCGCGCACTCTGGGTGCTGACGATCCTGGCGATCGCCGCGATCCTTGCGCTCGCCGTGCGCGCCGCACTCCTCGCTTAGAGGCGCGTTACGCGCCGAGGCCGGCGATCAGTCGTTCAATTGAGACGCGGAGGAACTCTTCCACGCGCTGACCCGCCATCACAGCGAGCATCGGATCAAGTTCGCTTGAACTGCGCCACGTTGCGGTGGTTGACGCCGCGTCTCCCGCAACAGGTGTGAGGTCAACGAGCGCCGCGACAACCGCTTGGCCACCAATGTCTGGACGCACCTTCAGCCGAAGGTGCAACCGCGTCACACCGTCGGGAAGCGCTTCAACGGTTCGTCGCACGGAGACGGCGGCGGTGACTGGAATGCCAGCAACCTCCGTGGCGAGGCGACCCTCAATGTGCTCTGGGTCAATGCGGTGAAGTGCTTCGCATCCTGGGAGGAGTGCGGCAATTACTGCTGGATCCTCACTCGCTGCAAGTAGCTGCGCAACGCTCTTCCCTAGTTGCGCTGAACCTGTGAATTCGGCCATCGTGACCTCCAACCGCTTCGCCTGCCGCTAACTCCTTTGCGTCTGCTAGTAGATCTTGCGTGCGTCGCCTGGGATCTCAATAACGAACTCGCTCGCCGGTATCGCTGCATCAATCGCCAGTGCGGTCACTGTGGTACTTCGCACCAGCTGGTCGTTGTGAAGTTCATTCACCGCCAGAAGGAGACCCGTCTGCCGGTCGAACGTCACCTCGTAGCGGAAGGCGGCGTGGTCGCCGACTCGATCAATCGTTCGTGGCGCTGCGGCGTCAACGGCAAGCGCGGCGCGGCCGAGATGCGTTGTCTCGTGGACGGCACCAAGGACGGCACTTGAGAGCACGTTGCTGCAGAAGTGACCGGGTCGAAGAAGCGTTGTCGCCCAGCCCTTTGATGGGAGTGGCCCGAGCGTCTCTCCTACTGCAACAGTTGATGGCAGTCCCTCGCCATCAAGTCCTGTTGGCGCGGCGCGGTGCGGTCGTCGCGTGAAGGTGTTGCTTGCGGCGCTGTACTGCTCTATCAGGCTGCCATCTGTTGCCCAGACGTCGTAGGAGCCGCCGTGGATCGTGGTGACGCGGGCGTGGGGTCGATCAACGAGGAGTTCGATCTGCGTCGCGCTCTCTCCCGCGGTGGTGACACTGCGCTCTTCGGCGCGGAGGCGCAGGGTCTGGAGGCGGCGTTCGGCCTCCGCCGCATAGGCGAAGAGTTGCGCAGCGGAAGGGATCCCGGCGGGGAGTGCGCTGATGGCCGCCGCGAGCGTCGCCTTGTTCGTGGTGAGGGGTGCGGGGCTACTAGAGGAGCTCATGCCCCCATCGTAGCGGAGCGCTGGGCGTAGACTCTCCGCATGACAGAGAGCAGCAACACCCCCTCGGTAGCCCCTGGTCGCCCCCTCCGCGAGGCGTGGATTGTTGAGGCGGTCCGCACCCCTGTTGGTCGCTACGGTGGCGCACTCGCCAGCGTGCGCCCAGACGATCTCGCCGCAACGGTGCTGGAGGCGGTCGTCGCGCGAAGCGGCATTGACGCCGCGATCATTGACGATGTGATCCTCGGTTGCGCCAATCAGGCAGGCGAAGACAACCGCAACGTTGCGCGCATGGCGCTCCTTCTCGCTGGCTTCCCCGTTGAGGTTGCCGGCCAGACAGTAAATCGACTCTGCGGATCGGGGTTGCAGGCGGTTGCAAGTGCGGCGCAGGCGATTGCGGTGGGCGACGCTGACGTGATTGCTGCTGGTGGCGTTGAGAGCATGAGTCGCGCGCCACTTGTGACACTGAAGCCAGAGACTGGCTACGAGCGCGGCAACCACGAACTTGTTGACACCACTATTGGCTGGCGCTTCGTCAATCCAAAGCTTGACGCGAAGTATCCAACGATCTCGCTTGGCGAAACGGCAGAGCGCGTTGCGTCCACGTGGAAGGTTTCACGCGAAGAGCAGGATGCGTTTGCACTTGAGTCGCAGCGCCGCGCCGCCGCTGCAGCGAAGAGTGGCGTGCACGCCGAAGAGATTGTCCCAGTGCGCATTGCGCAACGGAAGGGTGATGCACTACTGATTGACAAGGATGAGCATCCACGACCAGAGACGGATGCGGCGAGCCTTGCAAAGCTGCGACCAGCATTCACCGAAGGTGGAAGTGTCACCGCAGGAAACGCATCCGGCATCAACGATGGTGCCGCGGCGCTGCTCGTCATGGAGGCGGGACGTGCGCGAGCACTCGGCCTGAAGCCGCTTGCGCGAATCGTTGCAACCTCTGTTGCTGGCGTTGACCCTTCTGTCATGGGGATCGGTCCAATCCCAGCGATCACGAAGTTGCTGACGCGCACGGGGCTCAGCGCGAAGCAGATCGACCGCGTGGAGTTGAACGAGGCCTTCGCCAGCCAGGCGGTCGCCTGCATTCGCGAGCTCGGCCTGAATCCAGCTACCACCAACATTCATGGTGGGGCGATCGCCCTCGGTCACCCGCTCGGCGCCTCAGGGGCGCGCATGCTCGTCACGCTCACCAGGGAGCTTCGCCGCAGCGGGGGCCGCTACGGAGTCGCCTCCATGTGTGTGGGGGTGGGTCAGGGGATCGCAATGCTCGTGGAGCGGGTAGAATCCTGATCTAGCAACGCGGGGCGCCAAGAGGCGGATCGCAGACAAAATAGGAGGCAGCGAATGTTGAACCAAGAGACGGCAGCCAGCACTCCAGTAGAGAAGCCGGCAACAGAGACGCCAGCAACAACGCTTGTCCTTACCGATGCCGCCGCGGCAAAGTTCCGCGACCTCACCAAGGGTGAGACGAATCCCGCGATTGGCCTACGCGTCTACATCATCTCCGGCGGCTGCAGCGGCTACCGCTACGGCATGATGGTGGAAGAGACGTCAAACCCAGATGATCAGGTCTTTGAAACGAACGGCGTGAAGGTCTACCTCGACGAGAAGTCGGTGCCGCTCGTGAACGGATCCTCTGTTGACTACGTTGACTCACTGATGGGAGCTGGCTTCACAGTGGAGAATCCAAACTCGGTCGGCGGCTGCGGCTGCGGTTCGAGCTTCCGCACTGCGGAGTCGGCCGGCGCACCCTCCGCCTGCAGCCACTGAGCCTCCCCTGAACGGGGACGCAGCAAGCGACGGGCGCGAGCCCGAAGGTCAAGCAGAGACACTCCCCACGCCGCCGCGCGCGGCACTCGTCCCACTCTTTCCGCTCGATCTCGTCCTCTTCCCTGGTGTTGCACTGCCGCTGCACATCTTTGAGCCGCGCTATCGACTGATGGTGAAGCGCTGCATGGAGTCACGCACCCCGTTCGGCGTGATCAACATCAGTGCTGGCCAGCTCGCCACCATCGGCACGATCGCTGACATTCGCGAAGCAACACGATACGTAGACGGCCGCTGGGATCTGGTCACGCTCGGCACGACGCGCTTCCGCGTCATTCGTCTGGATCGCGACGCACCATACCTTCGCGCGGAGATTGCATTGCTTGATGAGCCAGAGGGCGGACCGTCAACTGATCTGCTCAGCGCCGCTGAACGTGTCTCTGCCGGCTTTGTTGGCTACCTTGAACTTCTCCGCGGCGCTGATGAACATGACCACGGCGGCGACGATGCCGGCGAAGATGGCGACGACGACGAAGAAGAAGACGAAGAGATGCTGAGCGACGAGGTGACAGTTGAAGCGATCGACGAGGCGCTCGCCGAAGAGGAGGGGCTACGACTTTCGCAGGAGGTGGTGACCGAGATTGAGCGACTGATGCTCGCTTCGAGCGCCGCCAGCACCTCGCTCCGTGACACTGAGTTTGAGCAGGTTGAAGTCGTCCAGATGGACGACGACGAGTCTGATGACGACGAAGAGCTTGATGAGGATGGCGAACTGCTCGCCACCGCAATCACACGCCTCTCCGGTACCGATGATCCCGTTGGCCTCTCGCACATTGTTGGCGGTGTGGTGCAACTCTCCAGCGCGCAACGACAAGAGCTCCTTGAGGCGCCTGATGCACTGACGCGACTGCGCATCCTTGATCAGCACCTTCAACGTGAGCAGCTCCTCCTCTCAGAGGGGGTTCGACCGTGGACCGCGGATCCGCGCGCGATTCGCAACCGTCGCAACTAGGTAACGCAATGAAACGCTGGTCAAACCTTGCGCAGCGGATTGAGGTTGCAACACGTACCTCAGAGAAGTCGCATCTTCTTGCTAGTGCGCTGAAGAGCGCAGATGACATTGACCTACAGATCGCCTGTCGGTTGATGGCGAGTCGCGGTGTGCTGAGCGGCAGCGAGATCTCCTGGGGGACGATCGCAAAGGCGGTGGAGGAGGTTGCGGGGGCGCCAGCGGGGTCACTCGCCAAGCTGCTAGACGAACGCGGCGATCTCGGTCGCGCCGTTGAAGATCTGATGGAGTCAGAGCGACCACTCGCTGGGCCGGCGCTAGAAGAGGCGGAGCGGAGCGCACAGATTCAGCGCGCGGCGCTCGCGGAGGCGACCGGATCTGGAGAGACGGCACATGCGGACACTGCGCCAAAGCTGCGCACCCTTCCAGATATCTTCGCGGCGATCGGCGCCGCGAGCGGTCAGCGTCGGCATGATCTCCTCGTTCAGTTGCTCTACGGTTGCTCGCCAGCGGCGGGGAAGTTTGTGGTTCGGGCACTCGCCGGCGATCTACGCATCGGCCTGCGCGACGGGCTCCTTGAGGCGGCGATCGCCAGCGCCTTTGACGCCGACCCGACCGAGGTGCGCTGGGCGATGCTCCTTGAAGGGGACCCTGGCAGCGTGGCGCTCTTGGCGCGACAGGGGCGGCTGCACGAGGCTCGCCTCCACCTCTTCCACCCGATCCCGCCGATGCTCGCCGCGATGACCTCTGGCGCCTCAGAGGTTGCAGAGCGCCTCAGCGATCGGCCAGAGATTGAGGACATCGCCACGGCAGAGATTCCAGTGGAAGACAAGTACGACGGGGTTCGCGCGCAGCTTCATATGCAGGGTGATCGCGCCGCACTCTATGGGCGCGACCTTCACGACGTCACCGTCTCCTTTCCAGAGATCGCCGCCGCCGCAGCTACAACTGGGGTCAGCGGGATCCTTGACGGCGAGATCGTTGCCTGGGCGGATGGTCGACCACTCCCCTCAAGCACGCTCACCCCACGACTATCAGGTGCCGCTCAGACACTCGCCGAACAGCAGCGTACCCATGTCATCTTTATCGCCTTTGACCTTCTGGCGCTCGGCGAAGAGCCACTGATGCAGCGTTCATATCTGGAGCGCCGCGCAGCACTGGAGTCACTACAGCTTGATACAAAGAGCGGCGGAGTCTTACGCGCGGCAACACAGGAGACGGTCTGCGGTGTTGAGGGGATTGAAGCCGCCTTCATCACGTCGCGACAGCGTGGGTCTGAAGGCTTGGTGGTGAAGGCGCCGCATGCGCCGTATGCGCCAGGTCGTCGCGGATCCGGCTGGCTCAAAGTAAAGCGATCACTCGACACACTCGACTGCGTCATCGTTGGCGCCGAGCCAGGACTCGGCCGCCGTCGCGCTCTCCTCTCCGACTGCACCTTCGCCGTGCGCGATGATCTCTCTGGCCGCCTCGCGACAATCGGCCGCGCATCGGTGGCACTTCCAGATACAGAAATTTCGGAGCTGAGCGTTTGGCTTGAGGCACACACGCTCGCGCAGCTCGGCGCGTATCGCAGCGTTGAGCCGCGGATAGTGGTGGAGGTAGCGTTTGATGAAGTACGTCGAAGTGCGCGTGCCGCCTCCGGCTTTACGTTGCGCGCACCACGCATCGTGCGCCTTCGTCCAGACTTAGGGCCGGATCAAGCGGCGACACTCTCCTCACTCGAGAGTCGCTGCCAGACCAGCGGCGCGGCAGCAGAGTAGACGCGGCAACCGAGCAACGGAGGACGTATGGAGAAGAGTGCCCAAGAGCTACTGAAGGCTGCCGCCACCTCAACAGACGAGGCGGCCAAGGTTGCGGAGCTCCGCGCCGCCATCCCTGCCACGACGGCGGGGATCTACCTCAACGCTGGCAGCAACGGCCCGCTCCCGCGTGAGGTAGACGCGGCGATGCGCCAGGTGCAGGAGCAGGAGCTCGCCACGGGGCGTGGCTCAGAGCACGTGATGGATGATGTTGAGACGCGCATCGATGAGCTGCGCGGCGTCTTCGCATCTGTGTTGGCAACAGACCTTGATCTGGTTGCTGTGTCGCACAGCACCACGGAGGCGGTGATGCGCGCGGTCCTCGGCATTGAGTGGAAGCCTGGCGATCGCATCGTGACGCTTGACGAGGAGTATCCAGCGATTCGCGGCAGCTTGGCCGCACTCGCAGCGCGAACTGGCCTGACGATTGAGACGGTGAGCCTGCGCACCGAGCGCAACACACCGCGAACCGATGAAGAAATCATTCAGCAGGTCTCACAACTCCTCGAAGCACCGACGCGTCTGCTTCTGATTTCGCGCGTCAGTTGGTTGAGCGGACGCATCCTTCCACTTGAGACGCTCCTGCCGCGTGCGCGCGCCGCGAAGATCATCACGATCGTTGATGGTGCGCAGTCGGTCGGCGCGCTCCTTGATGCGGCGGACGCACTTGATCCTGACGTGATCGCCTTCCCATCGCAGAAGTGGCTGCTCGGCATTGAAGGCCTTGCGGGGATTCGCATCTCACGACGCACCCTGCAGTCAGAAGTGATCAGGCCGGTGATCGGTGGATTCCTCGCCTTCAGCGGGCCGGCGCTTGACGGTGTTGGTGTGATGCAGAGCGACGCGCGTCGATTTGAGACCTCGGGCTTCGCGCGACCTGCGCTGATCGGCGCAGCACGAGCGGCGGGCTGGCTCTCCATGCAGGTTGGACTTCCGTGGGCGGTTGCTCGAGCGGGCCGACTCGCCCGTGACTTCTACGCAGGCGCCGCCACAATCCCAGGCGTGGAACTGCTCGCTCATCCCGGCGGACACGCCACGATCGTCGCCCTGCGCATCGCCGGCTGGGAGGCGGAGCAGGTGGTTGAGGAGCTCGGGCGCCGCGCCTTCGCCATCACCCGTCGCGTCCCAGGGATCTCCGCCACCGCCGAGCGTCCCGCTTCAGCCCCTGCACTCCGCACCTCATGGGGCTTCTGGAACACCGACGAAGAGGTCGCGCGCATCCTGGAACTAATCACCCTGATCGCGTCGCACACACCTGAGACCCTGCCGAAGCGCCCAGCGATTGACATCATCCATAGCTGAGTGTTGCGGCGATGAAGCAGGGGAAGCGTCCGCGCGGCTTTTTCGGGAAGCGTCTCTATCAGCTGCAACATGCCCCTCGCCCCGTCTTTCGTGCCGTGCTTGCAAGTGGCGGCAGCGCGCTCATCTATACGTTGATCTATCTGGCGTATGACCTTCAGGTGGAACGCGCACTTCGCGACGGCACGTCACTGCTCAACCTTTTCGGTGGTGCAGATCTTCGTGCAGAGGCGGCGGCGCTGCTCGTTCTCTTTACCGTGGTTTCGGGGAGTGTGATGACCTATCTGATCGTTCCGCAACCAACCGCAGACGGACGAGCGGCGCAGCGTTCAGGATGGTCTGCGGCCCTCGGCCTCTTTGCAAGCCTACCGATCGCCTACCTTGCGCTGGTAGTAGAGAGCCAGTTCCTCAAGCCGTTGCTGCTCGGACTTTAGAGGGCGCGAGCGCGCACACTGCGCGGTGCAGATCAGGTGGCGCGGTATCCCATCATTCGGTAGCCAATGCCACGAACGCTGACAAGGATCTCTGGCTTGCGCTGATTCCCTTCAAACTTTCGGCGGAGTCGATTGATTGTGACGCGGAGTGCCTCGTCGCCGCCCGTCCAGCTCTCACCCCAAACCTTCGTTCGGATCTCTTGATGGGTGATCGCCTCACCGAGCCGCTCAACAAAGAGCGCGATCATGCGCTTCTCCATACCGGTGAGTTGGATGCTGCGCCCGTCAACGTGCAGCGATCCAGTCGCTGTATCGAATCGAATGGCGTGGGGGGCAACTGTCATGGGAGAGGGATTCTACCCTCTTGTTACAAAGCGTGAGGCGAGCGGTGCGCGCCGTCTAGGAGAGCCCGCCAAGCGCAATAGCGACGGTGGCTACGCCAGCGAGCCCGATGCCGACTGCCTGTCGGCGGCCGATTCTCTCTCGCAAGATCAGCGCGGCGAAGAGCACCGTGGTCACTGGTGCGATTGAGGTGAAGACGGCGGCAACCGCCACGCCACTCTCTTGCGCCGACAAGAGGAAGAAGAGATTACCAAGCGTATCTCCACTCCCCGCCGCGGCGAGTGTTCCGAAGAGGGCGAGGCGTCCGCGCAGGTTCACTGGGATCACACCGGCGCGAATCGGTTCAGCACCTGGTGGCTGCTTGCCAATAAGTCGTGAGAGAAGGAAGACAGCAACAAGCGCGCTGACGCTCGCAACGCGAAGTCCAGTGAGGAGCCAGAGTGTTCCTGACGACTCGATCCCAGAAAAGATCAGGCTGAATCCGGCGAAGCAGACTCCGGCAAGCAAGCCGTAGAGGGCACCGCCTAGCGGTGCCGCACCACTAGAAGCATCTTTGTGCGCTCCTGGTTCACCAGCATGTGCAGCGCTCGTATCGGCACTGGTTGACACGATGACGATGGCAATGATCGCGCACAAAAACCCAACGATGCGCAGCGTTGAGAGCGCCTCTCCACCAGCCGCCGCAACAGCAACTGGGATGAGTGCCGCCAGTGATCCGGCGATGCTTGCAACAATGGAGATACGGCCGTGTGCAAATCCGTGATACAGGGCGAGGACGCCAGTGCCGCCCGTAACACCTGCGAGTGCCGTGGTGAGCGCCGTGTCGCTGTCGGGGATTGCCTGACCGCTCAACGCAGCAACGGGGATCAAGATCAACAGTGCAACCGCCTGACTCGCCGCAACAACAAAGAAGGTGGGGAGGCGCCGGCTAATGATGCCGCCAACAAAATCGCCGCCACCCCATGCGAATGCGGCGAGCACGCCGAAGAGCGCACCAATCATGCAGGCTCCCTGATGTAGATCATCTTGAGATGCTCTCCGACCCCGGGGAAGTCGAACGGTTCGCCGATGCCGCTAAAGCGGTGTCGTGTGTAGAAGGGAACGGCGCGAATCCGTGCGTTGCACCAGAGCGGTCCCACAGGGCTTGGTGACGCCTCCCATTCGGCAATCGCCACTTCAAGGAGCGCCCCACCAATGCCAGCGTTACGGAGATCTGGCACCGTTGCCATGCCGCGCAGCTGTGTGCTGCGGTGACCATCTTCGTCGGTGACCTCATAGAGCGATCCACAGGCGGCGAGCCTCCCGTCAACCCAGGCGCCCCAGTGGACGCCGAGCCCTTCACGGTCACCCGGGAGGAGGGCGCGCTCAAGCGGCCCACCGCCACGCAGGACCTCGCTGCGAAGCGGGAGGATCTCGTCAACGGTTGCGCGGCGAATCTCAGGCTGGCTCATATCGGCACGGTACCTGTTCGCACGCAGTTCAGTCGTGGGCTACCGTTCGCACATGCCTGAACTACGACCATCCTCCCCGCCACTCCCTACGCGCGACGCGCTGACGGGAGGCGCCTTCACGATGGACCTGAAGGCGGTGAAGGCCGCCGCCGCGCGCACCGCCGGACGCCTTCACGTCACACCGCTCCTCTCATCAATCGGCGCCGCTGAGGCACTGCGTCGCAGCGGTGGACCGCTTCTCGGTGATGGCCGCGTGCGCCTGAAGTCGGAGCACCTGCAGCGCACTGGCTCGTACAAGGTGCGCGGGATGCTAAACCGCGTGACGCAGATGGTGGAACACTTTGGCGAGGCGGAAGTTCAGCGTCGCGGCTTGATCACCTTTAGCGCAGGCAATGCCGCCGCCGCATATGCGTGGGCGGGGCGACAGTTCGGGGCTCCCGTACATGTGGTGATGCCGCGAAGTGCCGTCCCCGCAAAGATCGCGGCCTGCGAGTCATACGGCGCAACAGTTCACCTTGTCGATGGACTCATGGGCGAAGCGGGCGCCCTGAAAGATCAGCTTGTCAAAGAACTCGGACTGTTTGACACACACCCGTTTGATGATCCGTACGTTATTTCCGGACACGGGACGCTCGGCCTGGAGATTCTTGACCAGCTCCCTGAGGCCGACGTGGTGATCGGCGGACTTGGCGGCGGGGGCATGCTCTGTGGTGCTGCCGTTGCACTGCGTGCGTTGAAGCCAGGGATTCGCATCTACGGTGTTGAGCCAGAGGGCTCAGCGGCGGTGAAGCTCGCCGTAGAGACGGGGAGCATCGTTCCAGTGCAGCCGAAATCAATCGCTGATGGACTCGGCGCCCCCTACGCCGGTTCTTGGACGCTTCCACTCGCTGCGTCGCTGCTGGATGCCTGCATCACGCTCCCTGATGAAGAGATCCTCGGTGGCCTTCGCTTCCTCGCCGAACGCTGCAAGCAGGTAGTTGAGCCGGCCGGCGCCGCCGCGCTCGCCGCGCTGCTCTTCGGTCGCGTGCCCGTTTCACAGGGCGACCGTGTCGTGGTGATCCTCAGTGGCGGGAACGTAGACCTCACGCGCATGCCAGAGTTTCTTGAACGAGCGAAGTCAATCCCCGGGGTGTAAGCAACGAAACAAGACCATTGCCGTGGGGCTGAGCGAAGCGTAGTCTTGCCACACCGTGACCGCAGTGTCGCGAGAGGGAGGGAATCATGGCAGCGTTTTCGTTTAAGAACTCCAAGGGGACCACATACTTTTTGCATGGTCGCTCACGTAAGGTTGCGAGCGGGAAGACGGTCACGCTCTACTTCTTCGCCAAGAAGGCGGGGAAGGGTGCAGTGGCAGAGGTCCCCGAGGGCTACAGCGTGAAGGAGTCGGGTCGAACCGGCCTTCCGATCCTGAAGAAGAAGTCGGGGCTCTTCGGCTGGTTCTAGTTTTCGCGCTGACAGCCGCCGTGCCACGCAGTCGGCACGGGCATCAGGCAGACTGATCGCATGAGTGATCCGATCGCGCTTGCCGCACTCTTGGTCGCCGTCTTCGCGGCGCTTGCCGCCCTGGTTGCCGCCCTTCGTTCTGGTCGCACGTCCCCTGCAGATCCAACAAGCACACTGCAAGCCCAGCGCGTGGAGGACCAGCTCCAATCGGTTGTTGAGCGGCTGGCGCGGATTGACGCGGCGCAACAGGGGATCGACCGCCTTCGTGAACCAATGGATGAGCTCCTCTCCGTCTTTCAGAACAAGCAGGCGCGCGGCCAGTACGGCGAGGCACGCCTGGAAGAGATCGTGCGCGATGCGCTACCGAAGGATCTCTACAGCTTTCAAGAGACGCTCTCGAACGGCAAGATTGCCGACTGCATCGTGGGCCGCGGCGCTGCGTCAAACCGTGTCTGCGTTGACTCTAAGTTTCCACTTGAGGCGTATCAGAAGTTCGTCGCTGGAGATCCCGCCGCTGCAACGCAGTTCCGAACGGCGCTCAAGGCGCACATTGACGCGATCGGCTCTAAGTATGTGATCCCCGGTGAGACGAGCCGCCTCGCCGTGATGTTCATCCCATCAGAGGCGATCTACGCCGAACTCTTCACCAGCTTCCCCGACCTTGAGCAGTACGCCAACGGAAAGCGCGTGGTCTTTGCTTCGCCGAACACCCTACATGCGCTGCTCGCCACGGTGAGCATGTTCCACGTTGAATCCAAGATCGGGGAGCAGGCGATCCTTATCCAGCAGGAGGTTGGCGGCCTGACGCGAGACGTTGAGCTGCTTGCTGAGCGCATTGAGAAGCTCGCCACGCACTTCCGTCAGGTGGGCGAAGACATCAACGGCGCCCAAACCTCGGTGAAGCGCATCGTGCAGAAGGGCGAACGGATCGCCAACGTTGACCTGGGCGAAGGTGACGCTCCCCCCGCCCTGCGTTAAAGTACGAGGAGGCTCGAAACTCGGGCCAGTAAAGGGAGGAACATCATGGATTCGAAGAACCTGTACATCATCGCTGGCGGCGCCAGCCTCGCAATCTCCATCGCCTTCTACTTCGGTATTGGCGTTGAGGCGAATCAGATGCACGGCATCTATATCGGTCTCTGGGTCCCAGCGATCCTTTCGCTCGGCAACCTGCTGGCCAAGAAGGGCAAGTGAGCGACCCGATCGTCTTCGTACTCGGTGCGATCGTCATGATCCCCGTGCTCTTCGCAGCGTACAAAGACCTGCGCAGTTAACTGAGACGATCAAGCGGCGCCCCGCTGCAGCGAAAGCTGCGGTGGGGCGTTTTGCTATTGGAGCGCTTTACTAACGCTCGGCGTGCGCCTCATCGGCGGCGGCGAGCACTTTACTTCGCGGCAGCGCTCGCAGCGCAAGCAGTGCGGTGAAAACCAGCCCAATCCCACTGTAGATAAACACCGTGCCAGAACCCGTGGCGCCGTAGATGTAGCCGGAGACGATGCCGCCGAGTGCAGCGCCAAGCCCACCAGCGGAGTGATAGAGCGACTGCCCCGTTGCGTGCAGTCGACGCGGGACAAGACGATCAACGATTTCAATTGAACACATCAACGCAATGGCGAAGACAGCCCCTTCGGCGAGTCGTAGCAGGGTGATAGAGAGGGCGCTATCAAGCAGTCCAACCGACGCAGTGATGAGTCCCATGATGACGGTTGAAACGGCAAAGCCGCGCCGCAGCCCAACGCGCTTCAGGAGGCGCGACGAGCTGATCATGAACGGCACCTCCACGTACGCGGCGAGCGTTGCACCGAGTCCGAGCATTGCAGCGTCGCCGCCGATGTCGTTCACACGCACGGGACCGAGTCGGTAGAACGAAGAAGCGCAGAAGGCCTCAAGGAAGATCACGGCAATGAATGGAGCCATCGCCGGAGCAACTCGGAGCATCTCACTCACGCTGCCGAAGCGATCGCGTGGCACCTTGACTTTGCGCGTTGCGGCGCGCGTGGTTGTTCGCTTGGCTCGTTGCTCTGCAACAAGGCTGCGGTCCTTCAGGAACGGAATCGGCAGGATTGTGCAGCAGAGACCGAGTGCGAGCAGTGGCAGAATTCCGGTACTACCGCCATCACGAATCGCCACGCCGGCTGCGATCGCGGTGCTCGCGTAGGTGAAGCTCGTCACCGCGCGCGTTACCGCAAAGCGTGGTCCGCCATCGCGGGCGATTCCGAGAGCAAGCGCATCGGCAGAACTATTGGAGGCGGTGCCAGCGATCGCCATGAGAAGTGAGCCGAGGATTGCAGCGTTCAGGTCGCCGAAGGCGAAGATCAGAATGCCGATCGCGCTGGAGACCTCTCCGATTGCAAGGCCGACACGTCGGCCGAAGACACGGTCGGCGAGGTGCCCCCAGGCGGGGCCGATCGCTGCGGAGATGAGCGCCGTTGCGGCGGTGAGCAGACCGAGCTCACCGGTGGTGAGGCCGCGATTGATCATCGCCACCGCGTAGAAGGGATAGAAGACAGCGCCAACAATTCCGAAACCACCGTAGATGGTGAGCACCCCCGCGCGTGCGGAGCGCGAGCTACTTGCCAAGGTTCTCCGGACCAAACGAGTGAGGCAGGAGGAAGTCAAACGGGTAACGGTTCAGGCGTTCAATCTTTAGATCCTTATCGAGGCTGACCGCAATGATCGGCATCTGCAGCGATCCCGCGAACTCGCGGATCCGTTGACGACAGACGCCGCACGGCGAAGGCGACTCCGACGGAGATTGCACGGCGAACGCCAGCGCAACCGCTTTCGCATTTGTCGCAAGGCGCATGGCGTTCATCGCGTGCTGCTCTGCGTGCACCGTCAAGGTGTAGTCGGCCCCCTCCATGTTCGCCCCAACGTGGATGCCACCATCTGCGTCGGCGACCGCCGCGCCAACCAGGTAGTTAGAGTAGACGGCGTAGGCGCGTGGCCGAATCTTGATCGCCTCATTAACAAGGCGCTGCTCGAGCGGCGTGAGGTCGGTCGCTTCGATTCTCATCGCGGTGACCACCCTTCTACTTGTCCGATCAGGCGCCGAATATGAAGCCCGTGCAGCGGCGCCAGCGGCATTGACCATAGCGGCTTCAGCCAAGCCTCCGAGCCGAGTGACGCGGCATCTGCGCCAGCCCAGCCGTACTCCCGAACGTCGTCAAAGGTGCGTACTCCACCGCCCGCAATGATTGGCAGCTTCACCCCCGCCTCACGCAGCTCACTCACCACGCGGAGGCCGATCGGTTTGATCGCGCGACCGGAGAGGCCGCCGTAGCGGTTCTTCAGCAGTGGCGCGCCACTGTTCGGATTCAACCGTAGCCCCTTAATGGTGTTGATCGCGCTGATCGCTGCCACCCCGTTCGCTTCGGCGAGTCTGGCGTGTGCGAGGTAGTCAAAGTCTGGAGAGAGCTTCAGGATCACTGGGAAGCGCGAGAGCCGAACGGCGCGCTTCAGCACCTCCTCAATGATCGGATTGAAATCAAAGTTGACATTGTGGCACGAGACGTTGAACTCTACGGCGGCGAGCTCACCTGGCTTTGCACGCTGGTTGACCGTCTCTACCAGTGAGCCAAACTCGTCGGCACTAAATCCGCCGAGCGAGAGGATTCGATTCTGCTCGCTGGTGCGTGAGAAGTACTCGTCAAAGTAGCGATCAATCCCAATGTTCGACCAGCCGAAGGCGTTGAGCCACCCCGCATCCGCCTCTTGCAGTGCGCCACGATAGAGGCGGATCAGCTGCGGGATCTCGCTCAACTTCCAGCTCTCTTGCAGCGTGAAGTGGCCTTCTCGAGGTTGCGTCGTGACCGTGCGCACTGTGACGGCGCCGAAACGGCGCAAGTCGACAAAGTTGACGATCGGCGAGAGGCCAAGCAGTGCGAAGCGACCCTTCGGCGCGCCGTAGCCGAGAAGGCTTGAACTGGTGACGAGTCGATTGCGGAGATGGACTCCGTTGAGGTCGATCATGCGGCGATCGTAGCGCGCAGAAGGAGCACCACCACCACTGATACCGCCATGCCCACCAGGAGGCTGTTGCGCCACCGTCCAATCGCCGCCCCCGTGATCACCGCAACAGCCTCAGGGCCAACGCGGAACGCGCCGTCTGCAACGAAGATGTTGGCGGCGGCAATCGCGCCGAGCGCGGCAGGGCCAATGAGGCGCAGGTAGGTGAGCACTGGCGCCGGAAGACGATCCACGCCCGGTGCGAGGAGCGGCAGCGCGCGCGCGGCGTACGTGCCGAGCCCGCCGAGGATCGCGAGTGGGACAAGGTCGGTGCGGAACGGATCGATCATCGCGCCCCTCCTTCGCTTTGTGACCGTCCACGTTGCGTGAGCGCGATCCCAACGAGTGGTCCAACAAGACCGCCGATCATTGCGGCGGCACTTGGGTTGATTAAGATCGCCGCAGCAACCGCTGCAGCGCCGCCGGTGATCAGCGCGATCAGTGCGGCGCGATCACGCACCAGGCCAACGGCGAGGCCAGCCATTGAGGCGGGAAACATCACGTCGAGCCCAATCGTTCCAGGCTCTGGGAGCGCCGCACCAGCGAGCCAGCCGGCGATCGTTGCAAGGTTCCAGGGGACAAAGATGGAGGCACCGGCGTACCAGCCGCCGGCTAGATCAAAGCGCCCGAGCCGTGCAATGTGCGCACTCGTGAGTGCGAATGCCTCATCTGTTAGCAGGTAGGCGAGCCCAGCGCGAATCTTTCGTGGGAGGTGCGTTGTGTGTGGCGCAATAGATGCGGCGTAGAGGAAGTGCCGTGCGTTCAAAAGCCAGACCAGCAGCACAATAGAGCTCCACGGCGCAGCAACGGCGAGTAGGCCAACCGCTGCAAACTGTGCCGCACCGGCGAAGAGAATGGAGCTGAACGCCGCCGCCTCAACCAGTGAGAGCCCACCTTCACGTGCGGTGAAGCCAAAGATCGTGCCGATCACGATCGCCAGAACCCAGATGCCAATTGAATCGATCGCGAGTCGACGTCGCGCTGCGCGTAGGTCGCTCATCACTGCACCACTCATGGTGTAGGTGTCAGGACGACGACTGGAATCTCTCGGTCGGTCTTCCTGGAATAGGCGGCATAAACGCCGTAGGTGACATCATCCGTGCGCTTCAACAGGTTGCGCCGCTCGTCCCCCGTCACTACGTGCGCGCGATACGGAAGCGAGACCCCACGTCGAATCACGCGCACCTGTGGATCCGCAACAAGGTTCTCGTACCAACTCGGATTTCCAGACCGTCCGTAGTTGCTTGCTACAAGGACGATGCGATCGTGGTCTGCGAGGTAGGTAATCACTGCGCGTCTCAGAAGTCCGCTCTTACGCCCTCTTGTCTCCAGAATGATGCCTGGTCGCCAGAAGAGGCTCGGAGAGATTCGCCCGTTTGTTGCAAGTGCGAGCGCTGCGTGCAGCGGAACGATCAGGCCGATGAGTCGGCCGAACCAGCGTTGCGCCGACTTGAGCAGAGCCGATCGCGGCGTTGACCAGTCGTCGCGTGACATCTAGCGATCAGCGTATAAGTATCGAACCGCCAGCGCGGCAGTCACTGCGCCAACGAGCGGTCCAGCAACATAGATCAGCGCGTAGGAGAGATCGCCGTATACCAGCGCTGGGCCGAACCAGCGCGCAGGATTCATGCCAGCGCCAGAGACGGCGCTCCCTGCAAGCATGCATGCGGTGATGACACCGCCCACATAGAGTGCGCCGATCTGTGGCGCGCGTACATCAGCGGCGGCGAGCAGGATCGTGAACACCATGACTGACGTGAGCACCGCCTCTACGCCAATCAGTAGCAGCGTTCCAGGGCCCATTGATGGGAGCGGCGTTGCGCCACTCGCGAAGCCGTAGACACTCGGTTCGCCGTCAAACCCACCAAAGGCGAGCTTCAGGGCGAGCCCGGCAAGGATGGCGCCAACGATCTGCACGGCGATATATCGAATCCCTTCAATCGTGCGGATCTTCCCCACGAGCCAGAAGGCGACCGTGACGGCTGGGTTGAAGTGCGCGCCGCTGATTGGGCCGAATGCGGTGGCCAAGGCGGCGATGACCAAGCCAAAGGTGACGGAGATCCCAAGGAGCCCAACCGCCCCGCCTGTCTGGGCGTCTGAGACCACTGCTGCACCCCCAACCGTGATGAAGAGGAAGGTGCCGATCAGCTCGGCGGAGAGGGTGGAGAGTAGGGTTCGGCTCGGCATCTTTGGCCTCCTGGCAGACAACACTTTGTGCCTAGACGGCACCTTGAGGGAGAGTCTAGGGCAGAGCCCCTATCGGGATGGGGCGGGATGCCGTATGCTTCTCCTGCTGGCCCGGACTTCGGGCGGCAAAGAACGCACGCACGCGACCGAGACCAGTCAACCGTTCCCACTAGGGCTCGCGAGACAAACCTTCGGAACACGAGGCGAGCCAACACTAGGAGAGAACGGAATGTTCACAGACAAGAATCTGGTCTGCATGGATTGCAGCCAGGAATTCGTGTTCACAGCACGAGACCAGGAGTTCTACAGCGAGCGTGGCTTCACGGAGCCAAAGCGCTGCACACCATGCCGCAATGCCCGCAAGGCGCAGCGCGAGGGTGGTTCGGCGGGTGGCGGCTTCGGCGGCTACACCGGCGGTGGCAGCTACAGCGCGGGTGGCTACGGCGCCCCGCGAGCTCCACGTGGACCACGCGAGATGCACCCGACGACCTGCTCAGACTGCGGTAAGGAGACGATGGTCCCCTTCCTGCCAACGAGCGGCAAGCCGGTCTACTGCGACACCTGCTTCGCAAGCCGACGCCCAGCGCGCTGAGCTTTCGAGTTTCGTAGTTTCCGGACGGCCGGGACCCTTCGGGGCCCCGGCCGTTCGCTATCCCCCACCTACTCTCGCCGCTAGGATCACGAGATGAGCGCACCACCCGATCCGCGCCGACGCACATCCACCCAACGCGTCACCACGTGGCGTGACGGCGTGCCCACTGAACGCGACGACCTCCTGATCGGCGAAGAGCCGGCGCAGATCTCCGTTGCCGGACCAGACCAGCAGCAGATTGAGGTTGCCGTCACGATGCGCACGCCCGGCAACGATGAGGAGCTCGCCGTTGGATTCCTCGTCAGCGAGGGGCTCGTGACTCAACGAGATGTGGAGCGTGTCAGCTTCGGCGACCCACTGCACACGTCACAGCCGGAGAATCACATCTTGGTACGCCTCCGCACTTCGTTTGATGCCGCGCGCATTCCGGCACGAACCACCGTTGCAACAGCCTCATGCGGCATCTGCGGGAAGGCCTCACTTGATGATGTGGTGCAACGTCTCGGTCGCGTTGAGAAGATCCCACGAATCAGCGGCGCCTCGCTCCTGCAGCTACCAGATCAACTGCGCGCCGCACAGAATCTCTTTGAGAGCACTGGCGGACTCCATGCCGCAGCCGCTGTGAGCGTTTCCGCTGATGGATCGATGAACATCACAACCGTTCGCGAAGATGTTGGACGGCACAACGCAGTAGATAAACTGATTGGTGAGGCGGCGCTTCGCGGCGCGCTACCGTTGGTGAGTTCACTCTTGCTGCTTTCTGGACGCTGCTCGTTTGAACTTGTGCAGAAGGCGGCCGCGGCAGGGTTCGCCGCTATCGCCTGTGTTGGCGCACCATCATCACTCGCGGTGGAGACGGCGGAACGCCTCGGGATCTGTTTGATTGGATTCCTGCGCGAGCGCTCGTTTAACGTCTACACCGAACAGGGTGCTGTGCAGTCTTAACCTGCGCGCTCAATCTCTTTCAGTCGATCAACTAAGAGTCCGCAGTTGGCGATGGCGGCGCGCTCGTCAAGCGCAGCGGTGAGTGCTTCAGGGCTGAGTGCGCTTGCAATCTCAGGAGTTGCTACAGCAACCTGATACAGATTGGACTTACTCTCTCGCGCAGCAGATGAGGCTCGCTGCACCAGCGTGTAGGCAGCCTCGCGCGCAGCACCTGCGTTGATGAGCGCCGTAAGCAGGCGTGACGCAGCGTGGAGGCCGAAGCCCGCGTCGAGGTTGCGGCGCATTGCCTCGCGGTTCACCTCCATCTTGTCAATGATGCCGCGCATGGAGACGAGCGCGTAGTGCAGCAGCGTGGTGGCATCAGGAAGGATGATGCGCTCCGCTGAGCTGTGACTCATGTCACGTTCATGCCAGAGCGCCTGGTTCTCCATTGCAACGGCGGCGTATCCGCGCAAGAGTCGCGCAAACCCTGCGATTCGTTCGCTCTTCACCGGGTTTCGCTTCTGTGGCATGGCGGAGCTTCCCGCCTGACCGGCACGGAATGGCTCACGCAACTCATCAATCTCACTGTGTTGCAGATTGCGGATCTCGGTCGCGAAACGTTCGAGCGTGCCGCCCGTGATCGCGATTGCGGCAACGAGCGCCGCATGCCGATCACGCTGGACAACCTGCGTACTCACAGGATCCACGCGGAGCTTCAGCGCGGCGAGCGCCTCACGCTCAATCTGCGGGCTGATCTGGCTGTAGGTCCCAACCGGTCCTGAGATCTTCCCGGTTGCTACTTCATCTGCCGCCGTGGCGAGACGCTCGCGGTCACGTGCCGCCTCAAAAGCCCAGCCGGCGAGCTTGGCGCCGAGCGTCATCGGCTCGGCGTGCACGGAGTGGGTGCGCCCCGCCATCACGGTGTCGCGCTCCTCGCGGGCGCGACGGATGATGACAGCAATCAGCGCGTCGAGTTCGGTGAGGATCAGATCACTCGCAGCACGCAACTGCAGCGCGAGCGCCGTGTCAATGACATCACTACTGGTGAGGCCAAAGTGGAGGTAGCGCCCCTCAGCGCCGATCGACTCTGCAACGGCGTTCACGAAGGCGAGCGTGTCGTGATCAAGCGTCGCCTCAAGCTCTGCGATGCGCGGGAGGTTCACCTTGGCGCGCGTTGCGATCGCCTGTGCCGCAGCGGCGGGGATGTCGCCGCGCTTCGCCTGCGCCTGGGCAACGGCGATCTCCACGCGGAGTGCCGCCTCCCAGCGAGCCGTCTCACTCCATACGGCACCCATCTCTGGGCGTGTGTAGCGCTCAATCATCTCGTCACCCCTTAGCCGCGCTTCGTTGCACGGCGCATCGGTCGCCAGGCACGTTCAATCGTCTGCGTGCGCTCGGGTCCAACGGAGAGGAGGACGATCGGTGCGCCGGCGAGCTCTTCAAGTGCTGTGACGTAGCGACGTGCGTTCTCTGGAAGATCGGCGAGTGCGCGCACTTGGTGGATCGGCTCGCTCCATCCAGGGAAGCGCTCATAGATTGGCGTTGCGCGTTCCATCTCAACGGTAGACGAAGGCCAACGCTCCACGCGCTTGCCGTCAATATCGTAGGCAACGCAGAGCAGGATTTCTGGAATTCCAGAGAGCACGTCGAGCTTGTTGAGCATGATGCTTGAGACGCCATTCAACTGCACCGCGTAACGAAGCGGCAGTGCATCGTTCCAGCCAACGCGGCGGCGTCGACCGGTGGTGGTACCAACTTCATGCCCAGTTGTGGCGATGCGTTCACCAATCGCATCGGTGAGTTCAGTGACGAACGGTCCAGATCCAACGCGCGTGGCGTACGCCTTCATCACGCCCATCACTTCATGAATCTGCATCGGCGCAATGCCACCACCCGTCGCGGCGCCACCAGCGATCGGATGCGATGAGGTCACGTACGGATATGAGCCGTGACTTAAATCAAGGAGTGTGCCCTGCGCGCCTTCAAAGAGGAGGTGTTCACCTGCGGCGAGTGCGCGCTGCACAAGATCGGTGGTATCTGCAATGTGCGGGCGGAGTCGCTCCCCCCATGCGGCGATCTGCTTCGCAATTGCATCGGCGTCAACCGCTGCGGCATCTTCGGCGTTGAGCGCCTTCAGCAGCGCACGCTTCTCTGGGAGCGCGCGCGCAAGTCGCATTGCAGTAGAGACGGGATCGAGAAGGTCTTCAACCCGGAGGCCAGTACGCGCGGCACGATCCTCGTATGCTGGTCCAATCCCGCGTCCGGTGGTACCAACCTTTGCTCCAGCGAGCGCCGCCTCACGCGCCTTATCAAGTGCAACGTGATACGGCAGGATCAGTGATGCGGCATGGCTGACGCGCACATGGGAGACGTCAATGCCGCGCGCGGTGAGTTCGTCAAACTCGCGCAGCAGCGTTGCCGGATTCACCACCACTCCCGGCCCAATGACCGGCGTGATGTGGCCATAGAGGACGCCGCTCGGGACAAGGTGGAGCTTGAAGGTGTCTTCGCCGATGACGATTGTGTGACCAGCGTTGTCGCCGCCTTGGTAGCGCACGACCATCGCAACCTGCTCGGCGAGGAAGTCGGTCGTCTTCCCCTTCCCTTCGTCGCCCCACTGCAGGCCGACGATCACGCTGGCAGGCATCTGAACCCCTTCCGCTGGCGGTGATACGAGCCGAGGAGTTCTCGGCGCGCGGATCGTACCCCCCCGCGCCGCCCGCCGCTCGCTTCGGCGCGCCGCTAGACTCGCCATATGAGCGCCACCCCCACACCCGTGCAGCCCCCCGCACCACGCAAGCGCTACGGAGGGTCGTGGCTCCCCAAGCCATCCCTCTTCGTCAGCTGGCGCCCGAACGGGTTCGGCCTGCAGAAGCCGAACCACGTCACGGAGATGCTGCGCACGATCTGGGAGAACCGCGGCAACCTTCGCTATGCCTGGCGAATTCTCAGTAAGGGGGTCTGCGACGGCTGCGCCCTTGGCGTCGCTGGCTTTAAAGATTGGACGATCGACGGACTTCACCTCTGCACCACACGCCTGAATCTGCTGCAGGTGAACACGGCGCGCGCGCTTGATCCTGAGCGACTCGCCGATGTTACGGCGCTCCGCGCACTCTCATCGACAGAGCTCCGCGCACTCGGCAGGCTGCCGTATCCAATGTTGCGCATGCGCGGCGAAGTTGGCTTCAAGCGCATCAGCTGGGATCGCGCACTGCAGATCGCTGGATCACAGATCAAGGCGGCAGGCCCTGCGCGCATCTCCTTCTTCCTCACCGCGCGCGGCATCATGAATGAGATGTACTACGCCATCCAGAAGGTGGTGCGCTTCCTTGGGACAAACGACGTTGATAACGCGGCGCGCATCTGCCATGCGCCAAGCACTGGTGCGTTGAAGCACGGCATTGGTTACGGCGCCACGACGGTTTCGTACCGTGATGTTATTGAGAGCGACCTCATCATCTTGTTCGGCTCCAACGTTGCGAACGCGCAGCCGGTCTTCATGAAGTATCTGCACCTTGCCAAGAAGCGGGGCGCGAAGATTATCGTGGTGAACCCGTATCGCGAGCCAGGGCTCGATCGCTACTGGGTCCCAAGCAACGTCGACTCGCTCCTCTTCGGCACGAAGATGGCTGATGCCTGGGTGCAGGTTGCACAGGGGGGCGACATCGCCTTTATCAGCGCCGCGCTACTGCGCCTTGATGAGATGGGCGCACTTGACCAGCAGTTCATTCAGGAGAAGAGCGCCGGCTGGAGTGATCTGCGCGCGGCACTCGGGGCGCGGTCAATTGACGAATACTTGGCGATGTCTGGTGCGAAGCGCGAAGAGCTTGAGACGTTCTGCGCGATGTACGGTGGCGCGAAGTCCGCGGTTCTGGTCTGGTCGATGGGGATCACACAGCAGGCGTGTGGCAGCGAGAACGTTGCCGCGATCGTCAACCTTGGGCTTGCGCGCGGCAACATTGGGCGACCTGGTGCTGGGCTGATGCCGATCCGAGGACATAGTGGCGTGCAGGGCGGCGCAGAGATGGGCGCCTACGCAACAGCGCTCCCTGGCGGCCTTCCGATTGAGTCGCGCTACACCGAACCACTCGCCGCCGCGTACGGCTTCCCGAGCAGCGCAGTGAACGGACGCTCCGCGCCGCAGCAGCTCGACGCCGCAGAGCGTGGCGAGATTGATGTGCTCTGGAGTGTTGGCGGCAACTTTTTGGAGACGATGCCAGACCCAGAGGCGGTTGCCCACACGCTCTCAAAGGTGCCGCTCCGCGTCCATCAAGACATCGTGATCAGTAGCCAGATGCTCGTAGATCCGGGCGAGGCGGTGCTGCTCCTCCCCGCAACCACCCGCTATGAGGTCCCAGGCGGCGGGACCGAGACAACCACCGAACGGCGCGTCGCCTTCAGCCCAGAGATTCCAGGTCCGCGTATTGGTGAGGCGCGACCGGAGTGGGAGGTCTTCACGCAACTTGCGCATGTGGTGGATCCAGCGCGCGCGCACCTTGTCGCCTTCCCTGGCGGTACACAGGCGATTCGCGAAGAGATCGCGCGCATCGTTCCTTCCTATGCGGGGATTGAGACCCTGAAGGAAAGCGGCGATGCGATTCAGTGGGGTGGAGAGCGCCTCTGCGAAGGGCAGACCTTTGCAACGGTGGACGGGAAGGCGCACTTCGCCACCGTGCTTCCGATTGAGGCAACACTTCCCGCAGGCATGCTCAACCTCTCCACACGCCGCGGGAAGCAGTTCAACTCCATGGTCTGGAAAGATAAAGATCCACTCAATGGCGCACTGCGTAGCGACATCCTCATCTCTGCCGCTGATGCCGCCGCGCGCGGCTTTGCCGATGGTGCGGCGGTACGCGTTCGCAGCGCAACGGGCGAGGTGCAGGCACAGATCAAGGTTGCGCCGATCCGCGCTGGGAGCGTACAGATGCACTTCCCTGAGGCGAACCCGCTCATTGATGGAGTGCACCGCGACCCAATCAGCCATGTCCCTGATTACAACGCGATCGTTGAGCTGCTCCCAGCTGAGCCGATCAGCGCATAGGCAGAGATGAGTGCGATCGGCATCCTCCTCGCTGGGGGTGCAAGTTCACGGTTCCCCGCTGGCAAGCTGGAGGCGTTGATTCCTGCGGCGCTCGCAGGGCTGCGCGGCCGACCAGAGCTTGCTGGAGTCTCCGTTGTAGACGCTGCGTACGAGACACTCGCCGCCGCCGTTGGTCGCGTGATCGTGCTCGGTGAACCGAAGCTCTCCGCTCTCGCAGAGTGCGTGGCAGATCAACGCCCGGGTGAAGGCCCAGCGGCGTCACTCAGTGATCTTCTGACAGGGAGCCACCTTGCGGCACTTTCGGATGAGACACGCGTGCTGATCCTCGCCGCCGATGCGCCATTTGCGCCGCCACTGCTGCTCGGCCTGATGGCCGCAGCGCAGTCGAGTGTGGTGATCGCCGCAGGCGAGCCACTCCCAATCGCAACGAGTCTCGGCGCGTTGCGTGCCGCCGTTGCCCGCACTCCACTACCGCGCCTCCGCGACCTTGTCGCCGCACTCTCTGCAGTGCCACTTGATCCACGGATCGTTGCGCGTCTCGATCCGCTCGGAGGCGCGCTCGCTGATATCGACACGGCTGAAGATCTTGCAGCTGGTGCGCCAGATGAGCGAGCAAGCGTATGAGCGAGCAAACGTATGATGAGCCTATGACGATCCTCTGGCTACGACGCGACCTGCGCCTCCACGATCATCCAGCGCTGATCGCAGCAGCTGAAGATGCGCGCGCAAGTGGTGGCAAGCTTCTGCCGATCTTCATCTGGGAGCCGGGAGTGATGGCCGGTCGTCGCGCCAGCGGAAATCGCACCTGGTACCTGCGCGAGAGCCTGCGCGAGCTCTCGCAGGAACTAGAGGCGCGTGGCTCCACGCTGCTGGAGTTGCAGGGGCCCGCAACGAGCGCACTCCCAGCACTTATTGAACACCTCACCACGAACGGGATTGCGCCAGCCAAGATCTCGCTCTTCTTCACTCGCGATCACACACCGTATGCACGCGCGCGCGACCGCGCGGTAGCGGAACTCCTTACCCCGCGCGGTGTCAGCGTGCACGCCACTCGCGGCCTGACCGTTGTTGAGCCGGATGAACTGCTCACTGGTGGCGGAACCGCCTACGGGGTATACACGCCGTACTTTCGGCGTTGGCTTGAACGCGTTGCGCTGAACACTGAGTCGCCGCTGAAAGCGCCAACGAAGCTCCCTTCGCCGCCGTCACTCACGCTTCCTGGCTCCCTGCAGTCTGACGCCGCCGCGATCGATCGCGCGGCGCAACCCACGGCGAAGGTTGCCCTTCTCCCAGTGCCTGGTGAGAACGCCGCGCGCGCCGCCGCCGAACGTTGGATCACCGCCGCACGCGGTAACGGTGCCAACGGCTATGCCGCGCGACGCAACACCCTTGCGGATGAAGATGGGACGAGTCGACTCTCTGCGGCGCTGCATCTTGGACTCCTTTCGCCGCGCGAGCTCGTGTCGCGACTGCTCCCGCTACCACCCGAGCGCGAAGGGGAGCGTTCTGGCGAGCGACTCTGGGTGAGCCAGATTGCCTGGCGCGACTTCTACACACAGGTGCTCTGGCACGCGCCGCATGCGGCGCGATCGTCGTGGAAGCCTGCATACGATGCGATCGAGTGGGATGAACGCGACGAACCCTTCAACGCCTGGCGCGAAGGGCGCACCGGGTATCCCATTGTGGATGCCGCCATGCGGCAACTTCACGAGACAGGGTTTATGCATAATCGCGCGCGCATGATCACCGCATCGTTCTTGACTAAGGATCTGCTCGTTGATTGGCGAAAGGGGGAGGCACACTTCTTGCAACATCTTGTTGATGGTGATGTTGCGGCGAACAACGGCGGGTGGCAGTGGTCGGCGGGAAGTGGAACAGATGCGCAGCCCTACTTCCGCATCTTTAATCCCGTCACGCAGGCGGGAAACTTTGACCCAGATGGTGCGTATGTTCGACGCTGGATCCCCGAACTCGCTGCGCTGAAGGCCCCCGCGATTCACGCACCGTGGGCGCACGCCGCTGCGCTCGCAGCGGCTGGCATCACGCTTGGCGTGCACTACCCCGAGCCGATGGTTGATCACGCACAGGCGAGAGCGCGGACGCTGGAGGCGTATGCACGTGCCGTCAAGGCACTCCCTGCACCCCGTGGCGAATAACGGTGACAAGCGCCAAGCGCACAAGACATCACGCTACGTACCGCCGAGCCTCCGCGCCGAGAAGATGTGCAAATCGTGCGGTCGACCGTTCTCGTGGCGTCGGCGCTGGGCGAAGGTCTGGGACGAGGTGAAGTACTGCAGCGACGCCTGCCGGTCCGCGAGGTGAGCGTTGAGCCGTGAGCGTTTAGGGCACCCGGCGTGGCGGCGGATCGTTGCCGTCTACATTGCGGTGCAGTTCGCTGAGATCTTTGGTGTCAGCATCATCTATTCGTATCTCCCCATGGCACTGGAGCGAGCCGGCGTACCCATCGGTGAGATCGCGTCGCTGACCGGTCTCTCTATTGCAGGGCTCTTCGTCATTGGCGCACCGCAGGTGCCGATCTGGCTCGCAATTGCCGAGTTGCGATCACGTCGACTCGTCATCGTGCGCAGCGGCCTCATCGCGCTAGCGGCGCTGATCGCCTTTGCGCTCGCCGACCAGGCCTGGCAACTGGTTGGTGCAACGGTGGCGCTCGGCTTCTGGCTCGGCAACACCGGCGTGATGCTTGCCACGATTCGTGAAGTGGCACCAGAGCGCGAGCGGGCGCGAGTCATCTCGCTCTTTAGCGCCGCAGCACCGATGGGTTTTGCCGCTGGGCCACTCCTCGCCGCATGGCTGATCGGCGGGCTCGGCCTCACCCTTGCCGCGCCAATCGCCGTTGCCGCACTCCTGAACGGCCTCTTGATCGTTGCGAACATTGTGGCGATCCCCGATGTGCGCCCAACTGCGCCACAACGTGGCAGCGTGCTGCAGGTTGCCCGACGCGGGATCACTGATGTGCTGCGCGACCCGGTCGCGCGTGCGGGCTACCTCGTCTTGATGCTTGGCATTGCTGGCGAGCGGATGTTGCGCCCCGCCCTCCCACTTCGCATTGCAGAAATCTCGATCGGTCCCGCAGTGGGCGGAATGCCAGAGCCACTCGCTGCTCCTGGTGTTGCTGGCGCGGTTGGGCTGCTGATCGGCTTCTCTGCACTCATTGGGGCACTGATCGCGCCACTCTTCGCCGCGCTCGCATTCACGCGCATCGGCATTCCGCGAAGCGCAGCACTCGCATTCGCCGTTGGAGCTGTTGCCGCCGCATCACTCGCCGTTGCCCCCACACTCCCGCTCCTTGCAGTCAGCATCACGGCGATCGCCGCCGTCTCCGCACTCCTGCAGGCGGCCGTCTTCACCTGGCTCGCCGAGAGCGTGACGCCACTCCGTCGTTCGGCGGCGCTCAGCCTCTCCCTCTTCCCGCTCTATGCGGGGAACGTTGCGGGCCTCGCGGCAGCCTCGCTCGCCGCCCTCGCTGGCGCTCCACGAGAGGGGGACCTCTTGGCGCTGACACCAATCTTCATCTCGGCCGCACTCGTGCTCGCCGTTGGCGTGGGCGCCGCCACCCTGCTCGACCGCCGCCGCGCTACGCTCCGCAAATGAGCAAGATCCAGACGGTCACCGGAGCGATTGATTCGGCGCAGCTCGGTCTGACGCTGACTCACGAACACATCCTCAACGATGTTCTCTCGTGGTGGCATGCGCCACTCGATGACTCACCACGTGCCCGCGAACTCGTTGACGAGAAGGTCTCCATGGAGAACCTCTGGGAGTTGCGACACGACCCATTTGTCAACAAAGACAACTGCACCATGACGGATCGCGCACTCGCAATCAAAGAGCTACAGCGATTTGTTGCCCAGGGCGGGACGAGCATCATTGAGACGAGCGCAGACGGTAACGGGCGCGACCCAGAGGGGCTCGCCGAGATCAGTCGCGCCACAGGGCTCAACATCATCATGGGGACCGGTTACTACCTTGATGGTTCACAGCCTGCGGAGAACGACGCAAAGAGTGAGCAGAACATTGCAGATGAGATCATTCGCGACATCACCGAAGGGGCACGCGGAACAACGGTTCGATCTGGAATCATTGGCGAGATTGGCGTTGGGAGCAGTTTCACCGCGCGCGAGAAGAAGTCGCTCGCCGCGGCCTGTATTGCCCAGCGGGCGACGCACCTTCCGATGCAGGTGCACATGCCAGCCTGGTTCCGTTTCGGCGACGAGGTGCTCGACTTCTGCGCCGCTCGTGGCGTGCCGATGGAGAGCATCGTCCTCTGTCACTCAAACCCATCGGGCGAAGACTACGAATATCAGGCGAGGCTGATCAGCCGCGGCGCGTACATCCAATACGACATGATCGGCATGGAGGTCTTTTACGCTGATCAACAGGCGCAGTGCCCGAGCGGGGATGATGATGCGCGCAACATCGCCCGCCTCGTGGAGCGTGGGCATGGGGATCGCGTGCTCATGTCACACGACATCTTCCTGAAGAGCCTCCTCCGAACGTACGGGGGCCCGGGATACGGACACATCGTTGAGTTCTTCCTCCCGCGCCTCGCTCGGCACGGCGTATCAATTGAGCGGTCACTCGCGCTGATGACGGATAATCCGCGTCGGCTATTTGAAGAGGCGCGCTAAGCGCAGAAGGGGGAGCGATGAAGGTCTTACTCGTTGGTGAGTCATGGGTTTCAGAGGCAACGCACTACAAGGGGTTCGACTCCTTCACCTCGGTCACCTTTCACTCGGGCGCCGACTGGTACAACGCGGCGCTCAGAAGCAAAGGCATTGAGGTTGAGCAGCTTTACGCACACGACGTGCCCGCAAAGTTCCCCTTCACAAAAGAGGGACTCGACGCGTACGACGTGATCGTCCTCTCCGACATTGGAACGAACTCCTTCCTCCTGCCAACCGAGACGTGGCTCCAGGGGAAGTCGATGCCGAACCGACTGACGCTTCTCGCCGAGTGGGTGAAGGGTGGCGGCGCACTGATTATGGCGGGCGGCTACCTCAGCTTCCAGGGCTTTGAGGCGAAGGCACGCTTCGCTGGCACCGCAGTTGAAGAGGTGCTCCCCGTGACCTGCTTCACGCACGATGATCGCGCTGAAACACCTGAAGGGGCGGTGCCGCAGATCAACGACGCGAAGCATGCCGTGCTCGTCGGAGTCCCTGCAGTAATGCCTGCGCTGCTCGGCTACAACCGCGTCCAGCTGAAGCCTGGCGCAACGCTGATCGCCTCAGTGAACGGCGATCCACTCATTGCAGCAACAGAGGTAGGTAAGGGCCGATCGCTCGTCTGGACGTCAGACATTGGGCCGCACTGGTGCCCTGAGCCGTTCGTGAAGTGGGAGGGCTTCGCCCCACTGATGGCGAACATGATCAACTGGGTCGCGGGAAAGTGAAGCTGAACGCGTCACGCGTCGCGGCGTACGAGTCTGCAACCCGCGCCTTTCTTGAGCAGGCTGCCGCGCTTGATCCAGCGACACTCGACCTGAAGCACCCCGAAGGGTGGTCGCCACGGCAAGTGATTCACCATCTGGCGGACAGTGAGGCTCAGTCGTACGCACGACTGCGACGCCTCGTGGCTGAGCCGCTCGGCTCAATCATTCAGGGGTACGATGAAGGCCTCTGGGCTGCACACCCTGCACTCGGGTACGAACGCGATCCGATTGAGACGCCCCTTGCAGTGTTCGCGGCGGTGCGTGCCGGCTCACTCGCCGTATTGCAGCACCTTGAAGACGAAGATCTTGCGCGCTATGGCGAGCACACAGAACGCGGCAGGTTCACGATTGCCGACTGGCTTACGGGATATTCGAAGCATCCGTTGGATCACGGTGAGCAGATGGCAAAGGCGTTGCGCGGCGAAAAGTAGCGCGCCACCGCGGCGCGGGAAACACCAAGCTCAGCTTGGGAGGTGTCGCTCCGCTGGGCCAACGTACTTCGCATCTGGTCGAATGATCTTGTCCACGCCAGCCTGTTCAATTGCATGCGCCGACCAGCCGGCGATGCGCGCAAGGCCAAACGTTGCAGGGAAGAGGTCAGGGGCGAGTCCAACGCCCTGAAGCACTGCCGCGGCGTAGAACTCCACGTTGGTCTTCATCGCGCGACCGGGCTTCATCTCTTCAAAGACGCGAAGGATTGCCTCTTCGGCGCCAATCGCAAGGTCGAGCCACTCTGGTCGCTCTGGCATCGCTTCGGCAACCTTGCGCAGTGCGGCGGCGCGAGGGTCGTAGGCGCGATAGACGCGATGTCCGAAGCCCATGATCAGTTCGCGTCGCGCCAACTTGCCACGCGCCCAGTCCTCAGCACGATCAATGGATCCGATCTCGCCGAGCTGGCCGATCACCTCTGCTGGTGCGCCGCCGTGCAGCGGGCCCTTCAATGCGCCGATCGCGCCGCAGATTGCTGATGCGATATCTGATCGCGTGGCGATGATGACGCGCGCGGCGAAGGTGCTCGCATTGAGGCTGTGTTCAGCGCCCGCCATCAGATAGGCGTCGAGTGCACGCGCGGTGCCAGGGTCTGGAGCCTTGCCGTGAAGTTGCTGCAAGAAGGCGGCGGCGATGCCGAGACCTGGCTCTGGATCGATTGGCTCGAGACCCTGTCGAAGTCGCGCGAACGCGGCGAGCGCTGACGGCGCAATGGCGGCGATCTTCTTCGCCTCCTCGGCGGTTGGTGGCCATCCGAGTCGCTCGCCTGCGCCCCAGACAGAGATTGCGGTGCGCAGCGCGTCCATCGGATGTGCGTGTGCGGGAAGGAGTCGCAGCGCCGCCATCACGGCGGGCGGCACCTTCATAGGAGCCAGTTCAGCATCTGGATGCCACTCACCAGTAAGGAGCAGGTCAAGGACGCTGGCGTAGCTCCCCTTTGAGACAACCTCTTCAATCGGATAGCCGCGATAGAGCAGCTTCCCGTTCGCGCCGTCAACAAGACTCACCGCCGTCTCGGCGCCAATGACGCCGGCGAGACCTGGGCTGAAGAGCTTCTCGTCGCTCATCGGCTCTCACTCATCGCTGCGGCCTGCGATCAACAAACTCAATGGCGAGGCGCAGCAGCACCGAGCCGAGCAGCGCGACGAAGATTGATCCGAGGAAGCCACCAGCGTCACCAATGCCGGCACTCTTCGCCAGCGTTCCGCCGATCAGCCCGCCCAGGATGCCGACCAAGATGTTTGGCAGGCAGCCGCGTGCCGCGCGTCCGCGAACGAGCGAAGAAGAGAGGCGACCGGCAAGGAAGCCGACGAGTGCCCAGCCGATCGGATCAAGGTCGAAGAAGTTCATCAGCGCGATCGTACGCCTCCGCGCGAATTCGTGAGGCGGGGCGCGGGGGAGCCTCGGCTAGACTCTCGGCATGTCAAACGGAAGCCTCTCCGCGAAGATCAGCAGCGCCCCCTCCGATCCCATCTTCGGGATCGTGGAGGCCTTCCGCGCCGATCCACGTCCAGAGAAGATCAACCTCGCCGCTGGCGTCTATATGGAAGAGGACGGCGTCACGCCGATCCTTGCCAGTGTCCGCGAGGCGGAGCGACGCCTCCTCGCGAACTCCACAACCAAGCTCTATAAGCCGATCGGCGGTGACCCCGTCCTCGTGAAGCTGCTGCGCTCCCTCATCTTCCGCGAGCCTGGCGCGCCGTTCGGCGTACTCCCTGCAATTGCGAACGAGGGGTGCATTGAGGTGCTGCACACGCCAGGTGGCACTGGCGCGGTGCGACTCGCCGTGGAGCTGGTGAAGCGACTACGACCCCACGCGGAGATCTGGGTGAGCGACCCAACCTGGCCGAACCACACGCAGATTGCCGACGCTGTTGGTGTGCCACATCGTTCGCACCCATGGATCAGCGCCGATGCGCGTGCGCTCGATCTTGACGCCGTGCTGCAATCAATCAACGCGGCGAAGCCTGGCGACGCCTTTATCTTCCACGGCGCCTGCCACAACCCAACCGGGATTGATCCAACCGCAGCGGAGTGGCGCGCAATCGCCGACGCCGTTGCAGCGCGCGGCATCTTGCCAATTCTCGACTTTGCATATCAAGGCCTCGGCGACGGTCTTGTTGAAGATGCCGCCTCGCTGCGTGCCTTCTTGGCGACCGGCTGCGAGATCCTTGTTGCCGCAAGTGCAAGCAAGAACTTCGCGCTCTATGACGAGCGCGTCGGCGCGCTCGCAATTGTTGCCGAAGATAAAGAGGCGGCCGCCGCCATCTTGACGCATGCGAAGGTGGCGATTCGCGCCGCCTGGTCAAATCCTCCCGGACACGGCGGCGAGATTGTTGCAGAGATCCTTGGCGACGACGCACTCCGCGCGCAGTGGGAGGGAGAGGTGACAGCGATGCGTGAACGCATCAACGGGAACCGCCGCGCATTTGTTGCCGCACTCGCCAGCGAAGGTGCTGGCGATTTCTCACATCTGCTCACTGGCCGTGGCATGTTCTCACTGCTCGGCCTGAATGACGCGCAACTGAAGCGACTGCGCGACGAGCAGGCGATCTATCTTGTGGCGCGTGGCCGCATCAACTTTGCCGGCCTCTCCGCCGTCAAGACCCCAGTCGTGGCCAAGGCGGTCGCAGCGCTGCTGCGCTGACGATCTGGCAGTCGTGGCTGATATGTGGAGCCGAGCGATATGAGCGCCAACATCATTTCGCCGCGCCTTGTCTCGCGAGTCTGGGGTGGCGAGCGACTCGCCGCACTCGGGTCAGCAGGCGCCGCTACGCTGCCAATCGGCGAGGCCTGGTTCGGCGAGATTGGATCGCAGAACCAACCACTCGTGAAACTGCTCGACGTTGCCGATCGTCTCTCCGTACAGGTGCATCCGACCGACGCACTTGCCGCCGAACTGCATGGCGCAGGATCGATTGGAAAGCGCGAGGCGTGGGTGATTCTCGACGCGGCTCCAGGCGCACACCTCCTCCTCGGACGTGATCCAGCGGTGAGTGCCGACCAGCTTCGGCACGCGCTTGAGTCTGGTAGCGATGTTGCGCCACTGTTGGCGAAGATTCCGGTTACGGCTGGCGACGTGTTCGACGTTCCGCCAGGAACACTGCATGCGCTGATGCCCGGACTGCTTGTCTGGGAGGTGCAGCAACCTTCGGACCGAACGTATCGAGTGAGTGACTGGGGCCGCAGCAGCAGCGAGCGACCACTGCATCAGGCGGAAGCGCTTCGCGCTGTCAACGTTGCCGCAACTGCGCAGCGCGCAGCGCGACTTGACTGGGAGACCCCTGGAACGCGAACGATCATCACAAACGACGCCTTCACTGTCACCGTGGCGGTGGGTCCGTGGAGCGAGCCGATGCAGCTTCCGCACGGCGCCATCACCACGCTCATTAGCAAGGCCACAGTGAGTGGCGCGACCGGGCGCGTTGCCGGTCTCACGCTGCAGCCGCTGCAGTCGGCGAACGTGGCCCAAGGTTCAGCCGCGATCGAGATCCCACGCGGGGTTGCGCTCCTCTTCGCTTCGCACCCCTGATCCTGTAAGGGGGATGAAATTTTTGGTTGCGTTTTCTAAATAAACGCCACTTTACGCACGAATCCCCCTTCGCTTACTAGAAAAAGGTTGCGCACTTGCGCTCCCTCGTTCATGATGACGATCCTCGACTGTCTCGGACGCAGCCGCACCGCTGACGTGGCTCAAACCACCTCAACAGTGAGTACGTAGTCCGAATCAGCCACGAGCCCGCGTCGGATTCGGCGTGGAATAGTAGAAGGAGGACCTCATGAAGGTCTTTAAGAAGAGTGGGGCAGTTGCCGCCCTCGTTGCGCTCTCGTTGATCGCAACGGCTTGTGGTGGCAGCTCGGCCAAGGCTGTCGACTTTGTCTTCTTCGGCGGAATCACCGCAACCGGTGCTCCGCTCGTTCGAAGCCAGATGACGGCCGCAGGTCTTGGTGACCTCGCGTTCATGGGCGGCGACGGTATCGTCGATGGAGATAGCCCAGAGTCCTATGTCGGCACCGCTGGTGCCGCCGCAGCAAACAGCTTCGGCTCAGTTGCCGGTATCAACGAAGAGTTGATTCCAGATGCAGCTGGCTTTGCTGCAAAGTTCGAGGCTGAGTTTGGCAAGGCGCCAGGCGCATATGCCGCATCATCGTATGCCTGCACGCAGGTCCTCTTGACGGCGATCGGCAAGGCTGCCGTTGCTGGCGAAGTGACTCGTGAGACGGTACGCGCTACGGCAGTGGACCCAGCCGCAAAGTACGACACTGCCCTCGGCAGCGTCACCTTTGACGAGGTTGGCGACACGACCCAGCGAATCATTTCGCTTTACAAGGTTGATGGTGGCAAGTGGTCATTCGTCGACCAGGTCAATGCCGGCGAGGATCAGACTGGCGGCGACAAGGTTACCTACGGTGCAGCAAGCAACGGCAAGACTTTGAAGATCGGCATCTCGCTTCCACTTTCGGGAGCATCGGCCGCATCCTCAGAGCCTGCACGAGATGGCGCACTGCTAGCGATCAACGAAGCCAATGAAAAGGGCGGAGTTGGTGGGTACACGTTTGAGGCCGTGATCAAGGATCACACTGGCTCAGACGGCTCACACGCCCCAGACATTGCAGCTGCAGACATGACAGCATTTGTTGCTGACGAGGATGTAGTTGGAGTTGTTGGTCCATTCAATTCGGGTTCAGCAAAGGCACAGATCCCAGTTTCAAACGAGGCCGGGCTGTTCCAGTGCTCCCCATCGAACACCAACCCAACACTCACGATCGGTGAGGACGGGAAGACTCTACGCGCTGCAAACCCTGACAAGATCAATTACGTTCGACTTTGCTCGAACGATAACTTCCAGGGAGCTGCGCTTGCGAAGTACGCCTACACAACCCTCAACCTGCGCTCGGCGCTCGTCATTGACGACACCGAAACGTACGGCAAGGGGCTTGCGGACGTGTTCGCAGCAGAGTTCACGAAGCTTGGGGGAACTGTTGTTGGTCGTGAGGCAGCTGCCAAAACGACAACCGACTACGCAGCGATCCTTAGCCAGTACGTTCCAGTAACCAAGTAACTAGCCTCCAAAGCCCAGCTTTGGGAGATATAGTTAACCGCCTGGGCCAGCTTGCTGGTCCAGGCGGTTTTATCACTACAACCGTCATCGCCGAGTAAACAGTGTTTGGACGAATGTAGAGGGAGGAATGTGTGGTTAGTCCTCTAGCTTGGGCTAAGCGGAACAGCGTCCTCCTTTGGGTTGCCGCCGTAGCCATCGCATTCTTCTTTGCAGTGCCGCCGGTTCAGTTTGTCAACGCGCTTACCCTCGGAGCGATCTACGCCCTTATTGCGCTTGGCTACACAATGGTTTACGGGATCGTTGAGTTGATCAATTTTGCCCATGGTGACGTGTTCATGCTGGGCACATTCGTATCGCTCAGCATTCTGATTGATGTCATGGCGGTTACCGGCCCAATAACAAATCCCCTCCAGTTAGCAGCTGTCTTGGTCTTCATTCTGGCGGTGACGATGGCCCTAATGGGCGCTGTTGGATTCCTGATTGAGAAGCTCGCGTATCGCCCACTGCGCAATGCACCAAAGCTCGCCCCTTTGATCACGGCGATCGGCGTCAGCTTTATCCTGCAGAACATTGTTCAACTATGGAAGGGTCCATACAAAACCAACTTCCCGCAGTTCTTCCCTATGGACGCCGCACTGATGTTTGGCAGTGTCCGTATTGGACTGATTAACGTCCTTGTCATTGCTGTCGCGCTGATCTTGATGGTCGCACTGCAGCTCTTCATCACGCGCTCAAAGACTGGCCGTGCCATGCGCGCCACCGCACTCGACCCGACAGCTGCCGCCCTCATGGGGGTGAACATTGACGCAACAATTAGCCGCACGTTCGTCATCGGTGCTGCCATCGCAGGGGCCGGGAGCGTAATGTTTGGACTCTACTTAGGTATTACGGACTTCTCAATCGGTTTCCTCGCTGGCTTGAAGGCCTTTACGGCCGCTGTAGTGGGGGGCATTGGCAATACCTTGGGGGCGGCACTCGGAGCATTTACCATCGGCTTTACTGAAGTAGGCGCAACCGTCGCGGGGTTCTCTCGCTGGAAAGACGCCATCGTATTCATCCTGCTGGTTGCATTCCTCACGTTCCGGCCAAATGGCATCCTGGGATCAGACTCTTCTGACCGAGCATGATGAACCGTATGCGTGACTATCTCCAGCGCCATCGCAGCCTAGACATCGTCCTCAGGCTGACCGCTATTGCGATTGTGCTTCCACTAGCGGCCGCAACGCCGATCTTCGGGGCATTTCAGCCGTTCAATGGCTGGCTCACCGGGTTTGCCAATGCGGCTATTTTCGTCATGCTCGCGATCGGGCTCAACATTGTTGTTGGGAAGGCAGGCCTTCTTGACCTTGGCTTTGCAGCATTCTTTGCGATCGGTGCATATACATATGCGTTTGGTGCATCAGCATATTCAGGCAACGATATTCCGTTCTGGTTGATGCTCCCGATCGGCGCCATTGTAACGGCGATCTTCGGAGTTGCCATCGGAGCGCCAACCTTGAGGCTCCGTGGCGACTACCTCGCCATCGTTACCTTGGGATTTGGTGAAATCATTCCAAACGTGCTGCTCAACTCAGATAAATACACGCTGGGCACAAACGGCATCAGCGGGCTTAATCGTCCCGAGCTTCCAATTATTGGAGCGTTCAAGAGCAACGAGCCATGGCCGTGGTTCATCCTTGCGGTCGTGCTCATCGGGATCATCATGATTGCCGCTGATCGGATCAGCTTCTCTCGGATTGGTCGGGCATGGGAGGCAATTCGCGAAGACGAACTCGCCGCAGCGTCTAACGGGATCAACACCGTTACGTTCAAGTTGCTGGCGTTCGCCATCGGTGCATCTACGGCAGGCATTGCCGGCGCATTCTTGGCGTCAAAGTTAAGCTTCGTCTCCCCAGATCAGTTTAAGTTTTCAGTTTCCGTGACCGTGTTGTCGATGCTAGTGCTCGGTGGAATTGGGAATCTGTGGGGAGCCGCGATCGGCGCATTCCTGCTCTACTTCGTTCAAAGCATTCTCTTGAAGCAACTGAATGAAGGCTTCAAAGGCGTGCCTGTGCTGGGCGAGATTGACTTCCTACAACTGCAATATCTGCTGTTCGGCCTTGCTCTCGTCATCATGATGCTCCGGAGGCCAGGGGGGTTATTCCCCGAACGTAGAGCCGCGCGGCATCGAGCTGGAGAGCCAAAGCAATGAGCAAGCGTTCGCCTGTGCTTGAACTAAAGGGTGTTGGACGCAGCTTCGGCGGGCTAGTTGCCGTGAGTTCAGTTGACCTGGAAGTAGATGCAGGGTCAATCACGAGCATCATTGGACCGAACGGTGCAGGGAAGACAACCCTCTTTAATGTGATCTCCGGTCTCTATGCCCCTACCCGAGGAGAGATCATGTTGAATGGCGTGGTCCTGGCAACGCCCGACCACAAGACCGAACGCGAAGCGCTTGTTTGGGCAGCCGTGGCTGTTGCTGGGAGCGTGCTTGGCGCGGCTGCGGGTCTAGCAATTGACGCCCCTGCGGGCCTTGCCGGAGTCGGAGCAATCGTTTCGTCTGGTGGCATTCTCCTCGCCGCAGTAGCCCGACCAGCATGGTACACGCGGCTATGTGCTCGGCTGGGGATTCGTCGCTCAGCTCGGCCGAATGATGTTGTCTTTCTCGGCATTGCTCGAACGTTTCAGAACATTCGGCTATTCAAGGAAATGTCTGCGTTAGAGAATGTCATGGTGGGCACCCATGTTCGTACAAAAGTTGGGCTATTCGATGCGTTACTCGATACACGACGCTTCCGTCAAACCGAGAGCACATCTGAGACACAGGCGTTAACGCTACTGGAGGCAGTAGGCCTGCAGAAGCAGGCGAATGTCGCCGCGAAGAATCTCGCCTATGGCGATCAGCGCAAGCTAGAGGTTGCCCGCGCCCTTGCGTCACAGCCAAAACTACTTCTGCTCGACGAACCAGCTGCTGGCATGAATCCTGCGGAGACTGAGCAAATGATTGACCTGATCAAATCTATCCGAGATAAGTTCGGCGTAACGGTTGTACTTATTGAACACGATATGCGAGTTGTCATGGGGATTAGTGAAAAGATTGCGGTGCTAGATCACGGTGAAAAGATTGCAGAAGGAACCCCGCTAGAGATTAGAAACAATCCTCGCGTGATCGAGGCATATCTCGGCCGCGGTGCGGCGACGGGAGCCTGACGATGGCGCTACTTGAGCTTATCAATGTGCACACGTATTACGGAAACATCCACGCGCTCAAGGGGGTGAGCTTGCGAGTGGATGATGGCGAGATTGTGACGCTGATCGGTTCAAATGGTGCGGGGAAAACTACAACGCTCCGTACGATCTCTGGACTACTAAGCCCCCGAGAAGGAAAGATCACTCTTGCTGGCAAGGATATTCAGGGCCTACCGGCACATGAGATCGTGGCCTTGGGCGTGGGGCACTCCCCAGAAGGAAGACGTGTTTTTAGGAAGATGAGCGTCCGTGAAAATTTGGAGATGGGTGCCTATCTGCGCAAGGCAGGCCCTGAGGTCTCAAGAGATCTGGAGCGCGTCTTGGATCTGTTCCCACGGCTACGTGAACGGTTTGAGCAGAAGGCCGGCACCATGTCTGGCGGGGAGCAGCAGATGCTTGCAATTGGACGTGCCCTCATGACGAAGCCGCGAGTGTTGCTCCTTGATGAGCCTTCCATGGGCCTCGCGCCGATCCTTGTGGAGCAGATTTTCGAGATTATTCGTGAGATTAATAAGGCTGGAACCACAGTGCTATTAGTAGAGCAGAACGCCATGATGGCACTGGCGGTCGCCGATAGAGGCTACATCGTACAAACTGGCGAAATTACGCTTGAAGATTCGGCTGCGAAGTTGGCGAAGAACCCGAAGGTACGCGAGGCATACCTCGGCGTCTAGCCGGCGATCTTGCGGAGCGCTGCAAATAGGCGTCTACCGTCACTCCGTTCAGCAATCTCCCTTGGGATATGACCACTCGTTGATCCAAGTAACCGCTGATGCGCAGCAATCGCGAGCGCCAGCCCGGGCAGATGGCGGTTCGGCTTCGCCCCACGCTCCCACCAGAGTCCGTCAATCGCGATAGCCCCCGTCGCCTTCACGCGTCGTAATTGAATTCTTCCGACGAGTGAGTCTCCCGCATGGATAGGCATGACATATGGCCCATAGACGCGGCGCTTCTCGGGTGTGTAGATCTCCCAGCGATAGTGAAAGCCATACAGCGCCTCAAGACGCTTCCGGTCGTGGATCAGCGGGTCGAGCGGCGAGAGGAGCGCCACGGCGTTCGGATCTGCCACTGCGGTACGTGTTCCGGTGGTGGCGCGCACCGCTGCCTCTAGGGCAAAGCGTTCTGCACCTGGAATGCGCCAGACGCCGTCAAGTCCTTCAATCTCAATCTCATCAAGTGCGCCGCGTGCGGTGAGCCGACGCACCAGCTCCTTGCGCTTCAGTGGCCAGTCGTTCTGCACCCAGACGCCGTTCGCTGAGGCGAGACCAAGGTCGCGGTGTCGCGCCAAGAAGGTGTGTTCGATCTGCTCCTCTTCGCTCACACGACGCTCCAGGACGTTGCGCGGGACGAGTCGCTCGGCAAGGTCGAACCAGCGGATCGACCCTTCTCGTCGTGCCAAGAAGAGGAGGCCAGAATTTGCGAGCATCTCGAGCGCCGCGCGGTAGGCGGGGGTTGGGCCCCATGACCAGTCGACGAGCTTTGACGGGCCGAAGTCGGCGGCACTCAGCGCCCCTTCGGCGGTGATGCGCTGCATCACGGTGTCCGCCCACGGTTTCAACTTCATATAGGTGCCGTCGCTCCAGAAGCGTTCGCGACGCCGATCTGCGGGGCGACGGTAGTAGGGGAGTTCGTTCGTGGGGATGATCACAAGTACGCCGTTGTACTGTTCAATCAGTGCGCGCTTCGCTGGCACCGTTGCGTAGAGGAGTTCGTCAACCCAGCGCGGTTCGAATCCGTCAATGCGTGCATGGCAGACGATCTCGTGGCTGCGCCCCGCAAGGTCAACCGGATCGAACTGCAGCGATCCGAGTCGCTCAACAAGCGCAAGCACTGAGCCGCGTCCCGCAGGAAGCGATCGCGGCGGGAGGAGCATGTGGCGTTCAGCTAGGAAGCGACGCGCCGCCACCTTACTGATGCGCATCGGCTTGCTCATGTGGTTGGCTCGCGCTGCGACTCGCTGATCACAACTTCTCGCGCGCCAGCGGCGCGGAGGAGATCGGGGTAGCTAATTGGGAAGACGTCAAGGTGCGTGCCGCATGCCGCCCAGAGCTCACCCCACGCGGCGAGCCCACGATCTGCGAGCAGCGTGAGTGGTGCAGTGCCAGGCAGCGGTTCATGTCCCAGCGGTGGGATGCCGCCGATGACGAAGCCGGTGAAGGCACGCGCCTCATCCGCTGTTGCGCGTCGAACGTGTTCAGCTGCCTCAAGGTTGAGTGCGACGCCGAGTGCGCTCAGGTCAACGCGATCCGCACCAGAGACGAGGGCGAGGACGCCACGCACACCCGCCTCGCCCTCAACGGCAAAGACGAGGCTCTTGACGATCTGCCCAACCTGGACGCTGAGGGCGGCCGCCGCCTGTGCGGCTGTTGCTGTGGTCTCAGCCATGGCGTGAGGCTGCACCGTGATCCCCACGGCGTGGCCCGCCGCTACCACTCGCTCCGTGAATGCACGTCGCTTCGCTAAATCCATGCGTGCATCCTAGCCTCAGTGCGCGGTGCCACCCGCCTTGATGGTGCGGCTTCGCGCGGTCACCATCATCGCGACCCCCGCGACTACGATGGCACCGCCGAGCACGATCTGCGTGGAGATTGGCTCTGCAAGGATCAGGCTACCAGCGATCACCGCAACCACTGGATTGACATAGGCATAGGTTGAGACAAGACCGAACGGCGCTACGCGCAGCAGCCAGGTGTAGACGTTGTAGGCGAAGAGGCTCCCCACAGTGGTCAAGTAGAAGAGCGCAAAGATGACGTCTGGTCCGATCGTCTCGGTTCGGATCTGAGCAGGCTCACCCAGCAGTACGGCAACGATCGCGCCGCCAACGCTCCCCGCAAACATCTGGATCATGACCGCAACACGTTGATCTGGTGGTGTTGCTGCACCGCGCTGGCTCCAGATCGACCCGCCCCCCCAGCTCAGTGGGCTAATGAGGATGCAGGCGAGTCCAAGTGGATCTAGCCCAGCGCCATCTGTACGTGGTGAGATCAGGATTGCAACACCAATGATGCCGATCACGATGCCAAAGAGGGTGAGCGGCGCAATGCGATCCTTATAGACAATGCGACCGATCAGCGCCACCCAGATTGGGAGGAGTGCGATCAGCAACGCGGTGATCCCTGAAGGGATGGTCTGCTCTCCGTACGAAGTGATCCCGAGCCCTCCAACGTTCAGTGCAAGGCCAACGATCACCTGGTCGCGGATCTGCGCCCGCGTTAACGAGCGCAGCGCCGGTCGTGCCACCACCGCGACGATCGCCAGCATCACTGCGCCAGCGATAGCAAATCGAAGCGAGACCATGGTGAACGGAGGGATTGCGCTTCCTGCGGCTGGGTCAACCACCACGCGGATCGCAAGGTAGGTGGTCCCCCAGACGATATAGATCGCGAGCATTCCCAGTGCAATTGCGAGCGGGGATGCTGAGGTGAGGCGCGCACTGGAAGACATGCTCGGATCATACTCCGTTCGTCGCGTATCCTGCGCAGATGCGCGGATCACGGCTCCCTTGGATTCTCCTCGTTGCGATCTCCGCGTTCGGCTACGGATCAGGACCGCTCTTTGCAAAGTGGATCTATCCAACCGGCTTTGATTGGCTTGATCTCCTCGCTTGGCGCCACTTTCTTGCCGCGCTCATCCTTGGCGCGGTTGTGCTCGCGCTTCCAGCTGGGCGCGCGGCGCTCCGCTCGCTCTCGTTGCGTCGCGCGCTCACGGCGCTTGCGATCGGTGCGCTCTTTGTGGCGAACGCCTCCACGTACTTTGCAAGCCTGATCTGGATTGACGCCTCACTCGCAGGGCTCATGACCTACGCGTACCCTGCGATCGTTGCCGTCCTCTCCATCTTCTTTGCGCATGCGCCGTCTGGCCTGCGCCCCTGGGTTGCACTTGGAATCGCCACCACCGGCGTGGCACTCGGCGTGGGCGGCATCTCTGCTGGAAAGGAGCCAGCGCTGATCGGTCTTGTACTTGGAGTTGCGTCACCGATCATCTACAGCTGCTACATCATCCTCGCCGCGCGCCTCGGCGGAGAGTCAAAGAGCGGCACGGGAGCCAGTCGCGGTGGTGGGATCCCACCGCTCGCTGCGGTGCCGCTCAGCCTGGCGGGTACAGCGCTCGGCGTCTTCGCACTGCGGCTCCTCGCTGGGCGCGACCTTCTCCCAATGCCGATTCCAAGTGACGCGCTTCTGCCCATCCTCGGCGTTGCGACGATCGCGGGCATCGTGCCGATCGGCGCCTTCTACGCGGGGGCTCAGCGCCTTGGCGCCGCCCGTGCCGCCCTCGTCAGCACCGTGGAGCCGATCTTCACCATCGTGGCGGCGGGGCTCATCTTCGGCGAGCGCCTCACCGTCATCCAGCTCCTTGGCGGCGCCCTCATTCTGGGCGCCGTCCTCGTGGCCGAGTGGGGGGCGATCCGCTCCAGTCCGCCTCGTGGCGGTCGCCAGCGGAAATAAATTAACGCGCCGTTTACCTGGCGGTAGCAGGCTGTTCATACGCTCCGCACAGGATGAGCGTGCGCCCTCAATTTATGGCGAGCCAGGGGCGCCTCGCCAACAGGTAGGAGTGACGATGAATCTCGCGAAGAGCATCCGCGTCAGCATCACTGCCGCCCTTGTGCTGGCAATCGGCATCAGTGGCGTGGCAAACGGCGCTGCACCAAACGACATCAACGCAGGCGCTGCGGGAAAGATTGAAGGTTCCGGTGCAACCTTCCCATGGAACCAGTACACCGATTGGTTCAGGTCCTTCACCGACGAGAACACTGAGGCGACTGCCGTCACAACCGGCACCTCACTGGCTCAGTTCCACTCGAGCAACTCCACGAATAGCCTTGTGCTTAACTACACGGGTGGAGGCTCAACTGCAGGAATCAACAACTTCTTTGGCGCAACACGCAGGACAGCTGCTCAAATGTTCTCTGGTTCAGACGCAGTGCTTACGACCGCGCAGCGTGCATCAATCGCAGCAACCGACATCGGCTCGGACTACTCGGTGATCCCAGCGATCACTGGCCCACTCTCGATTGTGTATCGACTCGATGGCCTAAAGACGACCGCTGGCGCTACAGCAACTTTACGACTTAACGGTTCTGTTATCTGCGACATCTACCTCGGCGTGATCAAGAAGTGGAACGACGCCAAGATCAAGGCTCTGAACCCATCAGTTCGCAATCTGCCAAACGCAAACATCAATGTGGTCGGACGCTCCGATGGCTCTGGCACCACGTTCGTGTTTACTTCATATCTCGGCAAGGCATCCACCGCAGCACAGAAGAACTGCGGCATGCATAGCAACTTCTCGTCGGGAGAGGCAAACCTTAATGATGATGCTGGCACATTCCTGCCTGTCCAAACAGCACCAGGTACGTTCTTTGCAGGAATCCGTACGACGAACAGCGCCGCGGCGATCACTGGCAAGCCAGGAAACGGCGGTATTGCACCGTATGTCAAGGCAACAAACTACTCAATCTCATATGTTGAGTCGTCATACGCCCTTAAGTACGGCCTAAAGGAGGCTGCACTCGCGACAAAGAGCAAGCGCGGCGGAGCAGTGGTTTACCTTAAGCCAACCGCTTCCACAGTCACCTCCGCGTTGAAGGCCGCAGTGACCAGCGAGGACCCGATCAATCCAAGCACGAGCTTTGTGCAGCCGGTGTACGCGGCTGGTACGAACTCATACCCAATCGTGGGGTACTCGTGGTGGCTGATTTATCACAACTACGAAACTTCAGATGGGGTCACACTCGGACAGGTTCAAGGGATGGTTGCATTCATGAACTGGGCGCTGACCGAAGGTCAGCAGACGACGTATCTCTACAAGGGGTACTCAAAAGTTCCGGCAGTCGCTCGAGCGAAGGCCATTACCGAGCTGAAGAAGATTACGTTCGACGGAGCAGCCGTCTGGCCGTGATCTGAGTCTGCTCTGACAGACGCTGGGGGTGGGCCTGGAGGTCCGCCCCCAGCGTATTCTCTAACCGAGCATTCCACCCAACAACATAGCGAGGAGGAGTTCAATCTTGACAACGCTTGATCTCCACCAGGCTCGCGCAAACCAGGCAGATCCGTTCTTCCGCCGAGCATTCGGCGCAGCCGCTGCGGCGGGCGGACTCCTCCTCCTGGTGATCACTGGCTATCTGATTGCCAACTCCCTTCCCCTCTGGGCCATCCAAAGCCCGCTTAGCTTCATCAGCACGACTCAATGGATTACGGGCATCCAGCAGGCAGACGGCAGCACTCTTGAGGTCTACGGTGCGGCTTCTGCGCTTTTTGGAACGGTGGCAACCAGTTTAATCGCCGTGCTTTTTGCCGCACCGATCGGCATTCTTGGCGCGATCTATCTGGTTGAATTCGCGCCGAGGCGTCTCGCGATTCCGCTCACCTTCCTCGTGGAGCTCATTGCGGCGATCCCTTCCGTGGTCTTTGGGCTTTGGGCGCTCGGGGATCTCTCGATCCGACTTCGCGACTCAATTGAATGGTGGATTGCATCAACCTTGGGGAAAGTCATCCCCTGGCTTGCCGAAGATCCTAGTTCACCTGCAGCGGACAGTATCTTCCGCGCCGGCTTCCTGCTGGCAATCATGATCCTGCCAATGATCGTTGCCGTCAGCCGTGAGTTCTTGCGCTCGGTTCCAATCTCACTGCGCGAGGGGTACATTGGCATGGGTGCTACCAAATGGGAGGCGATCCGCAACGTCGTTGTTCCAACCGCTCGCGTGGGGCTCATTGGTGCGGTGTTGCTCGCTCTCGGACGCGCGATCGGCGAGACGATTGCGGTCACGATGGTGATTGGCAACGCCGAAGGGATTCCGTCCAGCCTCCTCCTGCCAGGGAGCAGTGTGGCTGCAAAGATTGCAGGAAACATCGGTGAGGCGGGGACAGAGGCTCAATACTCTGCGCTTGTTGCGCTGGGACTTGCGCTCTTTCTGCTCTCGTTTGTGATCAGCTTGCTCGTCCGCATTTCTCTGCGCAGATTTATTGCCGTCAAGGCGGTCTCATGAGCCGGCAGGCGGTGACGGTGCGGGAAGCTCTTCTTGAGCCAGGAGCTCACGACCTGCGGCGAGCGCGCACCGACTGGATTATGCGCCGCGTGGTCGGAGTCGCCGCCTTCCTTGCAGTGCTGCCACTGTTTGCACTCATCATCTTCGTCACGCTGCGCGCACTGCCATGGCTGAGCCCTACATTCTTCTTTAACAATCCACTTGACACTGAGCCAGGAATCTTCAATGCCATCATTGGTTCGCTCCAGATGTCCGTGCTCGCTCTCCTCATTACCGGACCAATCGGCGTGGCCGGCGGCATCTACTTGAGCGAATTTGCGTCGCCACGAGTCGCGTCGATCGGCGAGATGGTAATTGACATCCTCCTTGGCATTCCGAGCATCGTTGCTGGCCTCTTTGCCTTCCTCCTCTTCGTCCCCATCCTTGGATTCTCTGGCTGGGCAGGCTCACTTGCACTGAGCGTCCTGACGCTACCGATCGTGATGCGTACCACCCAAGAGGTGATGCGCCTGGTCCCGCCGTCAATCCGTGAAGCGTCGCTTGCTCTCGGAATTCCCGTCTGGCGCACCACCCTGCTCGTCACTCTCCGCACCGCACTTCCAGGCGTGCTGACTGGCCTTGTGCTTGCGATGAGCCGAGCACTTGGAGAGACCGCGCCGCTGATCATGACGGCGAAGGGGACGAACTCAGCGAGCCTGCTCGACTTCGGTACCACCATGAATGCAATGCCGCTTGTGATCTTCCGGTATGCCGAGGCGGCGGATGATCGAACGATTGGGCAGGCCTGGGCGACCGCGCTCGTGCTGATGGTGATCGCACTCGCACTAAACGTGATCGTGCGGTGGCGCACCATTGACAGTCGGGTGGCGTGAGATGACAGAGTCAGAGAGGGGTGAGAAAATGTTGGGCGTGTCAAGCAAGAAGCGAAGCCGTAGTAAGTCTGCTGCCGAGGGGGTCGGCGAAGCTGAAGCGCCGCAGCACGAGGCTGAGAGCGCGGTGAGTGGAGCCTTGAGCCTGACGAACGTTGAAGCCTTTTACGGCAAATTCCGTGCGGTCAATAACGTATCGCTTGAGGTGCAACCACGCGCGGTGACGGCACTCATTGGGCCGTCAGGTTGCGGTAAGTCCACACTCCTTCGAACCATTAACCGAATGCACGAGACGCTTACTGGCGCCAATGTGAAGGGCTCGATCACTCTTGATGGGATTGACCTCTACGACAGCGCCGTCGACGCGGTGCGGGTCCGCCGCGTGATCGGGATGGTCTTCCAGAAACCGAACCCGTTCCCCACGATGTCTATCTACGAAAACGTTGCGGCCGGACTTCGCCTACTCGGGCGAACGCCAAAGTCCGAGCTTGACGGAGTGGTTGAGGCATCACTACGCCGCGCGGCGCTCTGGGACGAGGTGAAGGATAAGTTGAAGCAGCCTGGCACCTCACTCTCAGGCGGACAGCAGCAGCGGCTCTGTATTGCTCGTGCGGTTGCCGTGCAGCCGCGAGTGCTCTTGATGGACGAGCCGTGTTCGGCGCTCGATCCGGTTGCAACGTTGAAGATTGAAGATCTGATCCGTGAGCTCGCGGCTGAGTACACGATCGTGATCGTGACGCACAATATGCAGCAAGCGTCGCGAGTATCTGACTCAACCGCATTCTTCTCAATGGACGAGAACCGCGCGGGATATCTGGTCGAGACGGGACCAACAAACACGATCTTTACGTCACCAAAAGAGTCGCTCACCGAAAGCTACGTCGCAGGTCGATTCGGGTGATCCGCTTCAATGTGGCGGCACGTGTCGCCCTCTCGTTAGTCTTGGTAGCAGCGTGTCGCCCACCAATCGGTGGAAGCGCAGAGCCCAGCGCTAGCTCGATTGCTGGCAACCTTGTACCGTCTCGCGAAATTGCTGTTGCGATCCACCTTCCAGCGGCGCCAGATGCTCTTGCATCGGCGATCACGAATGCGGCCGGATCAGAATCTATTGCTGGCGCTGGGGTTCAGCTAGAGATCGTTCTTCCATATGAGGGTGAAGACCCCTTTGCAGTTCGCGAACGTGACGGACAGACGGACCTCTTCCTTGCCACGCCAGCAGCAGCTCTTGTTGCGCGTGAGGCGGGAAACGACTTGGTGATGATCGCAGGGCTCCAGCGCTATGCAGGAATGCAGTTGGCGAAGCTCCCGAAAGGTCCTGAGACGCTCGAAGCTGCTGTAGCAGGCCCAATCCTTCTCCAGGGGCGCCCAGGTGACGAAGCTCCGCTTCTCGCGCAGTTTGACGAGCTAGGCATTGATCGCAGCGAGCTTGAGATTGTCTTGGCAGAAGATCCATCTGCGCCGCTTGATCTCTACGGCCTGTTCGATCAAACCTATGCTGCTGCTGCAGTGAACGCGTATGACGGAGCTGCGCGGCTGCAGGAGTTCTATGATCTTGAGAGTGGCCTCCCCGTGGGTCCAGATGGCACACGCGTGATCGCTGGTCTTGATGGCGACACTCTCTCGATGGCTCCAGGAATCGGGATCTGGGCGCTGCGCTCAGCGCTGGAGAGTGAAGATAATCGCATTGCAATGGCAGTGACGCTCATTGCCATTGCAGATGGTCTATCGGCGTGCCGCGACGACGCAGCTGCGTGTGCCGTTGTGCTGGAGGACTCCGCAATTGCCGATCGCTATGGAGATGGCCTCCTCTGGTCAATCAACGCCTTTAACGGCACGATGTGGCCTGCGCCAAACGGCGCGTTTACGATTGATGACGCAGAGCTTACGCGGGCAGTGAACCAGGCGGTTGCCGCCGGCGTTGCCTCCGCAGCGCCGCCGATCGCTGAACTCGTCGATCGAAGCGTCTTGGAGCTTGCGCTACAGGCTCTCCCTGCCACGATCGACCTTGTGGGGGATAGCTGGACACCTCTTGAGGTGCAGCTGCCGCTGGAGTAGGCGTTCAAGCGCTGCCCTCAGGTGGATTCGGTTGACCTCTCCCTCACGACGAGCCCCGCCGCCCCAGTAATGAGTCGCGCTGGTCGTGGGCGACTGTTGTACGGGCCCCACTAGCGGTCGTCGCTGCAACAGGTTAACGCGCCGTTAACCTAGGGGTGCCAAGTTGTTTATGCGCTCAACACAGGTTGAGCGGCGCCCCCTTAATTCATGGCGAGCAGGGGCGCCTCGCTAACAGATAGGAGTGACGATGAAGAACCGAATGAAGCGTCTCGGAGCCGCTGCGCTTATTGCAGTCTTCGTAGCCGCATGTGGTGGCTCATCAGCGAGCCCATCAGCTGACAGTCTCAGCGGAGAAATTGCAATCGATGGTTCGAGCACCGTGTACCCGATCACCGAAGCAGTTGCTGAGGAGTTCCAGAACGCGAATTCTGGAGTTCAGGTGACCGTTGCCTTCTCCGGCACGGGTGGTGGCTTCAAGAAGTTCTGCGTGGGTGAGACCGACGCAAACAATGCGTCGCGCCCAATCAAGACTGGCGCAGAATCAGAAGATGAGCTCTGCACCACAAACGCAGTGGAATACATTGAGCTCAAGGTTGCACTCGACGCACTCGCCGTTGTTGTCAATCCAGAGAATGATTTCGTTGACTGCTTGAGCGTTGCGGAGCTCAATGCCATCTGGGGACCAGAGTCCACCGTGATGACATGGGCTGATGTGCGCGCCGGCTGGCCAGACGAAGAGATTGAGCTCTATGGCCCAGGCGCCGACTCAGGCACATTCGACTACTTCACTGAAGTGATCAACGGTGAGGCAAAGGCTTCGCGATCTGATTACACGGCATCCGAAGACGACAACACCCTAGTACAAGGGATCAGCGGATCGAAGTACGCGCTCGGCTACTTCGGCCTTGCATACGTGACGGAGAACGTAGGGAAGGTGAAGGCGGTCCCAGTTGATGGCGGTGCTGGTTGCACGATGCCATCAGCAGAAGCAGCAAATGACGGGACGTACGCTCCCTTGGGGCGTCCACTCTTCGTCTATCCGTCGGTGGCAGCGCTGGCGCGTCCAGAGGTGGCCGCGTTCTTCCGCTTCTACCTTGAGAACACCAACGAGCTCTCAGAGGCGGTTGGATACATCGGACTGAACGACGCCGACCTAAGCGCCGCGAAGGCGACGCTGGAGGCGGCACTCAAGTAAGTCAAGAGAAGAGGCGGTTCCCTCCGCCAATGCGCCCAGGGGTCCAGCGGCCCCTGGGCGCCGCTACTATTCCAAGGCAGGAGCACCAAGGCACACGGAAAGGTTGAGATGGGCTTCATCACGTTGCCACGATCGCGACCAACGGAACGGGCGATTGAGTTTGCGCTCCGCGCTGCGGCCGCCGTGGGGATCATCACCACCGTAGGCATCATCGCAGTGCTCACTGTTGAGGCCCTTCTCTTCTTTGCAGAGGTCTCTCCGATTGACTTCTTCACTGGAACTCGATGGTCTGCGTCCATCAAGCCATTCGCGTTTGGGGTCATTCCACTCGTTGTCAGCACACTGATGATTGCGGCAATTGCCCTTGCGATCGCCGTGCCGGTTGGCATTCTCGCCGCGGTCTGGATGAGCGAGTTTGCAAGCATGAGAGCACGGAACATCGTCAAGCCAATCCTTGAAGTCCTAGCCAGTATCCCAACAATTGTGTACGGCTTCTTTGCGATCACGGTGATCACGCCACTTCTAAAAGCCACGATTCTCCCTGAGCTCGGTACCTTCTCTGCACTCTCTGCGGGGATTGTTGTTGGCATCCTGATTCTTCCACTGATCGCCTCGCTTACTGAGGACGCGCTGCGTGCGGTTCCGCGGGGTCTGCGTGAAGGGTCATACGCCATGGGGGCGACGCGGTGGGAGACTATTCGCCGGGTGCTCCTCCCTGCGGCCCTCTCTGGAATTGCGGCGGCGATCATTCTTGCGATGAGTCGCGCAATCGGAGAGACGATGGCGGTTGTCCTCGCCGCTGGTACGAATCCACAGTTGACCATTGATCCGACAGAATCTGTCCAGACGATGACCGCATTCATTGTGCAGATCAGCCTTGGGGATACGCCCGCTGACAGCCTTCAGTTCAAGGCGCTCTTTGCGGTTGGTGCGACCCTGTTTGCAATGACGTTTGCCCTCAACATGATCAGCAGCTGGATCGTTGCAAAGTATCGGAATGAATATGACTAGTTCCATCGGCACCACGCCCCGAGCAGGCGAACCCACAACCCTGACCAGGCGCAGGGTCAAGAACGCGCTCTTTTCGCTGCTCGCCTTTGCAGCGATTTTGATCAGTATGGTCACGCTCGCCGGCCTCTTGATTGACCTGGTTGGCAGGGGTGGGAGTTCTCTTGACACGCAATTTCTGACCTCCTCCCCAAGCAGGATCCCCGCAAAGGCGGGCATCCTTCCGGCTCTCGTGGGGACGCTCTGGGTCACACTTCTTGTCGCACTTATCACGTTTCCAATTGGCATTGCCGCGGCGATCTACCTAGAGGAGTATGCGGGACGGGGGCGTATCGCACGGCTACTGAAGATCAACATTTCCAACTTGGCAGGCGTACCCTCCATTGTTTATGGAATCTTCGGACTTGCAATCTTCGTCCGAGGCCTTGATCTTGGCCGAACAGTGTTTGCTGCTTCACTCACGCTGAGCCTGTTGATTCTTCCTGTTGTGATCATCTCAAGTGCTGAAGCCCTGAAAGCGGTTCCGCCAAGCCAGCGTGAGGCCGCCTACGCGCTAGGGGCAACGCGCTGGCAGGTGATCCGTCGCGCCTTGCTCCCGGCAGCTGCGCCAGGGATCCTTACAGGAATTGTCCTCGCAGTCGGGCGTGCAGTTGGAGAGACCGCACCACTTATCCTCATTGGGGCAGTAACGTTCGTCACGTTTGTTCCAACGAACCCATTTGAAGACAAGTACACCGTCTTGCCAATCCAGATCTTCAATTGGGCGAACAGGCCCCAAGAGGCGTTCCTTGAGATCTCTGCCGCCGCAATCCTCGTCCTGATCGCGCTGATGCTCCTGCTGAATGGGGCGGCGATCTATCTTCGCGCTCGACTATCACGAGGCCTGCAATGGTGAGGTACGCTTCGTGCCAATGAGCAAGGTCAAGCGAGTCTCAGGCGCAGCTACCTCAGAGGAGGCTCACGTGACTGACGGAGAAGTGCGTTCTGGCGAAGCGGCGCAAGCCTCAGCGTTGAGGTTTGAGCACGTCTCCTGCTCGTACGGCAAGACGTTGGTCGTGCGCGATGTCCACCTTGAGGTTCCTCGGAATCAGATCACGGCGCTCATCGGACCATCTGGATGCGGGAAGAGCACGCTGTTGCGCTCCATCAATCGCATGAATGATCTGGTACCGAGCTTCCGGATGGAAGGTTCAATCTTCTTTGACGGTGAAGATATCTCGGCTCGTGGGGCTGACGTGATTGATATTCGCCGCCGAGTCGGGATGGTGTTCCAGAAGCCAAACCCGTTCCCAAAGTCAATCTTTGAGAACGTCGCATTCGGACCACGCCTCCTTGGCCAGTCTGCGGGGCTTAATGACCTTGTAGAGGAGAGCCTGCACCGTGCCGCGCTGTGGGATGAGGTGAAAGATAAGCTTGGGGAACCTGGCCTTTCGCTCTCGGGAGGCCAACAGCAGCGACTCTGTATTGCGCGAGCGATTGCCGTGCGCCCTGAGGTAATCCTGATGGATGAGCCTTGCTCTGCACTCGACCCACGATCCACACTACAAATTGAGGAGCTCATGCGCGTGCTCGCAAAGGACTACACGATAGTGATCGTTACGCACAACATGCAGCAGGCGTCGCGTGCGTCTGACCAGACAATCTTTATGACCATGGGAGATGACCGCGCGGGATATGTTGTTGAATACGCAGCCACCTCAAAAGTCTTTACGGCGCCAGAGCATCAGCTCACCGCAGACTACGTTTCAGGCCGTTTCGGCTGATCGCTTCCTAAGGGTTCGGATCCCGCCCACTCCAAAGAGTACGCGCGCTGGTCGTGGGCGACTGTTGTACGGGCTCCACATTGCATCCGCATAGGCGCCAGCCCCCGTGATTGCGAGCAGGTCTCCACGTGCGATCCCTTCTGGTAGATCGTGTGCACCCAACGCATCCGTGGACTCACAGATTGGACCGTGCACGGCGCTCAGCCGTGTAGATCCATCACGTGACGCGATCGGCAGCACAGGGTGACGTGCGCCGTAGAGAGCTGGACGAATCAGCTCACCCATTCCAGCATCCAAGATGACCTGTCGTTCACAGCTGCTTACTGACGCACCAGCGAGCGCGAGCGGGCCACTGACAACTTCCGCGCGCTCGCGAACATGGAGCACGCGGGCGACCAGGTATGTTCCAGCCGCGACGAGTGCTCGGCCCGGCTCGATTGCGCGCACTAGTGGAACTGGGCCAGAGACACTGCTCCAGGCGGCATCTGCCGCTGTGCGGAATGCACGCGCCTGCGCCGCAGGATCATCTCTCCCGTCTAGCGCCACAGGCTCGCCACCACCTACACAGAGCGTGCCGTGCTTTTGGTGTGTTGCCTCAGTAATCAGCCCCTCGCTCACGAGCCCAGCGTAGGCGGCGAGTGAGCGCTCAACGGCGGTCTGCCACTCCTTCAGGTCTCGCAGTTGCGACCCGGCGTGCAGGTGAATGCCGATCAACTCGATGCCCGCACCATCCACCGCGATCAGACGCGCTGCTGCGGTGAGCTCTGCGAGATCCGATCCAAACTTTGAACTGCCACGTCCAACGGCAAGGCCTGCATGTGTTCCTGGCTCGATTGAAGGGTTCAGGCGGAGAAGGACGCGAATCGGTGTGGAGAGTGGAGCGTCGTGTGCATGAACTGCGGTCATGAGCGCACGAGCCTCATCAAGCGACTCGATGGCAACCCAACGGAAGGGCGCCCCAGTTGCGGCTGCGGTGATTGCGGCATCAAACTCTTCAGGGCCCTTGCCGATCCCTTCAAGGGTGATCTGTGAGTTTGGAACGCCGGCGCTCCGTGCTGCGTTGATCTCGCCGAGCGAGACGCAGTTGGCTCCCCAGCCCCGAGCAGCCAGGAGGCGAACGACGTCTGGGAGCGGATCCACCTTCAGTGAATATGAGCGCACCCATGGATCAGGGAAGGCTGCCTCAAGGTGTGCCGCTGCCGATGCGATCTCCGTTTCACTCGTCAGATAGAAGGGCGTTGGCGTGGTGCGCGCGGCGATCTCTGCCGCAGCTGCAGCTCGTGGATCGAGAGCGCCCGAGGTGGGCACGGCGTTACGGGAGGACGACGTGGCAGGCGCGGCATCGCGCCTCGTATGTGTCGTCACCAGCCATGCCGCCAATGACGATCAACTCATCGCTGACGTTGGCTGGCTTCCCGTTACGCATGCGCTGGGTGCGGGTCGCCTCCGCGCCGCAGTTCACGCAGATCGCCGTCAACTTCGTCACCTCATCGGCACGGGCGAGGAGTTCAGGGATCGTTGCGAATGGCCGTCCTGCGAAGTCTTGATCGAGGCCACTCACGATCACGGTTCGGGGTCCTGCCACGAGCTCTTCAATGATGTCTGGAAGGTCGGCCCCAAAGAACTGCGCCTCCTCGATGGCTACCGCATCTGGGTTGCGCTTCAGCACCTCTCTCCGGATGGCGTTCGCATCTGCCGCCACGACGCTTGGGAAGCGCGTCCCGGTGCGGCTCACCACCTCACCAGGGGCCACGCGGGTGTCTCGCGCGGGGGTGATAAGGAGGACGCTCTGCCCAGCGATCTCGCGCCTGCTCAGGAGGCGGACGACCTCGGCCGTCTTGCCGCTGCTCATGCAGCCAGCAATCACGTGGAGCCATGGGATCCGTTGAGCAGCCATCCGCGGAATCCTAGCCGATGCGAGGGGGTGGGGCGTACGCGTGCGATATCCGCCGTATGTGAGGATGCTGAGCCGCTCCGCTCCCGCCACATCGCCGAGAGGAGTGACGAATGAGCAGAGGCGTGAATGGCCTAAGGCACTGGCGACTCGCGGGGGCCGCGTGTGGAGCGGTGCTTGCCCTTGTCGTAACCGTAAGCAGCACCAGCGCCGCGTTCACCGCAACACAACCGGTCGATGCGCTACTTGAGAGTGGACGAGTAGAGCTCAGTGCAGGCGACGTGAGTAGCCTCACCTTCGGCGGCGCAGACCTTTCAGCGATCGGTCCAGGGACAACGCTCACCCAGAGCGTCACCGTCACCAACGCATCAACGGTGACAGCCCCATCGGAGTACACGGAGATTGCACTTTGGGCTGACGCAAGTGGAGCGCCGATTGACAGCGCGGGACTTGGCGCCGCACTGACCGTGCAGGTTGTGAGAACTGTTGGGGGTGGAACGCCAGAGACAATCTATTCGGGCAGTTTTGCGGGACTCGTATCCGCCGCTTCGTTCGATTCGCCAATCGGTTCACTCTGGCGATCCCGTAACGCTGGCCCACTCAGTGGCACCAACGCAACCCGTGCGGTCTACACGTTCACAATCAGCCTTCCAGCGAGTGCAACAAGCGGGGCAAACTCTTCCGCTGGCATCACGCTGGTCTTTGAGGCGCGCAACGTGACGGAGTAGCGGTGAGGAAACTACTGGTTGTCGCCGCGCTCGCTCTCCTCTCCGTCATGTGTGGCGTGCGGCTCTCCGTTGTGAACGGCGAGTCGATGGCGCCAAACATTCGCGCGGGCGATATTGTCATGACGATCAGCGTGCCCAACCAGCAGGTTAGCGTTGGCAGTATTCTTCTTGTAAGCGAGGGGGGCCGTCGCCTCCTGCACCGTCTTCGCAGGATTGACGGTGATCGCCTCTGGATGAAGGGTGATGCGAGCGTGAGTGGTGACAGCCGTCCAGTGCGACGCAGCGACGTACTTGGCCACCTCGCGCTCGTGATCCCAACATCACACATCTTTCACGCGATGCGCGCCGCAGCTAGGTTCACCGATTCGTGGCCGATCAGCATCTCGCTGGCGAGCGGCGGCGGAGCGATCGCGGAGCTCGGCCCACGCTCTACGGTTGGCGCTGATGCCCAGGGGCGCCTCCTCCCTGGCGGCTATGCACTCTGGAGCATCACCCTCTCCGCATGTAGTGCGAGTGGTTCGAGTTGCGCCGCGAACTATGCGCTCCGACTAGACAGCAGTGCGCTCGCACCACTCCTCCCTCCAGCCGGCAGCGTTGGAACTGCCTCACAAGCGCTTGCTCGGGCGCTACGGATTGCAACGAGATGCCAGCCGCTCTCGGGCGGGGCGTGGACCGATGCAAGCGATCGATTTACGGGGGAATGGAGCGCAACAGATCTGGCGAGCGGACTCCTTGTGCAACAGAGCGGAGCTACGGTTCGGAGCGGCGTGCGCTGTGAGGTGAAAGCGACACTTCTTGGCGTCCCCGCGGCTGCCGGAGGAAGTCTCGAACTGCCGCTGCTTTGGGGGCCAGCGTGAGCGGCTGGCACGCCGCACTCGCGCTGCTCATCTTGGTTACGAGCGTTGCGGCGCAGTGGAGTGCCGCGCTCAGTCTCTCGGTGAACGCAGGGACGATCCCAACGCTCGGAAACGTGAGCAGTAGCGGGTTGCGACTCTGGGCTGACAGTTCAGAGACGGCAGCCCTTGGCCTTGCACCGCGTGTGCGCTTTTGGTTTGATAAGTCGGGGGAGGCGCGGCACCTCACAGCCCGCGCATCTGGTGTGGCGCCATACGCAACGGCGGTCTCAGGGAGAGCACAACTGATCTTTGAAGATAACGGGCTCGCCCTTGCACAGCCAATCCCACTCAACTCGATGACAGCGTTCTTTGTGGTTCGAGGAGGGAGTGACACGGGGTATCACCCGCTACTGGGAAGGACCGATCGAGCATCAGGCCTAGTCGTTGACGCTAAGCGACTTAGATCACTGAACAGTGGTGCCAGCATCCTCTCGGGCATCATGGGGTCAATCAACACGAATGCGATCTTGATGATTCGCATGAATAGCGCAGGTACTGATTACGCCTCGATCAATGGAGGCACAGAGTACTCATTCAGTTACAGCAGCAGCGATAGTGCAACGCATGTTGGCGTAATCTATTCATCAGCGGCAATGCGCTATCTCCGCGCCTCCCTCTCTGAGGTGGCGATTTGGGATCGTGCACTTACCGCAGCCGAACGGACGAGTGTGATTCGTGCGCTCGGGACAAAGTGGGGAATTACCGTCCCGTAGCTGACTAAAGATCGGCTGCTGCGGCGCGGTCAATGATCCAGGTGGCGGTCGGGATCAGCGCTGCTTTAGCCGGGACCTCACTCACCGCCCCCTCTCCGTTGAGGATGCGCGCAAGCGCGGCGCTCTTGCCGGCCCCAACGACCGTGGCGCAGACGGCGCGCGCAGCCGGGAGGAGGCCAAGCGAGAATGAGAGCCGTGGCACGTGAGGCTCAATGTGCGTGGGTGCAGGTACTGGAGCGGCAACTGGTGCGTTGCTGGCTGTCAGCGGAGAGCCAGGGAAGACACTGAGGCAGTGGGAGTCGCCGCCAATGCCGATCAGCACAAGATCAAACTGCGCGAAACCTTCAGGGGTGTGTTGGATCTTCGCGGCGCGAGCGGCTGCGAGATAATCGCTCACTGCCTTCGGGCCATCTTCATCTGTTGGCCACGGATGCACCTGGTCGTTGCCGATCGGGGAGGTCACTCCGTGGCTGTCCCTCGCGAGTAGTACCGCATCAAGGGGGGCGAGGTTAGAGAGTGGGCTGGTGCGGGGGACGTGACGATCATCACCGAACCAGATCTGCGTGGCGCCCCATGGCATGCGTGCCGCGCGCTCTGGCTCCCGAAGTGCCGCATAGAGTGCGGCTGGAGTGCTTCCCCCCGTCGTGCAGAGGTGAAAGACGCCACGCTCGTTTACTGCGTGCTGCGCGGCAGCGATGACGAGTTCTGCCGTTGCGATTGCCGCAGCCGCAGCGTCATCAACGATGCGTCGCACTGGAAGTTCGCTCATCCGACGAGTTGTACGAAGGTGCGCAAGATTGACGGCGAGAGCGGATCAACCTCGCCGAGTTCAAGGGCGTTGCTAAGTAGCTCGGCATCTGTGGCGCGCTTTGCACGGAAGGCGCGCTCTTTAACGAGCGTGCTGTTGATCGTTGCCTGAACCTGCGTAGTTGCACCGTCCGCACGGACGGTGAGTTCTAGGGTGCTGCCACGCCGCTCACCCTTGAGGTGTAGTGCGAGCGTTGTGCCCGAGTGGCCAGCGTCGACGACAGGCTCAAGCTTCAGCGCAATGCGCTGCCCCGCATCGCTGATCAGGCCGCTCCACGCCCCACTTGCGTTATTGAGCGGCGTGATTACTGTCGCGCCGAGGCGCGAGGTGAGCCATGCAAGGTGATAGGTGGGCTTCACAATGTTCACCGGCGCGCTGCTGTTGCTCCCCGCTGAATAGGTTGCGCGAATCTCGGTTAACGAGTGCAGGTATGGCGCGATCTCTGGTTCGTCAAAGGCGCTCGCCACTGCGTCGCGCCATCGCGCCTGCCGAATCAGCGAGAAGTCGCTCAGCGCAGTGCCGGTTGACGCTGCCACCTTCACGAGTTCACTCACCACGTTGATTCCGGCACCTCGTTGATCTGAACCGTTGAAGAGGGCACGATCAACTCCGCGGAGCAGCTCCTTTAGGTCTTGGCTCGAAGGATCAACTGTGTGATCCCACCAGAGAAGAGTGGGGAGATCATGAAGCGATAGTTGCGGCACCATGCTGGAGAGGTGGCGCCCCGCCTCGCCGCTTGCATCAATCCAGAGGAGTTCGGTGCAGGCGGAGGTTCCATCACCACGCGGCGTTACTGCACAGAAGATTTCAAGACGTGCGCGAAATGTTGGTGGCCCCTCGGGGTCTCGCGGAACAATGAAGAGGGTGCGCGAAGGATTTCGCGGCAGGCTACTTAGTGCGCTCGCGGCACCAACCGCACGTTCCGCACCCGGTGCTACAACGACAAGGTTCATCACGCCGGTTCGCACGGCGATTGCCGTCTTACCGTCAGCGTCCTTGATGAGATCGCCGGTGATCTGCTGTCGCGACTCTGTGCTACTCCAGATCCGTGCGAGAAGGGCGTCAGCTTCGGCGACTGATGTTGCGGTTGACTTCCAGCGGAGCGCGGAGAGCTCGGTGGCGGTGAGGCTCATCGGCGTTACAGCCTGCGCCAGCGTCGCCCCTCGCGGGTGAGCAGCGCGTCCGCGTCTTCAGGACCCCACGTCCCTGCGGTGTAGTTCGGAAGTTCCGGCTCAGGGCCGGTGAGCCAGGACTCCATGATTGGATCAACGATGCGCCAGGCCGCCTCCACCTCATCGGCGCGCGTGAAGAGTGAGGCGTCACCCAAGAGAGCGTCGAGGATCAGCGTTTCATAGGCGTCGGGACTCTCAACAGAGAAGGCGGAACCGTAGGCAAAGTCCATGTTGACGGGGCGAACATCGGTGCCGAGCCCTGGCACCTTCGCAGCGAAGCGGAGCAAGATCCCTTCATCTGGTTGAATCCGGATCACGAGCATGTTCGACTCTGGAGCATCGCCAGTCTGTGAGAAGAGGCGCTGCGGCACATCCTTAAACTGGATCGCGATCTCCGTTGCGCGCTTCGGGAGTCGCTTCCCTGCGCGCAGGTAGAAGGGGACGCCTGCCCAGCGCCAGTCATCAATCTCAAAGCGTGCTGCAACGAATGTCTCCGTCTCCGATGCAGGATCCACAGCCGGTTCGCCACGATAGCCCGCGACCTCTGTTGCGCCGATCCAGCCTGGGCCGTACTGACCACGCACCACCTGGCCATCAACCTGCTCAGGGCTCATGAGGCGCACGGCACGCAGCACCTTCACCTTCTCGTCGCGTAGTGCCTCTGCATCAAGAGTTGCTGGTGGCTCCATCGCAACGAGGGTGAGGAGTTGGAGGAGGTGATTCTGCAAGATGTCGCGGAGCGCACCTGTCTCCTCATAGAAGGCACCACGGCTCTCTACGCCGATCGTCTCCGCCACAGTGATCTGGATGTGGTCAATATAGCGGCGGTGCCAGATCGGCTCAAAGATGAGGTTGCCGAATCGGAAGATGAGGATGTTGCGCACCGTCTCTTTCCCAAGGTAGTGATCAATGCGGTAGACCTGACTCTCACGGAAGACCTTCCCAACTTCGCGGTTGAGTTTTACGGCCGACTCAAGGTCGCGGCCGAACGGCTTCTCAATGACGACGCGTCGCCAGCCGCTCTCACCCGTCTCATGGTCAAGCCCAGCGGCACCAAGACCGCGGATGATCTCAGGGAATGAAGAGGCGGGTGTGGCGAGATAGAAGAGTCGATTCCCGTTTGTTCCGGAGCTCACATCAATCGCATCAAGGTGGCGGCTCAGCGCAGCATACGAATTTGGGTCATCAAACGCCCCCTTGACGTAGCTGATGCGCGAAGCGAACTCGCTCCAACGAGTCTCATCAATTGGCTGAACGCGCGCATGCTTCTCGAGTGAGGCGCGAAGTTCACTGCGCATTGACTCGTCGCTCGCCTCACGTCGCCCAAAACAGACAAGGGCGAATCGCTCAGGGAGGAGGTCGCCAGCCCAGAGGTGGTAGAGGGCGGGGACGACTTTGCGGTGTGCGAGGTCACCCGTTGCACCAAAGAGGACAACGATGTTTGGATCAGGAACGCGCTCAATACGAAGTCCGGAGCGGAGCGGATTCTTGCCACTGCGCTTTGGTGTTGTCTTCTTCCCTTTATGTGCAATGCGCAGGTCGCGGATCGTGCCGCCCCCTTCGCCAGCCTTGCCGCTCTTCACTCCGGCTTCACCGCATGTCCGCCGAACTGATTGCGAAGTGCCGCGAGCACCTTGGCGCTATACGAATCTTCTTGGCGTGAACGGAATCGGGTGAGGAGCGAGAGGGTGATGAGTGGCGCTGGCACATCAAGGTCAATCGCCTCCTGCACCGTCCAACGTCCTTCGCCAGAGTCGGCAACCCAGCCCTTAATGGATTTCAGTTCGTTCCCCTCTGCGCGGAATGCGCGCCCCGCAAGCTCAAGGAGCCAGCTGCGCACAACGGAGCCCTGCATCCAGAGGTCAGAAACCTGCGCAAGGTCAACCTTGTAGCGCGACTTGGCAAGGATCTCAAAGCCTTCGGCGTACGCCTGCATTAGCCCGTATTCGATCCCGTTGTGCACCATCTTCACGTAGTGGCCAGCGCCGCTTGCCCCGCAGTGCATGTAGCCATCCTTTGGTGCGAGGGTGAGGAAGATCGGCTCCATCGCCTTCACTGGTGCAGCATCACCGCCGACCATCATGCAGTAGCCGTTCTCTAGGCCCCAGACACCACCCGATGTCCCTGCGTCAATGAAGTGGATGCCGTGACCTGCGAGCTTCTCGTGACGGCGAATCGTGTCGTGGAAGTTGGAGTTCCCGCCGTCAATGATCGTGTCGCCCTTGACGAGGAGCGGGATCAGTTCGTCGATCATCGCTTCGGTTGCATCACCGCTCGGCACCATCACCCAGACACGTCGTGGGGAGGGGAGCGCCGCAACGAGATCCTTCACCGTGTAGGTGGGAGTTGCGCCATCCTTGGCGATCTCATCGGTCTTCTCGCGCGAGCGATTCCAGATCGCCACTTCGTGTCCACCACGAAGGAGGCGCTTCACCATGTTGCCGCCCATCTTCCCCAGGCCGATGAATCCGATCTTCACAGGAGCCTCCTCACTTGTGGCCGCAGGTGGGCCGTCACTGCTGATGCTAGCGCGTGGCTCCGACCCGCTGTGCCTCAGGCATTGAGCGCGCGGCGGAAGAGCGACTCCACGGCGGCGAGCCCCGCGTCTGGGTCTGCGCCGAGGTGGATGCGGAGGATGGGGAGGCCGTGGTCAACCAGTGAGCGCGCGTCGCCAAGCGACTGCGCATCAACCAGCTGACCGAAGCTGAACGGCTTCCCCGGGATATCTATGTCGGAGGGATGGCTCGCCACAAGCTGGACGAACCAGCCGGTGGCCGCGCCACCCTTATGAAGTTGACCGGTGGAGTGGAGGAAGCGCGGGCCGTAGCCAACGGTAGTGGCACGGTGCGTTGCGTCACGCAGCAGCAAGCGGAGTGAGGTGAGCGCGGCGGTGCGCTCTGGCGTGGTGGCGATGTAGGCGTGAATTCCAACATAGCCGCGCGGCGAAAGTCGCTGCAGCTGACCAGCAACAAGTTTTACTGCGTTATCACTGAATGCTGCAGGGAGTGCGTCATCAACCCAGATCTGCAGTGCACCGTCTGCAGCCTTTGGCGCAAGTTCTGGGAGCCTCCCTGCCGCGGCGAGTTCTCCAAGCACTGCCACCGTGTTGTTCTTTGACTCAGTGACGTTTGGCTCATCAAACGGGTTGATGCCAAGGACCACACCAGCGATTGCGGTGGCGATCTCCCAACGCATGAACTCGCCACCGAGATCAATCAGATCGCTGAGCTTCATCTCAATCACAGGGTGTCCCGCCGCCGCCAGTTCACTGAGTCGCGTCTCCACACTGCTGCCATCTGCGGCAACTGGAGGTCGGCCGCCATCAAGTGAGATGCGTACGAAGAGTCGGTCGTCCTGGTACTGCGCAACCGCGCCGAGGGGTTCGCCATCAACAGGGACAACGCCAACGCCGTGCTTCCCAGTGCTCTCAGCAACGAGTTGCTCTGCCCACGCGCCGAAGCCATCAATTGGCGCATCAACAACGAGTGTCAACTTGTCACGTCCTTCGCGTGCCAGCGCTCCGATCAGAACACCGAGTGCAACGGCACGATTCGCGGTTGGCTCTGGCTCACGAAGCTCAGCGGCGGCAACAGAACCTGCGGCAAGGAGTGGGTCAAGGTCGATGCCGAGGAGGCTGGCGGGAACGAGACCAACAAAGCTGAGTGCTGAGTAGCGGCCGCCGATATCTGCAGGGTTGAGGAATCGATCAAGCATCTTCTCGTTCCCTGGGATCCCATCAATACATGGCGAAGGGTCGCTGATCGCGATCATTGATGCGAGTGCGTTTTCTGCGCCGCCTACCGCTGCGCCGATCCACACTGCGGCGTACGCGGCAAAGGAGAGCGTTTCGGTGGTTGTTCCAGACTTGCTCGCAACGATGACGAGCGTCTTCTTCGGATCAAGGCCGCGCAGTGCGGCGGCAACCGCTGCAGGATCGGTGGAGTCGCAGACGCGAACCTTCAGCCAATCATTGATCTCTGCGAATGCTGTAGCAAGAACCTCTGGCGCGAGTGACGAGCCGCCCATCCCCGCCACGATCGCGGTGGTGAAGCCTGCGTCGCGAATCTTTTCGCCGAACCCCTCAAGTGCGGGAATCTGTGTCGTGAAGTGTGTCGGTGCATCGAGCCAGCCGAGGCGGTTCGCGATCTTCGCCTGGACCGCCGCGTCGTTACTCCAGAGCGTGACGTCCCTATCGGCAAGTCTCGTGGCCCACTCTTCGTCGCGCGCGCGCTCCAGCGTGGAGTTGATCGCAGCGAGATCTGTGGCGCGGCCGATGCGGGCGGTAAACGGAAGCTTGAGTGCGCCGCTCACCCCTGCTCCTCTTCAATCTGCTGCACCTTTTTGGTGCGGCGGACGTAACGCTCTGCATCGCTTGGCGTGGCGGCGAGGAAGGCGGCGAGCACCCTGGCTGCGGTCGCAGCGTCGATCACCTTGGCGCCGAGCGAGAGGACATTCATGGCGTCATGCACCACTCCCTGCTCCGCTGAAGCTGGATCATGCGCAATGGAGGCGCGGATGCCGTGGAACTTGTTTGCGGCGATCGTGACGCCGATCCCTGAGCCGCAGATCAGCAGGCCGCGCTCTGCACCGCCGCGCTGCATCAGTTCAGCAACCGCGCGCGACGCATCCGGATAATCGTCAGTCAGATCACTCCCATCGCCACCAAGATCGATCCCCTCCCAGTCAGGAGCAATCTTCTGAAGTTCGCTAAGGAGCACCGCCTTGAGCGCGGCCCCCGCGTGATCTGCGGCAATAGCGAGCTTTCGCTGCGACACCTCAGCTGACCTTGTGGCCGTCGTGCAGGTGCGGCGTTGGGATCACACTGCGGTGCGTCCCAGCGATCACGCCGCGCGCAACCTCTGCAATGCGCTCTGGCGTGAAGCCGAACTCTGCGAAGAGTTTCGGTGCAGGTGCGGATGCACCGAAGCGATCCATGGCGATGATTGCGCCGTCGCTCCCAGTCCAGCGATCCCATCCGAGACTGACTCCAGCCTCAATCCCAACGCGCGCGCGCACCGCGGCGGGGAGGACTGACTCACGATATGCGGCGTCTTGATCGCCGAAGAGTTCAAGGCATGGCGCCGAGACAACACGTGTTGGCGTGCCAGACGCCTCAAGGAGATCCGCTGCCGCAACGGCGAGGTGCACCTCTGACCCGGTTGCAATGAGGATCGCCTTCGCCTGCGCACTCGCTTCGCGCACAACATATGCGCCGCGCTTCACGCCAGCCGCCGCGCCAGTGACGGAGCCAGGAAGTACTGGAAGCTTTTGTCGCGTGAAGGCGAGCACCGTTGGTGCATCTCGGCGTTCAATTGCAACGCCCCACGCCTGCGCCGCCTCATTCGGATCGCCCGGTCGGAAGAAGCGCAGATTTGGAATGGCGCGGAGTGCGGCGTAGTGCTCCACCGGTTGGTGCGTTGGGCCATCTTCGCCAAGGCCAATAGAGTCGTGAGTGAAGACGAAGATGCTGCCGAGTCCTGCGAGTGCGGCGAGTCGGAGCGAGCCGCGCATGTAATCGCTGAAGGTGAGGAAGGTGGCGCTGAACGGGATCAGTCCGCCGTGATACGCGATTCCGTTCGTGATCGCCGCCATCGCATGTTCGCGTACACCGAAGCTGATGTTGCGACCAGACTCCGTTGCGGTGAAGCGGCCGCCCTCATGAATGTCGGTGAGGTTTGATTCGGAAAGATCCGCGCTTCCGCCGATCAGCTCCGGCAGCACCGCAGCGAGCGCCTTGATGCTTGATTGGCTGACGTTGCGCGTTGGCGCATCACCGCCGAGCTCATACGCTGGAAGTGCGCGCTCCCATCCGCTTGGCAGTACGCCCGCCATGCGGCGCTGTAGTTCGGCCGCCTCTGCGGGGAAGGCGGTCGCATAAGCGAGGAGTCGCTTGGTGTGCGCCGCAACGAGCGCTTCACCACTGGTGATCGCGCCGCGGTAGAACTCGGCAACATCTGCTGGGACATCAAAGGTTGCATCTGGATTCGCGCCATACGCGCTCTTGGTGAGCTTCACCTCGTCTGGGCCGAGCGGTGCGCCGTG
>JACCDP010145871.1_pt1 | contig 84341 bp, 89 predicted proteins | sample 7445841 | NCBI WGS metagenome assembly JACCDP01 (sample SAMN15323441, study PRJNA562643) | freshwater metagenome | isolation source: river surface water | place: USA:Blue River Watershed | collected 2017-08-17
CTCAGGCCTCCCACCACGACACTCAAGCCTCCCACCACGACCGTAAGGCCTCCCAACACGACCCTCAGGCCTCCCAACACGACCCTCAAGCCTCCCAACACGACCCTCAAGCCGCCTCCCACTACGCCTCAGACCACCAAGCCCGCAAGCATGACAACCTCCACTTCGCGTGTTCCTACACGATTACTATTGAGTCCGTTCACCGAAGAACAAGAAGACTTCTCTTCGTGTCCTTACGCTGCATGGTAAACGAATGTTTTTCTCTTTTTATGGTAAATGGAACTTACACAATTCTGGACAGTTCTTTTCGTGTTGACAATGACAATCTTCATTGCCTCATTGTTTAACGCATCAATAAAAAGGGGCAAGGTTGAAAATATGACCGAGAGAGTTATTCCTGTGGAAAAAGAATATGATTCTCAATCCCATCAATATCTTAATGGCAATGATGAAGACGAAGACGCCAACGGTGACAACTTCTATTTTGGAGGTAATTTCGGAGGAATGCCAGATCCTAGTAACTCAGATGATATGATGGCACTGATGGCAATGGGCATTATGGGAGAAATGCATTCCAACAAAATGAATCGCGAAAAGCGTCAACAATACGCTGGGGTGAGCAATTTCTGCCCCCATTGCCCAAATGACTATGACCCGGTATGCGACAAATCTAATCAAGTTACATACAAAAACAAATGCATGGCAGAGTGTAATGGCATATACAATGTGGTTAAGGGAACGTGTGCAAACGCAAAAGATGCAACTGGCACCAATGAAGACATTGCAAACTACATCAATACTGCCACATATTGCCATTGCAAAGATGTCTACGATCCTGTTGTGGATGCGAATGGAGTAGTTTATAGAAACATATGCTTTGCAAGAACAGATGCAACTTCATTACCCCCATATGAACGCGGAGTAAATACTAAGCCGTGTACACCAACAACTTCAACAACATCTCGTGCTCCCACCACAACGACTCGTGCGCCGACTACGACGACTCGTGCGCCTACCACAACGACTCGTGCGCCCACCACAACGACTCGTGCTCCTACCACGACGACTCGTGCGCCCACCACAACGACTCGTGCTCCTACCACGACGACTCGTGCTCCTACCACGACGACTCGTGCTCCTACCACGACGACTCGTGCGCCCACCACGACGACTCGTGCGCCCACCACCACAGCCAAGCCGCCAATGAGATAATGATTAATTTTATATTTGAGTAAATAAATGAATCCTGCAACCCACGTCTCGTTTTTGTTTGTGTCCCTATTTTTTGTTGGTATGGTGGTTTTGTTGATGTATAATGATGATTACTGGTCGCGTAAGTTGTTGAAATCGCCATGGTTGTACCACAAGGGTCGTGGCTATTATGGTGCACAGTATTACCGCGGCCATCGTCATAAGCATGAAGATGATGATGAGGACGATGAAAGATGGCACAGATGGCGCAGAGATGGAAAATGGAGCCGAAGGGATGATGATGAGGACGATGACAAATGGCAGAGATGGCGCAGAGATGGAAAATGGAGCCGAAGGGATGATGATGAAAGAAAGACGTCGGCTCCTACACGCCCTCCCACCATTGCACCCACGCCATCGCCCACATCACTGCCTACCACAACCCCAATCGTCAGCTCAACCACTGCGCCCAGCTCGACTCCTTTGATCACACCACTTCCAACGCCAAATCCTCCCCAAGACACAACATTATCGCCGCCACCCACATCAGGCATTCCATCATCTTCTCGTTCGACATGGAGTCGTGATGGTGGAAAATCACAATAGTACAAAGTATATCAGGACAGAAATCAAAAGGATGCCGAAAAACAGCAATGCAATCATTTTTGTTTCAATGTCATTGAAGATATGTTGCTCTAGATGTTGCTGCTGATGTTGAAGCTCATCTTCCTCCATTTGGGATATAACATGAAGGTTCTCAAATATCACCGCTCGACAAACAGGGCATTCAACAATCCTCTTCGATTTGTTGAAAGCAATGTATTCATCAATGCAATGCTCGTGGAAAGTATGTCCACAATCTGTGATAGCAATATCATCTGCAACATCTTTCTCAAAACATATTGGACATTCTCTATCCGTAATCATTTTTATGTTGTTCCAATCAAATCTAAATACTGGTTGACTATATCATATTTAAGTATCGAATAAAATTTGAAGCGCTACTCTGGTTGTTTAACCACATAAACAGCGTTTTGCACATCAAGTCAGTGGTAAAAGTATGTATTTCATCTTTGATACGGAAACAACCGGATTACCATCTAGAGGCGGTCCTCTAAGAGGTTACCATCACCCAAAATTCACAAACAAGTATGACGATGCTAGACTGGTGTCCATTGCTTGGATTGTCTTGGATTCCAATCTCGAAGAGCTCGAAAGAGGTTCAGCATTGATTTGCCCCGACGGATTCAAAGTGCCGGAAGAAAGCACCAAGATCCATGGAATCACACATCATCACGCTTCGAGCCACGGAAAAGATATCCAGAAGGTATTTAATGTTTTGGTCGATGTTTTAGCAAAATGCAAATGCATCGTTGCACACAATGTCTGGTTCGATGTCAACGTGTTCAAATCTGAGTGTTATCGTTATAACAATATCGAATGTGTCGCATTATTCGACAGATGCATCAAATATTGCACAATGGCAAAAGGAAAAGAACTACTAGGTCTTTCAAAGCAGCCTACGTTGGCCCTTCTTTACAAAGAATTGTTTGATCAATCCCTCTGTAATGCTCATGATGCATCTTATGATACATTGCATTGTTGTGCATGTTTTCAAGCATTGAAACATATTCCGCACAGAGGCCCTGTTGTCGCCGTTGGCAAGCCCGTTGCTGTTAGAAACCAATCAGAAAAAACACATGCAGAAGTTTGTTATACCAAAGAGCAGCTTGCCATTCTCAATGCCGATCCTAACAACTCAATGTTGGTCTTGGCTTGCCCTGGATCAGGAAAAACGCAGTCTATCATTGGGCGAATTGTTCATTTGATAACTAAACATAATGTTAACGAGGAATCCATCATATTGACCACATTCACCCGTGATGCCGCCCGTCAGATGAGACGTAGGCTTGAAGATGCTGTTGGGAGGGAAACGCAGGTTGTTGTCGGGACGATCGATGCAATATCATTGAAATTCTTGCGCGAAACAAATCATGCCACAGAAGATCTTGATGTTGTTGAATATACCCCATGTTGTGCTGCATTGTTCAGAACGGAAGTTGGTCGGTCGTTTGCAAGTCGCTTCAAGTATTTGTTTGTAGACGAGTTTCAAGATATCAACAGAAATCAGTTTGAACTCATCAAAGCATTGTTTGACAATAAAACAGTGATCACGGCGGTTGGCGATGATGCTCAAAATATATATTCATTTCGAGGATCGGATGTAGGATATACGTTACGTTTTTCGACATTATTCCCCAAATCAAAGTCATTCCGATTAACGACGAATTTCAGGAGCACTCCTTGTATTGTCGATGTTGCTAATTCGGTCATTAACAAAGAAATGGTCTCTTCTCGCAAAAGGAAGCTAGAAGGTGAAAGAGCAACATTAAATTTCTTCAAGTCGTTTGATGAAGAGTGCGCCAACTTGCATTATAGAATTTGTGATTACGCTCGAAGCAAGCGCGTAAAATTGAACGAGATTGCCATTTTGTGTCCCCAAAACCATTTTTTGTATCGCGTAGAAGAGTATCTTACAAAGCTTGGTATTCCAACCTACTTCATGGATGGTGGTGCTGCTGACCACACACAGAAGAAGATGCAAATAGATCAAGTATGTTTATCTACAATACACAAAGCCAAAGGTTTAGAGTGGGCTATTGTGTTTTTAGTTGCTGCGACCGATAATGTTTATTGCATCAACGATAAACAGGAATATGAAGGACGGAACCTTTTTTATGTCGGGGTCACCCGCCCCAAGGACATGTTGCACATTTCTTGTTCCCCTGTGAATGGATGCAATAAACCAACAAGGTTTATCAATACTAACACATTAAAAGTACTGGACACCTCGGACATACCTCGCATTCAATTCTCGTCATGTTATTGGCAACGCGATGAACAAAAAGAGATAAATTCGCAGCATTCGCAGCATTCGCCTAATCAATCAAATTACTGGCCTTCTGCAGTAGGGAATCTGTCAACGAAAATCCATGCACCAAAATTCGTCTTAGATTTAGGCATCGAAACAGAATATGAGCTTTTTGTGCGCACCGTGGTTATGCGTATGTTTCAGGAGAAGTATGTCGATGCAGAGCCATACTCGTATATATCTGCTAGACTGGCACTTGGTTCAATAACGGTTGATTATGATCAACACATGGTTTATAAGAAATATATTGACAACAACCAACACAAGCTTGATGGGCGTCCTATCAAGGAGCTACTTCAGGACATTCCAAAACACACAGGAGCTATTTTCAAATTTATTGCATCAGCATCATCAAAACCAATTGATAGTTCAGAATCAGGGCTACTTCTCGGTCTGCTGAAAAGAATGCATCAAGCATCTATGACATACAATATTCCTTTGGCATGCGTCAAGGTGCATGGCAAGCATGCACCACTCATCCCCAGACATCTACGAGAGGAAATTGTCGAATCATATACAATCTGTAAAGACACATCCGTCCCAACAATAGACGCCTTGAACCATCTATGGGATGTGACAAAATGTTCATCCATCCTTCAGGGAAATAGAAAAAGAATATTGCATATTCCTTTAGATCACGAAGATAGGTTGCAACAGATAAAGCGCTCGATGACCTCGGCAAACTTGAATGCTTTGATCAACGAACTGACAATTTCCAACCGTTTTGATTACGGGCAAATTGTGCAGAAGGAACAAGATTACTATTTCAATCAACCATGAGGGTGTTGTAGCAAGTTGTTTAGGCGCATGTACTGTTGTTCAATAAGTCGATCTTTCCTTCGAATGGCTTCTAGCCGTTTCTTTTCCTTTTGTTCGTGGTACTTGAGCTTTGCTTCATAAGCATCCTTTTCCTTGTCATTCATTGTAAATCGAATGGAACTTCTTTCTTTTTCAACGTGATCCAAGGTCAGTTGTTTGGATTCTCCTTTTTTTAGCATCTCGGCCGTTATTAGGCGCGAGGTAGTGTGTGCCTTCTTGTAGTCTGTAAATACCAACCCGCTCTTTTGTGTATCTCCACTGTAATCATTGACTTTGTCTATTCCCAACTCTGTGCAAGTCAACCGAGATCCGGAGGAAACCATGGGCGTGGGTTCTTTGTATTTCGTGAGCGATTTCAATTCAGGCGCAGGTATTTGGTCAAATGCCTCGTTGAAGCGCTCGATGTTAAACTTGTTTGATAGTAACGCTTTAGCCGTTTTTGGTGCACCACTGCCTGCCACAGGCTTTGTATGCATCATCCATTCCTTGTAACCTTTATCAGCGGCATCGTCTGGCAACTTGTTCTCTTCGAACACGCGATTGAACTTGTTAATATTGAATGAAGCTTTGCCGTCTTCCTTTTGGGGCAATATGTCCCGTTTAGCCTCATTTTTAAGATCGTGAAACTGCTTGTCACTTACTTGTGCAGCATGTTTTTTGACAAGTTCCTTGTATGCGGAGGTAACGAGTTTGAAAAGATAGTCAGATCCGCCGGGACGGTCGGGATGTACTTTCATTGCTATAGCTTTGTATTTCTCTCGTAGTTGCTCTAGAGTAAATTTGGGAGGCAATCCCAGAACGTCATGAGGGTTCATTGTACATTAGACAATCTATAAAAAACAAAAGACAAAAACGTATGACGTAAGACAATAAATTTTCACATGTTTAATAAAAACACCTATGCTTCTTGTGATTTGTATTATTGTTTCGATGATCATCATATTCACCATCGCGTATCATATTGTGATTGCACAAGAGCGGTGGGAGTACACCTTGAGATCGCTACGTGCCGCCCAAAGGAACAGTCATTACCATCATTCTCACATACAGGGAAGGGAGGCCGATGCTCCCGCGACAAAGTCACCATCATGCCCAGGGAACAAATGTGCCAACAAAGAGCGCAATAATCTTTATTTTTTGATTATGATGCTACTTGGGTCACAATATAATCACAATCCCAATATTGCAAATGGGCGCTGTATTTCAAAGGTTATGTCACAATCTGTGCCCAAGATATCAGCGCAATTGAAGGCGCAAGGAATTGATATTAACAAAGTCAATTACGATGATGCACGTGTCAAGCAAGTAGTTAATGATGTGGTGAACCAAGAGATTGCTTCAGGTGCTTGCGGTGGAATGCGCATTCCTCCGAGCCCCGCAATTTGTCCTACGCCCAAGGTTATTGTCCATCGCAGTTCCCACGCAGAGCAATAAGTTCTTTTGCGACCCCCAAAAGAATTGCTCGCTCCAGTCAAAAAATATATGATAAAAATAAAATAGCTTGGATGATTGCTGTAGATGTACGCATCATTGGATTCATTTGCGTAGTGGTTATTCTTGTAGTGATTATTGCCACTGCTTATTCGGCTTACAGGAAGCAAAAATCTGAGAAGAGAGAAACATTATATTTGAATGAACCAAACCCGTACCTGCCGCATCCAAAGGTGATCTATGGTGGGGGTGAAGAGTTTGATGATAATGGTGGTGGTTCGGAGGAGGAGCCATGCTGTAGCGGTGACTCTGACATGCTGACCCTAATGATTATTGCTCTTTTAAACAAGGCTATGAACAAGAATTCCAAGGTTGCAAACGCTGAGTGCGTACAAAGGGTCGTCAAACATACAATACCACAAGTGATGTTGCGTCTTGGTGCATATGGGATTGACATGAATAATATTGATCATGGTAATCCATCCATTGTAAATACTGTGAATGCAATCATTGTGGATATCATCCAAGAGGCTATGCGTGACCCAGATATGTGTGCAGAAGAGCCATATCCACCCGCCAAATGCCCTACACAGATTGTTGACGTGGATGTCCCAGCTTGCGAGAATTGTGGCACGACCTCTCTCCCTCCTGCAGGAACAACAACAACTCGTCCTCCGACCTCAACATCGACATCAAAACCTCCTGGCGGCGTTACCACCAAAAAGCCTCCAACTACCACGCCGAAGGGTGGTACGACAACAAAGCCACCCACAACCAAACCACCCACAACCAAACCACCGACATGCGCGACAACATCAACGGCACCTCCTACCTGCCGCACCACATCAAAAGCTCCTACAACTTTGCCTTTGTGCACACCAACCCCTACAGGAACGGTTGCTCCAGCTATACCCGAAGGCATATATTTCATCATCTCAGTTGCTCGCAAGGGCAAATGCGAACAATATTTATCAGCAACGAGTTGCAGCGCCACGCCCAAGGTTGGCGCACCTTATTTATCCAGTACGGTAAGCCGCAATGGTATTTGGATGCTGAAGAAGCTCCCCAACAAGCAATGGATTATTCAATCTAATAGCAGAGAGGGCAACAGTTGCGCTAACAATTTGAGTACAAACGCGTGTACAACCAACGCAGATTTGGGCTTTAGCACGCAATCGACCGCTCTACAGACTTGGACTATGGAACTCGTTGAGAAAAAGACCAATGTTGTTCGTTTCAAGAATGTTGGGCGGACGGCACCCAAATGCAAGAGCTATCTCAGTGCACAAAACTGCGGTGGTAGCAAGAATGCTGAACTGAACGATCTAGACAAAAAGACAGTGAATCAAGAGTGGGAGCTCGTAAAAGCATCAAGGGATACTTTGTTTGAAGGTGATTGTTTGTGGAGTGGAGAATCATTGTATGCATTTGCCAATACTGCTGCTCGGCCTGTTATTGCAAGTCTCACTGTCGATCAAGACGGAGACGTCTCAATCAAAGATCACGAGACAAACAATGTTTGGTCGCTGAGGAAAACAATGCAACACACAAGAGACAGTTTGACGGGCAAAGCGAACGGCCCATTCCGTTTGTGCATGGAGAAAACTGGCGAGCTCATTTTGTATAATGTTAAGAATGCGTGGGTATGGCGCAGTGATACACTCGACAAGGCAAACAGTCCATTCCAACTCAAGCTTATGCGGGATGACAGCAAAAAGCTGTCGTACACAAGCATTTACCAGACTATATACAATGCCGCCAACAAATCAACTACATATGTTGAGATTTGGAACAGCATCTGGACCCATTCTTGTGAGGCCACCCGACAATGGTACATCAAGCACTATCCTCAAATCGGCAAAACGGATCCATGGCAGCATTATAGCGCAAATGTGTTGAAAAAGCAGGGTGCGCAAAAGGAACGTAAACTATGGCCTGGTCCCAAGTGTGACACTTGCGATAAAGCCAAGGCTTGGTATAACGAGCTCTATCCAGATATTCCGAAGGCGAAGAAGGATGCAGCCGCTCATTATTACGAATCTGGCGCAAAAGAGAATCGTATCTGGAAGGGTATTGGAAGTAATGATGCCTGCATTGATTTGCCCAAGCTAAAAGGTGAAATTCTGTTGGGCATCGGAACTGACTCTAAATTGTATACCAAAGCAAGCTTGCGCGACCCATGGGTGCTCGTCAAGGAGAGCAATTGCTGTTTGCGAACCATTTTGGTAACCGCCGAAGGCTGGATTCTCGGTATCAACGATTTGAATAAACTCGTTGGCAAATTGTCACTCACGGGTCCTTGGAAAGAGTTTTCGGACGCATCGACTATTGTAGATATTTTCCAACTCATAAGCGGAGAGATTGGAGGCATTGGCAAGGATAATAAACTATACAAAAAATCCACATTGTTTGCACCTTGGCAGTACCTTGGTCCCCATGGAAACGCCAAGGCTATTGACCTTCTGAAAGATAAGAAGTACATGGGCATTGGCAAGGTAGATAATCAATTGTATGTCAGGGACAATCCTGCAGCAGGCACGTGGACCCCCATCAAAGATAGCGGCGCTGTAGTAGACTTTGTTGAACTCAGCACGGGACCTATTATTGGTATTGGCACGAACAACAAGTTGTATTTCATCGAGAACCGCAACAAGTTGCCTTGGAAGAAAGGCTGGCTAGATGACAAGACGGCAGGAGCAGTGCAACGCATTGAAGTATTGCCTTCTCCACACAAACCCAAACCCTTCCCTAACAAAGACACATTGTATGAAGGCGAGTGCATGAAGAGTGGTCAAGAACTGGTTTCAGCAGACGGAAAACATAAATTCACGATTGATGCAATCGGTCATCTGCAAGTGGTTACTAACGGGAAGCGGGTTTGGTCAGCTGCCGAGAACGGTGAGCATACTCGTATTCCAAACATTTCTTTCCAAGGACCATTCACACTGTGTCTCAAGGCAGATGGCGATTTAAGACAAGAAGATGCTAAGAAAGCTTGGGTTTGGAATACAGATAGCGCTAATAAGGCAGAGGGACCTTTCCAAATGCAGATACAAAACGATGGTCACCTTGTTATTCGCGGTGCAAAGGGTATATCAGTTTGGGCACACAAATGGGCTCACAGCTGTGAGAAGGCTAGACAATGGTATTTGGAAAATTACAAGGAAGTCGCAAGAGCCAAGCAAGATCCCTGGGAGCACTACAAGAGTGCAGTTTTGAATAAAGCCAAGGGCAAGGAGATAAGACTATGGCCTGGACCGAAATGTGCAAATTGTGACGAAGCAACGAAGTGGTATAATGAACTGTTCCCAGATGTGAAGAAGGCAAATTATAACCCTGCCTTGCACTACAGACGTTATGGTCAGGCGGAGAATCGTATATGGAAGGGTCCTAACAAAGACCGGTGCATTACTGTTTTACCTGAAGGGCATTGCCTACAGAATGACGAGAAGTTGCTTTCTCCCAACGGCCAATACGCTCTCGCCATTGATCAGACTTCTGGAAAGGGTGTTGTATTCATTAACGGACCCAAGGGCAATGTTTGGTCATCATACAACCAACATACTCGCGAAGCACAACTTCTCAATAAAGCCCCATACACATTTTGTATGACAAAGGAGGGTGAACTCATACAATACAATAAATCTAAGGAATGGATTTGGGGTACCGACACAAAGAGCAAAGCTTCCGGTCCATTCCGTGCCGAAGTAAGCAATGATGGCCAACTTGTCATCACAGGTAAACACAAGTTGACGGGCAAGGATGTGCAAGTGTGGAATAGCACTTGGCCACACGATTGTCAAAGTGCCAAAGATTTGTATTTAGCAACTTACAAAGACATTGTGTTGCACAAGGTAGATGCATGGAAACATTACGAGGATAAAGTTCTGAAGCTACCGGATGCTTCAAAGGAGTTTCGCCAATGGCATGGTCCCAAGTGCGCTGATTGCAAGGAAGCAAGTGATTATTACAACCTTCTTTATCCCGACATTGCAAAGAATAAAGCGCAACCGATCAGTCACTATAGTTCTCAGGGCTACAAAGAAAAGAGAATCTGGAAGGGACAAGGGAAGCGGGATGCTTGCATGCCGACTACGAAGCCAACCGCGAAACCAACGGCGAAGCCAACCGCGAAGCCAACCGCGAAGCCAACCGCGAAGCCGACCACAAAGGCACCAACACCGCCTCCAACAACACCCGCCCCGGTGATGTGCTTAAGGGACTCCTATGCTATCGAACAGTGGGGACCGGGACAGAAACGTTTCAAGGGCAAGAATCCAGGAGATATTCCGTGCATTTTCCCGGAGGATGGCTACGCAGTTCCGAAGCAGGACTCTTGGTTCAAGTGGTACTCGTGAAGAATTTTTATGCGTTATAATAAATAGCACATCATGCAAGCGTATATTATTTTGATTCTGTTGCTGGTATTGATTATATTAGCAGCTCTGTTCCAGAGACCCGCAGTCGGAACCGAATACTTCTATGAGACCGGATTCAAACCAGTGGGTGGAACTGGGATATGGGGCGAGTCGCCACCTTGCAACGAGAAGGCAACCGGGTTCCAAGAAGATAAGTATGACCCCGGGCGCTACTGGGGATGGCTCAAAGACTCTAATCAAAGTTGTGCATTTTACAAGTTCAGTAACGACCTCTTGCCCGATTGGCAGTATAAGGACGGCAATAATGGCGCTATAAGTTGTTTGGACTTTTGCAGAGATGCTCGGTTCGGAGCCGAAGGCAAACCTGGTAAAGCTATAGACGGCTGCATAGGTGGGTGGGATTCCGTAACAAATAAGAGGATAGACTGCAACACGGTGCTAGGTGCGGGCACAGCAAGAGTACAATGTTGGTGCCAAAAAGGAGAAGGCGTTCCAAATCAAAAGAGAGTAGTAGACGGAGTAGAGAAGAACGTTTGCAACAATCCTGCTCGAGCAACTACGCGCGATACTCAGGGAAGGATGTGGGGTTGGGAAAATGGAGAGAGTTGCATCGCATAACCGCGGTAGTTTGAATTCCATTTAGGAACTTACATCCATACGGTAAGAATAAGAAATAATGACGGAGTCTCTTTATGATGTCCTTGGCGTCGACAAGAACGCTTCTTCCGACGAGATAAAAAAGGCTTACAGACGATTGGCAATGAAGCACCATCCGGACAAGCACACGGAAGACAAAGAGAAAAATGAGGAAATATTCAAGAAGATCAGCGAAGCCTACACCGTTTTGAGCGATGCAGATAAACGCAAACACTATGACACATTCGGGACGTATGATGATGCGATGGGTGGAGGTGCTGCTTTCAACATGAATGACATATTCTCAGAGTTGTTTGGTGGTGGGGGCGGTGGCGGTGGAGGAGGTGGTCGACCAGGTGAGTTTATTTTCAACATGGGCGCTTCGGGTCCGGCGGCAAATGCCTTCAAGATGTTTTTTGGCGGAATGGACCCTGGTATGGCAAGTGGCAGGGGTGGTGGTGGACCATCAAATCCAGATGTCATCGAGGTTCCAGTAAAAATCGAAGAAATATACAATGGCGCAATGAAAAAGATATCGTATGACATAATTGATAAGTGCGAGACATGCAACGGCTACGGCGCAAAGGATCCGCGTGACATTATATCGTGTTTAACATGCAAAGGGAGCGGGGTCGTGACGCAAGCCCTTAATTCGTTCATGATTACGCAAATGACTTGCCCTAGTTGCCAAGGGAAAGGAGATATCATCAAACACGGCAAGGAATGCCATTCGTGTCATGCTAAGAAAATCAAATACTATAAACGTACAATTGAGGTAAAGATACCCAAAGGGGTGCCAAATAAATTTCTTCACACTGTAGAAGGCAAGGGCTCTTATGACTTGCAAAGCAGACGACATGCAGATCTCGTTCTCGCATTTGTGCACAACATAGATCCCAGGTATAAGGTCGATTATGACACCAATGACGTGACCATTGGGTTGAATATAGATTTGGAGGAATTACTTTGTGGCTTTCGCATCAAAACACCATTATATGATGAAATCATAGAGCTTGTTAGCCGCAAGTACTTTAATCCGCAAAAAACATTGAATATTCGCAACCGCGGCCTACCATTCTTCAAGAAACAAAGAAACGGCAATTTACTAGTCAACTTTAACGTGACCTATCCTGAAGCTGAGAGACTCGACAGGTTCCATCCAATCTTCCTTACAATGTTCAAGAGAAGTGAAATTCAGCCAGATAGCCCTCATCCTCCGACAGTAGAGAATGAGAATACGATCATCTTGAACTAGGTGATATCATAGCTGTGTCATTGTGACGCATCATTGTTTTCACCACGTTCATCGAATCATTAATTACTTTAGCACGCTTTGAAAGTGCCACTTCGGTAGATCTACATGCTGCCAATGCTTGCTGAATTGAATCCAGCTCTTGTTGCATTTTTGTCAAAGCAGCATCTGTTTCAGCTTTAGCGGCTTTTATCATCTCCAATTCTTTTTTTGTATGTGCCAAAGATGAATTGACACTTGCTTTGCTGCCTCTCATGATGTCCAACTCCTTCGTTAATGCCTGCAACTTGTTGTTTGCAGTTGAATCAGCTTCTGTGAGCTGCATATCAACGTATTGTACAACAGCTTTTTGCAAAGTCTGAAAGTTTTCTTGGCTGGGATTATTCCTTGCATTTTGCAGTAATCTCTTGACGTTCTCTTTCGAGAGAGATGACATAACAAACAACAACAACAACACGTGTTAACAAAATATTAGAAATAAAAACCAGTATGGAGAAAGATGGTCTCTGATGATGACGTGATATAAGCAATCACCATCTTTCATCAAGCAGTATGCGGAGCGGAGATGACCTTTGAGACCAATCGATCAAAGACCCACCTTGTTGCCACTAATAACAAATGTATGGTGTGCTGCAATTGTGGCGGTATTGGACACTTGTACCGTCAATGTAATCATCCTATCACTAGTTATGGATGTATTGCCTTCAGGCTCATATTTGACCCAACATTGAATTGTGTCTATCCAGAGTATCTTATGGTTCAGCGAAAGGATTCTTTAGCTTATGTCGAATTTATCAGAGGTAAGTTTAGCCTACAGAATGTGGGTTACGTCTCGAATTTGCTGTCAAACATGACGGATGAAGAACACAAGAAGCTGTTAGATAACGCTTTTGAAGATCTTTGGAAAGAACTGTGGTCCCATAACAACAAAGTGTTCGCAAAGGAATACGTAAATGCTCGTGACAAGTTCAACACATTGAGCGAAGGATATATGTTGCGGGATCTTCAGGGGCAAATCAAGCGAGTTCAGCTCCGCACACTCGTTATGGAGCTGCCTAATTGTCTGCAGGAAACGGAGTGGGGATTTCCCAAAGGGAGGCGCAATTTTCATGAAGATGACAAGCGATGCGCATTGCGGGAATTCAGAGAAGAAACTGGCATTAACCTTGCTCAGATTCGCCTACTCCGTGAGTTCAAGCCATTAGAAGAGATATTTTCTGGTTCTAACCACATGCGATACAAACACGTGTACTACATTGCAAAGTATGTGGCAAACGATGTTAGACCCGCCACGGCGACTTCTGCTTCTTTGTATGATCCATCCAACAAACATCAGGTCCGAGAGATCAAGGACGTTCAATGGTTTTGTTATCAGGATGCTCAAGCGAAAATCAATGATGCGAATATAGAGCGCAAGGAGCTTCTGAAACGTGTCAACAGTTTGATCGTAAAGAACAATGTCAATTTCGCATGACAATGTGTTATTTTTCTTGATTTATCTCAAAGTGGGAAAGGTCGGATGGTCGAAGCTACATCATTCATTCCTTACCCTGATACAGATAATCCAGATTTCAATCGCGCAATTGCTGCAAAAAAGGAATTTGCGCATCATTTCTCGGAATCTTCTCGAAAGGCAATGACGACTTCGACTTCTTCTTGTGATGTCCATTCCAAGTTTTCGTTGACGCCCAATCAGAAAGTTGTGAAAGGATACATTTCACCACAGACACCATACAATGGCATTCTGTTATTTCACGGGACGGGCACTGGTAAAACGTGCAGCGCAATTTCGATCGCGGAGCAATTCAACACCATATTTCACAAGAAACACTTGGTCTTGGTTTCAGGCAACCTGAAAGACAATTTTAAGAAGGAAATATTTGATGCATCAAAGATTGCATCCCGTTCTGATGGCAGCATGGACTTGGACTATATACCCTCGTGCACGGGGACCAAGTATGTTAGAGGTATACCCGATAGGTACAGGATCAGCAAAGACACCCTTGAGAATAAAGTCAAACGCATTGTCAACGAGCGCTGGCAACTTATGGCTTACGGAGAGTTCTACAATGAGTACATGAAAGTGGAGGAAAGCATCAACAAAATAACGCCTACAAAAGCTTTGCAAAAAAGACGCTTGGATCAAGCTTTGGCTGATATTTATTCGGACCGGGTCATCATCATCGACGAGGCTCATACATTGCGCATATCTGGTGAGAGCACCAAGAAACGTGTTCCGCCCAAGGTTGAACACATTTTGCGTGTGGCCAAGAATGTTAAACTTATACTGCTCACTGCTACACCAATGTATAATGACGCGGTCGAAATAGTTTACCTTCTGAGTTTATTGTTGCTAAATGACAAACGTATTTCTTCACCTTTGAGTCCATCTATATTCTTTGAAGGGGGTAAACTCACCTCAAAGGGCAAGAAGTTATTGACACAATACGCCAGAGGGTACGTATCGTACGTGTCTGCCAACGATCCGCACACATTTCCCGCACGGTTGTCTCCGTCAGTCAATAACGACCCCTTCATTCTGCGAAAGGAAGACATGCCAACTGTGGATATATTTAATAAGCCATTGCCAAAGGAAAGGACAGCATCGTTGTTAGCAAATAATTTGATAAAGAGCTATTTTGGAGAGAAACAAGTTCAAGTTTACAATCAGGTACGTGGATCTATCCTGGCTACTTACAACAGCAACAACAACAATAACAACAGCAGTGATGATGATGCCGTGGACGATGATCACGTTTCCAAGCAAGCAATTGTAACCGCATTGGAAGTATCAAATGTTGCGTTTCCTTCAAGTCCAGCATATGGTCTGGAAGGATTCAACTCGTGTTTTATCAAAACATCAGCATCATCGTCGCGTTCTTCGACCAAAGAGATTGCTAGCTGGGCATATCAGCCATCCATTGAACGCATTCACGGGCAATTTTTGGATGCCACGAATCTCGAGAAGCATGCCTCTAAAATGAGGCGCATAATAGATTATATTCTTTCGAGCGAAGGCATAGTGTATGTTTATACTAATTATGTCTATAACGGTGCTCTGCCACTGGCATTTGCATTAGAGCATAGAGGATTTCGTAAATACGGTGGGATTCAACTCTTGAAGGATGCCAAATCTTCTAACAAAGCTCGTGGTTTGAACTACATTGTTTTGTCAGCAAATGATGAAATATCACCTAACAATCTCAAAGAGATTGGGGTTGCCAAGTCGGTGGAGAATGCAGATGGCTCTTTGATAAAGGTTATAATAGGAACGAGTGTTGCGACTGAGGGGATCGATTTCAAGGCGATACGAGAGGTACACATCATGGAGCCATGGTACAACTTTAACAAACTTGAGCAAGTATTTGGCCGAGCTATCAGACACTGTTCACATGCCAACTTACCAAAGGAAAAGCGTAACGTCACAATCTATCAACACGTGAATCTCCAAGTTAGCATCTTTGGATCAAATAAAAAAGAGGAATCTGTCGACATGCGCGTCTACAGAATTGCAGATGAAAAGCAGAAAACAATTGACGAGGTTGATGCGGTGCTCAAGGCATCCTCTTTTGATTGCCTTCTCACTCCAGAAAAGACAGACTTGGTGGTGAAAAATATGCAAACCTCACAGAATAGTGTAGTAGACAAGTATGTCGTCAAGGCTCCCAAAACAGAATGTTCGTCGACGATGCCACATGGCAAATTGGGTAAAGATAGCAGCACATTTCATAAGCATTTCATCGATGACGAGATAGATGAAGCGAAGATTGCGATTGCGAATTTATTCAAAACTGGACATATTTTTGATTTTAGCAGCATTGTCAACAAGTGCTATTTCTCACCAGAGGTTGTTGCGTATTCACTCAATGATATGATTGTGAACAAAGAACGTATTTTGGATAGCTCAGGTAATGTCGGTATTATAGATTATAAGTCAGACAAATACTTGTTTCAGCCGCTTGGGAAACAGTTTGAGAGATTGACAGTTGAACAAAGAGCACCAGACGCATGGGAGCAATTCAACATGGGCAGAATGAAACTTGATTTGAAGCATTTGAGCCGACAGAGACCACAGACAAGCAGTACTGAAGCCAACAATGCGACGGTCGCGGAAAAGAACAAGGGCAAAGGAAAGAAGAACCGCAATGAGAATGATGCATCCATAAAATCATCAAACTCATCTGCGATTGTGCAATTAATTGAATCTATGGTTGTCAAGCTTTCAAAATTGTTTCCAGATGCTGAGGTTGTATCGGCATACAAGTCTGAAATTTATGATTATGCAATTGACCGCTTGGATGTGGAACAGCTACTGATCTTGGCAGAGAGTATGGAAAGGTTACCATTGAATATCAAAAATAGCATCAGCCGCATGGGTCAGCTATATATAGATGCTGAAAAGTTTTTCTTTGCCACTGTAGACAGCGATAGGAAGGATGCTAAATACTTTGTGTTGAAAGAAGGGAAAATGAAACCGTGTGGTGTTAGAGAAACAAATCGGGTGTTGGAGCTAGAGACTGAGAGGCGCAAAAACATGCTGAAGAGTTTGAACATTAAAAGTTTGCGCGATGTTGTAGGATTCATCACACCCGAAAGCCTGAGCCACAAATTCAAATTGATACGTGCTGATGCACCCAAAGCAACGGGGACAGTTTGCGCATCAAACTCTGAAATGAAAAAACATATGCTGGAGGGTATGATCAATGAAGTCACCAAGGAAGTCTTGGTTTCAAACAAAAAGGTGACGAAAGAGGATTTGTGCAATATGTACGAAATCGTATTGCGCAAACATATTCCATCACGAATGCTGAGACCTTATTACTTCTACTTGGTACCCAAAAAAAATGAATCCACATAAATATGTCATATATGATTACTGAAAAGGTGTGTCAATGATGGACGTTTTCGTCAAAACCCTTTTATCTGACCGTGTTCGTGTTGCCCCAAGTGATATTGCAAATGATGTCCATAAAAAGGTGATGAATCTGATCAAAGACCGCATGGAAGGTCGGTGCACTCGGCATGGTTACATAAAGCCAGGATCGATCGAAATCATCAAAATTGCTCCTGGGACAGTAAGGATGGTATCATTGAATGGCGATGTCATCTATACAGTGTTTTATAAAGCCCTCGTTTGCAATCCGCAAATAGGCAGTATTGTTCAAGCTAGGGTGACGAACACGAACAAGTTTGGCGTGCTAGCTGAGGTCTATGCAGACGTAGGAGAAGAGACACGCGTTCCTGTGTTGGAGGTAATTGTTGCGAAACAAGGTGGATCTATTCAATCAGATATCGATTTGAATTCCGTGCAAATCAATAAGATGTACAGCATTGAAATTTTGGGTAAGAAATATTTGTTGAACGACAAGAAGATTTCTGCAATTGGTAGAATAGTGAAAACAGAGCATGCATCTGTCCAAAATGATGATACGGACGTTGATGAGCCAGAAGAAGGAGGTGTCGCTGAGGGTGGGGATGGAGAGAATAATAGTGAAACCGAGCAAGAAGCAGACGAGGAGCAAGAAGGTGCCGCTGAAGGAAGTGATCAAGAGAAAGAAGATAGTGTCTATGATGATGACACGGATGGATCCGACTTTGAGGGTTTTGGTGAAGAGGACGACTTCATCGAGGATGAGGAGGTTGAGGTTGATGACGCAGATGATGTTGAAGAGCCAGATGATGATTTATCGGTGTACAGCGCTGAAGGTATATAAACTGGAATCGCCAGTTTAACACATGATTCGTAAAAAGAAGGTGCTATCTGAGAAAATCAACCATCTGGGTCCGACGGAACACTTGGAAATATTCAAGATTCTTCAAGACCACGGTGTTTCTTTTTCAGAGAATACGAATGGTGTTTTTTTTAATCTTACATCACTTCCTAAAGAAATATATGTAAAAATCGATGAATTTGTAGAATATTGCTGTGATAACAAAAAGGAACTGGACGAGTATGACTTGAAGTTGCAAGAATGCAAATACAACACCCACACAAAGTCTCGGCTGCTGCTTCCGAATTGCGGTGTTCGAGATCCACAACCTAAACGTGAAAATACCAAAGAGATGTTGGAAGTTGTGGACAAGGGAGAGACAATCCAGGACTTTATTCAAAAGCTGAATGTGGCTCAAGATAAGATTGCTTCCAAACGCGTGAATAGCAAGTACATGGTCGCTAAGAAGCGCTTTCTTAAGAGGACGACCGAACCATCGAACGAAACATTGCAAGATGAATTGCAGCAAGAACAGCATATAAAAAAATGACGAGAGGTAAAGCCTTGAACATTTGTTTCGAGTGCGTATCTTAGATATCATGGAAGCTCTCAATCGTCTCATACAGAACCTTGGTGCGAATAGGGTGACAATGAGTATAAGCACGAACGAGTTTGAGCAAACTCCTGCCGATCTTCACCCAGACAAACCGAGCGAGCCGGGCGTACTAGCTGCGATTGTCAAGACTTGTGATCCTGATAATACCGTTGATGGAAGCATTCAAACGCTGAAAGCTAATTCAGGCATCAAAGTCAGCAAAAAGTATAAGGAGGTCATGGACCAATGCTGGCATGAAAACGAAAATCGTTTAATACATTTGAATGATTGTTTATTAGATCACTTTGCAGTAGTTTACAAGAAGAACATCGTTGTCGTTGTCCTCGATGTTGATAATGATAAATTCGGTTTCGTGTACAAGGGTGTTGTTTGCAATAAATCTAAATCACCATCATGTTGCATCACAGCAACACACGATCTCATAGCTACGAGCGTCCAATCTATGAATTGGCAGCAAGTCAAGGAGTTGCTCATCGAAAAGAAATGGGTGGATGCCCAGTTTGTCAGCAAGTGTTTGTCTGCCGCCGAGGTTAAACAACTGGCTGAAAAGATGGGTCATCTGAACATCAAAGGTGTATTAAAAAAAGATCTGGTGTCTATCATTTGCGACACACTGCAAAAAAATTGATCTTGCTGTTTTTTCCATCTAAAAGTACGCACAAAAAATATTGTAAGTTAACAATAACTGTGATACTTTTAGACACAACACGATGATATTCTCCAAGCCCAATAAAGCTCTTTTGTTAAAGTTTATAGAGAGGGCAAAGCGAGACCCTGGAGTTGAACTTGAATGCCTTATTCGGGGTGATACAACGTCGTCTCTCATCGACCAGTATCGCTTCTTTGCTCTACTCCAATACATGCGCTCAACGCATTCCAACTTTATGTTTTATCCTGAAACATTGAATGTTGGTTTTGAACACAATCACGAATCTTACAGAATCGAGGTGGAAGGGTTGCAAGCTATCGAGTCGTACTGCAAGGTCGACTATCCCGAGGGAAACTATTCGCTTATCAAGAAGACATGGGTGGACAACTTTCGCAGACTGCGCATTCCGGAGTATTCGATTGTATTCAATATCAAGGAAGAGCAGCGCATCGATGCCGATACGGAGGATGCCTTGCAAATAATGTCAAGTTTCAAGAAGCCGGGAGACAAGACCTTCCGATTGAAGAAGCGATTCAGCTTTTTTAGCGATGACGAACTGTTTCGTCTGGACATGACAATTGTCAAGATGAGCAGCGCTTCTAGCTTTGCATTGTCAGACTTACTTGAGGCGCCTGTTCGATATGAAGTGGAAGTTGAGTATTTAGGAAACAAGAAAAGCGGAGAAGCCCAGAAGAAGAAATTAACCGATGTAGATATTTACAAACGCTTCTTAGAGTTTGTGGGCATGTGCCTACTAGCCATAGACGAAGATGATTATTTGTTGTCAAATCTCGAAAAGACAGCTATTGCGGACAAGTATTTGGCATTGGCAGACAAGTGTTTCAAAGTAAAACGGTTTATTGGCCCCATGCCTGTTACCCTCGAAAGAAAAAATATGTACCCTGTCAATTTGGGTTTTGACACAATTCTTAAGAATTACACTGTTACTGATAAGGCTGATGGTGAAAGGTGCCTTCTCTACATTTCAGACGATCATAAGGCATACCTGATCAATAACAGATTGAATGTACGGTTCATGGGATGCACAAGTAGAGCGTATTCAAACACTGTTTTGGATGGTGAATATATCACGCGGACAAGTATCAATACTAATATGAAAATGTTTGCGATTTTTGATGCCTACATTGTGAACGGCAGCAGTGTCGCAGACCTTCCTCTCTTGGTGGACAATGATAAAAAGGGACAAGGATCTCGTTTGGGTATCGCAAATCAAGTTGTAGGCGCAGGATTTCACGGTGATGACGGCAGTTTCAAGGTGGTAATGAAACGCTTCTATTCAAATGAAAACCTGCTAGAGGATGCAGCCAAACTGATCCTTGAAGCTGACTTGCCTTATCATGTGGACGGACTCATCTTTACACCCAAGTCCTTGGCAGTAGGTGCTGTCTTGGAGGGTGGAAAGTCACGTTTCGACAGAACGTGGAACATGGTTTATAAATGGAAACCACCATCCGAAAACACGATCGACTTTTTATGCAAAATTGAGAAGAATGAATTTGGCCAAGACATCATAACGCAGAATGACAAAGGTGACAAACAGAAAATGGTGTCTTTGTATGTTGGCTACCAAAAGAAATACACTGAGCGTATTTCCCCATTGAAGTATCTAGAAGGTACCTTGACCCTATCATCATTGAATGAATACTATCCAGAGTTGTTTGTTCCAACTGATGCAATTTACAAGAACATCTCCCAGGTTGCATTGAATGTTTTCGATGGCGGCCACATCAAATGCAAGAATGGCGATGTTGTTCTTCACAATAGCGTCGTAGAGTTCTCTTACGAAATTGAAAAGAAGACATGGAGACCGAATAGAGTACGTTCTGACAAGACGATGGGCAATGATTATCAGACTGCCATCAACATTTGGAGGAGCATACATAATCCTGTCACACAAGAGATGGTCAAAGGAGTAATTAAAGTTGTACCATCTGATGCGGATGAAATCGACGACGATATGTATTACGATCGACAATATGACAGAAATATGAGTGCAACGAAACCGATGATAGATTTCCACAATGACTACGTTAAAAATAAAACTTTGATCTCGCGTTTCAAAGGCAAGGCGAAATCGATTTTCGATCTAGCCTGTGGTAAAGGAAATGACTTTTATAAATATTTGAGGAATGACATCCGGACGATTGTTGGCGTCGACAAGAGCGAAGATAACATTATGAACGGCCGGGATGGCGCGTTTCAGAGGCTAATGACCGAGGCTAAAAAGGACCGAGGTCAAAGTTTAATTAAGGCAAATGATCTCATACTTGCATTACCCATGGATATGTCAATAGAAATTAATGCCACAACCATTTCTGCCATGAACATTGATAATGATACCAAAGAAGTAATCAGTGTGCTTTGGGATCATAAACAATCAACCAATCCAAAGCTAAAACCTTATCAGGGCCTTGTTTCTAAGCGATTCGATTTAGTTGCATGTCAATTTGCTGTGCATTACTTCTTCGAGACGCAGGAGACGCTAAAAGCCCTCATTGACAATATAGACAGTGTCATCGCCCCAGGCGGGTATTTAATGGGATCATGTCTGGATGGAAATGTGGTAGACAATGCATTCACTTCGGCAAGCATTGGAAAGGGGGAACGGATTTCAGGGGAGAAGGCAGGACGCACAATTTGGAGTCTAACGAAACAATACGATTCTTTTGATGTCACCACACCAGCAAACAACATCGGCAAGCGAATTGATGTGTACATGGAGACAATCAACAAACAAATTTCAGAATATCTTGTCGACTTCAGGCTGTTGGAGAACGAACTTGCAAAACGCGGCATACGTCTTCTAAACAAAGAGGAGATGGCCTCATTGGGTCTGCGTGCATCAACTGGCCTATTCGGATCTTTGTACGCAGATTTGGAAGCATCAAAAGATATGGATAGATTCACCGTAAGTGCGAAACAGATGACAGAAGATGAAAAGAAATACAGTTTTATGAACCGATGGTTTATCTTTAGGAAGGATGGGACTCTGCAACAAGCTCAACCTGCCGCTCCCCAGACACAAGGTAAGAAGAAGATAGTATACAAGCGCAAGACATGACATAGGAAAGGATATAAGCCGTTAATGGTCGATGACATCAATGGTGAAAAAACTATTTTTCTGTTTGTCCAACCAAACTTCTTCATCCATCGAAAGTCAATGCGATGCCATGGATGGATTGTTTCACATCAACGATGTCCTTCACAATTACCTGGATCACTTCAAAAACAAAATAACTGAGCATCATAAAGCGAAGAAATGGGACCGGTACAAGAAGCATACTAACGATTACGAGCTTGTTTTCACATCTAGTCAAGGTTGCCCAAGCATTGCATCACACAATCCTATCAGTCGCTCTTATTTCAAGCTGTGGGAGATTCTTCACGATCTGAATCTCAGCGTCCACTCTCCCGAAAGTAAGGCTGCATTTTTAGCGGATGCCCCTGGGGGATTTGTGGAGGCCTATGTGGATTACCGACGTAATTGGCTTACTGCACAGAAGCTGCCATACAACGATCAACTGCATGCAATATCTCTGAAAGCAACAAACAGAATCATTCCCCAATGGAAATTTGGGAACGAGTTTTGCAACAATAACAATGTAAAGATCGCATATGGAAGAAAAGGCTCAGGTGACTTGTATGACATAGAAGTTATAGATGACTTCATTGAGGCTGTGGGCAAACATAGTTGCAACTTTATCACGGCAGATGGTGGTTTTGATTTCAGCAAGGATTTCAACGCCCAAGAGAATATGTCAACAAGATTGATTGTTAGCGAAATATATGCTGCTTTAAATCTACAAGCATCCGGTGGATCTCTTGTCCTAAAAGTGTTTGATATACATCAGAAGGTAACAATTCAATTACTTTACATATTGAGTACTGCATTTGAGAAGATTCACTTTGTGAAGCCTCTATCGTCGCGCCCTGCGAATAGCGAAAAGTATGTCGTTTGCGACGGTTTTAAAGGATGCAGTGATGAGTGTGTCCGAGTTCTTAGGGGCATCATCACCAACAAAAATCCAAACGCGTTGAATGTGTCAGCTAACCTATCCTTTGTAGCCAGTATCATCGAGTTCAACCATATTTACATCTCATGTCAAGCGATGTACATATGTAAGACACTAGAAATGATAGAGAAAGATTGTTCGACAGCGTTCACTAAAGAAGTGCAGAAGCAAGTCAGGAAAGCAATCAAATGGTGTCACAAATACAAGATTCCCGTCGCACTGAATGCCATTCAACACTATAGACCTTATTTCTCCTTACAAGCATCAGTAGGATCCTCCTTTATATTGACAAAAGCATCGTAAAGCTTTTGACCGACATGCACGCTTGCAACATGATTTGTAATTTGTTTTTTGTTGATTTGCTTTAGCATCGCAATCATCATGTCTAGATGGTGCCAATCCGTTGCATTTGAAGAACAGCACATATCAAACAGAGTAGGGTACGCTTTCGCAAACTCCTTATACTCGCTTTCAAACACCTTTTTTTTGTTCGCTAGATTCGAGTTTTTAATCGTATATGCGATCTTCGAAATCAGTTCTGGATCCATATTTGATATTACAGTGTATTTTATGTTTATCATTTGATATTTGGACGTATTCAAACACAGCTGCCAACAAGGCTCATCTTGCATAGTTTACATTTTGGCGGTTTTGTCAGAAACTTCTGCCAACTATAAGCTTTACCATATCTTGTCATCTTGCTGTATATGTAGTGCGCGAAGGATGACACCGTTATCAGCAACGAAAGTACAACAAGGGTAATTTGATATCTCTGCTCTCGCTTGATGATCTCGTGTGATTCAGTTTCTTCCATTTTATTTTCATCCATGTTGTTTGTGCCGAGAGCATATGCAATAAGCAACAAGATGAGCACAACGAGAAACATCTCGATGCGGACCCGAGTCAGCATTGCAAACCAAATGTAAACGAGTACGGAAAACACAAAATTCTTGGCAAAGCTACCTTGATTGGTCTCTTTTGTCGTTACAACTATGAAAAACAAGAGTATTAAGAATGCTGTAAGATGCTGAACAAGGAAATTGGTGCTCAGGGCGTGTCGTATGTTGCAGCCCACGATAGATTTTACCCCGTTTGAGAAAATCATGACATACATGAGCAAAACAGCTACAGACAACTGCGCCAGTCGTTGGTTTGACAGATACATATTTGAGATGTAATGCTGTTTTTTTCTACATTTTTAATAGGTAAATGAAAAACCAGCTTGAATTTTCAGAGTATAATTTCGAGGCACATGGATATCAACCAGTTCCGCCCCCAACTCTGAACGGGGGTCTGTATACAGGAGAACCTTTTGATCATAATGCACCGTATGGATATATACACGTAGATCCTGACGCGACAGAGTATATGTACAATAATTTGCTGCGTGGACACAATCCACCTCCGAATGCCAGATTTCAGTATCCCGCAACCCGACAAGGGAACTCTTACGTTGAATGGAGGGGGTTATCTAAATACGAAGGCACTAATGTAAATTGGGGTCCGCACAACATATATTGCGCACCATGTGAAGCAATTACCCAGAGGAAATGCTTCTGCGAGGACATATGTCCCAATGGTGGCACATCAAAATGTAATGCATCCAACTGCATCAAAAAACCGAAAGCGGATGTAGCACACCCAACCTATTACAACAAACTGTACTATGTTGCTTAGCGACTCGACAATCCAGTCGATTTTGGAGTCCATGACGTAATCCTTTCTAGAACGGCTTGTGATAGATCCAATATTTTTTTGGGCACATCGTCTTTGTTGTAATGTTTACCAACAAACATGCTGTATGACTGCTCACCTCGTTTCAAATAGAACCCGTACTGACCGTAGTGTAGTTTTAATGTCTTATCTCGATTCATCGGGCATGGTAGAGAGATTAACAAGCGTATATCCTCCTTGTCCACATTGTCAAGATCATTTTTGCTGGTCAGCTTGAGATATGCCTTCAAAGACACAAACTTTTGGGACCCAAGGTTGTCGTATTGAATTGCAGGGCCGTATTTGGTCCTCCTCAAGGTGTAGGGAATTCGGTCGACGACAATCACCTTGCCTTTGTCCAAGTCCATCACTGTCTTCTCGATATTGTTTTGTTTGTGGGCTTTTTTGTAAGTTATTAAACTTTGATGTAATCCTTCCCAGAATGTTTGCATGATAACCTTGTATTGTAATTCACCCTTTGCCAATCTGTCCAATTCGAGCTCCATGGATGCGGTAAACTCAGAGTCCGCATAACGGTCAAAATACTCAAGAATGAATTGATGCACATGGGTGCCTATTTCGGTTGGCACCATCTTGTTTTTGTCTTCGCCTACGACGACCGTACGTGATGCACTCTTCGCGGACTTGGACATAGGGTTCCAAAACAGGTCAGTGCATTCTTTCGAAATGCCAGTGATGGTCTTCTTCTCTATGTATTGTTTCTCCAGCAACTTTGTTAGCACGCTTGCGTAGGTCGAAGGTCTGCCAATTCCGTGTGATTCCATAGCCTTAATTAAAGTTGCGTCGTTGTATCTTGCAGAAGGTGAGGACCAAACATGATGTGCGAGCAGTTCGACGCAATCAATTTCGGTTCCTTTTCTGAAATCGATGTTCTTCTTAGACTGTTGGTTTCCCGGCTTGGCAGCCTTGTTCCAGACCCTTGTGAATCCGTCAAAAACAATAACATTAGACTTTATTACAAATGCCCAGTCTCTTGCGGTCAAAGATGGTTCAGTCAAGATTACCGTGGTCTCATCATAAGCCATTTTGGACATCAAAGATGCCACAGTGCGTCGCCAAACCATATCGTACAACATGGCATGTTCCTTGGTCAGATTCTTGTCAATTCCGGCATTCGTTTGATTCACATTGGTTGGGCGGATACATTCGTGAGCCTCTTGGCAATGTTTTTTTGTGTTCTTTCTTAGACTCTCATGATGATCTTCCGAACATACATATTTGTCGCCAAAGGTCCCTTTGATATAGTCGCGTATTGAACTGGTTGCATCCTCGGATAGATAGGTACTGTCCGTTCTCATGTACGTGATATATCCTGCTTCATAAAGATCCTGAGCCAGTTTCATTGTTTTGCTCACGGACATCCCGAGCTTAGTGTGAGATTCTTGTTGAAGGGTTGGTGTCGCAAATGGTTTTGGAGGAGACTCCGTTTTTGATTTTGTGATGACATCTTCGACATAATGTTTAGGACCTGTCATTTTCATCATGCGTTCGATTTCCTTGCCATCGCAATCCAAGTGCACGACGTTTCCCCGCCCGTGTTTTGTATACAACTGAGCTACCTCGCCCTCACCACCATTGCGTTCGTCTCTCTCGCTACTTCGACCTACCCTCCGATACTTGCATTGTATCACGTAATACGACTCGCTTTTGAATTTTATAGCATCATTATGTTTGGAAACAAGAAGATGCAATGTTGCAGATTGGACTCTACCTGCCGACAGTTTCAGCAACCCACCATTCTTAAAATGGTGCCAGAGGAGGGGAGATATTTCGTATCCCACAAGACGATCCAGCACTCTGCGAGCTTGCTGGGCTAGCACTAGATTATCATCGATCCCTCCAGCATTTGCAATGGCGGCTTCCAGGGCACTTGGTGTTATTTCATTAAATGTAATACGTTCATAATTCTTTCTCAATCCCAATGCTATCTGCAGATGTTTTGCAATAGCAGCTCCCTCGCGGTCTGCATCAGATGCCAACAGTACATGATCTGCTTTAGAAGCCTTGGATCTTAGTTCTTTCACAAGTTTTTGTTTATCAGGAATGATTTTCAATGTTGGCTTGAAGTCGCACTCAATATCAATTCCCAAACCTTTCTTGTCGAGATCCATAATGTGCCCAAAGCAAGCTACAACATCAAAATGTCCATAACGAGACTTCTTGGTCTCTGGTAATGCATTGAGGTACTTGCTGATTGTCTTAGCCTTTGCACCCGATTCAACAATGACCAATGTCCTTTTGGCACTCATGGCAAAAATGTCAAAAAAAAGAAACCTTTAACTGTATTCAATCTTTTTTAACCATCATCGCACGCTCATTTGTCACACATTCATGATCCGAACGCCCTTTAGTCTACGCAGTGCAGGCTTTTCGACCTTTTGCACGGCTGTATCATCGAATACCGCGTTGACCACCTTATTTGCAAGTTCAGTGTCGTGTTCAAAGTAGTCGAACAACTTCTTCTTAATCGTAGTCTGTTTGACACTTGGTTTGACATGTGTCACCTTGTATCTCAGTTTGCCATCTTTCGTATTCAAGTCTTCGATGTTGTATCTTGCCATAAAAACCAAAATCTGGTCAGTTAGCATGCGCTGCGTCTTCCTTTTATCTTTGATTATTTGAGACATTTGCTTGATTTGATTGTCTAGCTCGATCCATAGCTTCACTTGATGTTTGAATTCCTCCAATGACATATTGTCAGGTGCATTAACAAGAGCTTGTTCAAGTCTTCTAGGCTGTTGTTGTTGTTGCAGCTGTTGTTGCTGTTGTTGCTGTTGTTGCTCACTTAGCCTTGATTGTTGTTGTAGATACGTATTCATCAGCTCGTCTTGCATGTCCTTTAAGAGCTTGTTTATAATTTGCATTAAAATATTTTAAGTGTTTTTCTTTGAGGGCTTTGGTTGTTGGGCTTTGGCAGACCTTTTAACGGGAGAGGAACGTTGTCTTGACGATTGAGCGCCAAGAGATGAGAACGTCTTTTTCATGGTGGCATAAGATCGATCCATTGTATACTCTTTGAGTTTGTCATTTGTTGCAACATTGATCATTGGAAAATAGAGCTTGTTGTGTGTCAGCCTTTTTACAATCATCGGATTTGTCTGCCCCAAGCGCTCGATGTTAATGCTTTCGATTTCAATAAAGTTGATTCCTTTACCGGACATGTCGTTCTTGACGCGGTCCCAATCCGGCTTCATTGAAGTACAATGGTGGCACCACGTTGCCCATATGAGAACGACAGCACGATTAGAAAGAGCCTTCTCAATGTCTTTGGATTTCTTTTCAACATTGTCCGTCGCCGAATTAAAGTCTACATTTGGCATCTCTTTTATTAAATCATAATACAAAAAATGAAAACTGTATTCGGAAGACAATCCGTAACGCTGCTGTTGTTGTTTTTATTGTGTTTAATATTGTTGTGTGTTGTTTGTGTCATTTTCCGTTCAACTACCAGCACCCAGCAAGAACTGTATAAGGAACCTGCTTCAGTATTTTTAATCACTGGAAATGGACTTGCAAAGGACAGAAGGCTTGATAGGATCGGCACGAATGATATTGTATTCAATCAAGGCACTTCCCTTGGCCTTCCGCATGAATATCTAATTGCAAACCCGAACCTAAATGTCGAATATATGAAAGAGATTGCCAAAGAAATCTTACCGGAGTTCCTGTCCCTTCATAATTTTGTGGTCATCAATTAAGAATCAAGAATATAGAAGATGTGCGATTTAAATTGGGATGCTAGTACAGTTGCGGACGAGCTGTTATACAAAAACTACATGAGACTAGATTCAACATATACGAGGAGACAACAAGGTTCATATAACGAGTTTATGTACGTGCCAACTTACTACAAAATTGAAAAAGACGTTGAGTCAGAGAATACAGTATTTTGGCCACTTCCGAATCGCTTGACGGACACGTTTGTGGTTTCAAAACGCGGCAATAATAATGAAGGAAGCTACTCGATGGATGGCATGAACCTGTCGAAGGATATCAAGATTTGCAATAAATCGAATGTCAAAAGCTGTAACAACTATGAGTATCAACCATTTAACAACTTATCAAAGCGCAGAAGTCAATCCGTTTTCTTTGATGCGAACGGGTAATGATCGCGGCTGTTAGCCAATCTTTGCCTTAGAAGTTTCCTCGCCATTTCTTTTTTATCTTTTTTCTTTACCTTTGACGGTTCCGCGGTCATGGGTTGTGGAGGCAATTGTTGAGCCGAAACCACGCTTTGTGTTTCGGGGGGCTGTTTTTCAAGAACATCATAAACAATACGCCGCAGGTCTGCAACAATTCCATCCCAGCCATAATTGTCAATAATAAACTTTCGGCATTTATCACCATGGTCCTTCATCAAATCCCTGTCATTGTAATATTTCAGTATTCCTGCAGCAAAGTCGTGATAGTCACATAACTCTGCTTCGCCACCGACGGAATCGCGAGAGTTGTCTACATAATATGTCATTTTTGGTTTCACAAGAACGGCGCGATCATTGTCAAAGAAATCAAGGAAGCCACCAACAGCTGATACAACCTGTGGAATGCCAATTGCAGCTTGTTGAAAGTTGCACAGACCGAATCCTTCTCCATCACATGTATTTATGCCAATATCTGCCACATTGTACAGAAAGTTGATATCTTCGTCGCTCAGTTGTTGGGGGAAGTCAAGAGCAATTACGTGTTTCATACCATCCTCCAATGTCATACCATACTTCTTTAACTCCCGTTCATAGACCTCTAGAATATTCCATGCACCGTTCAAGTCAGTGCCAATAAGTAGCTTGATCGGCTCATTGGGAGCGATACTCACCAGCAATGCCATTGCTTGCATGCAGATGTCCCATCTTTTGCGGGGCTGGTTCCGGTTCAAATTGAGTACAACAAAATCGTTTGGATGGATACCATAAAGCCGTCTTGCAAGATGCTTTGGAATAGGAAAATGTGCATTTGCGTTGAATCCATGTCGTAGAACATATGTTGGTGATGTCAAACCTTGGTCAAGAATGCGTTTTTCCCAGAACGGTGTGAATAGAATTGCAGCGTCAATCGACTGATTCAGAAAGTCAATGTACTCTTTCTTCTGGCACAAATACACTTGGTCGACATACGCTATAATCTTGAACGAATGTGACAATTGAGCCTGTTTCAATTGTGATATGACACCTTTAAGGATCATCACATCATTATAAACTATGCAAACATCTGGTCTGTTTGAAAGCACAAACTCTTTGACCTGATCAATGCCGAATCCGGCTTGTTTTGGGTTTTCATTTGCAAAGGCGTCATATTCCATGACATCTGCCGGAAAGTCTTGGCGATGGTTTGGAATGTTATGAAACCTTTGAAATCCATAGATGGTCAAATGAATATCAGGGTGATTATGAATATGTTTAGCGATTTCATACCCGACATAACTATATCCGTTTGTAGAACGGTGGGAAGTAACGAACAACAACACTCTTGTTGGAGAGAAGTTCGACATGAGTATTTTTAACCTTGATTGATAGTTGCAAATTTATGATATTATTCAACCGCAATCTCACTGTACACCTTTCTGGTGACAGGGTCAAACAAGCATCCCTCGCAATCTTTCAATGGCATCAGGCGTTTGATTACATTGGTCTGAATGTTGGCATCTGAAGAACATTCAAGCATAGCTTTGACATAAGCCATTACGTCATACGTTTCCAAATCGAATCTGTCACAAATGACTTCAACCACATCAGCTACCGTTACTATTTTAGCCATAGATAGTGCCTCCCGAGAGAATAACGAATGTTTAAATTAAATATCAAATTGATTATGAATGGGCAAAAAGGTTGACTTAGACATCAATTTTTGACGCCTTTCGGAACATTTGAATCGAATATTTTCCGAGTCAAATACACAGATGCTAGACAGATGATAGAATGTGTTGTTGTGACGTGTTATTATAGATTTCCAGGCAGTAAACACCCCGATGCTGCTTATGATGCATGGATGTACAACATGTTGACCACAATCGACACAACTTTGGTCGTATTTTGCGAAGACTCGATGCGGGACCAGATTGTTAATATGCGAGGCGACAAATCAACACTTGTTGTGATCAAACCATTGATGACATCTAAAAGCGCAGAATACATGGATTATTGGCAAAGGGATAACAAGCGAGACAAAGAGAGCTTTCTTCATACCGTTCAACATTATATTGTATGGAATGAAAAGGTCAACTTTGTCAAAACAGCAACAAAACTCATTGACGCACGTACATATTGTTGGTGTGACATTGGTTGTTTTCGATCCAGCAAGTATCTACATAGGTTCAATCGGTGGCCAGTTGGCAGCCGTTTGTCATCGATAGAGAAGGATAGAATCTATATTGCATGTGTGAAGAGCTTTCAGTCGACCGATCTTTCAAGAGATCCGATATCTGGGATGACCCGGTCGTTTGAAGGAGATTGTCGCTTGAGTGGTGCCATTATGATTGGAAATAAAAGTGTGTGGAAGCCGTTCCATAAGGTGTATTATGCAATGATGCATGAATACATGAAAAATGATATGTTTGCAGGAGTTGATCAGAATATCTTAGCTTCGCTCTTTGTTATTCACCCCAACTTGTTACATCTGGTTCATCCTCAAACAGGTAAAGGAGATCCATGGTTTTACTTGCAGCAATTCTTTTGCTAGGTTTCAAATATCAATCGTTGAGTCCCCGCCGCCTTCGGACGTCTCGGAGGTGTCGTTGCTTTTCGAAGTATCTTTGCACTTTGCAACTGCTGCCTTGACCTCCTCGTTGATTTTGTCAAGCGGCACTACAACGCGTAGAATATCTACGGCATCCTTTAGCTCCACACGAGCTATGTCTTTGAATTGGTTGTAAAGACCTTGTGCATCCTTCATGCGACGCTTGTCTACGTTGCGTCGTTTTTCAGCAATCTGTTTAACCTTGGCCTGGAAGGCATCACCACTCATTGCCTTGCAGCGAACAGCTTGGACACGACTCTGACCTTGAATATGATGTGCTGATAGCATTTGATTTGTAATTCGTATATATATGTGGAAGAAATAATTTCTTATATAATCAACAACAATTTAACAGGATAAATTAAGTATACTTGCACAACAATGACTGGCATTCACCAGTCGTCGTTTCAGCACGCCCGCCGTGTTTCACCGCCAAAAGACAACATGTTCAAAACACTTAGCTTTGTTTTCAACCTCAAATTGAAGAGTATAACAGCTAGAAACCGACAGCAATACGCTGCGTGGACAAAACAGCAATTGCAAGATCTGGGACCGACTTATGTGAAGCTTGGGCAGTTTATATCGACGAGGCCAGACATATTTGATAAAGAGCTTATTACAGAGCTGAGAGGGCTGCAAGACAATGTTCCATCTTTTTCATTCGATATCGCAGCCGATATTGTCAGGAAAGAGATCGGCGAAGATGTTTTCAAGACGTTCGATGAGAAACCAATTGCTTCCGCATCGATTAGCCAAGTACACCGAGCGACCCTCCTGAATTCCGGAGAGATAGTTGCAGTTAAGATTCAACGGCCTTACATAAAAGAGTACTTTGACAAGGACTTCGAGACCCTGGTCAAGATCTTTGATGTTGCGGGAATGTTCAATATCAGATCGATCAATGACACAAAGATGCTCTTGGAACAATGCTACAGCTACTTGTATGAAGAGCTATCTTTCGATAAAGAATTAAAAAATGCAACATTGTTCACCAAGATTGTCGAAAAGTACCCGAATGTGGTCGTGCCACGACCTTTAGGAAGCTTGTGCACTTCGAAGATTTTAACAATGCAATATATTCCATCTACTAAAATCAATGAGGTCAAAAATGGAGATCTGTCATTGGAATTGATGCGATTTTTTATTGAACAGGTTATAGATTACGGTGTGATTCATGCTGATCCCCATCCAGGTAATATTGGAATAACTAGTGATGGCAAGATTGTGTTGTATGACTTTGGACAAGTTTCAACACTGAATACAAAGATCGTAGAGAACATCAAGCCACTCATCTTTGCAATTTTTGATAGAGATGTGCGGGAAGTTACGAGTATTTTGATAGACTCGGAGGCGATTATTTTGACATCCTCAAAAGATGGCACTCGCGAGATTGTCGAAGAGTTTGTCAACATGGTTTTGATGTACTTTGAAAAACTAGATATCAAGTCGTTTTCACTCAATTCGAATATTTCCATAGATCCACCCTTTAAGATCAATCCTCAACTTATCCTTGTATTCAGGTCACTGTCGCTCTTGGAAGGCATTTGCAAGCAGCTTGATCCGAATTTCTCTTATTTTAATGTTGTTGAAGCATTTATCAGTGATATGATATTTGATTATGAGTATGTAGAGCATAGAGCAAGAAAGGACTTGTCTAACTTTTTCAATGGTGATAGTGATCAAGTGAGACGTGCTAATCAAAATAATCCGCGCAGTAGTTCCAATGTGGAAGATGGTCGTGTGTCTGAACTGGAACGTATGATTCAGGTCTTGATTGGGCTGGTTACGACTAGTATATTCATTCAAACAGTTGATGTGATGGAATTGGGTAGTGTAAATCTTGCGAGCACTTGGATGGTTGCTGCATCATTCACAATAGGCTGTTGCGCTTCATTTATGTTTGGAGATCCTAAATTACGTAAAACGAACAGCAACCGGCAATAATACCTAGATTGAAAATAGTTTAGCAAATTATGGTGTTTAATCCGTTCGGCATGACAGGCTGGGATGCGGTTAGGAGGGACAATCCGCCACCAAATCAGCCTCAGCCTCAGCCTGAGCAACAAGGCATCAGCGACCCTTTTTCTTCGGTGGGATCGACAGTAGGCGGGGCAATAACAGGAACTGCGAATGATATTGGCACAGTATTTAATCCGTTCAACAACCCAGGCAACAACAACAATGAAGTCTTCAAACAAATAGCCGACAAATATCTTCAATCAACTCAACCCCCACCAACAACTCAGACACCATTACCTCTTGACGGAAGTGGTGGTGGTGGCGGTAGCGGTGGATTAAACAACGTGTTCAATCCATTCGGAAGATTTGGTGATGTTGTGGGCTCTGCAAGTCAAACTGCTGTTAATAGCATTGGGGACGGTGGCCAGAATGCAATCAATACGGTGGGCTCAGGAGGCCAGAATGCAATCAATACGGTGGGCTCAGGAGGCCAGAATGCGATCAATGCTGTGGGCTCAGGAGGCCAGAATGCGATCAATACTGTGGGCTCAGGAGGCCAGAATGCGATCAATACTGTGGGTGCAGGAGGCCAAGATGCAATCAATACTGTGGGCTCAGGAGGCCAGAATGCAATAAATACAGTGGGCTCAGGAGGCCAAGATGCAATCAATACGGTGGGCTCAGGAGGCCAGAATGCAATCAATGCTGTTGGCTCAGGAGGCCAGAATGCAATAAATACAGTGGGTTCGACGGGTCAAGCAGTTGTTGACACAGCGAAAAATGTAGTGGTGGACGAGGCGGTAAAGAAAGAGTTGACAAACAAGATTGCGGAAGAGGCAAAAAAGATAGCTGACAATTTAGCCGAGTACGAAAAGATTGTCAATGCAGCAAAGGATACTACTTTGAAAGCTGGGGCTTCAACAGCAGATGTTGTCGCATACAACTTGGCGAAACAGGTAGCAACTTTAGGCGAGCATGTCAAAGGTGATTACGCTGATCTTCTGCGGAATCCTCAGCAGAATACTCAGCAAGATACTCAGCAGAATACTCAGCAGAATACTCAGCAAAATACTCAGCAGAACTCGAATGTTTACAAAGATATAGATCAGCAAGCGGCAGAGGGTCAGCAGAATCTTGGCAACTACTTGCGTGAACAGCTGTTGGTGCCGCCGGAAAAAATAGCGACCCAAAAAGTAAGCAAGGGTCAAATATGCAAATATGACACGAGCAAAGCCGCGAAAGAAACCTTCATTCAGATGTATGAGAATCAGGTGAATGGTGCCCGACTACCGAATTTGACTGATGCATTGAGCGTCACGGCATGGATCAGAAAAGCGTACCACTCAAACGGTGTGATAGGAAAAGTGATTGTTATTTTGTTATTGCTTGCCATTGTAGGGTTGCTTATCATCAGCATCTTCAGTTTTGCAGGAATGTCAACTGAGAAGAAGCTCGCAACAATTGCGTGTGCATCAATTCTCTTCATTGTTTCAATCATTTCCAAGATAAATTGAAGTTTTTTTGTTCATTTTGAGTAATGACGACATTACCCAAACAAAATAGTTCAGGAGGAGCTTACATAGCTTCTGGATCATATGCATGTATATTCTCCCCACCATTGGCATGTGCCACTCATGGTGCTCCTGGAAACAAATCAAAAGTCAAAACTTATGGATCTCGCAAAATAGGAAAGGTATTCGACGATTCTGATGACGCTCTACGCGAAGCCGAAATACAGCGCATTGTCCACACCGTTGATCCCAACAATGCGTTTACTGTAAAGTATATTGGACGCTGCAGAATATCATCGATAGCTCCACGCGACGAAATTTCGTCTTGCGATAAGAACGTTCAGAGCAACAAAAACATGCAACTCATCTATGGTTACGGAGGAAAAGATCTGTGGAGTGTAATCGGCTCAACAGACAAAGGCGGCAATGCAAATGACACTTTTGTCAAATTGTTCTTGAAGTTCGAGCCGATATTTCGAGGAGTGACTAAACTTAATAGCATGGGGTATTTGCACTTGGATATCAAAGTTGAGAATATAGTGTTTGATGGCCATAAACTATATCTTGTGGACTTTGGTCTCATGAATACCAAGTCTCAAATGATGTCAAAATCACAGATATCACATTTGTCTTATGATTATCCATATTATCCGCCTGAATTCAAATTCCTTGCTGTGTTGAGGACAATCAATCCGCAGACCGATTTTCTAAAGTTCAAGGCTTTTTTTATGCGCAATTTTGGTGTTATTGCTGTAAAGGAAGAATCCTTGATACATAAGGAGCTCGAGCGATTCTTTGCTTCATACATTTTTCAAAACGATCGTAGTTTGGATGGGGAGAGGTTTTTGGACAAAGCCGATATCTACTCTGTTGGTGTAACGCTGATGATCCTTTACTCTTACCTTGTTCTCAACGATGACCATCGCACTTACATTATCCATGATTTGGTCAAAGACATGGTAAATTGCAATCCTTATGAACGCCCCACATGGGAGGAAGTCTTGCGACGACTTGACGAGATTAAAGTACTTGTTGCGCCCGTCACACGGGAGTCAAAACAAAAGCTTTTAGGGAATCGAAGAGACGTGAAAACAAGGAAGACGCCCCCTGCGGACATACTTTCAATCAAGACTAGATCAAAAGATGCTCGGTAAAAATGTGAAGAATTATTTACTTTGTATTTATAGACAAGTTCATTGTGAGTTGTATTGCCTCAATGTCAGAAGCCACTGCATCCAATAGCGACATCACGACGAGTTTCACTTGTTCGCGTTGTGGCTACAAGTCTGATAAAATATCGACTTTCAAAGTGCATTTATCAAGGAAAACTGATTGCAAACCTGAACTTAGCGATATTGCATTTGATGCTGTTAAACAACAATATGCTGCAATATTCCGTCCAAGCTCTCCTGGTCGTAGGCGCCGGCGCAAGAAGCTGCGGCCATTTGGAGCGGAGAAGAGGGACCACATCAAACGCGATATGCTGAAGGATTGCGTTGCAGATCCGCTGCGAGGGGTTCAGACAATCATTGGTATGATCTATTGCAATGATGACTATGATGAGAACAAAAACATCCGCTTGCTCAAAGATGATGAAAACAATGTAGAAGTGTATATGGGAGATGTGTGGTCACGGAAGAGCAAACGTCAGGTTTTTGACAAACTGATTTACATGGCATGCGACATTCTGGAATACAACGTTCCCAAGAAGTATTGGACGACCGAGTTTACAAACTTTGTAAATGGGATGGGTGAAATGGACAACGACGATCTCTTGGAACTCATACGAGAGGAAGTCGATACAACATTTCTTCTGCATGCGGTTGCTGACGATAAACAAAACACAAATGAAAACAAGGAAAGCACAACTAAAACTACTGACAATGAACAAGACGGATGCTATAATCAACCTGGCAATGATGAATGCGGGAGCATTCTGCCCTGTGCGGGAAGAAGATGCTAGCGATATAAAACTTCCTTATTTCAAACTGGTAAAAAATCAATTTCGCCATCGTTACGATATTACCGTGCATAACTACGAAACCCATGACAATGCACCTCGAATGGATTTTGTGGTGCAGTATATAGCACAATACGTTCTGCCTAATGTGAGAGGTGATTTGAGTGGCTGTTTTCCTATTCAACTGCACGACAGTTACACACATGTGGGTGCTGGCGAGGAAGTGGAATGTTTAGCTTTTGCGAAAAACAAGTTTCATCGAAAACCTGTATTACTGCCGGATCCATACATGATGGGCACTTATGGTGGTCGTTTGAATGAAATCGATCCCGTGTCGTTCGAGACCAAGGTATCGAGAATAGGGTTTTGTGGTGTCACAACAGGACATCAAGATCCAACAAAGAATCAAAGAATACATTTGTGTGAATGGGGTCTTTCGAATGTCGACATATGTGATTTTAAACTGGCTGGAATTGTTCAGATGGACGCGATCAACGTCGCCAAGAGTTTCCCGAATTTAAACAAGTATTTGATTGGCAGATGGACGAATCCAAACGATTTATATAATTATAAGTACCTCTTGTCCATAGATGGAAATACAGCTTGTTATGATCGACCGGCTTGGATCATGAACTCGAGATCACTGCTCATGAAATATGCAAGCCCCGACATATTGTGGTATTATCCTTTCATGTTGGAGGGAGAACACTTTCTGTCAGTGGATGGCTTACATGATATTCGCAACAAATACGTGTATGCTGAGAACAATACAATGGATGTACGTCGAATTATTGCCAATGCAAATCATTTTGTGACTAGCTACCTGCAATCACCTACAACAGCACAATTATACACGACACATCTCTTTGAAGCAATTGCTGCCAACAAAGCTTGAACACCATCTGCATCAGTTTGTTGCGTATAACACGTGGTTCGATACCTTTGTAACCTCGTCCATGATCATCTTGTGTGTATGAAGTAGCTCTTGGTCTGTCCTGACACCTGTAACAATCATGGTTCCGGTGTAAAAAATAAGAGTTGTAATTTTTCTTTGTGTCGTCGGATGCTTGACTTTGACGACGAGTCCTTGATAAATGTCTGGATTGTAGCGAGACAAAAGTTTGTCTGTTCCTTCCTGCTGGCTGACCAATGCTTGCAGCGCTTCGTGCAATGCGGATAGTCTCACATTCTGCCTTGGGTCCAATTTGAACGCGGTGTTCAAAGTGAGTATCTGAACGCTCTGCACTTTTGCATGATGAAGACCCATTGCTTCACAGAATTGTTTTGAATAGGAAAGTGCCTGAGCTACTCGGGTACATCCAGTGATATGGATTTTGCCATTGACAAAGATTTTTGCAGCCTTTGTTTTGTCAAAGATAACAGTGACAGAATTGGAGAAAGATCGATACTGTTTTTTTCTACTCTTTACGGAAGTACGAATTTCCAGATGAGGATTTCGCTTTACGTCTTCAAGATTGATGGAGGAAACGTCTAGACAACACACTATTGTAGCCGTGGTAATGAATGGTTTGGAACATCCGATGTTTTTGTTTTTGTACTCGGCCATGGATTGCAAAGCCAAATCGAACGAGTGGTCCGTCGGATGAAGGAGTGACATGATTTGGACAAGCGTTGCAAGCGTTTGGACTTAAAGAAGCTGTTTGAAAATGGCTTCACCCGGCAAGACCCCTTTAAGTACCCTGCAATCGCATCTCCATTCCTAATTCCCACCAGCTATTCAAAATATATCAAATTAAATTAAAGGATTTCATAAGTAGCAAAATGGCAATACTTTCTATAATCGAAAATGGAATTGTAAATTGTTTTTTTCCAAGTTGTATATCCAAGAAGGAAAAGAAGGAAAACGAGAGACTAGTGCAAGAGCGATTTGAGAGCAGACTAAAATCTGTTGGATCCAAATACAATATAGCTATTCTGCCTGTGATAAGTGATTATGAAATCGAAAATTTATATCCGGTTACAGACCAGGTACACAAATGGAATATTCTGATTGTAGGTAGCGACAAGACCTACATTCATGCATCAATTTATGATTTGGATATCCCAGAGACAGAGAATTTGGTGAACAACAGAGGAACAACAGTTTTGAGTCATGAGCTCAACGAGTTTTTTGATCCCATATTTGATAATACTTTGAATGGAAGAAAGCTGCAATTTTTGATCATTTGGCGTAAGACTACCTATTTAGTTAATACATACCCTCTTGAAAATCAATCAAACAAGGTCGTTGGTGCGATCATGTTTGTACGTGCATACGAATTGTTACCAAAGATGTCATTGGACATGTCTCCCAATCCAAAGCAACAAGTTTTATCAATGTTGTAATCCATTCATTTGCTTATTTTGACCTCGTCGAATTTAGTGCATGACCCCAATGTACTTCTTCAACCGATTGTACTTTTCTTGCCGCTTACCCCGCTTGGACTCGTTACACTCATACACGTGCAACATCTTGTGAAGATCACGGAGCATTGTCACGAGGTCAGGTATCATCACCCATGATCCGAGTGCACGGTCCAAAACGTTCATGACCTTGCCGTGGTTCCAGAAGTCTATAAGCTCTGCGTCGTTCTGTGCCAGAATGCTGATGTCCACAAAGTCGGCCGTGATGTACTCGTAAGCCTTCAAAGGCTTGGGGGCAGCAGCAGTTGTTGTGCTGCCGGCATCGCTATCGCTGTGACAGCTGGCAGAGTCACTTGCGCTTCCCACATCCGCATCGCACCTCCTATACAGCACGTTCCAACGCATCCTGTACAGGTCAAAGCAGCCAACGCTGTTCGTGTCGGCAGCAGGTGTCCTGTTGAAGCTGATGGAGCGATTGTGCGAGCAGAACAGCGGCGTCTTGCGCAATGGAATACGGTCGCAGCTCTCGAAGTGCGGCACCTCCACTTTGACCACAGTGTCGGGTTGCGCCTTGTTGTCAGCAAGAATGAAGCTGTTCTTGGAAACACGGTTTCTCGCGTGGATGTCATCGCACGGGCTGACGTACATGCCGCCCTCATCGTCCAAGGAGGCCAGTGCAGCAGAGAGATCCTTCTTGAACTCCTCAATGTCTTTGATGCCCAAAATCGGGTTCTCAATGTCCTTGTTCAGAAAGAACATGTGGTCCAGCAAGCGCTTGTACTGCGAGATGGTCTGCAGGACAGCAATATTCACGGCTGCTTTGAGGTCCTCAAAGAGCTGCCTTGGCAAGTAGGGGTTGATTGCGACGACAATGTCGAGGTCCGAGAATGGGAAGACATCCGCGTCCTCTATCCTCACGACAAAAGTATAGGCTGTGCCGCCCTTGAGAACAACCATGATGTTTTTGTTGGCATGCAGCCTAGTGAACGGATTTGCATATATTTTGGCCCACAGCAGCTCATACACCTTCATTGCAATGATGCGGTACTGCGGTTTGCTGAAAACAGTATGCATGAGCACCTTGGTGACCTTGGCACGGCGGTCGTCTTCGTTTTCAGCATGCACCGTAATCTTGGGAAGCACAGTGAACTCGTACGAGCCATCGTACCCCTTGCGGTTAAGAGAGTGAGTCGCCTTCTCGATAAACAAGTCCCTCTCCATCGCCGTCCAAACGCGGTTGTTTGGGGAGTTGGCCATTTCAGTCTCGAGGAAGAGTTTTTCTTTCTCGAGGAAGACAGACAAAATGATTTTAAATGCTTGTTTGGATAGGTCTGATTGGCATAATACACTTAACCCAAAGCGATTTGTCAATTTTTTTGTTTGGCTATCAGAAATAAGAGAAAATATCGTATTTAGTCAAGTTCTTCTAGCCCACCACCACAAGTATCTGTTGGTGTTTGTTTAAGCTCTTGTGCCTCTTGTGGATCTTGCGCAAAGTCCTCGACACCCATATTCAGAGCAATAACACTATGAATCTTATCTGCAAACTTAGATGGATTGTCGAGATTAAACCCCGAATTGAGCAATGCAACATCATACAATAGATAAACGGTGTCCTTGATACCCTGTGTCACACCTTCCTCCTTTATTATAGTCCTAATTCTATCTACAACAGGATGCTGCAAGTTCACTTCGAGAATTCTGCGAGCATGAGTGGGACCCAAGCTGTTATTTGCCCGTAGCGCTTGTGCGCGCATGATTCTCTCCATATTTGCAGTCCATCCATAAGTGTCAGTGACAATGACGCAGGGCGACTTGACAATTCGTTTTGAACCCTTGACTTCTGCTACACGACGGGCACCATCATCATCGTCATTGAGGATTTTCTTGATGGTTGCAAACAGCTCTTCATCGGTCTGAACATTGCTATCATCACCTCCACCAAACAGTTCGCCGTCTTTTGTCACACACTTGAACGTTTTGTCTTTGTAATTCCTAAACCCTTGCATCAAATATTCATCCATGGGGTCAGTCATATACAAGACTTCGTATCCCTTGGATTCGAGCACCTCGACAAATACGGATGACCTCAGCATATCAATATTATCACCAGTAATGTAGTATATCTCATTTTGTCCTTCTTTCATGCGTGATGTGTAGTCATCAAGGGTAATGTACTCGTCTCCCACGGACCTATTAGATTTGAAGCGAAGCAATTCTGCAAGCTTAGCTTGGTTCTTTACATCCTCCGTAATACCCCACTTGATATTCTTTCCAAATATCTCGTAGAAATCAGTGTACTTTTGTGAATCTTCTTCTGCAAGTGCGCGGATCATTTCAATTGACTTTTTGACAATCGTTTTGCGAATAACATCCACAATCTTGCTCTTCTGAAGGATTTCCCTAGAGATGTTTAGAGGTAGGTCTTCAGAGTCAACAATGCCCTTCACAAATCCCAGCCATTCAGGGATCAGTTTGTCACAATCATCTGTGATGAACACACGGCGGACATACAATCGTACATTTGTACGTTTCTTGTTGGGATCAAACATATCGAATGGTGCGTGCTTTGGAACGTAGAGAAGCCCGGTGAAGTTGATATTACCCTCGGCCGTAAAATGATTCAGGGTCAGTTGTGAATCCCAGTCATTAAAAGTGGCCTTGTAAAAGGCAGCGTGCTCTTCTTTCGAAGCATCCTTTCTGAGCCAAATAGGTTTAACATCATTGACGGTAACATACTCCTCTGTAAATTCCTTCTTTTTCTCATCTTCTTTTTTCTCCGGTATATCTTGAACATTGCCCTCGACCTCCTCAGCTTCATCAACCTCCTCTACCTCACGCTCTGTTCTTACGAATAGTTGGATGGGATAATTGATAAACTCAGAATGTTTTCTGAGAACATCCCTCAGGGTGTTTTCCTCTAGATATTCCCTCTGATCTTCCTTCATGTGCAGAACAATGTACGTTCCACGCTTGAGCGAGGAAAAGTCAGTTACTTCTGATACAGAAAATGTACCGTTGGCGGTAGACTCCCACAAGTGCACAAGGGAATCATTGTAGCTGCGCGAATAGACCTGCACCTTGTCTGCTACAAGGAATGCCGCATAAAACCCCATTCCAAATTGGCCGATCAATGAAGAAGCTGCTTCTGCTGAGGAGCCGCTACTGCTCAATGCCTCCATGAATTGCTTTGTGCCACTATGAGCAATAGTGCCTAGATTCTTCATTAGGTCATCCTTTGTCATACCAATGCCGGTATCAGCAATGGTGAGCGTATTTGTCTCCTTGTTAGGCGTGATCTTGATGAGAAACTCATCACCACCCTCGGCGAGGGCTTCGGGGTTGGTGAGACCAATGTGTCTAATTTTATCACAGGCATCGGATGCATTAGATACAAGCTCTCGAAGAAATACCTCATTGTTGCTATAAAACGTGTTGATAATTAGAGAGAGAAGCTGATTGATTTCTGCTTGGAATACGTAGGTGGAGGCGTTGTCTGACATCGGGAGTAAGAAAGAATACCTTAGAAATCTTAAATCTATTTTCTTCTTATGATTTAAAATACTATCATTATGCCAAGAGGACTACCTGCATCCACAAGCAAAATCTCCATCCGCAAGGTTGGTATGATAACTCTTGCTATTCTCGCATTTCTTATCTTTGTCTACGTACTAACACCCACAGCATCTTGTTCTGAAAGCTACGAGTCATGGATTAAAGTTAATGATAAAGATTGGTTCGAGCAATGCTCCCATAACCCGGGCGGAAAAAAACACAAGACCCAATGGGGAGAGATAGTATACTATGGATGGGAAAAAAACAAATCATGCGTTTGGAAAGGAGATGGTGGAGGTCATAAAGAATCCTCCAAAGGTCGCGGATATAGTGGCGGGTACCCGGTGTGTTCCTCCAACTCTGATCCAGACGGTGATGGTTGGGGCTGGGAAAACAACGAGAGTTGCAAAATGCCTTGGCTGGCTGATAAAGATGAAGGAAGAAGAAATAGGCATGATGTCAGCGATGACTATCATCCTGAAAAGGCTAAAAAAATACGCCAAGAGGAAATCGAACGCGGAGGTAGACCAATGACAAGTAGCCAAAACAAAATCCCTTGGTGGAAAAGGTAATCAATTCATCCCAGTATATCATGAACCATAACATAATCTACGGACATTGAGCACGGCAATGTAGGGTTATCGCTTCCAGCCCAATTTCCACCCACGGCAAGATTCAACGCAATGTGCATCGGATTATCGAGAGGTGTCCCTTCGATGTTTTTCTGACACATAAGATTACCATCAACATATGTCTTGATCTCGTTTCGACTCCAAAATAGTGTATAAACATGCCAGTCGGAAGGATTCTCTAATTGATATTCGCCACGGAAAAACTGGCAGTCTTGATTGGGATACCCATATATTAGTGTAGACTGTACTTTTTTCTCAGAGTTGACGTGTTCCATAATGTCAATCTCTCCGCTCAAGCACCATTGACCGTGTGTCCCTGTTCCCGAACTGTACCCTCGCATGGGGATCATCCAGAAAGCGGGAAATGACCCTTTAGCCATGGGCACTTGGATTCTGGCCGTAACAAGAATCGGTTTCTCTCCATACATGAATGGGACCCGGCTGATTAGTTTGCCAGATGTGATATCAGCATTGTATGTAATTTTACTCAAAGGATTGAAGCAAATACCTCCTCTTTTGGCAGTGAATACCAATGTCTTATTTACGATATTGACATTTTCAGTATTGTTAGTGTAGGCTTGTAGTTCTTTGTTACCCCAACCTTGCACGCCCGTGTAATCTCTACCGTCACCCAAGTGATACTCCCATTTGGATGTATCCACCGAGACGTTAGAAGAAAAGTCATCCTGCCACTTCAAGGCCAATTTTGCAGTTGCCATATCTTTAGGAATAATGAACGGTTTCTTGGAAAGTGGCTCTGAAGACCCTGAAGACCCTCCTGAAGAAATAGGTGCAGGCAGAGGATCACATTGCCAGTGCCATTCATTTCTGCGAACGCATTGGGACCCGGTTGGGCATTTGCAACCCTGCCAAGGCGCATCTACGCATTGACCATCTTGTTGACAGGAGCCTCCCTTGCCGCCGCATTGCTGTCCCCATTTGAGTTCACGTTTGCTCATTTTACACTTGACATAGAAAATGTCACCCGTCAAGTACGGTCTGATAGCGAAAACGCCGGACAAAACGCCAAATGTGTTCGTACACTCGTTCCAATGTGTCCAGCTTAACATCGGCGTCATATCTAAGCAAATCAGCGAGTTTGACGCATGGACGAATCCGTTCAGGATATCTGGTGGTAAACACCTCCGAAACGGCATTACACACTGTTAGGAACACCATAGATACCGTACGAGAGTTTGACTGAGTATAATATTTTAGAATCTGGTTCATCACTGCACACAGATTCGACCTTGTCAACGCCAATGTGCAGTTGTTGAACCGAATCAAATTATGTTCGACAAGGTCAAATCTGTAAGGTACCGCATATTGAGTGTTGCAACAAACGTAAAACGTGAGTTTGTGCTTCTCTATCTCAGCGGTGTGCATCTCACTAGCCTTTTCACATATCATCTCGGCAAGGTCCATGACGAATGGGAGATTGTTATTGTTATGTCAACTTTTTTTCTAAAGTCAATAAAAACTACATCCGGATGATTAAAGGTTTGAAACTGTCAAATCAAGCTCAACTTGTATTGTTGATCAATGTTGCACAAATTATTTTCTTCCAATTTATTTCAGCATTCCTGCCCATTTCATTCGGAGACAAACTCATCATGTTCGTCTTGATTCTCATCAGCATGGGTATTGCCACATTCTACATGACATACTCAATTAATTGCATGGTTGTCGGCAAGTGTAACATGTGGGCTTGGTTGATTGCTGGTATTGCAATTGTAAGTATTGTATTCGGTATGCTAGGCACGACCATGTCCCTCAAAAAGTACGGACAGCTGTACGCGATGAATAGTGACAAGTACTTGAGCACCATCGCATCTTTATCCGGGGTCACTCCGCCGCCTACTCGAGAGAATTTCCAGGAAGAAGTGGGTGACGAATATCCCGAGAACGAAGATGGTGAGTATGCTGAGGATGAAGGCGATGATGGTATGTAATTATGCATGTAATACATGTTGTAGTATTATAGAGCATGGATAGATTTGCAGCAACGGTTGTGACCTTGATTGTCATGTTGATCGGTGATTATGTTTGGCTCTCTTGCAATAAAGCTAAATATAGTACTCTTGTCGAAAAAGTCCAAAAACATAAACTTGCACTCAACATCCCTGCAGGTGTTGTAGCATATGTATTTGTTGCGCTCGCTTTTATCGTAATTGTCGTTCCCAAATTAGAGAGCAATAGGGTGACAGTGACATCATTAACAATGGCATGTCTAGATGGTGCGCTGATTGGGCTATCTATCTATGGAATCTATAATGCAACTAACATGGCAATATTCTCACATTATGATCCGATTGTGGCCATTATGGACACGCTGTGGGGAACCGTTTTATTTGCAATTGCGGCGGGATGCTACATATTGTTGCGCGCGAGAACAAAAAATTGACAGGTTTATAAAGATGTGATGTTGGAGCGGATACGTCAAAATATAATCAAGAGTAATAAACGAAATATGATTTTTCTAGACCGGGATAGCTTTTGGGACTTTCTATCAAAGGTAGAACTTCAAACAGCTTCTAGCATCCAAACACATCCCACATTTATTGCATTGAGTCAAGCAGCAATGCAAGGAGATACAGCGGAAGTTGGTGTTGAAGTTGACGCTATTTGCATTGGAGAGCATGATTTGGAGATGCTAATCACTCCTCCAGCAAAGATGTATTTTAAAGATAATACAAGATTTCTGGTATTTGATGGCATCAATGAATTGTTCGGGTGCATGCTGAAGATTCAAGATGAAATTCAAGAAAACATTACTAGATACCCAGGCTTGGTATGCAATCTTTATTCAATTGCAAATAGTGCCATTAAATATATGCAATCTGTGGTAAATGATTATGAACTTGTAGATCAATTTGAGAAGCTCAAGGTGGTATAAAGGTTACGAGTCCGGATTTGTGAGTTGTTTGACAGATTGATTTTGTGCGCACGGGAGATAATGGCTTACTATAACAATGGATGCATGGATTGTGGAGGATTTTCCTTTGTGACAAATTATAGTGAAGGTGACGTCACGTGCACGGAGTGTGGCCTAGTACAAGAAGCTTCCATCCTAATGGATGACATTTATTACAACTTCACCCAGAAGGACAAAGATCATATTACCACACTTCAGCCTTTGGACCCGTCAATGAAAATTTCAAAACAGGTCAAGCAAACACTCGAAGATCTTTTGTCAAAATATGTCGCCGCGTTTGGATTGGACTCGAGTACTGAAGTGTATGAGGTTGCGAAAGACATATTTTATCAGGTGAAAGACCAGTACTGCTTTAAAGGATCGCGCATGCGAATTGCAATGGCTTGTTGCTTATATATTGCGTTTAAGTTGGCAAATCGGTCACGCGTGGCAAGAGATGCTTCTGAAGTCTGCACAAGATTGAATCTTGAGTCGAGTTTATTTTCAAAGGTCATGAAAGAGGTTTTGCGGTTCTTGCCAAAAGTCGAGGCTACTTTAAAACAGGTTACAGAGAATGATAGCATTGTCCGGCAGATACAACTTGTAAATGAAATACCTTTGGACAAAGTTCACAAGTTGGCATCTGTAGTAATGGAGTTGGATGCTTTGAGGATCAAACACAATTTGATGATGGGAACTTCCCCGATGATAATAAATGCTGTCTTAATATTCCTGGGAGCAAAACAACTGGGAATAAAAATTAAAAAAACTTTGTTTCTATCATATGGATGGGTGTCTCGAGCAACAATTGATAAACATCTCAACAGTATGATGCGAATCTTATGATGTGAATCGTATTACAATTTTCTCAATATATTGTAAATAATCATGGGTTGCGGATGCGCAGGCGTTATGCCTCCACCTCAGTATGGCGGAAAAAATACAAAGAAACGTAGTAGTTCGAAACCAGAATCAGACACAATCAAAGCATCATCGACGAAGAAGCAAAAAACAGGTACAACAAAACCTAACCAAACAACGAAGCTAGATCTCAAAAAGCAACACCAACAGCAACACCAACAACAAAAGTAGTAACTCCAGAATTTATCTCTTATTAAAAACTAGAGCTGCGACTCTTGCAAAATGAGTTCGAAGCATTTCATTTCCTTTTTTCTTGAGGCACATAACGCATTCAAAATGATGCATTGGTTTACCACATCTTATGCCGAGCATGTTGCTTTGGATAAACTTGTAGAAACATTTCAATCATTGACAGACCAGTTTGTGGAGGTATATATTGGCAAGCACGGACGCAGCAGCGCATCGCTTCGTAAAGACATCGTTGTAGGAGGAAGCCAGCCTGTTCCCTTGCAATCGTTTGTAACAAAAAATGTATCAAGCGTTTTGGATGATTGCATCCGTTACTGCTCGACCGACTTGAATAGGTACATCTCAGCTAAAGATTCAGATCTAACTAATATTCGAGACGATCTCATTGCGACCTTGAATCAGACGAAATACCTTATTGCATTGCGTTAGGATTTCTAGCAATAATGGCTGCGAATGAACTAGATAACAGACGGAATAGATGTCTGAAGGCAGAACGGATGGCCATCTGCGACCACTTGTAATCTTGACATCCCCTTACAATGGAGACATGTCTGCTAAATATTTATTGCGCTCGGTGTATGACAAAGTTGATGAGGTCATATTTGTGGAAGCTACGCATACACATTCTGGTAAGCAGAAAGACGGTTTGTACCATATCAAATATAGGGCAGATATTTTGCCTTACAAATCTAAATTGATCATTCTACAAATTGACATGTTCCCACCAATGCCGAAGGCATGGGAGCCCTACCTGGGTATGCCGGAGGAGGAAAAAGAATCATGGTACAGAGAATTTTATCAACGAAACATTGTCCAAGAATACTTGAGTTCAAAATATAGCAACACACCGTTTGTCATCTTTTGTTGTGATGCAGATGAAATTATTGATGGATCGACGATGAATACGATTATTGAAGATGCGACGAACAATTTTGAGAAATACAATCAACCACATTATCTGGAGATGGATCAATTCTATTTCAATTTCAGCTGGATTCAGAAGAATGAGAAATGGCGATTAGCATTCATTTGCAATCATAATGCTTTATTCAAAAAATCCATTTCAGACATTCGAATCGATGCACGGGATGCCACAGCCAAGTATATAATCCCTAACGGAGGATGGCATTGTAGTTTCTTTGCGAGTTTGAAAGACATTGTGCGCAAGATAGAATCGTATGCACATCGTGAATTGGATCAACCTATCATCAAGGGCGAAGGTCACGTCAGCAGGTGCTTGAAGGAAGGACTTGATATTTTCATCCCGTTGAAATCAAAACCATTTCGTGGTGACACGACCCTGTTGAAGTTTGACCCAAAAACTTTACCCGATATCCTTTTGGATCTCCACCGAGAAGTACTTGCGGCACAAGCCCAAAAAAATTGACATTGCAACCCTGGCTTGAGCTCGAAGACATCATCGACACCCATCTTCAGACAAACGACACTAGATACTATGTCTCTTCAAGAGGGCAAGGCATGGGAGTTTGCCAACCACGTTGCCCATTTGATCATGCGCAATAAAGGTCTTATATATGGGGACTTTGTTATTCAATCCGTTCTTTCACAGCACCACACAGGAATTGAGCCTCCATCTAAAATGGAGATGTGCATTAGTTACGACAACATGACCAGGTTTCTTCGGGATTGTCGAATGAATAATCTCGTAGCTTATCCAGAGGAGGATAACGACTCATCATATTTTGATAGGGAAGATAATGCGCGGGATGTCAAATACATGGTGGCTTTGGACAGTATGTACTGGCAGCAGGTGGCCTCCAGATATCCTATTTCTTTGGATATTCACGAGCTGACAGAGCAATGCAAGAGCGTCGCACCATTGCATCTTGTAGTCACACATACGTTCGAGAACCTTGCAGAACCACCTTTTGAGACCCTTGACTTCGAATGCAATAGCCTGTTCATTACAAATCATTGCATCAATGTATCATCACAGGTCGAGGTCCAGGGTTTGGATGTCCTTGGAAAATACAAAACAGTCAGTCGGATTATGGATGATATTGCAGCAAAAAAGACAAGGCTCATGTATTCTTGCAGTCCGTACATGGCTGAAAAAGCAAAGGCGCTGTTGAGCGACGGCTGGACTATTTATGATGACGCGTTGACATCAGTGTTCGAGGCCAATGAAGTCGACTTGTGCATCTTATGTCATGAAAAGGTCAGGCCACTGCATTTCAAGTTGAACTGCTGCAATGCGAGGTACCATGGAAATTGTTTAAAGAAGTGTATTGAGGCGGGGTTCACAACCAAATGCTGTATGTGTAGGAGTGAGATATTCTTGGATGAGCCGCATTCTGCGATGTTGGGCGAAGCATGCTGAAGTTAGACATGGGGATTGTGGGCTAACGATATCGTACTAGCAATATGAGCTTGATTCGAGAATTTGTAGACCAATATTCTTTTAAAACCTTCAAGCTTGATTTTTCCAGATGCTGAAACGGCATGGTTTTCGAAATCTTTAGCAACTGATATGAATTCCTGAAATCCCTCATTATCAAGAGGAATTCCTAATTCCAACACTTGGTCCATTAGGTGGTGAACTTCACTCGTGCGAGTCGCAGCGTCCTTTTGTTGTTTTGTTCGAGCCATTTTGATAAACAAGATGAAGAAAAAGCAAATTGAGAATCCAACTCATCGACGAATCCATTGTGTGGCTATCCATTTTTCTCCCTCCACAACAGGATCTCCTCCATGGAGTGTCTTCTTATACACCAATCCTGTTGTCGGGTCTGACACCCAAAAGAATACGGCATTTCCCTTTTGGGGCTTGACAGACGTGCCAAGATTGGGGAATCGGGTTGCGCCTCCCTCGAAGTCATCATTCAGGTAAATGAGAAGCGTAGCGATTCGTTGATTTTTCAAGCATGGAGATTCATCATCACCACTGCATTCCGTTCCATCATAGTGAGGATCGTATTTGCCATTTTGTTGGTAACGCACAATTTGGATATCTTCAAAGTTATTGCTGATGGTGATATCACCGAAACATGTATGCATTGATCTGACCAAGTCTATTGCTTTTGCAGCAATGATCTTCGTAATAGCATTATCATCTTGCTTGAACCATACTTGTGTGCTCTTTCTGACATTTGTGTCTAATTCATTCTCAGCCTCCCCGACTCGACTGTCCTCCATACCTTGTTTCAGAGCAGCAACCCGAAGTTGATCGCATTGCTCTGGTGTCAAAAGGCCTTTAATTTCCATCATAAATGTATTGTTACAAACTTTAAGGTCAGGTTGCATAAAATTCTCTTGGACATAAACTGATTCTCTTGTGCTTCTGCTCACTTCTTGTTTTTGTATATTTGCACCATTTGACCGCCGATGTTTTACGTAAACAGAAAACATGATCAAGAACACACTGATTGCGCAAGCAATGACCAACCCGGGTTTAGAAAAACGCTTTGGTCTGCCCATCAAATAGTTCAAAATGTTACACTATACTTACATTTTCTTTTCAACCAATGCTTTGATGAAGGGTCTCCAGCCTTCATCAATGGTTGCATGTTCGACAAGTATAGATAACATAGCCTTGTGTTCGCTAAGAAGCCTGACAAGCCTATCATTTTCTGACCGAAGTTTTGCATAAGATTCGGACTCTGCGGTGGTGGCGATTGCAAGGCGGGAAGAGGCGGCTGAGGCGACATCACCGTTGTCATCCCCTCCTTCTTCACACGAAGAGCTCGACTCCATGGAAAACGAATCATCGTTGTTCACTTGCGGATCTGGTTGCAACCCTGTTCCTGATGTAATATGCTTGCGTAATCTTTTTTTGATGTCATTTGTAAAATACTTTGCAAGCTCAGGATAACGTTTTTTTGAGAACAACTTCGAAAGTACAAGAAGCACATTTGTACCCTCTCCACAAAGCACAGCATGATTTAAATAATCAGTAAATGACGATTGGTCCGAAAATGAGGCATTAACGTAACCGGTCCTTAAGGTTTCATGGTAATTCATTTTTTCCCTTAGTTTAATCAAGTCACACACATCAGAAACGGTCATGTAGATGTTTGCCGTTGCCATTCGAATAAAGCAACCATCCCGTTACGCTTTAGATCATTTGTTAAAAAACAATTTATATTGTTCTTGCTGTGTCCGAGTATGACCCATTGCTGTGGCAATTGCATCTTTCTCCTCAATGCTAAGTTTGTTCAAATCTACCTTTTCGTTGATGAACATGTGTCTCAACAGCGAAACCCCTGTGGCTTTCCCAAGATGGGTCTTGAATGTTGTAGTAACAAATTTACTGTAAGCGTTTGCAGTTTTAAAAGGCTCGTTGTTGTTGCCCACAAACAGATATCGCCTTGGATGTGCTTTTAGGGAATCGCGGAACACTTTAGCAAGACTGCTGTCAAAGTGTTCAACAATTGGGGTGGTGTCGCGTTGTGTTTTGTTGTATTTGTTTAACACGAAGAAGGATTGGTCTCCAGCCAACACAACATAATTTCTATCCTTCCGCTCAGGATCTGTGGATATGTATACTCGAATATCTCCAAAGTCTGCCCTTTTAGGGCGAATGTGCAGATACATGTTCAACAAACAAAACTGCAGTGAAGACTTCCGCGTAGCATGCGGTTGACCCCCGGACAGTTTGAGGACAGTGTCGCGCAATTCATCCAAGGTTACGTAATTTGCCCGTTGTTTCTCGGAAGGCAAGTTTTTGTTGTAACGATCTGTCTCTTGATCGCACAGCTCTTGATGGATAGCTAACCACTTTTTATAGGGTGATTCAATTTTGCATTTTAGTTCAGTGTATTTGATCAGCGCTAGGAGGAGTGTAACAGTATTTTTAATGGTAAGCACTTCATCGTCGTAAACCAGTTTTATCATCGGATAATACTTTCGCGGATGAGTGAGAACGTGTAGAATAAGCCTTTCTGGAATCTGGGTACCCGATTCATTCATTTGTTTTGTCAGTCGCTTTTTCAAGCCATTTAGTCTGTAAATGTAGTTTTTTCGAGTCGTCTCCTTCTCGACTTTAGATTCAATGGCATTTATAAAAACAGAGTCGTCCATTTGGTTCTACATTATCTGTCATATGTTTTCTTTAGAATGTGTTGGTTTGGTTCCACCAAAATAAGGTTTGGCAAGACCTAGATTTAATAAATACTGCCCAACGGACTCTCCATCACGAATACGTTTTACATCAGCAAGAACGCGCCCGTATTTGTCAAATCTATAGCAGGCAATTGAAACGATGCAAGGTGTTTCTACAAGCGCGTCTCGAATGTATGGTCGCTCGAGATCTGTACCGCCGTCAACAACCGCACAGTGTTTTTTTAACAAAAATTCCAGAACAATTTTGCGAATGTGCTTGGATTGTTCTTTTAGATTGCTTTTTAGCTCACAAACGTCGATTCCATACAATCGAATATGATATTTATGGTAAGCTCCGGCAGGGGCATTCATGATGATAACAATAGTGTCACCATCGATGATGTCTATCACTCTTCCAACAAACGTTTGACCATCGAAGTTGAAAGCCTGGATTGAATCGATTGCTGCTCGGTCAAGATGATCTAGATCCAAGCAACTCATTTTATTTTTAGACACGGATATAAATACACCCATAGAATGCTTGATCCAAAGCATGATGTCATTATTATTGGAGGTGGTATCGCCGGACTTTACGCGGCGATGAAACTTGTGCAAAAAAGACCAAATGCCAAAATCCTTATTGTGGAACGGAGCAGCCGCCTCGGAGGCAGAATTGGGAACTCAAAATTCAGAGGAACAAGCGTTGTATGTGGGGCAGGTGTTGGAAGATTAGAGAAAGATAAACTCTTGTTATCCCTGCTGCAAAAACTTAATCTAAAGCCGCAGTTGTTACCGCCTGTCCTTCACCATTTCTCAAAAGCAGTAAAATCAGTCGATATCATGGAAACTATCAACAAATTACAGCAAATAGAGAATGAGGTGGATGCTGGCAATAGGAAGACGTTCAAGTCATTTGCTTCTGCTCATCTTGGACGAAAAGCGTACAGAGAGTTCGTGCAGGCTACTGGATACACAGACTTTGAGAAGCAAGATGCTCATGATGTGTTATATAACTATGGCATGGATGACAATGCAGATGGATGGACACCCGTGCGGATCATCTGGGATGACTTGGTCGATGCATTAACGACATGGTTGAAAAGACATCGTAATGTCAAAATCAAAAAAAGAGTAAATATAACAAGATGGGGACAAACTCCAGACGGAGGAGAACAAATAATTGTTCACGGTCAAAAAAAAGGGAGCGGGACCGGGACTGTTGATATCGCTTACAGAACATCCAACCTGGTTGTTGCAACGACAATCGAGTCGATAACGAAACTTTTTCCAAAGAAGTCAATCTACACGCACATCCACTGTCAGCCATTTATAAGATTGTATGCTCAGGTAGCACCCTCTAGTCGAAAGATTATGGCTGATTCAGTGTCTTCAATAACGATTGTGCCATCTCCATTGCAGGAGATAATTCCATTTAATCATGATCAGGGAATCTATATGATTGGGTATGCGGACAACAAATCCGCAAATACGTTACACAAGTACGAAAATGATAAGCACAGCATTGCAATGTTTGCAGAGAAAGCATTAAGATTACCGACGGGTTCAATCAATATATCACACATTCAATCACATTTTTGGAAATGTGGAACACACTTTTTTGATGTACTACCGATCCAATACCAAATGAGAGAGGAGTTTGTTCGCGAAGCTCAGAGACCGCACCCAAACGTATTCGTGGTTGGTGAAGTTGTTGCGTTAAACCAAGGATGGGTTGAGGGTGCTTTGCAATCTGTTGATAATGTTGTCGAAGAGATCAACATTTAAAAAGATAGAAAAGGGTGCAAATGCCAGAGTACAAGGAAAGAATGTCTGGATCAGCATGCAGTCGAAGCGGCAAAGCCTATGAGATGCAGATTGCGTATGTGTGTGCTCGTCTGAAGTCGCGATTTATTGATACACCGCTCAATACACAGTCGCCAAACGATTTGGGTGGATGCTCAGCAAAGCATGACATCATCTTGAATTGCAAACAATTAGGAGATGTTAATGTGGAGGTGAAAAGCAGGAATGTCCCTGATTGGATTCAATGTTCGATTATACCATATCAGACTCAATCGAGTCCACCAAAAGTACGATGGACATCCAAACAGAAGTCTTACCAACCACCAAAGGTATTACAAATGTTTGAAAGGACGATTAATGCGAACCGAATTTTTGATGGGAACGTTCCTTGTTTTATAGCCAATGACGGAAGTCCTATCACTCATGACGAGTGGAAAAAGGAGTCGCACAATTTTAAAGATACATACTATTCAATCCAGCGGAACAGTATAGCTCGAGCGTACCAACTACGTGGGGTGCACTATATTCAGGTGAAAGGACACGGTCTCTTTCACACAGGAAAGGATGTGTGTGGTTTTGGTGTTCCCGTTTTTTCTTGTTCCCAGCGTTTGCGCATACGATGCAAGCGCCACGGTAAAAAATGTATCATTACGGGTAATCACGTTCCGTCCTCAGTAATGGCTTCATTCAGGCCTATTCTCAGCACGTTGGGCAAGAGTGCCATATCGCTCGATAACATAGAATCGGCACCAAAAAACCTTCACAGACTGGATTAAAAAAAGTGAATTCCAAAGCAATTAAGAGATCTTGAACATATCTTTTGAGATTGAGATGGTTTCTCGCATGCTCTTAATTGATTTTGATGGCGTGGTTCTTCGTAACAATCGATGTGTGCGGTATCAATGTGATCAATCAGCAAAGTTTGTTCAAAAGGTCACGGGGATGTCGCTAAAAGCAAGTGAGGCACTGAACACGCAATGCTATCCCCGATACGGTCATACAGTGACGATGCTAAATAAGTTGTTCAACAGTGTAACCACTTTGGAAGAATACAATGAGTTTGTATTCGATTCAAAAAAGATGTCTGAACTCCTGGATGGGAAGTTTGATTTACATACGTGTCAACATTTCACAAGTTTTGACCCATTAATTGACAAGTGCGCAAAGGCAGACATCAGTACGGCCATTTTTACAAATGCAAGTTTGTCATGGGTAGAATATTGCACGATGAAAGTTTCACCGCAGTTGTTGAAGAGGGTCAAGGTAGTGTATCCTCGTCATACAAAAGAAATGAAACCCAATCGGCGAGCATATGATAACATCGAGTTATTGTTTCCTGTGGAGGAGTATTGGTTTGTTGATGATTCCAAGGCTAATCTTGTTGAGCCGTCAAACCGGAACAATTGGATCCCGTTTCACTATATACAAACTTCAACTATTAAAGATATGCAGGAACATTTTGGTCTTCTATGATGTTTTCTTTTTTACATCCGTCAATGCGATGTGTGATCCTTTTCCATATTTCCCTGCAAAACCGTTGTTTATCACTGTGTAAATACATGTTCCCAAGTTTGAAGCCCATAAGTTTCATGTTCACATCGAAGTAGGGATGCCCTCCGAAAGAGATCCAATACATGGGCTTGAAATGTCCTGAGCAGGTATCGTAGATGAACATCAGATATTCTTTTTCATCAGGTGAATGACGAAGATATACACTCATTTTTCTAGGATTGCCACGAGATTGTCTTACGACAACATTTTCGAACCTGAAATCCATGCTGACAAGATTTATGTATTCGTATTTAAATCTGCTGCGATTCCCCCCATGAATTCCAAAATATCTGGATGCGCACCGCATAAACCTTCCATGCGCGTCCACACGATATGTGCAATATCTGTGTCGCCAGTTTTACACATCGAATGAATCCGATTCAATGTGATCATATCTTGCAACGAACATTGATCCGCAAGCCGCCTAAAATTTTGCATAATTCCATCCACAAGAAAAGGTCGGACGCTTGAGAGAGTTTTATCTGCCAAGCATTTGAAGTGATAAAGGGAGGACATAGTGTCTTGTCTAGAGAACCGAACGGAGGCTATATAGGGGCGCAAAGGTTTTTTCCATGTCACAAGGACTCTCCCCAGAGTAATACCGATCATAATCTTGTCAAACTTGACCAGTCGCTCGTCTAGAGCGTTGAGAGCATTCAACCAAGTAATAATATCACTTTCTTCGCGAGTCTCTTCTACCTCGAGAATGACATGTTGTTTCTCTTTGAATTCGGGTGTATTTGAAACTAATTTCCCTTCGAGGTCCAGCGGAGCCTGTTTTGGGACTCCCTTACTCGCTCGCTCCAAAATTGCACTCTGTATCGCGAGTCGTCGCGGACGATTTACGATTTCCTGTTTAGCAATATGCAATATATCTAAAGGTGTGTTACGATCTGCTGCGACGCGTTCAATCGTTGCCGTGCTCATTTCTTCAGCATCTGTCCTGAATGCCTCTAAATACATCATCCTCTCGTACTTGCCGACTTCATTATCTAAAACAATCTGCAGCCGCTGATTCGGTCCATATTTGTTGACAAGGGATTGAATAAACTGAATATCCTCCATGAATATATTATGTTCTGGTCCTACTTTTATACGTATTTACTTTAAATACACAGCATCTATGAGCTCGAAAGTGGAATATCCCCATTACAAAACAATTTGTCAATTACACCCCATTTTATGTATTTTCGCTTGGTAGCAAGAAATTGGATGCATTCCGGCGGGCATCATAGTAAAAAAGGGCAAGAAAGAATACAGCACAACTCAGCTGCTAGAGAGCATATTTGCATATTGGAAGCAATATAACATTTTGCCTCCGACGCTATTAAAAAAGAGAGGACCTGGTGATTGGCTAACACCATTAAAACACGAGTTTGACCGTAACAGTTTTGTGACTCTGTGTCTTGAGACCATCACTGTTAACACTACTGGTTCGGTGGGTTCGAGCGAACGCCGTACTTCATAAGCGCACACACATCATCGCTGCATGGTTGGATAACATTTGATTCGAATATCATATGTAATGGATCGTCTTTGACTATCTGAAAAGGCAATATAAGTCCGACACAATTCTTGAATGGATGGATGACAAGGTCATCAAACCTATATTCAGCAATTTCGAAAGACGGAATTGAAGAAATAGATTGATTTGGGTTTTTGTAAATGGTGAGCTTGTTAACATTTGTATTCAGAACGAGACGCGGCATTTTGTGAACATTGACTGAAACATATTTAGCCATGTGATATGATCGAAATGCAACAACATACGTTTGTTGAGAGCAGTGGACGCCAAGCATGTTGTATGGAACACCCCGTTGTTCGATTGCAAACAGATTCATAATTGTAATTATCTCGAATTGTTTTTAGGCCTCTTCCTTCAATCAAAATATCAAACCATATAAACTATGCTCAAGGAACCCAACACACAGGATGGTGCATCAGGCTATCGTCGGATATGAGGACTATGTTTACTGCCACGATTGTGGCGTTGTCAAGTCGACACTGTCAGGAAACATAATTCGACCTAAGCAGGGAATGTACCACTTTTACAACGGTACGAAAGTAGTGAGCGTTCCTCAGGATCTTGTGTACGTTTATGACTCTATCCCATTAAGCAGAGGCAATTTGAAATATTGTTTTGGTCTAGCGATTGGACTTGTGCTCGTCATGTCTGCCGCTTTTGGCTGGAGCGTTTTGATCATCACATTTTGCCTAAATTCAAGACTCGGTTGAGTTTATTCTTCAGTTGGGCATCGTATATGCCCTTCCCCTGTTCGAGCTTTTGGATGATTGAAACATCAACGTTGATCTTCTGGGCGAGGTCCTTTTGAGACCACTTTCTCTCCAGTCGAGCTTTGATCACGGCTTGAATGTACTTGGAATCAAAAGCCTTGTTGACGAACGATTCAGGATTATCCTTCAATGCCCTGAGGTGCAAAGGCTCTAGATCTGGAGCAGTGGATGATTTTGATGGCTTTTTGTGAAAGATTACAGTCTCCCAATCTTGATGATGCAGCGCCATAAACAATTGGTTGCAAGAATTGCTTATATTAATTTGTGGTTAAATTATAAAGATGAGGTCTGCCATTATTGTGATTGTTACATACACAGTTTTAATCTTTATGTTTCTTGTCATGTACATGGGTTTTAAACTGTATGGATCCAGTGGTAACCATGGAATGGAGCATTTCCAACCACCTGGAGGACCAATGGTGCAAATAATGCCTCCTGGTAGGGCAGGAGGCGCTCCAATGATGTTCCCGCCGCCAATGATGATGCCTGGGATGCCTGGGATGCCACCGCAAATGCCTGGTATGATGCCAATGGGCGGCACCATGACTCCACTGGGAGGAATGGGAGGGATGGGGATGATGATGCCTCCTACTATGATGATTCCACCAGGTGCAACCAAAAAGAAGCAATCATCTAAAAGCAAAAAGAAAAGACGTTAAGAATGAGTATTTCTATCTGAAGATCTGATCTAGCAAAATCTTCTGAGCGAGTTCGATGCTTTGAATGGGTTCGATGGGAATGCCTTCTAATATGAATGATTCCTTAGTCTCGTCGATGATGTCGGAAACAAAACAGACGCCAAGATTGTGTACAAAAGGGAAGCCAACAATTTCGATGAATTCTTTTTCTTGAACATAACACGCTGGTTTGTTAATGTTTATCTTTTTCTCGACCTCGACGTATATTACAGCTTGTTGCGTTTCGAAACCCTTCACCGGTGGCAACGCGACAACCCTCGATAAATCACAAATTCTACGCTGCAGCAGATCGGCTTGGGAGCGTTGCATAAACGATAAGACAAACGATTGATGTGCACCGGTGCTTGCTTGAATCGTTGTATATGTCATCAAGTTATGACTTGGAGGAGACCGAATAACGTAAGTCGTGTTGGGAATGACAATATTCATAACGTTGCAGGTGAGTTTTAACTTTATATGTCAGGGAAGATGAGTGTAGTAGGTTGTGGGGTGATCAGCTTCATGATATCAATTTTTGTTTCGATGACGTCTGTTGTTCCCCGGGCCAACAAACCGGCGCCCACACCCTCGTTCTCGTTGAGTGCCCAATAAAAAGCATTAACTATCCCTTTTCTATTGAAATATGCGGCAAGATCTTTAACCCACTGGACTTGATCCTGCTTGGTATGATCGAAGCCATACTCGCCCACAACGATCGTAGCATTGGTATCTGCGAGCGTTCCAACAACACGATCCATATAGACATTCATATCAAAACCTTGTCTGTTCGGATAGTTCCAATGCTTGTAGAAATGAGGACTGTATATAACTTTGTCGCGGAGAGACAATTCTATTGGTCTATTTACTGCACCAGAGACGTTATCTCCCCAAACTTGATCTGTGACACCTTCAACACATATCAGCACATTCGGATTAACGTTGAGGATAGCATTCCCAATGCGCTCGCATGCCGCCGCCCAATCTTGTTTGGGGTCTGAGCCTCCCCATTTAGCTTCAACTTCTCCGGTGCTACGATGCGGCTCGTTCTTGATGTCCATTGCAAATACGTTGGGATAGTCTTTGTAGCGTTCAGCCACTTTGACCCATGCAGCAATCACCTTTTCTTCCGGATACTCTTGAGAATACCACAGTGGTCCAATATCCTCTTCGTTATCACCTTTTCCTGTGAACCGATGCATATTGATCATCACCAGAATGCCAGCATTTGCCAAAGATCGGATGAGTTTGTCCACGTGCACTCCTGTGTTGGTACCTTTCAATCCAGGATTGATTGTTTCATTCACATTGTCCAAAACCATGTCGTCCATATTGAGCATCAAATAGGTAGACATTGGAAGGCGAATGGCATTAATCTTTTGATCCTTCAATATGGTGATGTGATCGGACACAGTTCCAGTATTGAGTGAATCTATTCCAGATCCGTAATTCAGTCCGCACCAGTTAATGCCTCTAATAGTGATTTCGTTTTCGCCCATGTACACTTTCTTGTTCTTGGCTGAAAACAAATAGGTCGATGTGAGTTGCGGCATCAATTTTGGTGTTGCTGTAGTCGTTCTAATCGGAGAAACTGTAGGAATGGATAACGGGGATTGAGGTGGCAATGTTGTCGTCATTTTCAATGGTAGAATGGTTGTCTCCAAAGGACGCAACGTCGAATATCTTTTCAACGGCGTCGGAGACAGAGAAACAGATGGTTGTGGTGTTGTTGTGACATCAGCTGCCGACAGTGTTGTGTTGTCGGGTGATCCGAGATCCACGATGACATCACCTTCTCCTTCGTGATAGACAATGATTTGCCCATTTATCATAAAGTTTTCTCTTGTCTTTCGATATATCAAACCGAGGGTGATGCACACGATCACAAAGGTTGAAATAAGGACCGGGATTTGAAAATCCATGTTTGTTATATTTGTTATGCTTATTATACTAATACCAAGAGGTCTTCTTTTTGTATAACAGTTGATTTTAGAACAGCGTCAAGCGCGGTATTTCTTTTTGCCAAAATGGTTAAGCCAATCCCATCGTGAATCGCTCGCAGTTCGAACCAACTATCGTGTGCTTGCAAAAACTCTTGAATAGCGCGCCGCAAACCCTGTGTGATTTCTTCTGGTGGGAAGGTCGATGCTTGTGTCATTTCAGAGATGTTGTGTCCCAATCGAACGCTTTCGCCATATTCGGCATCGATATCTGTGTCATGCATGATAATATACTTGGTTGCCATAGTATGGAACTTGTCTAATTCTCTTCGGAGCTGTCCGTAAATATGCCATGTATCGATGAATACAATATCAAATTCTCTTCGACCATCGAAATCATGTTCATCAAGTGTCAAATCGTTTTTCAAGATAAATTTGTACTGAATACCAGCTTTTTGTGCAACTGACTGTACGACTTGGACATTTGGATGATATTCCAAGTCGTTTGATACGAGCGTTTTACTAGCACTAGAATTCAATGCCAAACCCATTAGAAACGCCCAGGAACTCACACAAGATCGCGTTCCTAACTCTAGAATGCTTGTACAAGATGATGCAAGTACTTTTAATACATCCAAATGCATGAATATGTCGCTTGGTGTTGTGATTGCAAGATTGTAGTGATGTTTTAGCTCGTCCATGATCTCTAAGGCCTTTAGCATTTAGAAAAAGAAAATGAGAAGTCTTGGAACGCATTCTTGGTTAGTCGACGGTTCCAAACACCTTGTCAATGTTTTGCAGAGTTTGGTTGTAGATTTTATCGTGATCAGGAGGAAGCTGAGCATAGAAACACCTTCTAGCCATGCAGATCTGTACATGTATTCTCTTTGTCAGCTCTGAATTGCTAAGGATAAGTCTTGAAATTTCGGGGATGAGGATGTATGAAAATATTAAGAACATTACACATACTGCAACTTCATCCATATTATACAAGCTCTCTTGTGAGAAGACATGTCTCAAGTATGTCAACAGACTTAGCGTATGGTCAACTGTGCTCACATCGATTATGGTTTGTCGTGTATCGAAGAAACGCGTTGTTCTATAGAATATAGGGTTGAGGTTCTCGTCGTTCACCTTTTCAGTACTGCCGAGCCTCTGCAGAATAATACTGACTTTGAAAAAAGTTTTTACATTGATATGAGTGGCATCCGAGAGTCTTAAGTTTACAGCGCGCAGCCAGTCTCCGTGAAATACCCATGACTTTGCTTTGTCTATGAGAGTCCGATTGGCCTTGGTTTCCAAGTCAATTGCTCTTGGCTTTAGAATCTCAGAACACAACAACTGTGACCATTCTTTGTTTAATAGAGCTATGTTCAGCAGATTGGCAGATTCAAAGCAGGACAGAACGGGCACCATGATGTGCAGAGGGATTTCTTCCATCTTCGTTTTCGTCAGTACTATTTCGCTCAAACTATTTGTCACTTTTTTGACAGGACAAGGCAAGGTTCTTAGACTTTAAATATATGCTTTCAGTTGCCAGTCCTCTAAAAAAAATTGAGATTCACTTAAAACGATCAAAGTTTCAACGTCAAAGGTGTCAAAGAAGATGGATTCGTATACCATGTTTACCAAGTTCTATAGGCAAGCTTACGCAGATGTGAAAAGTGGCAATGTTGACATTCGAAAGGAGCTGGAGCGTGCAACGAGATTAATCAAGATGGCAAGTACATGCGGATTTGTATATTCTGGGATCAGTTGTTTAACATGTTGTTTGTGTTTTGTAAAACCATGTTGTAATATAGCTTTTGATGAGAATTACCGCTACAAGGTTATAAAGAAAAGTCTGTCTAAATGCAAGGAAATCTATGGGGAAGATTGGAAGGATGACAAGAAAATGAATACGTTGTTTTTGCGAGTAATGGAAGTGATTGAAGCTGCGATAATTCAGCTGCAGTCAAGAAACCAATGGCTTCAAGATACAAAGCAACGTCGTGAGAGGGAATATGAGGCAAATCCAGCAGATATTTCATTGTTGGATGAAATCAAGGATATCAAACGCCAGCTGGTTCAAGTACAGTTGATGAGCATTGACGATGATGAATTTGTGCATAGCCTGCTGAAACATGTCCTGAGGCATCACAATCCGAATACGGATTTACTCACGAGCAACTTCCCGATCACGATGAATCATTATGATATGACGCTGCTGCGAGCGTCTATTCCTTTGATGACTCTAGCATTTGAAAAACGAAGTTTGTTGAGAATCGATGAGATTATTGAAATAGATACGAGAGCGGCTTATCAACTGCTATCGATATAAAAATAACAACGTCAGAAATACATCTTATGAACTTGTATAGCATTTCCAGTGGCAATGGTGGGCTCATAGGAGTAACTCATTCACAGAAACACTATGTTGTGAGCTTCAAACAAGAACGAACTGCAAGACGTGTAAAAAAGACAATCCACACACAGCCTAGACTTTATTTGGAAAGATCAATCATAGAGGATGTGGCGCACGACGTTAACACTGCCCTAAAGTCAATTGGCATTCAGAGTGATGTTCCGAACATCATGGTAGACACAGCAGCAAAATTGACCATTCTGAAAGACAAGGACTATGGTGACCCAGATTCAGAGATGATGCCTCTGGAGATTGTGACTGTACCATATGAATCATTTTTTATGTATCCATTTGAGAATAACCTTGGCATCATTATGCAGTATGATTTATTTCTAGAGGACTCGGAGAAATATGTATTTCTTTGTAACGTTGTTGATCCGTGTGGTTTGTTCTTGAAGAACGAATCTGTTCAGTCTTAAGCCCCCTGCAACTCTGTCACAAACTGCCTACCATTGATACCCCCCGCCTACCATTGGCATCATTGGCATTCCGCCAGGTCTACCACGAACAACAGGGATCAACAGCCCACCCCCACCAAATGCAGGGTCAACATGCCGCATGATCCATTCACCATCTGTGGTGAATCGCTCCATGCTTATTTTTGTTATTATGATTAGTGTAATAAATACAACCAGTAGCACTAACATAGCAGCCCAAATGCTCAACATCGTAAGAGCAAAGCCTACCTTATGCTGACATTTTTTCTAATGATAAAAAAAATGGACCAAGCAGCAGCTGATCTTACAGCACTCACCAGCAGTAAAGCATACAAATCCTACATGAAGTGCTTGTCAAAGGACCTCGAGCTCAAACCACGTGTTGAACAGCTAAACAGAATTATTAAACAGGTGTTGGTCGAGGTGAAGGTATTGCAAAAAGAGATGGCAGCAGCCCAGCAAGGCAAATCAAAAGATTTTACAAAGATAATCGATCTCACCAAGCAAATGATGGAGCATCTAGTTCAATTTTCCGAGATAGAAGCTCATCGTGATCTAATTGAATATTCTATCAAATCGTGCCCGGATGAGCTTGTTGACGTGACAACATTACAAAAAGATTTGAAAAAGAAGTCTTTAAAGAATTTGAAAACACGCATTGAAGCGATGGCAGCTGCACATCAACGTGGCAACTAAACAGCCTCGTGCCTGAAGCTATTATCTTCCTGCACAACACTGGCCCCTGTTTGATTACCTTTATTTTTGTCGACGAAGTGGACAAGTCCATTTGCTATTTCGGGAACATGTTGAGCGGTAGGGAACTTTTCTTTGAATTGCCGAATGACGCGCGAAGGAATCTGGGGAGAGTTTTCTACAAGTCGATCGTATTCATCGCGACACTGTTTGCAGAACTCAATGCATTCCTTTCTGTCGCGTTCTAGCAATGCCAACTCTAAAACGATTCGGCGACAAAAGCTGGAAAATTGCTTGTGCATCTGCGCATGCGTCTCAGCCTTTTCGCTGCAGCGCGTGAACTTCTGCAATGAAGTCAGCGCAGCGGAAAATATATTCATGACACCGATAGAGAAAGTGAGCAATTTCTTGTCGAGAGCAAATGCCGTCGTTTCAGGCTGCGTTCCATTTTGGACATCACCCAACATAAACCCGATCCCTCCTGACACCGTTGATAGAATGATGGAGGAGTAAGTGTACATATTGGAGGCTTTGTTGTAAATACGAGATGATTTGTCGTGTAACCAAGCCCAGCCGCTCGCTTTTTCAGCCCAAGCTTTCAGGATAGATTCTTGCTCGGGATTCCAGCTGTCTTCGATACGCTGTTTTATTACGTTTTCATATTCTGCTATCGTCCTGTACTCGTTCATATTTGATTGTAATGTTCAAAAAAAATCATCATAAAACAGCAGGACACACATGCAGCTCTCTCAGCAAAAGAAAAGGGAGGCTTATTACACCAATGCTGTCATCAAGACGCCACGAATCATCGATATTCGAAAGATACGACTCGTCGTGGACAGCAGAGAGAGAAACATGACCCTGTTTCCCAATCCAAATAAATACGAGATAAACTTGACAGACTTTGTACCCAACGTTAGCAGCATCAAAATGGTGTCGTCAACCTTTCCATTTAGTTCGTATTTGATCAATAAGAATAACAACATCATATATTTCGAAATCAACGGGGTATTGTATACGTCGAATGTTGACATAGGTGACTATGCTTCTGGAACAGAGCTTGCGACAGCTATGCAAAATGCAATGAATAGTGCTGTTGGGCAAGATATGTTTTTGGTGGAATACATACTACGAACAGACAATTTCAGATTCCGTAGCAAAAATGCATTTTTCTTGAGGTTCAAGGGGAATGCGTACACACATCCTTTCAACCACAATACAGATTATGCATATCTTCAGAGCTCTATTGGTGCCGTTATTGGATTCGGGATCAAGGATTCAGAGAGTATACTGAATCTGTCTGCAGGGGATGCATATGTGTATTCCTTACAAAGTCAATACAGAAAGAACTTCACACTTGACAATTGCTTGATCGTACACATTGGAATGATGAATTTAAACAAAAGTACAGCCATGTCAGTTGATGAAAGCTTTGCAATTATATCCCGGAACAACCAAGGACAATCGCTTTTGTATGATGGACATCAGATTAAAAAGCTTTTTACACCCCCAATCAAGAAGATTGCTAAAATATCCGTTGAAGTGTTAGATTATTATGGCAATTTGTATGATTTTCAAAATCAAGATCATCGGATGGAATTTGTTTTGGAGTCTCAAATCATCCAGCATCCATAGGCGCTGATACAATTCCATATCCCCTTCTTGGAATAACAATCAAAATCATATTATTTTCTTATTACAGGTGCTGAAGTGGTAGGCATAGGCGTGGTATAGCGAATAGGTGCTGAAGTGGTAGACGTTGACGTGGTATAACGAATAGGTGCTGAAGTGGTAGACGTTGACGTGGTATAACGAATAGGTGCTGAAGTGGAAGATGTAGGCGTGGTATAGCGAATAGGCGCTGAAGTGGTAGATGTTGACGTGGTATAGCGAATAGGTGCTGAAGTGGTAGACGTTGACGTGGTATAGCGAATAGGTGCTGAAGTGGTAGTAGGGGACTTGGACGTAGCATACCGAATAGGTGCTGAAGTGGAAGATGTAGGTGTGGTATACCGAATAGGTGCTGAAGTGGAAGATGTAGGTGTGGTATAGCGAATAGGTGCTGAAGTGGAAGTAGGGGACTTGGACGTAGCATACCGAATAGGTGCTGAAGTGGTAGACGTAGACGTGGTATAGCGAATAGGTGCTGATGTGGAAGTAGGGGACTTGGACGTAGCATACCGAATAGGTGCTGAGGTGGTAGGCATAGGCGTGGTATAGCGAATAGGTGCTGAAGTGGAAGTAGGGGACTTGGACGTAGCATACCGAATAGGTGCTGAAGATGTAGACGTAGATATTGTGTCAGTTGTGGTGATATATTGAACCGGTTCTGCAGTAGTTTCAGGTGCACGGTGGGGTGTCACTGGAGAATAATCAAATGGAATATTTGACCAGTTAGCACGTGACGGAGAATAGTCATCAATAAAGTATTCAATTGAGAATTTTGATGACATGACAGCAATGATCAGAATTACAATAAAAGAAATCACAGCTATCATTAGTAAGGTACCCATTTATTTAATTAAACGGAATAAATCAGTTCAAAAGTATCACTCACTATATGTACCTCAAATTTCAAGCGATGAGGGATGTTAGGGAACTAGCATTTGAGGATCCTCGTGCTAAACGCGTGGCAAATATTCTGTTGATGAGAGATGATATTGATGTTATGCAAAACGATACAAAAAACGAAAGAAAAACAACCAACACAGAAACCACAGAAACCACAACAAACAAGTCAGAGCGCTAAAACGCTAAAACATAAACAACAGACGAATATGTGATCAATCTTATCATTTGACGAAACTCCAGATACTCCAGGATACATTTCAACACAACACGCCCGTTCAGAACCGTACGTGCAAACATTATGTTGCGGTGACGGGTAAAAACAAATGTTGAATCAGTCCTTTGTCAATTTCAGCATCATGTACTCGATGCCATTTTCTTTTTGAACAGCGTTTTCTATATTTCCAGACAGACGAAAATGCCATCCATGATCTTTAGCCCACATCAGTGGAAAATATGTGTCACAAACAAAGTTTGGTTTCAGGATTTGTGTCACAATGCATTCCTTAAACAAGGGATGTTTAAGAGCAGCCAGATAAATTCGAGCACCACCTATTGCATAAACATCAGAACATTCGTCCTGCAGGTGTTCCCTAACGAATTGTATTGCATGCTCGAAAGTCGGTACAATCTTCACACAAGCGGCAGCGGATGCCCTTCTTTTCATCTCTTCTTCGAGCAGGGTCTCTGAAACAATAATATTGAAGCGGTTGGGCAATGGTTTACGATTCAGACTGTCCCAAGTATATTTACCCATAATGACGACATTGCTCTTTCCATTTGGGGCACGTGAAGTTTCTCTTTTGAAGAATTGCATGTCGCCAGGTATTCTCCATGGGATGCTTCCATCTTTCCCTATGCCTCCTTCAATCGTCATTGCAACAATGATCTTTCCTTTCATACTGAATGCTAATGACACAACACATATCTTAAAATGCCTTGACAATTGCTAAGAGTAATAGAGGAGCATATGCTGCAAAGTAACACCAGAATCTCCCAACAGCTGTTCTTCCTTTGTAATAGTACGCACTCAGGAAGAAGCTTATGATTGCGAATAGGCTTATAACCAGATTTAGAGGATATTCAAAACCGTCGTAACTCAAAGCAACAAGACAGACCAAAAACAACGAGTATACTACGGAACTTCCAGGTAAATCATTCCATTCCCAGTATAGGCTTGGGTAGCTTTTCTGCGTTACCAATGTATGTGAAGTGAGAGACCATGCATTGATTGTATAAATGCTGACACAGACAACGTATGCTAGCAGGAGAGTCAACGAATTCAAAGAAAGTGATGTCCCCTTGAAATACACAAGCAACCACGCCAATACCACAGGTTGCAGGTGGTTAATTATCATAGCAGACTTCGTTGCAAACCAGTTTTTACTGGAAACATCACTTTGATTGAGCCAGAATACAAGATCGAACAACTGCATTAAACCAACAAACATGAAGAACAAGCCCAAGGCGGGTTCACTTTGCATCAGCAGTAAACAACCAACAGTATTAATAAAAAAAGCGTATGCACTGGCTTCTGCAGAGTAACACATACAGCTGTATCCACCTTTTTAAAATCACTTGATATTATTATAGAATGTCCTCTTTGACAAATAGCAAGCGCAGGTTGAGACCAGAAGAAGAAGCCTTTCTCAGGCACATGATCCCGCATCATCAGCTTGCGGTAGACATGTCAGTGGAACTGTTAAAAACAACAAACGATGCCAATCTCATTCACATGTGTAGGAATATTATATGGCAGCAGAATTATGAGATATGGTTGATGAACGACATGTTGAACAATGGCACAGGCTGGAATTCATCTTTGCTGGATCCAAAATAATCGAAAACAGCCAAACAACAAACCAAAACGAGATCATCGTCTTTTTGCCAAAGGAATTTCAACAACTTCCAAGCTGGACCTGTCAATCATCGATCGATTTTGTCGCCGCTGCATTTGACGAGGGCATTGATTTGTGCCTCCGATGCTGGCATCAAAGATCAAACTGTCTGTGATCTGATCCTGTTGATCTTGAGGGCTTCCACCCTGTTTGTTGGCTTGTCTCAACTGCCTCAACTTTGAGGCAATCTTGCCACCGGTATACGCGTGAAAATCGGCCTCGAACATCTTTGTTGCTGCTTTCTTAATAGTTGTTTTCAAAGTCTTGGATTGTTTGTTCAACATCGAATTCAACTTTTTGTTTTTTCCCTTGCTTCCACCTTTGGAATTTCGCAATCCTTTTGTTATGAGTAAAGAACAAACTGCATCTATGTCATGCCGATGCGTCTCAACATATGACATGAAACCTTCTGGATCCGGTAGCTCCAACAAAACCATGCTCCGAAAAATGATGCCCATATCAGATAAATTCGTCAGATTAACCACATACCATGGATCGCCTGTTACTTCATCATATTCTTCGCGAACATACAAAAGAGCATCTGAATCATTCAACAGCAGGTACTGCATAAGAAATGCAAACCAGAACACCCCTGCCAAGAATACATTTTTGTTTTTGTGAATCATTCGCATCACAACGGGCATGGTGGGAATCTGATAGCTTAGGTATGACTTTCTTCTCCATGTCAAAGACTCTGCACGGAAAAATTCTTGCATGTCTTTGAAGAAAGCAGGCAGACGGCGGAAGTGAATATGTGCGAGCGTGTTGATGCTAATCGCCATTATATCAAACATGAAAAGATGTCGCAGGGCAAACGATTTGTTTAGCTGAATTCCGGATGATATAAGGTCTATCATTCTAGATGCAGAATCCTGCATTTGCTTAGCCATGAACTCGGAGTAGTCATTGAGTCGATCTGACACACCGACCATAAAGTCAAACGCTTGATTGTCGCAAATCCTTGAAGCATCGAAATTGAGATCGGTTGCCTTGATGCGTTCGAACATCAACCGAGTGCGTATATCAGCTGTGATGTTGCTATCCATAAAGACAGGACAGAACAGCATCCGCCCGTAGTCGATTAAAACAAAGCAGTCTTCATTACCATCGTGTAGAATATTCCCCAGATGAGCATCATTGTGTGTCAGTCCGAACGTTTCTCCCATAATTCGCATAGCATCAAAGAGAGACAACATGTTTGTTAGCAACGAACGCATATCAACGGACCCATCGAGTAAATAATCGCTCAAACTGACAGGTTGAGCAACGGCTTTGTTTAGTGATACTTTCACAAGATGTTTAGACGTTTCCATGTCTTTCAACCGTTGGAAAAGTGTGTTATTGCTGACGAGGCTGTTGCTGGCCGCCAGCACCGAGCCCAAGTCGAATGATTGTTGTGCGATGTCCACATAGGTCAGACATGAATCGATATATTCCATAAAATGCTTCTGGATCGCATGGTGAACTACTGTATTAATGATGTACCCATTTATGTTGTCAATAACAATGTTATCAGCATTGGGGCTCATTTGAAACTTGATGATGAGTCGTTCTTCGCGATTTCCAAATTCAGCACTCAAGAAAGTAAAACTAGCATTGCAAGAATTAGATTGTAAACGTGGTGAATACGTGACGCGTTCATAACAAGCCAGAACCACCCATAACCAGAGCACAGGTATGTACTCCATAAAGTTGAAGTGTTGCAAGTCGTCACTATAATTGTAGTCCTTGCAGAACAGAGCCGCAAATTGCAGATAATCCATATAACCCTTTTCGCGGCTACAATTCGGGACCGTATGTGGATCCGACGTATACTTTACCATTTCAGTATATGCTCTTTGTGCTTGCACTTTCAAAGGCAAAGCGGTCATTTCTTGCTCTAATGATATTCAAACAAAAAAGTACCGTCACTACTTTTCCCATGCCATTTTAAATAAAAAGTTGATCATTGGATATGAATGTCAATCATGGATCATATCGGTGCAATATTAGCACAGCAACATCCTCATCCTCATCCTCATCCTGATGATGCTTTGGATCTAGAAGCTGTGATAGAGATGGAAGATGGATTTTCGAAATTAAAAATCCTTCTTTCGAGGATCGCAAAAGCTGTCTCTCAATTAACATGCAAGAGATCCCTAGCAGATGGCAAGTATGGGGTAAATCGGTTTCATGGCGTAATTTCGTTTCAAAACAATCTTTTCATTGTGCAATATGTAAACGAGACTTCCATGGGCTTTGAAACTCTTGTCAGAGTGTATGATTACACGTATCATAAAGATGACCAGTTGTTTGTAACTAAATTCAAAAATCCACAAACCTTCACTGACAGCATACAAGAGAAAGACGATATATTTAGATTCAACGATATGATAAGATGGCGCTGGGAAATAAAAAATGTGTGCAAGTGTTGCAATACAGTGCAAGATCATCTTGTAAACCTAGAGGAGCTTGCGACGGAAGTCGATAGGATGACAGCGAGGTCAAGAACAACAGCAGTTACAAACACATGACAAGATCCTTCCTGTACCCAGTTGCGGGATGATTGCCATATCCATATTGATTGCTAATCAGCTCGTATCCTTCTACGGAGTGATGAAAGTTGAAATGTGTGTGACCACAGCACCAAAGTCGTATTGCCCCAGCTGGACAGCTCAACTGAGTGCTGAAGGCATGAGTCGTGGGTTTTCCTTCAAATCTTGCCGCGGATGTTTTGAAGAAGCTGGGTGTATGATGTGTTAGAACAACAGGCTTGAGTCCGCTATTCAACGCATTCAGAACAGCATTTTCTATAAAATTCTTATTCTTTTCGAATTCGGCATTTGTGTCCTCTACGGTTATGCGTTGCTGATTAGATTTGAAAATGAGCCTGTAATCGTTCAAATAATTTTCCACCTCCTGTTTGTGTTGGAGAGGAACATGGGACCAAAGGGTGGTTCCAATAAAGCATACATCATGTATTGTGATGACTCTATTATTCAAGAAGTGAACATTGCCGAATCGACTGCACAAGCTCTCTACACAGGCGTTTACAGATGCAATATCAATGCCATTTTGGTTGTAATACTCGTGATTACCTGCAACATACAAGACGACCAAGTATCGTTCCGAGCACTCTCTTAGGAACCTTTCTAATACGTCAGAATTCGAAAGAGGACTGCCAATATCGCCAAGAAGTGCAAGCACGTTGGCACCGTTATGAGGCGCAACAAGAACATCTTCAAATTTGAGTGATCGGTGCTCAAGATGCAAGTCTGAAACGATCTGCAACTTTACAGAATCCATTTTTACATCTGCAATATCATCAACACATTCTTGTAACGGATCATTTTTTTCTTGTTTGTAAGGGACTTTCAAAAAATAATACGATGTAAATGTACGAACTATGCGCCGCTCTCAACTACATAATACCTTGATGAATATGCAGATAAACAGCAACAATGCTCGGTCAGAATCTCCAATCAGCAATGTATTTCAAGACACATTCTTGAATAAATATGATGACAAGGCAGAATACTATGACGGTATTGCATGGCGGTCCATTCCGTTCAATAAAAACGCATCTCTTCCGGAAGAGGTTCAGCGTTTTCACAGCAAAATGTTGATGCGCATCTTAGACCAGTTGCCGCACATGATCAATGCTGTTCAAACCGATCTGTATGTCAAATACAGGACGCACTTTTCTCCAGATATGTTTTGTCCGGTAGTAGTTGGGGGCATAGCGTACACAAAGTATATGGAATATGCCAACTTTGATCCCAGCGGTGTGTTCTTTTCGGACGATATTGATATTAAGATTCTTATCAAGCCAACATGTGACCAACTGAATTTGGATCGCACATATCAACCGGTGAAAGAGTGTATCAAATTATTCCGGTATATGCTAACCGTACGACTGATGGAGTTTGCGGATGATATTTTGGGACAAGATCGAATTGCCCGGAAACACAAAGCGAAGGTCCACTTTGGTCAGGCAGGAAGGTACAGAAATCTCAATGATTTGAAAAGTGATGTTGATGGGAAGATGGAACCTCTTCAACTGTCAGTTATTACGATCACCTATGGATTAGGACAATCTCTAGTTCGATTGGGCTGCGTCGACATGACTTTCTATGTCAGAGAAAACGAACGATTTGATGACAGTGAATTGATGATTGGGTATTTTTACAGCTACCTGAGACTGGCACACGCAAACACTGGTCGTCATTATATAGAACCACGAACAGCTTGTGATATTGTCCCAAAAAGAGATCATGTGACGATCATTGCAAATGAAGAGTATATGATGTTGGATACAATCCGTATGTTGTCAAAAGCAGAGAAGTTTGGTGATATTTGTATACAGACTAAGGATCGAACGCCGATTTCAGATGTCCGAAAGTTCGATAAATATGTAGGTAAGTTCTTGCAACTTGCTGTGGCATTTCAGAAGCTGGATGCACAGCGGGCAAAAGAAATATATTTCGATGTATTTCCGGTGATTCCATTCAGGGGTGAACAGACCGTTCGAGACAAATTCAAGATCTTGATTCGTCAGCCTGAAGTGATAGGCATCTATCAATATTACACACAGTTTCTCTTGGAGCCTTCTAAGGGTGCTATGAATATTGGTGGTTCGTCTGTGGTAGTAAACACAAAATCGAGTCGCGGCCGTGGTGTTGGATCGAAAGAGAGAAGAATCAAAACAGGTGGTGCTGCAGCATTTTTGAACACCAACATGAACACCAACACCAACATGAACACCAACACCAACATGAACATGAACACCAACACCAACATGAACAATGTTATGCAGAACAATACTGGGTGCATATATTTGCACCAGGAGCAATTGTATAATGATTTCGGTATTGTCATACAGAGAAATGACAATGATCCAGACAATAACAGAGTAATATCGTTTGAACCGTCATTGACATCAAATGGTGGTGGCAGAGGACACCCCAAAGTGAAGAAACACGGAAAAAGCGAAACACGAACTAAAACATTCAAACCAGCAAAGTCTGAAAAAAATATAAAACCGCGAACAAAAAGCCCCAAGCCACCATCTTGAGGTGCGCCCCACAGTGGACGTCCTCAGCTTTCATTTTTGCGGGTGGAGCCGGATATGAATCGGTTCACCTTGCTATGTATCAGATTAATCAAATTCCTTACAGACACAAGGGAGATATTTTGCAAAGGCTTTCTTTTATGAAGAAGATATCGCTTGTAAGCTTTTCCTATCAATACGAAATGCACCGTTGATTCTATGCCTTCTTTACCCATAACAGTAATGATGTCGTTTGTAAATGGGTCTCGTACCTTGCATGACAAGATTTTGACATTGTTGTAATGGGTCCCAGTGAGCATGTTGAAAGTGTCCAAAACAACCTGGACATTGATGCAAGGATATGTTTGTATGGGTATTATGTATTTATTGTTTTTTATCTGAAATGCAAATTGTATTGATAAAGGAACATCGTAATAGGATTGCAGCACATAAGGTGTGGTAAGTTGCCTCCAATGATGATATTGATGCTTACAAAAAGCACAATGGGTTATCTTTGAAGTCAGTTGCCATTTTGCAATGCAGAACATGTGCGCAAGGCGTGGACACTGGCATGGAGAGTATAAAGGGTTCACATCATCATCAAGTTTGTTATCTAAACAAATCCAGCAACAATCCTCCTCTCCATTATCGTCATCGTTTCGAGGAGCCTTCTTATTGAACATTTCTGGTTTGTCCATCTGCATTCTTTTCAGTTGATCTTCTGAGAAGCCTGATCTATACCGAATCCAAATTAAGATGATTGAGCTCACTGGTGTTAAGCCCAGCTCCCAGCACCCAGCTCAACCACTCCCTTATCCTAGGATCTTTGTTTTCAGTTTTTATTGATTCATTGCTTGATCTTTGAAATCATCTGCGTACGTTGAGATCATCTTAAGCATATTGGATCAAAACAATTGCCCCCCAAGTCATACATAGCAATCGGTAACGTGATTATGTTAAAGAATTTGGTTTTGTGTTCTGCCACTTTTTCAAACTTTCGATTGGATATATCAACATCAATATGTTCAGTATCATGTTGTCTCTGATGAGAAACGCTAGCAAAATCTCCGAGACGACTGCATAGCCCACACTCGCCCACACGGGAAAGTAATGAGCTAGACAAACACCGACGACACAACATGCAATGTCCCCCATAGTATTGCTCACACTGTCGCCAAAATACCCAAGAGATATCGTTTGCGACCTGTACTTGTTGATGATGAAATCGTTGTTTTCGGCAATCTCCCAAATAGATTCCAAGAGAACTGCGATGAATATGAACACAGAAAGCGAGTGGTGGTTTCCAGGAAACAGAAGCAATACTAAGAAGTAGAAAATGATACCATGAGTGATGTGTGTCCATGAATACATGTCGAACAAGTGTTGAGAGTTTTGGTCAGTTTCTGTGTCACCATACCACAGCTTAGGCAGCTGATTTTTGTAGCTGATTGGTCGTTTCATCAATATCAAGATAGCCGCTGTAAGCGCGATCGTGGCAATGGTCAAAAGTGTGTATTTATCCATTCTCATTACTCAGGTTTTGTTTATCTGGACAGAATTTCTCTGAATTCATATTTGACTTTGGAGATACAGTTCTTGGAGATACAAAGTGTTTTTCAATCATGAACTCGGCAACACAAAATGACATACCCCAACTCAGATACCGTCGAAATATAATACTATATAAACATTCAAAGTAAAGTTTCAGTTTCAATTTCAGTTTCAGTTTCAGTTTCAGTTTTATTGAGAATTCGTTCTTTATTTATGCACATTGGGTCAAAAAAATTGACATATCCATCAACATTGAAATTTCTGTACTACTTCAATTGACCAGCTAGTGAAACTTGAAGATGGCGTGTGCTGCCTGCGCTACTTGCGCCATTTGCTGCGAGGTATTCAACAAGGTGACTCGTACCAAAGTGGTATGCACACATTGCAACGCGGAGACTTGCAAAGCCTGTGTATCTAGATACTTGCTATCTACCACGCAAGATGCGCATTGCATGAGTTGCAACGCCAGATGGACTCGAGACTTCATGTTCTACAATTTGAACTCGACGTTTATCAATATCACATATGCAAAACATCGGGGAGGCGTTCTCTACGAAATGGAGAAGGCATTGCTTCCGGAGACGATGCCCATTGCAATTATAACAAAGCAAATTCAAGATACTATTGTAGAGTTGAATTCAGTTAGAGCAGAATGCAATGCACTCTACAAAGCCTATTATCCTTTGGCCAGTAAAAACAAGCGCTCATCTGCGGAAACTCATAAAATGGAGGACATTCGGCAGAAACGGACCATAGCACAAAACGAGAAGATTAAGCTGATGCTAACACAGGCGAGACTGGAACGCGAAATACGAGATTACGACCAAAATATGGAAAACAATCCGGCATCGACCTCGAGCCGATCCAAGCCAGTACAAAAGTACATTCGACCGTGTTCAGTTGCAGACTGCCGTGGATTCATCAGCAAAAACATGGTATGCTCGTTGTGTCAGTCTGAATATTGTGAACAATGCCACGAGGTCTTGACAAGTGATCACCGCTGCAAACACGAAGACATTGAGTCCGCAAAGGCAATCATGAAAGATTCAAAAAATTGCCCGAACTGTCATGTCATCACCCATAGGATCAGCGGGTGTCCACAGATGTGGTGTACGCTATGTCATACTGTGTGGAATTGGAATACGGGCGCTATTGAGACAGGCATTGTGCACAATCCACATTACTTTGATTACATGAGAAGGACTGGTTCAGTACCAATTGCAAATGCAGGAGGTCAAGGTGGAAACCCATGTTTTGAAGGTGGATTAGGTGGACAACATCATCAGATTGGTAACACCATTCAACGACTGCAGTTTGCCAACCATCCGGACTTCATATATCAGATTCATCGTTTGAGGAATCATATTATGGTAATTGAAAGGCCACGATATGCTACGAATCAGTTGCGAGACAACAGAGATTTGCGAGTCCGGTATCTGCTGAACGACATAGATGATAAAAGATTCAAGCAACTTTTGCAGCAACGCGAAAAGAGGATAGCAAAAAAGAGGGAATTTGAGCAAGTCATCGAGATGGTTTGTAATGTCTTGGAGGATTTGATGGGCAAGTTCAACAGGTCTTCCTCGCAAGATGAAGCAATGAGCGTGGAGGCTGAATTTCACAATATTTGCGACTATGCCAACGAATCCCTCGTTAACATTGGGAAGATATTCAAATGCAAGCATCCACACATAGACCAGAGCTTTACCTTCGTGTCTTAGCAAGCAGTTGTTTTTGTGTAGCAACAAGCACACAAACAAACAAAACCAAAAACAAAACAAAAACCAAAACAAAACCTAGATTATAAAATGAAATAATCTAATTTTTTACAAAGGACTTTACGAAAAATTGAAGACCTTCAATATTCCCAACAAGCAAGCACTGTAAGGAATACTCAGGAACACTCAGGAACACTCAGAAACAGCACCAAAATGAACCATATCCGTAAGATGAAAGAGTTGATGACGACCATCACTTGCACGATGGATGAGGACTCTCAGTACGATGACTACCAGCCGGAGTTTGAAGAAATTGAGCAGAGCATTGATTATCTTGAGTCGGTTCTTTCAAAGGATCACGATATCATCAGGTCATTTCATGAGATGTGGAAAGCTCTGTACTTGAATAAGGGATCTCTGGACTGCTCCGTGCAAGAACTGCTGCACTTTCAAATGTGTGTTGAAAATGGAATGTGTGTTGCTAAGTTGTAGACTCATAGTGCGGACTGTTTTGTGGTCGGTTTGTTGTGTTTTTGTGGTCGTTTTAGTTGTTTTTTGTTCGTTGTTTTGTTGTGTTATCATCACACATCACACATCAAACATCACACACGTCATCAGGCACCGTAACGCCCCCAGACCTTTTGAGTCTCTATCATGGATCCGTCTGGCTTTTGAAAGCAATGACAAATGTCTTCAAAGTCAGATTTTGGTGCCATGAGCTTGTTGCAGATGCCAAACTCCATGCATTCGTTGCAATGCAGATACACATTATGCCCAAGATGAAATGTTGCTATATTAACGAAGAACATGAATGCATTTCTCCACTCTTCATTGTGTAGACCTTGAGAGGAGTGTCCTAATTCATGCAGCAAAATGGCAGTTTGTGTAGCTTTTAGCTTTTCGTCTTTCATACTGGTGTTAATCATTGGATTTGTGCTAATCCCGATAAATGTAAAAGCTACCGGATCTTTAACAAATTGAAAGAATGCAGTCTTGCCGGGGGAATTCTTGGAATCATAAAATACGATTGCTAATGGCCAATTGCGTTTCAAATTCAACCACCTAGGATCTTTTTTATAGTTTGGATCTTTTTCGCAAAAGTCCCAAATTGCCTTCATGACAGTTTGAAAATGTGTCGCCATTACTGCTTCATTTTGAACAATATCAGGCGTTGAAGGTTTTGACCGTTTGTCATCTGCTTTGTCACCGGGCATCCAGAGTTTACCATTCTCGAATGACATCATAACTTCTTTTTGCTTGGGTGTCAATGTTGATCCATCGGGAATGACGTAGGGTTTGTTTGAAATTTCTCCAAAGGTAACCGTCGTTTTAGCTTTGCAATCTGTTGTTGCTTTTGCATTTGCTTTCTTGACGAATAGCTCGCATGGAGTAGCGGAAGCGCCGAATGGAATTTCCTTGCAAGTCCCAACATCATCTTCGCCTCCTGGGTAGGGATTTGTTGCAGAATTCGGTTTAGCTGCTGGGTTGGCATCTGCTGGTTTAGCTGCTGGGTTAGAATCTGCTGGTTTAGCTGCTGGGTTAGAATCTGCTGGTTTAGCTGCTGGGTTAGAATCTGCTGGTTTAGCTACAGGGTTAGAGACTGCTGGTTTATCCTCTTGTTTTGGCTGTCTTTTATTCTCATTTTGAGATTGTTGTTGCTGTTGTTGTTGTTGTTTTGTTTGCTGTTCCATCTGCAGTATTTTTTGCTGTTCTTGTTGCTTCAATTGTTGTTGTTCGCGTTCCATCTGTTGCTTCAATTGTTGTTGTTTGCGTTCCATCTGTTGCTTCAATTGTTGTTGCTGTTGTTGCTTCAATTGCTGTTGTTTGCTTTCCATCTGAAGCATTTGCTGTTGTTGCATCTGTTGCATCTGTTGCATCTGTTGCATCTGTTGCATCTGTTGCATCTGTTGTTGTTGAAGATGGGGCGCTATTGGCAAAACCTGAGGTAGTTGTGGTTGCATTTGCATAGCCATCACAGGAGGCATTGGTAAAGCAACTTTCCAACCATAGAGAGAATCTAATTCACTTGGTGCATCACAGTTGTCCTGGTCATCGTCTTCGTCGTGATCATCCCACCGGTAGAATGGTTCTTTCATAAAGCTTGTTAAACCTAAACACACAATCAAAATAAGAAAAGCGCCTAGAAAAATAATCCTCTGATGTGGTTTGATATTATCAGAAACCATTGCTGAAGGAAGATGAGATAACAATTTATAAACTTACCACAGATAATCCCTATGACCGATCGCTCTTGCTGTTCTAGTCCACATCTGCTATTCAACTTGCTAGTACATCACATTGATGATTTGAATGAAACCCAGTTTGTGCATCTATCAATGACGTGCAAAGCCGCCCGGGACGCTTGTTTGCCCAAGTTGCGAAGTCTGAAATACAAGCGCTGGAAACACTATATGACATTGCCGTACAGAGGAAAATCGATTGATATTGATATCAACGACACTTACATAGATGTTGTTACGTTTGAGAAGCTTGTTAGGAATCTGAATGAAGCCCACACAGATTTTGACACCAACTACAACCATGTTTGGAAATCTTTGCGAAACATCGAGCCGGAATCGCTATTTGATATCCCTTCTGACCAAGGTCTCCGCAAAGTGTCCGTATTATGCAACACGATCAAGTTGCTAACGGATCTAGCGTGCGCATACCATAAAAATACATTTGTGACACAAATACTTTCGCTGGCTGCACATCAATACCGCCGATATCGCCTACAGGACCCCCGGATGACTATTGAGGAACATAGGGCATTGTACAGATCGATGACAGCAGCGTCAAGGAGCAATATCCCGTCTTTGGGACCAAGCAGTTTATTGAATATATATATCACACATTATATTCGGTTATATTCTAGCCAGAAACGCCTGCAAAGAATCAACGTTTGGGATTGGTAGTATTGGTAGTATTGGTAGTATTGGTAGTATTTCCAAGCTTGCTTAGAGTTTTGGTAGTTACAAGGGAAAGATACCATATATTTTATGTTACTTGTGACTCATCGAGATTTGCAATCGCCATATCGACGGCCCGTTGAAATGCTAGCATTTCAGTATATGAATGCTCGAGAGAGCCATTATTTTCAAATAGAGACTTGAACATATTGTGAGCTGCCTGACACAAAATGTCATCATCTTCATGGAAACTCTGGATGAGATTGTCAATAGCAACAAACTCCGGCTCATATTCCTCGAAATAAGAGCCATCGTCCATCATTCGCATAATCGAATCCATCATCTCTTGGATCTCATACAGGACATTCATTTTTGCTGTTGAAACAATATTTGTCTCGACTCGTTGTTTTTTAGGTATTCAATTTTTTGGTCGTTCAGCACTTGCTAGGTTTAGGTTCAGATTTAGGGTTAAGGTGCCTTGATCAGAGATCAAGATTTAACTTGAATGGATAACGATAGTGTTGGTGATCTATTGGATGAGATCGAGAATTTGCAAGTAGAAATGAGCTCCTTGCAAACGGAGAAAGACGTTATCGATGCCTTTTTTATCTCGCTTTTGTTTCTTGTAATCCTGGCATGGGTGCATTATGGCGGTCTGAAGAGGATTGTGTTTGATGAGATCGAGACCAATCGCCACATTCATTTTCATTTTACAGACATCATGATGGTTTCTTACGGCATTTGGTTTTGGGACAGCAGTCCACAAGTTTGTTTGTAGTTGTAGCGAGTGAGATTAAAGTCACTTTTCTTACATCCTTACAACAACTTCAGGACATATACTCATTCCTCTTCTTAAGAGCCCTACCAACATCCAGCCAATCAATCTCTGTCTCAAGGTGGTGCCTATAAATTACAGCCGCAAGATTGAACAGACGCTTGGTGTGTCCGTAGCACCTATTTTCCAATGGCACCAGCCACATGGCCGAGAGGATCGTCTCCATGTCGATGTAATCAAACACGTACTCGTACGTGATCCTCAGCACCAGCTCCTCAATAATGTGGCGAACTGCAATTGGGTCATTATTGCAGCCGCTGCTGCTGCTGTTGCTGTTGTTGCTGCTGCTGCTGTTGTTGCTGAGCTTGGTCTCGGGGTTACCCTTGTGATATGCCCGGCAAAGCTTCTGGGACAGGCGTCGGCAGCGGCCACACAGGTGACCGTGGACAATCCTAGTCTTGCACTTGTCCTTCTGGCACTGCTCCTCCCTCCTGATTTTCAGGGCAATCATATTCTCAAAAGAGGTGACGTTGAAGACAATTGCCATGGTGGTGGATGGAAAGTCGCGGCCGCAGCAGGTGCGAGAGAAAAGGAATATGATGGAGTTGAAAACTCTTGTTCGGGTTTGGAGAAAGCTGAGGCTGGGGCGGGTGTGGGCTTGGGTAGCTTGGGTAGCTTGGGTGGCTTGGGCTTGAGCATGATGGAATGCTTGCAGGTGGCTGCATGGTATTTATACAGCAGCGTGTGCTGAAAATGGTGTCAGAATTGAATCAATTGATTCAATTGATTCGATTGATTCAATTGATTCAATTGATTCAATTCATTCAATTCATTGGTTGAATTGATTATTGAAAGAATGAATTTCACAACCATTCTCTAGCTAGCTAGCTAGATTCCCAAGCTCTCAAAAGAGAATAAAAACTGATACCACCTGACGGCCAAACACAACCAAACTAAAAACCAAACCAAACCAAACCCAAATATCATGGATGTATTTGCGGAACGCCTAGGATGGGACTTTGTATCTGAGAAGATCATCAAGATATTTCAGAATGAGGTGATAGAGGAGGTTAGAACGATACCTCACCGCTTGATGTCCGAGTTGAACACGTGCTTGAATGCATACTACCGCACATTCATAAAGGATACCAAACGCAAAGAACGGCTCAGAATGGTGAATTTGTATGTGATGCCTAATTATTGGACCGCTCCAAATGATCCAAGGGAGTTTATCTTCAAGCTTCCACCAGTGGGAAGCGAAATGTATATGAGCATGTTATGTATTCGTAGGATCATCGGCTTATTTATGTTCAGGAGTACGAGATTTGGTCAGAGGGCATTTAGGAAGAGCATTGTGAGACATCTGAGGTACAAGGACATGGCCGACAACCCTATCATCCTAAAAATGCTCATTATGACCTTGAGGAACGCACTGGATAGTTACAACCATGGCATCCTAAATATGCATGCAATACAAGATGAGCTGGGGCTGACGTTTGGCAAATTGACGTAACCGATATTCTGGTTTCTGGTTTCTACCGAATAAGCATCTATATTTTTTTTTGTTATGAATATGAGGTTTTTCATATTCGAACAGGTCAAGGCTCAAGACGACATATTCGAAAAACAGATTCACAGAATAAGCATATATATTTTTTTCTGTGAATGTGTCATCCCTGGGAGCTGCATGGAATCCCTGGGATCTTCAAGTTAGAGCGCAAGAAACACAAGAAAAAAGGATGCTAACGGTGTGAATTGGTGAAGAATGTGTGGTCTTATGTTGAGTTTTTGGAGTTTTTGGAGTTTTTGGAGTTTCTAGAGCTCGCATACTCCGCTGCGCTTCGTTTGCTCGAAGGGGCGCCCCTGCGGGGCGTGCGCCAAAAAGTGGCCCGGAGGTGTTGATTATGGAAAGAACTCTGCGCCATCAAAACTCGGTGCAGATTGCCAAACAATGGGCTGGCAACTAGGTCGTGGTTGCATAGCTACATGTTGCAATACCCACCATGCATTTGTTTTTTCATGAAGTTTCCCTTTCCAACACAGCTTGATTGCGACGGGAGGGTTGGTTTTGATCAAATCGAGGCGGTCGGGGTCAAATTGATATGCTCTTCCAGCAAGAAAATTTGCTTCACATGGGCTATTGCAGTCTAGAAACGGAACACGTTTCCATTCTGCTAAGAACTTAGGATCTGTTTTGGCGAGCTTGGCAAATAGCATGTCCATCCAGTTATATTGCACAACACACCTTGGTCGGCCGCCAGCGTTGCCTGAGCCTTTCCAAAAAAGATCGGCTTGTTTGTCCCATTCGACAGGAATGTAGGCTCCAGGAACACTCATCATAAACCATGATGCTGGCCCTCTGGCATTGTCACGACCATGATACATCCAGAACCCAACAGGTTCAATAGCTTCTTGAGCCCATCCATCGAGGGGTCTCAAACAGGGCAATGTAGCATCTGCCCAGACACCACCATGTATGGAAAGCAGTTTGAGTCGAATGATATCAGATAAGGCAGCATGCGATATGGCTGTCCTGAGAATGGGCAAGGATGGTTTGAATTTGAGGATTGGAATATCGACGTACTGGTGCAGATTCTGTTGATCTAGCAGTACAATCTGCCAGTCAGGATTATGGAATTTCCATGATTCGTGGACTAATTTCACTATTTCAGGAGGAGAATTCCAGCCTTGCAACCACAACAACCATATTATTCTGGTTATGAGACCCATGCATGAGAGTATATATACAATATCATCATGTAAGTTTGCATCCTGTAAAACCAGCAATGAGGCGAGGGCGTGTGAGCGGCGGGGAGCGGTGCGAGGTGGATGCGGGGGGCGGGGCAAGCCAGCGCGAGAACCCTAGCCTTCTGGGAAAGGCAGGCTATTCCCCAGGGACTCCCCAGGGACTCCCCCA
>JACCDP010468807.1_pt1 | contig 84104 bp, 100 predicted proteins | sample 7445841 | NCBI WGS metagenome assembly JACCDP01 (sample SAMN15323441, study PRJNA562643) | freshwater metagenome | isolation source: river surface water | place: USA:Blue River Watershed | collected 2017-08-17
ATCGTACGATTCTCCCTCGTAGGGAGTAGTAATTGGTTCCTTATGCTCGCACATACCAATTCGATGCAGAGCTTGAGCGTTGTTCTCGCACTCAGGCAAAACCATTCCATCAATACTCGAACGATTCTCCTCGTTCCACCAGAACACGCAGTACTTGTAGTCTCGAGCAACCTCGGGATTCGAGCAGAGTACCAACGCCAAATGCTGCTTGTGCTTGTGACCCACGCACCACACTTTGACAACCCCAAACATGTGAAACACCGTCATCGTGCGAACAGTCTCTTCAAGAAAGGTAAAAATAGTCGAAGGCGCCTGATCGTAAAAACCCCATGCTACCCACGCGCCCTTGTCCCGAACCGAAGAATAGTACGTCATGTGCATTCCTTGCTTCTAAAAAGCTAAACGTTCCACTCGATATCACGCATTGCCGACGCTAATGTAGTTGTAAAGTACATGTACTCATTTTGCACTTCGTCCAAAGTAGCAAACGTGCCAATACTCAACAATATTTGAACCGACGATGCATCGACCATACAAAGCTCAAACCGATTAGGCTCGTGCTCAAACAATGCAAATCCAAAAGAACAACTCTTAAACGGAAATTCCAAACGCACCGTTCCTGCAGGTTTTTCAGTCATACACTACCCCCACTTACTAAAATTATTTGGTTGATGTCCAAAACTCACCGCGTTTGGTTTTCTCCTGCTCAACAAGCGCTGTCCACTGCTCTGCGGAAACCCAGTCCATGTCGCTAAATTCAAGCCTCATGTCCAGTTCAGGAATAAGCAAGCCGGTGGCCACGTACAGGTGCTCGCTGTACACTCCTTGACGAACTAACTCAGCTTCTTCGTTGCTGCAGGTACTAAAAACCCCCCAAAAAGGGTAACAGTCCTTCTCAACCGAGCCAATGTACAGAATCACACACTGCATCTGAGACAGAATGCCACCGTCTGGTAGATAAACCTCTACCTGCTCAGGGACGCTGCCGACGCAGCCGTACTCGCGCGGAATTTGCATAAACTCACTCTTCATACATCCTCCGTTAATAAATCAACATCGGTAAAATAACGCATTTCCGAGGCTTTGTCAACTGTGTTAGAATACATTAAACCGGATTGTCCGGAAAGGAGGTTTGTATGGCAGAATATCTTGAAGGTACTCAAATTGTCGTGCTGGAACGAGTGCTGTTTATGGATGCCCCCTGGATGTCTGAATTCATGAAACGCTCAGCGCTGGCTGGGTGGAGTGGACTTCTAGAAATACAGAATGGGTATGGTTGGTCTGAACCGTTAGTGATTGACTTAGTACCAATTGCTAGCGATCACGTAGTGTTTCACGATCCTCTGAGCGTGTTTAAAATGTTTTTGTACGAGGCATCTAACCCAATTCAGATGCTTACGTATTGGGGTAATCGAGAAGCAATTCAAAGAAAATTGAAAGATCTGGGAGTGAAGGATGCATTCTTGACTACACAAGAGCATCCAACATACTAAAAAAGTAGGGTACAGTCGCAATGACTGTACCCTTACTCTTACTTTTGTATTTGCCATTCGTTTAGTTTAGTCTCAAAGACAAAACTCCAATTTGCCATATGATCATGAGCTGCTTTCAAAGCCGCCTCGATAGCTTCGTAGGGAGTTGGTAGCGTCTTCGTGCACTCAATAATATACTCGTTATCGCTTACGTCAATATCCCCGTGAGTAATAAACCAACGATAACCGCCGTTGATGTCCGGAAGCACAAGAATACCGAATGGTGTACCCGTAATGTCCTCAAAGTAAACGTTGCTCATATACTCCCCTTCTCACTACTGATTACCAAACTCGATCAATCTGCTGTACGTAGACTTCTAAATCGTTACCTAACGATATTGTACTCCAAAATTCAGAATCATACGAATCTGCGTAGATCTGCCAAATTAGCGTATTGCCCGCTAACGTAGTAAAACCGACGCTACCTAGAGCACGTTCAATCTTCAGAAGTAGTCGATTTAAATCGGTTAAAGGCTGATTCTGGAGATTCGCTTTGATAGTGATCAGCGTCTTGATCACCGAAGGGGATTGTGTATTGTTCTTCATGTGGCATTCCTCCCCATTTTGATTGATAGTACGTTGTGTTCTTTCGGAAATTGTGATGATGCATCATTTTGCGTTGAAAATCAAACGCGCTAAGGGTAGCACTCATGCGATGGTAGTAAGAAGGCTCTTCTACATAAGCGGTCGGCAGGCCCAGCAATTTCATGCGGTAGTGATAATCATTGTCCTCAAAGTACGCAGGCCAAAACGCCTCGTCAAATCTGCCGACTTTGTTGAAAAGACTTACGTGCATACCAAAAAACGAAAAAGCGTTTTGGCCCTCAAAGCAGACAAACTGGTGTTCTTTCATCTTCTCGACAAACCGCGAAAGCACACCACTATACAGATAGATGTCGTCATTAGCCATAACTACTGCGCCGTAGCCGTCTTTTTCGGCCTCTTCTGTAAAATAATTCCACGAATTAGCGACACCAAAATTGTCAAGAGACGTCGAAACTTTCCAGTCCTTAAATCGATTCAGCTGAGCTGCAAACTCAGGAATTTCCAACGGATCCGCAAACTTTGCATTTTTGTACGTTTGCTCCGCAACCTCGCTGACATAAATGTGCACACCTTCAACCAGTTCTGGATCTAGGCTGGGCAGGTGCTCGTCAATTACCCAGGTAAGTTGGTTAAGAGTCACAATACAGTACCGTATGCGCATACGCATCTCCTTATTTGTAATTATTGTAGTAATCTGCAGTGCAGTGCTGAGTAATTAAACCCATAAGCTCGGCTCCGGTCGAAAAAGCAGCAGTTACACGTTTTTCCTCTGTACGCAGGTCTGTTATTTCGGCATAGCACTGACCACTGTCAGTAACAAACATGTCAATCCACAGTCTTCCATGGCCATACGTGTAAGTGTTAGTACCAGAGCCTGGCTCGACAGGATTGGCGAAAAGTTCAGGAATTATCTCCACACCGCTACCCCTTTATCGTTTATAGTTAGCCACTGAGACCAGCACGGCTTACTAGCTTTCCAGTGAGTCCAGCCCTTGCCGTTATTCCATAAACGCACAAAAGTCTCATACTGAGTGACCGGTGAATCAACAGCGGCGTTAGTACGGCCGGTGAGCCATAAGTAAGTGTTCTCATTAAATTGAAATGCACCGTAGTCAAACGTACCGTCTCCGTTTTTCTCATTGCTGCGGGCACCCCAGGCGATAACGCCATAATCTACTTTGTTACCACTTTCGCATGTTGCCACTGCCAGCGCTTCTCGGCTTACGTTTAATTCTTCTACGTGGCACACACCGCCGTGACAGACCAGATAAAACAGAACTGTAATTAACGTGCTCATTTTCTCTTCCTCTTGCTTTCCTTTTTGATTTGTGCTTTCCATGCTTTAGCTTCTTCCTCAGTCAGTTGCTTAGCCCGAGAGCCATCAGCGTTGTACACTTCTGAATGCAGAGTATACGTCTTAACTAGTGTTTCAGTACCATCTCTTGTTATGGCTATCCAGCACTGTAAGTTGTCCACGTACTCTCCTTTATAGTTCACTGTTCAACACTATAGCACAACCGAGTTGAATGTTCAACTACAAGCTAAAAATCGAGACCTGCAGACAATATAAATTGCCGCAGGTCTCAAATGTATACAAATCACGCAAACTTACTCAACCGAATCTTCTTCAAATTCCGGATCATTAAACTGCCGGATATCAATACCCAACGAGCTTGGAGAATCAGGATTAAGCAGATCTTTGGTCGTTTCGGGCGATAGTGTCTGAAGATAGGCAGATACCTGCTCTTTAACTAGCGCCAGAAGCGCAGCTTGCGGGTTAAGCGAATCCTCCACACGAAACATTTTAAATATGCTCTGGTAGACAACCTGAGAAGTAGTAAAAATCACTGAAAGTGCTGCGAGCAGCTCAGAAAAATCAAAACTACCGGAACTCAGTAGTCGAGCGATAGGGACAATCGAAGATGCCAAAATCGAAAGACCAAAAGCAAGTACAAATTTGTACTGACTGCTCCACGAGACCTTCTTTATGTTTGAAACAAATACAGGGATGATCACACCGATTACCAATTGATACAACGTTTCCGCAGTCAACATTCCCATAACACTCTCCTTACTAACCTGTTAGTTAATTAATGTTCTTACTGGATTCGAGAAGGGTTTTTACTTTTTCTTCAAGATCCTGAATACGGTCCAGCATACGCAGTTTTTCGTGCTCCATCTGCTGAATCTTTTGCTCTAACTCCATCTGCTTTTGCCTCTCTGCTAAGTTGTCGCTAAGTAACTCTTCGTTTTTCTTACGCAGTGACTCGTTGTCTACTTCCAGGGACTCAATCCGCGAAAGAAGACTTTCTTGGAATTTTGTGTTTGTGTCCTGGCTGCTTTTTCGAAAACCTATCCAGGTGATCAACAAAGTAACCAATGCGCTTATAGCAGCCGGAATTGTGTTTTCTTCGGTCATACATCCTCCTGGATATCGAGAAGTGATGCATGAATATAGCCCAACCAGTTACAATTGTACCACAAGTTGTTGTTGTTATATACTGAGCCCTCCGTGCTGTTTGCCTCGATAACTACCGTACTTCCTTGAGGGAAGACGGCAATAATGTTATTTCCAAATTCTGGTAGGCTACGTACGTTACAGTTTACCCGAAGCTTTGCAATTTTGTAGGGTTTTTCTAAAGATTTTGACCACTTTAAAAATTGTGCGTCTGTAAAACCTGACGGATCTATTTTTCGCCCAGCCGGTCTCGCAATAAAGCGATGAGTTACAAGCTCTAATCCCTTATGAATTCGAGCCAACCGAGTCAAGCCGGCAAACATGTAACCAGTCCAGTTAACTTCTTTAGGTGTAAAGTGAACCTCAACTCCAATTGAGTTGAGGTTTGCGTATGCATCCCTACTTACCTCGCCTGCGTGCCAAGCAACGTAATGTGTAGGATCTAACACCTGATAGATTGTCCCGTCTTTTCCAATTAGGTAATGAGCGGAAACATTAGGAGAATTTACTAAAAACGCTAGCTCAGCCTCACTTTTTGAGTTAGCTGCGCCATTAGTAGTGTGAACAACAAAGGACTTATACGGGCTGTTCCCCGTTCTCAGGCTGTAACCCTGTCCCGGTTTCAGTACCAGGTTCTTCTGGTGCTGCGGGTTGTTGTTGATTTGCGTCATCAGCTTCTACCTCAAAACTTATTTTTTGTTGCTCTTCCTCATAAGTCGACCCATATAACTGGGCGATAGTATCCTTGCTGATAGCACCAATTTGCTGAGCTTGTATAGCAAACTGGGTCAGTGCGGTCATGTCCTGGAATTGAATTGGGCTAAAATAAGGTTTAGGCCAAGAAGTCAAATTGTTTCGTTCTGCAAGATTTTCGTAAAACCACTCAATCCAGGAGAGAAGTCGATCGCGAACTTCCGTAAGTGTTGCCATTGGTCCAAGCGATGCTATGCGGCTGTCGGAAGAATTACTCCGAAGCGACTCACCCACAGTAAGAATCCGAGGAAATCCAAGGGCCAAGAAAATGTCTGCATTAGGTTCTGCATACTTTGATTCATTCAGCAGCGCATCAAGTGGTGGAAGAACCCATTTGATGTCTACAGTGTGATTAGTAAATAAATTGAAAACTCGATCACCTGATGCGGCTGCTTGAGCTATTGCCGTTTGCGTCGATTCGATGTCGTCGTCCGTCGCCGGAAACTCGTCACTACCTATTTTTACCTGACGTAAAAGCTCAATAGAACGAGAAACAATTGTACGGTCCATAATTTTTAAATATTCTTTATGCTGCATTGCCGACAGAGCGTTTTGCAGGTAGGGTAGCGGATAATCACTGTACGAAACAATGTCTCCGTAGATAGCACGTGTGTCTGTCAACGGGAACGTTCGTTGTCCTGCTTGGACAGCCCGCACATACTCAGGAGACTGCTTCAGCAGTTCTCTGTATGCCTCGACATCATCCGTTCCATCCATCCGTTTACCCTTACCCATAATAAAGGAAATTTCATCATCCGGAATTTCTAAATATACCGCACGCTGAGTCCCTGTCGGTCTTTTTCTCAACCGAATGTTGCTCGCGTTACGAACCCACATGTCTTCAGGTACTTCGACACGTTTTCGAGTTAAGCTTGGGTTTAGCTTGTTCATCATAACCGTCTTGTACGTAATTCCGGGAACAACTAAACCATGGATAAAATACTCAGTCGCCATTAGTTTGAGAAATGGTTGAATTTTTTCGGCAACCGCATCAAAAAACAAAGCGTTATTGTCGTCTTCTGTTTTTTTATTTCGCAGCTTAGTAATCCCGAGATTTACCAATCGGTTAATAACAGTCCGCGCAATTGTATCGCGCTCATAGAAATGCCGACAGAAGTGAATAAGTTCGTGGTATGAATACTTCTTAGTATTATCGAACGGCTTGTTTAAGGGGTCGTAATACCCTACGACGTTAAGGTTATACGTGAATATTGGGTTTGGCGAAAACCCGGCTACTGCCTTGTTTGAAAGTGGTTTAGTCATAATTACCTCGAAGTATTGTAGGCCGCTGTCTTAGCGAGCGACGTACCTTTAGAAGCAGGTACGGGAACTCGAAGTGCGCCGATAAAACAAAGATAGCTCGCATAGATGTGGTCATCGTTACTTTCTCCGTGACCGCGAGGGGATACCACGAAATAATGCATGTGTCCGGATGCTCGACGTTGCCGTGCAACGCGCTCTAACTGAGAAATTCCCTCAGCATCAACTTCTGAAAACACTAAAGTACCGTTTGTAATTTGGCGAATAAGCTCATTAGTAGCCCATGCCTTAAACGACTCAGTAATTTCCTGACTGTCTGAAATAGATCCGACACCAATTTTTTCATTAAACTGGACAGCTTCTAATTTTGAAGCATACTGACCGCTGGCAAACTCAGGACGCGTTTTAAGGCTCTGCACAATGCCTGCACCGCCGCCACCAGCACCGACGTCAATCGCAATTCTACTTGCGTTATACGCACGCGCTAAATAATCAATAATGCGCTCTTGTTCCGGATAGTCAATGCGCTGAATCCGATACCGAACCAACGAGTGCCAGATGCCATCGATAGATCCAAATACTTGCAGTATGGTAGGATCGCTGAAACCAGTATCAATTGCAAATACAATACTTTCGCACTTAGGAAGTTTTACAACCGGCAATGCTTCTTGGTAAGTACGCCCCTTATCCTTGTCGGCTCCGCTATAACGGTACGTATAAAAATCAAACGGGAGAATCTTCATCTGATCTCGCGATATAACTTGAAAAGACGGAGAACCGTGCTTTCCTAAAATTAACTGTTGGAATACATCAGAAGATTCGCCACCAAATTTAGAAAGTGCGTCGTCCCAGTCAGCTTTTGTGAAGTACGGATTGTTTGGTGCTGGAATTCGATACTTTTTAAACTTGGGAGTTTTGACATCCAAAACATACAGAGCTGTGTTACGCATACCGTTTGGTACTCCAAAGTAACGCTCCTCTACTTTAGGTTCCCACGTATTCAACGTAGGCTGCATTTGATCGAACGCAGGCATCGGGAATAACTGAAACTCGTCGCCCATAATTTTAGGAATGTGCAAACCAACCAAGTTATTTTCACCTTTGCTACCAGCGATACGAGCATTTAAACGATGCCGTCGAGCTCCCATTTGAAAGTCTAGTGTTCCTTTAGACCTATTGACATTGTTATTCAAGAAGTCTTTTAGAAGGGGAGAGACAGTAAATTTTAAAATTACTTTATCGAGAATAGGAGTTAACTGGCTGCTGTTAGGCGTCACCATAAGTTGCTCAGGGGTTCTAGGAAACTCGATAGATGAGTTAAGAACTTGATAAGTTATCAAGTCTTCTAGAATAACTGAGTTGTGTACAACAATGTTTTCACTTATGTACGTTTCATCGTGGTAAACGTGTATTGAGTAAGTCAGTTGCATTCCGTGCCGCTGCTTACTGCTAATGGGCTCCCAAGAGTACCAGTCAAGTACCGAGTCAGTTGTTTTTAAATTTACTGATACACCCGGAACTTTAAAATGGCTCCAAAACGCGTGAGCGGCGCTTTTGTCATAAGTTTCTACAATCCACTGAGAATCGTCAATGTCAAAAATATGGTGCTCTTCGGCATGATCGGCGACTTTATACGATTTTGTTTTTATACCGAAGTAGAGAAGAAGCTCCTGCCAATCTTGAACATACTTCCAATTAAAGAGTTTAATCTTTACGGAATCAAGCGAAAGATCCCCGTGCTGAGCGTAAGCAGCCTCTAAAAATACACGAATATTATCCAGCTTCTGTGTTTTAAGCCAGTCAAGTTTAAACACCCGACGATAATCTTTTCCATACGCACCCAGCTCAATCTTAAGTTGATTGAGGTAATGCCTTACTCCGCCTGCTTTCATACGCTCAATATAAACTTTACCAGACTCGTCTTTTCTGTACTGCAGATACAACGAGTTAGCTATTTCTTTAATCTCCGCGTCAATACGTTTGTAACGTGGGACTATTGCGCCCGCAGGTTTAAAGTACACACTGCCGGTGGCGAGATAACCCAAAATACGAAGTTCTGCCCAGCTAAGCGTGTTATGCACGCAGTGATCCGTAGGAAGTTTGTTCATAACTGCTACGACATCACCAACTTCTAAATCCTGCATAAGGACAAACCCTTTCGGAGTCATCACCGGATGCACGTCGGTAGCTTTAAGACTGTGTCCCGACTTAGTAGTGATTGAGTAGCATTTTTTCCATTTGTCCTTTCGAACGAATGCGCGCCTTTGTGTAAAGTCGCCTTTAACTGAATAACCGTACGTTATAAAAGAGGGCTTTTTTAAAAGAGCTGTAATTGTCTGATATCCCTCGTTTGTGAAAACTCGGGCAGAGGCAGGCTGACACTTACCAATAGCGCGACCGCCAGTCACAACAACATGACGTGACTGATCAGTCAATATCTCTTTCTGATAAGGCCGGAAAGAAAACTCCTCCTCCGGCCAGTTGCCCCTGTTCATATCGGCATTGTTAGTAGAGCGCAGAAACTCGTTAAGCCAAACAGGATCTTCGAGTATCTCTAAGAGTGCTAATTCCGCATCGTCAATCTTCGCTTTTAACATCGTCTTCCTCTGCCTCCTCTTCCTCGCCTAAGACAACATCGTCCTCGATGTCGGATCCTTCGCTCCCAGAGGATCTCGCTTTCTTTACAGAATAGCGGTGTTTTTTACGCCAGCCTGCGTCTTTGATATCGAAGAAGATATCTTTCTCGTCGCGCTCGGCGGTTACTGGTTTGTTACACTGATTGCAGTTAACTTTAAGTTCAAATGCACTGTGATCGTGCATAATTGAAAATCGCGAAAGGAGTATTTTACAGTTTGGACAATACAACTTAATAAGCCGACGCTCAAGAAAATCTTGGGCAGTCTGCTTTAAATTGACAATGTACTCCGCCACAGATTCGGAGGAATTCTGATTGCGTGTCTTTCGGTCAAGAGCGAGGGCTCGTTCAAGTTGTAGATTACGTTCAATAATGTCCTTCAACGAAGAACTTAATCGTTGAATCATATCAATATTGTCTACTGGGTCATCTTGCGTCAGTTCCTGCAGTTTTGCTTGAACGCTTTCAACAATAATCTGATTGTTGATCAGCATTTCCAAATTGGCTTTATCATTTGGGGATGATAGTGTCGCCAAGTCGTATTTATCCGAATAGTCCTTCAAAATCTCATCAAACCTTCGGTTCTTAGCCATTTGCCCTCCAGTAAGTGAGAGATACTAGTACCAAAGTACATAGTATCTCTCACCAATGTATCTAATAATTTGTCAGCGAATCGGACATGCGCCGCCTTCACAGTCCGTACCCAAGTCATCGTCAACCTCTACATTCTCGTGCTTTTCGAGAAGTTCAATGATAGAAGATCCTGTTACACTGGCGACTTCAGCCAACCGACGCGCATACTCAAGTTCGTCAATTGCCTCGTATGGCATCAGCGGGTAAGCAGTTGTGAACTTTGGAAGGAATGACACACCGATGTAGTCTTCCCACTTGCTAAGCAGCAAATCAATAACATCGTTAACTTCTTCTGGACTGAAGGTCACCGTAATTGATGTGTTGTGATCGGTCCAGTACTTCTGCAAAATAAAGTAACGATTAAGCTGCTCAACAGCACTTTCCATTGCCGAAGCCTTCTTGGCAGACGTTTTAATTGGGAATTCTACAACCCAGGTCAGCGCGCTTTTGAGCGTTGCTTCCTTGTCCACATCGCTCATGGCTGCAAAAACTTCAGGCATGCACGAGGTGGCTTCTGGGAAGATTGGATACCCTGACTCGCGCATAGCCTGAGCCAGCGGGTCCTTTGACGAGATACGCACGCGTCGAACGTACAGAGGGGCGTAGGAGGCGTGTGCGCCGCTCGATACCGTAGGAAGCTGTGCAATCGTACCAGACGGCTTCACAGTAGTTACCAGCAAAGGCGTAGGGATTCGCAAGCTACTTGCGTACGTGTCGGCTGACTCATTAGCGACCATGTTTAAAATTTCCAAAACACCACGCAGGGTGTGGAATTGCAATCGCGAGCGACCAGTGCGATCTTTGTAGATTGTGCGAATTGGGCTGCTTTCTTCTTCAGTAGTAGATACACCTAAAGCATCAAATGCTTCGACATACCCAGTCAAGCTTACGCCCGTCAGACGGTCGCGCTGCTGTACTTTATCCCAGTGTGGGAGTTCAAGCTCGAGCGTAGCCATGCGAACGCCCAGACGCGTAGCTTGAGTCACTGCGGACTCAAGAGCGTCCAAGTCAAGAAATCCGCCGTACTGATCAAACTTCACAAAATTGCGAACGTTAACTTCGCTAAGATTGCAAACACCGTTATCAGCCAGCAAAATTTCAGCGCACGGGTTAGTACCGGCATACCAAGGGCGACGTTTTGCCGCGGCTACGGCGTTAATAAAACCAGGCTCGCCGTTATTCAAGATGCGGCTAAACAACTGCGTAAGCTGTTCTTTGGTTGGTTTCTCAGTGAAATACACTGAATTGTTGCTCATCGAACGAAATCGCTTGTCCTCTTTGGCGGGGTCGGACCAAAGGTCGACTTTAGCGTCAAGTACCGCAGTATCGTTAATGTCAAACAGGGTGATCTCGGAAGAACGACGAACGCCGCCAACAACAACGGCCTCGCCAATCAAGTTCATCACGTCCATAGCCTGCAGCGTTGAAAGACGGTCGGTACCCTCGTTCAAAACTTTAACAATCTTCTCGTACATATCCCGCAATGCTTGATGGCCACTTGCACGACCGCCGAAAGTTTTCAGTTGCTCGCCTGCAGGACGAACGTTATCGTAGTCTACTACAATTTTTTTATAACCCTTAAAGAAAGCCTCGAACAAGGCTTCCAAACCCCAAACCCATCCCTCTTTACTATCGCCAATAGTAAGAGACATCACATCACCGTCTAGTGCGTACCGTGACAGCTCTTCGCGATCTGCTTTGCGCTTTGCGTTGTATTCTTTGTGCTCAATAGATACACCAGTGATCAACGACGGAAATTTAACGACGTCCTGCGGCAGTACGCGAAAACCCACGCCAGTTCCGAGCATCATTAGGTAAAACGCATCCAGAAATGCCTGAACGTCATCAACAATCATGAATGAGCAGTTAAAGTTTGAAAGCGGGTATTTCTTGGCAGCTTCAGTACCACCGGTCCACAAAGTGCGGCCCGCTGGAAAAACTGAAAGATTATACATAGCCTCAAAAAGATCACGTGCTTCAATTTCTTGACGCTGTCGGTCTGTCATTGTATCGAGGCTCATACTGTACTCAACAACACGAGTAACAGTTTCTTTCCAAGTTTCACGTCGTCGTTTGCTTGGCAAATACCGACTATAAGTACGCAGATAGACAAACTGACCGAGCAAGCTCGGCCATTGTGGGTTGTCTTCGAATTTGTTTAAAAATGACTTACTAAGTAACATCGTTAGCTCCTATATTCTCGTAATAATGAACTGTCGGATCAGTAAACGCAAAGTCGGTCATTATACTTTTGACTGACTTAAGGTTATCCATGTAGGCAACATGGCTGACCATGTGATTCCGCAGCTTGTTCATAAAGAGCTGCGGATCCTCCCCGTTAAACGCAACCACTACTGTGTATGGGTCTAACCGATCATCCTTGTTAGATGCAACAGCAAATCTAACTATGAATGCGCCATTGTCTTCTTTCCAGTCTACAATGCGAAATCTCATCGAGTATCTCCATCACCTTGGATAACCCCGCGCTGCATTCGAGAAGCAAGTTTCTCTGCGTTGTGCCACGCTAAGTTTTCAAGAGTTTGACCCATATCGTCAACGCAACAAGTCACATACCAGAGAACATCACCAAGCTCGTCAAAAAGACGTTCAGCAGTTTCCTGATCAATTTGACCGTCATGATCGCGCAAAATCTTCTTCATTTTTCCCGCAACTTCACCAGCTTCTGAAGCAAGACCGAGAATCGGATAGATTAACCGATAGCCCTCGGAATACTTCTTTGTAGACACCACAAACGCCTGATACTCACTCCAATTCAACGAAGCATCTTCCATCTTTTTCCTCCACCTAGATAATATTAAACACTGAGAACATGATAACATATAATTTAAATAAAAACAAAACATACTAGATTTAATATCTAATATGTAAACATATGTTATATGCGCTTCTCTTTTTTTTCTCTTGTGGGATTATAACAATCACGTCAAGTAATTAGTATTAGAATTGCATTAGACAACCTCACTTACAAAAACTCTCCGCTTTTATGCTATGATAGTAGCGGGTAATTATGCCCAAAATAACTTGTCAGGTGATTTTATGAGATATGTCAGATGTATGTTTTGTGATGAAAGGCGGAAAAGTGGTGATTTTCTCTGTGCTGCTTGCCGTACTCTATACGGACCGTATTCAGAAGAGGAATGGTTTTCAGAATTAATTCAAATGGAAAAAAGACAGCGGAAGATTACAAAACTTGAATCAACTAACTTTGAAGTTGATCATCTTCCAAAAGAACCCGAGCGTTACTGGGGATCTTCTCGTCCAAGAGGCAGACCGAGAACAACCGACATCATTGAATCTTTTATAAAAAGCGTGTATTCGGCTAATCACTCAGTAAGGTCTTTAACTAAACTATGTAATGCAACAGGTTTAATTGTTTCTCGCGAAAGTGTTCGTATGATTATTAACAAGCTAAAGTTGACAAAAAATTAAGGATACTATTAGAGGACACTTTTGGAGGGGTATATGCCAATTAACATTCCGTCTACGACGACGACAACTTTGGGGACAATTGAAATAGTTGGAGACTTGTCAACAACCCATTATCAACAATTTGTAATTACGAATCCAAGCGGTGTTGCACTGGGAACTGATTCTTTTCCTTTACCAGTCAGCATAACGATGGATGGTTCTTTTACACAAGCTTTTAATCAAAACACGACGCTTTTTCCAAATGGTGCAGCTTACTACAACGAACCCGTAGATAATAGCAGCCCTGAGCTTCAAAATGGCGAGCTTTCTGTTTTACGATCAACTGCTAAAGGTGGTTTGAAAACTGCTGGTGACGGCAGAGTAAACGAGTTAATTTCTACTATTGCCGATGGTTACGACGACATTTATGTTGTTGAGGACACATTCGATCCTTTGACAATGGATGTCATTGATCCGTACGGTGACTTCTTTGATACGTCTCGCAATAATATTAGATACATGTATGTTCCAATGATACGTTCTGGTTGGAGAAAGCTTTCGTTTTCTTTTAAGTCTTCCGTCGCTGGATCAATTTCCGTTTACGCTGATTTTGGTTCTGTAACAGCAGATTTGCAAATTGCCTCTGCTCCTGTTTTTCCCGGAGCACGCTACGGATTTGTACCGGAACCAATAACCGCTACTGGTATCATTACAAGCATCCCGATGTTGGCGAGTGCCGTAAACGCATTTATTATTTGCTTTACGCCTTCCGGCACAGCATCAGGAAATTTTGAGGTTCACTTAGTTAGAGGTGCTTAAATGAATGAAGAATCCGAGTACCTATCTCCTAGGCAAGAAGATCTTGTCGAAGAGCTAGTCAAAATAGCAGATGAGTATGGTAAATTTGGTTGGGGAGTTGATAGCGAAGGCTCTCACTACACCCCTGCTGAAAAAAATCCGTTTAAGGCGGAGGGATTAGTCTGCGCTAACTGCGCTTTCTACGCTAAGGATAGCGAAAGTTGTTCGATTGTTATTGGTCAAATTGAACCAGAAGCCATTTGTAAATTTTGGGTTATTGAAAACACTGACCTGAATATTCCAGATTTTGTTGAAGTTCCTATGACTGAGAATACGGAAGAGGAGGAGGAAGACAGCAATGAAACCTACTCTGCTGCTAAATACGCTAACATTAATTTCTCTCCCCCGGCAGGTGTAAGATCCGCTGCAAAGCGAGGCTTGGCACTGCACAAAGAAGGGCTTAGTGGAGACGGTTTAGAACCCGCTACTGTGGCCTGGGCAAGAAAGTACGTTGCGGGTCAATCAGTTAGTCCCGAACGAGCTCGAATGGGTAATAGATTCTACGGGAGAAATGCAAGGTTTGCTAACGCACCGAAAGATTCACCCGCTTGGGTTTCTTGGTTACTTTGGGGAGGGGCAGCAGGGAGAGGTTGGTTTGCGCGCCTAGTAAGACAAATGAATAACGCTGACAAAAAAAGTTCGGCATCTGTGAAGGGTGGTTTGCGACTGGCACAGAAGTCAGATATTAACCATCCGTTCATAAAAGAAATTGAAGTTGTTCTCACAGACTTTGAGCCTAACGCTAATGGCGAAGGTATTTCAAGATCAGAGATTGACAATGTAATTCGCACTTCCCGGTTAACACCGATTAAAATATCGGTGTCTGAGAGCGGTTACGGGGGCCACACTGGAGCACATCCTGTGGGAGCCATAACCGAGGCGTTCGTAGACACGTACGAAGGACGCGATGTAATTATGGGGCGCGCTTTCATCTGGAAAGACCAATACCCCGCAGTTTATGATCTGCTAAAAACACGCGCTGACGAAAACGAGTTTATCGGAACTTCTTGGGAAGTGTACTACACCTCTGCCGAAGAGGTAAATGGCATTAACTGGCTTAAAGACGTTGTCTTTGCAGGTACATGCATTGTAGATAATCCCGCCTATGGAAATAGAACTCCGCTACTTTCAGTAGCAGAAGAGAAGGAAAAAATGGAAGAACTGAAAAAACAAATTGAAGAACTTACGGCCTCTTTGGCCGAGAAGGAGAAAGAAGCAAATGAATTACGGATCAAAGTCCAAGCCTTCGAAGAAGCCGAGCAGCATGCCAAAGCCGAAGCCCGGAAAAATGAAGTAATTTCTCAGCTTTCCTCTGTATTCGGTCAAAGCGAAATTGAGCAAAAGCTCGAATTCTATCTGTCGCTTTCTGACGACGTGTTGAAGAAGATTATTGGGGATCTGCAAAAAGCTGCTCCTGCAAGCAAATCGACTTCAAGCACCAAAGAACCTATTTCAATTCCAGAACCCCTGAGCTCGGCAACTGATTCAGTCAGTCCGAAAGCTTTGGCAGACTTCTTGAAAAAGAATCCTAAGGTCTAACTTTAGTTCTTTTTCACAAGACGAATATACCGAAAGACTACGGAATTAGTCTAAATTTTAAATGAGGTAATTAAAAATGGCAGTTATTGTAACCACGCAATTCAGCCGACAGGGTGTCGCAGCTTCAACAATCGTTGAGGGCCGTGCCGTTGTTGTTGGCGCTTCGGGTGTGCGTGAAGATTTGCCCAATGTGACCTATGCGAGTGCTAACACTCTGCACGGTGTCTTCATTGCTTTCTTCCCACCTGACAACTTTCCTTCTCCGACGTATGAAGACTGGTACACCGTTCCAGGAACCAAGAATTACAATTTGAACGATGGTGGTCTCTACGGCGATCCTATCTTTGATAAAAAGCAATACTTGGTCAAGCGATCGATGTGGAAAGAACCACAAATGGTCAGCGGTGAACTTGTTGCTCTGCATCAAGGAAAAATTGGTATCACGTCTGGCTGTTTCATTGATTCAGCCAATATCAGAGTTCCCGGCGCTCGCGTTGCCGTCGGTGCGTCCGGTATGCTTACTTATACTACCACTGATAGTCACACCATTGCGACTGTCGAGCGTTATCAGCCCGACACCGAAATGTTGTACATTATCATGCATTAATTAGGAGTAGAAAATGAACGAGACAGAAAAGTTTCAAAAAGCCTTAGCTGAGACGGCAAAAACAGCAGGCAAAGATCTGGCAGGTAAGTCTGCTTTTGCGGAATTGTTGGTCCAAATGGTAGAGCCCAATCATTTGACGCTCGACCTTTTTAATACATTTATGCCCACCCGCCAGGCAAACATTGGCGATCCAATTATCCGACGTCTTCGTCGTGGTAAGTACTCGGTTCAGTCAATGGTTCCGGGCACCAATCACTTGGTCAGTCAGCCAACCACTGTCCAGGACTATCACTCATACGTGTTCGATCGTTTGATCGGCGGTGTGCGTGAAAGTCTTTGGAACGTGCAGCAGGGTAACATGATCACGGTTGAAATGATGCGTCAGCAGCTTGCGTTTGACCTTACCGATAACTTGGTGAACCGTGTGTTCAACTTGCTGTCGTCGGTCTGGACCACTGCAAACACCCCATCACACTATGTGGAAACCGCAGCGTTGACCTACACGGCTTTGGATACGCTGCTGGAAAACGTCATGTACACCGCAGGTGGTGTCAAGGCTATTATCGGTACTCGTAAAGCGTTGCTGCCAATCTACAAGTTTGCCAGCTTCCGCGAATACATCTACAGTGGCACTTCGAACACGATTGCATACCCGGTTAACGAGAAGTTGATGGAGTATCTTAACACGAACCGTGTTTCGTACTACATGGGCGTGCCGTTGATTGAACTTCCCCAGGTGTTCAAGAACGATCTTCCAAACCCACGTGCAGCACTCATTCCAGAAGACAAGATCATCCTCGTTGGCAACAACGCTGGTGAAGTATTGTTGTATGGTGGTACTGAATATCAAGAAAGTGTTGACATGACCATTCAGCCAGCAGATTACACGCTTCACGCGTGGATGAGCTACGGCTTGGTTGTGGATATGCCTCAAAACATCGGTGTAATCAAGATTACTTCTTAAAGGAATTAACTATGGCAATGAACAACATTTACCCAACAGTCGCAGAAGAAGCGTATAAAAAATACGCAAAGGTGCCAATCAACATGCTTGCTGGTCTCCGTGTTGATCCCACCGACACAAAAGTCAATGTTGGGTGGTTACTGAGTACCGACGAAGAGAATTTCGATTTATCGTCAAACAGTAGAAAAGCTTTTGTATACGAAGACGAAGTAATTGAAATCTATTCAGAAATGGAAGACAAAGTGTTTCGCCGCTTAAACAAAAGTCTTTTTGCAAAAGGGCTGTTGAAAGATTACCACGAGTCGCAGCTCCCTATTGACACGAAGAATTTTCTATCTGACGCAGAAGTCGCAGAAATTGTAGACTTGCGTTCAATGGTTGAATTTTCATCGCGTTTAGAAAAGTTTGACTCTCTTTCTACTTTGGAACGAATCAAAGAATACGCTGTCTCCGAAAATAAATCGGTAAAAAAGGTTCAAGCTATTGAAGCTCGGATCAAGGCGGTACAGGATGTCGTTGATTAGTGAAGCTCTTTATATACGGGAGCAGTCTGAGCAATTTCTTGTTGACAGCTGCATTATTAAAGTATGGGGCGGATTCACAACTGTTGACGGCGAGTACGCGGAGTCTTTTACAGACTCCGCTCCTACTCCTTGTCGAGTGATAAACAAATCAGGAAAAACAGGAATCTCCGCTAACGCTAAAGATAACATCCAGCTATTAACTAGTTTATCAAGCTATCGACTGCAACTTCCGTACACAACTACGATCACTACAAAAGATAAAATTTTGTACAATTCCATTCTGCACGACGTAGTACATGTACCGCTAAAGCACTCATTAATGGGTGCTTTTGTTATTTACATGGAAAAGCAGCAATGACTGACCTTATTCAAAAGATTAAGCAGTTTATTGTTACGTTAGATACTGTTAACGATCAACTTGGCCAGGTCATACGCGGTCTTGTTCAAAAAAATGTTGAGGATTATCTCGACACCCTCGCGGACATAAGTCCGGAAGAAGAGACACGCATGTATGGTAGGACACTTCTGCAGTCAGATCTAACCAATAACAAAAATTTTAGAGACCGTCTAAATAGCTACAAAGATGTTAATAAAGAAATAAAACAAATTACGGGAGATCCGGTTTTGACTTTGGATACTCTCGAAAATCCTTTGAAAGCTGCATTGATTGATGATTCTATTTTGCAGTTGTACAAACTCGCAAACGAGATTGTGCTCTTTATCAAAGACGGAAAGATTGACGGCCCTCGTCTCGACATTCTTGTTGAACGGGCGGTGAACGTGTCTACTAAAGATGCTACACTGCCTGAGATTAAAGACATGCTCGAAGAGTTAGTTGATCGAGTACAAACAATTTATTACGACAACTTTCAAAAGGAACTAGATCCTGAAGTTGACAAATATATATCGACATTAATAGATGGTGTTCTTTCTGGCAAAGGTGCAGCATGATTATAAACGCGTTATACCCAAACATTTGGCGCATCGTCTCCAGGGCCCTCGTGCAGATATCTGGACAGTATGGTGGTCGCGTATTTTTTAATGCTGCTCCACCTGAAGTTCCCTATCCATATCTTATCTACCAAAGTGACAGTAGCCTCGGATACAGTTACAGCATGTTAAACATGTCGGCGTGGAAAGGCATCATTACAATGAGGTCTATTTCCAGTACGCTCGCAGGAGCATCAGACTCCCTTGCCGAACTCTCTAACGGGTTTCCTGGCCCTTTTGTAGTATCTGGTATTGCTAACATAGCGGTGCCGTACGATGTTCAATTTTATCCGTACAAAGTTTACTCGTTTCCTATAGAACGCCTTAACAGCACCGCTATTTATACAGCGGCTATTGGGGTCGAGGCGTTTATTACGCCGCGGTAAATTAGTCGTGATTGAACGTAGTATAGAAAATCCTAAAACTAAAGCTGCGGCTCCTTTCGAAAGATAGTTTGCCGCGCCTACCCCGGTCACAAACCGGCTTTTTATTTTAAACCCAATCTTATGAGGAGAGTTACTTAAATGGCTATTGTTAAAGGTATTGAAGGTTATTTAAAGATTCGCAACGCAGCCGACACCGGCTACGACAATGTCAAGTTTGTCTCGCAGTGGCAGGCCAGCTTGCAGACCCAGCAGGTTGATGCTGGTCCGTTCTTGAACGACAACGGTAAGATGTACACGTTCACCACCACGAAGCGTGTGAACGGTTCTTTCCAAATCACCCTGCCAATTGCTCAGCAGGAAACGCACACTCGCTTGATCAACATTTCAAACTCTGGTGAATACATCGGCGTTTCGTTGGTCTCGAAGGGTGGCTACACCATGACCATTCCGTCGGCAATCATCACTGGCTACCAGTTGACCAATGCTGCAAACGATCAGGTTACTGTCTCGTTTGACTTCATGGACAACGGCGGTTTCTCGGTGAACACGGCTGTCGCTGGCGATTACCCTGCCTAATATTAAGCAGTAAATGCACCCCCTCTGATAGATTACTATTAGAGGGGGTCACTTTTTTTTAAATTTAAGGAGAGAACAGTATGTTAGATTACGCATTTGGAGCCGGAGAATATTACGACAATGTGGATGATTTGCTTCAAGACGATTCAATGTTAGAAGTAGATTTGACTATCAAAGGATTAAAAAAACGATTACGTATCCGTGCTCTCAGCTTTGCGCAGATGGAGAAAATTAACCAACTTTCGCAGAAGAACGGAGAAATGGACAACACCGAGTTTACGGTAAATACTATTGTAGAGGGATTGATTCGTCCAAAAATGAATTCAGCACAGGCAAAGAAACTGCTTGATGCCAACGGGGAGGTAGTACGTGAACTCGCGGAAAATATTTGGACTCTTGGAAAAATATCAAAAGACGCTTTCGAGAAGTACCTCGAGACACTTGAAAAGGACGCCTCTATATCGGAGCCCGTCGAAGAATAACGCAGTCGGTATTCTTATGAAAACCGCTATATCCACAAAGGATGAACTTGCGATGTGGATAGACCATTTTTTAAATTCAACGCAATATACGGCACTAAATGCGAAGAAGCTATCTAAGCTTAGTTACGCAGATATGGCCGCAATTATAGCGATAAAACAAAAATCTTTAGAAGCAAGCGTCCGCCGCAAACTTCAAAAACAGAAAAAACAAGAAGAAAAGGAATTAATTGAGGAGGCGGAGACTTTCAAATTATTTATGTAGGTGGTGTTAAATGGCTGATAAAGTACAGGAATTATTAACGTTAATTTCTGCGTTAGAGATGCTGAGGAGTAAGAGTATAGACGCCGCTGAAGTTTACAAAGATGTGATCGAAACTCCAGCAGCTGCAAGCGGTGGGGTAGTTGAGTATTTAAAAGAAATTACGGAAAATGCTGAACTTGCGGCGTTTGCACTGATGCAACTACGAGAAGCGGTTGATAACAGGGCATCTGATGCAAGTACAAGTTCAAATTTTCGTAATAGCATTACGCAAGCTGTACGGACAGTTGAGTCTAGAAGGACTGGTGCTCCAAAAAGAAACACAGAGACAACGGAGTTAACGCAGGACGAACTGCAGAGAGCTGCCGACCAGTACGCACTTACCACTCCTGATAGCAAAGCAAAACCCGGATCTGATTTAAAAATAAGAAATAACAAACCAAGAGTAAGTCGAGCTGATCCTGGAGCGCCAGTAGGTATTATAATTTCGTATTTAGAGAAATCCGGTTTTTTTGATAGTTCAGATGATTATTCTGACAGCATACAAGAAATTGCAAAAGAACTACAAGACGCAGTCGACGACTACAAAGATCCCGCACAGAAAACAAAAAAACCGCAAATTGCGAATAAAATAAAAACACTCTATCGAAAAGTAACTTCAGCTTCTAGTACGTTTTCGCCAACTCAAGTAACAGATATTCAAGAAGATATTTTAAAACCTGTTATTGAGGCTCTCAAGAATGTAGGTGCAGACGACGAGATTTTGCAAGCTGGCGCATCACGCGGTGCAAGTGCAGACGCTATTAAGTCAGCTATTCAGCGCGTTGTCAGCATGTTAGTTACTGAGCAATCTGGTAAAGCTGTGCGTGTCGGTGAATCAGTAGTCGACAACGACATGCTGCAGATTTTAAAACCCGGCGCATTAGATCGCGTTATTAGAAACTTAGGCGGTATTGTTCGTAGATCTGCAGTTAAGACTGTGGTTCCTCGAGGAGAAACCGCTTCTTTGCACTTACTTAATGTAATGGAAGACGCGCTGGGAGACACTGGGGCATTAACAGTCGAAAGTAAACGAGATAACGACATACCCAGCTCGCCAGACGCGCTGTCTAATACACGCGTGTTTCCTCAATTTATCACGCGAGTTGGTGCCTACTTTAATAAGTTTCGTCAATCTATGCGATCTTCTCTAAATCCATCACTTCGCTACGGACCGGAAGCACAGGGTGTCGATACAAGAACTGGTTCACAGATTGTAGCCGGAAGCTCTAGTGCTGTTTTTGGCGGCGGTATGGATGCAAAAGTAAAGGAAGTTGTCGACAGATTGTTAGCACAGGTCGGCGACGATATTTCAAAAGGTGCCATGGGTACTGCAAGAATTGCTGGGGTTGATGTTCAGCTCCCGCAAACACTGGCAAAGATGGTTGTTGAAGCTATTCAAACAAGCTCAGTGCTTTCCGAGCATACCACAGCTATGGGCAGAATGGCTGGTGATAAAGGACCGCGTGGGGCTCTTGAAACGGGCGATCCTATTCGTAAACTACTTGCTTTATTTGCTGGCGATCTCATCAATCAGTATCGTTCAACTGGTGGTGTATCTGCGAATTCAGCACAAAACTTTATGGAGCAGACTGTAACTCCGCCGCAAGAACACGAAGTTACTCTGGCTCTTACACACGCATTACGGTTGCGTGAGCGCTTGACGTTTCAAAGAGATCGCGCCGATTTAGACATGGTTACAGCAGCTCCGCACATGGCGAGTGCGTATCGAAACGATTCAATTCAGTACTCAAAGCAAATACAACTGCTTGATGAAATTTTAAAAGTTAGTGAAGACCCGGAAGAAGAAAAGAAATTAGCATTGCGAAGAGGCCAAATCGCATTGCCTATGAATCAAGAATCCGCTTCTCTAACGCGTGATCAAGCACTTACTGTGTTATTGCGTATGCCTATCGGATCAGTTCCGGCAATGCCTGACGCCGTTGCCCCAATTGTACAAAAAGCACAGCAAGTATCTTCAGGATTAAGAGAGTCCGGCCTCACCGTGCCCGTACGGCCTTCTTACGGAACAAGTCCAATTCAGTCGCTTGTCGACTTTTTTAGCAGCGGTCAATCACAATCTTTGGAAAGATTTCAACCAATTCCCTTAAGAACTCAGCTTGATGAGATTAGCGCACCTACTAGCGGATTAGAGCAAAAAGATCTTGTCGCCGTTATTAGTGACGCCTTCGGACTTTCTAGACAATCGGGTTCTCAAGGCAACGCAATTACAGGTATTTTTTATGGCGCTCGCGCTACTGACGCTGAAGGCAAAATAAAAACTGGGGACGATCTAGATCAGTCTTTAGGCGGTGGTTACCGCACAAAAAATGGATTGCGGGCTATTGTACAAGCCGCGGCCGAGATGCAAAGTTATGGATCTAGTGGAATTCCATTAATTGACTATGCACGGCTTGCGACTACTGCAGGTAGAACTGAAGAAGAAGACAGCATGTTCGAGCAGGTCAAATCTAAGTTACCTCATTTAGGTTATATTGGAGAGGATCAACTTAAAGAACTCGCCGCTCTTGATACTTCAATGGATCCTCAAGCGTTGATTAAGCGAGTCATGACTTTGGCCGCGCCCGCCATACAGGCACATTTAAAAGAATTTATCAGACGTCAAGCACAGACTGCTGGTATGACTTCTAAACAAACAGAGCAACTTATCGATAGCGGTACGTCAGGTGAAAATGTTCCAGCCGGTTTTGAATCTGCCTTTAGAGTATTGCAGATGTTTGATCCTAGCAATATTAATTCAGGTGACGTTACTTCGGAAGTAAATCGAGCATTTTCGTTGTTTTCTACAATGCTGACCGACGTAGTACAGCCAGGCGAGAGCATGCCTCAACTGGCCGCTCGCTTACTTGGGAGAGAGAACCGACTAGAGGGCTCTAGTGCTCCAGTAGCCGAAGCGCTTCCGGACAAGAACGCCTCCTTTGCTCTTTTGCGAGCTGGTGGAGAGGTTGCGGATACTGAAGCACATCGAGTTACCGGTAGTGTATACAGTCGTTCAGTGGCTAATCAAAACAATCTTACAGAAGCCCTTCAAGAATTTGAAAAATTAAAAGCAGAGATTGCTGAACTGCAAAGCGACATTTCGCTTAAGCCTGAAGAAGCTGATAAAATTACGCCGATTATCAATCAGAAGATTGACCAGCTTCAACAAGTTCGACAAAAACTGAGATTGTACTACGCTGCCGAGCCCGATCCAATTTCTATGAAGTTTGAAGCACTTAGCACAATTGTGGAATCCAGCAACGCTAGTGACACAGAAAGAGCGAACGCTGTACGCGATTTGGCGCTGATGCAGACAATCTTCAAGCATACCGGTAGGTATGTAATTGACGAGTCTCAGGGATTCGGTAGTGGTACGCAAGAGCAACGATTGGCTGCCCTTCTCGAGCATGAAGAAAAAGTAAATACACTTGAAAATTTAAAAAGGCAAAGAGCTGCGTTAACAGCAGGTGGTGGATCCGACGGTCGAGATGCAGCTATTGAAGCGCTAATTGAAAAGTCGGATGTTGACACAGCAATTGCAGCAGTTAAAAAAGGTATCATCGCTGGAAAAACTGCAGGTTCAAGTACAGCACCTATACCAACATCTGATGTAAAATCGAGTGCACCGCCCGTACCAGAACCAGAAGACACTCCGGAAATTGCAAAATTAAGAAATAAATTAGCACGCGAAAAAAGAATGTTAGCCGACCGAATAAGCGCAAAAACTAACTTAGAAGAAAGAGCTCGCAAGTTAAGCGCAGGAAATCGAAACCTAAATCCGTCACAAAAAAGTCAGATTGAGCTACTCGAGAATAATATAAAAAGGCACATAACTGAGATAGCAGAACTTGAAAAAAGCATTCCTCTTCTCGATACAGAAGTTAAAGCGTTAGAGGTCACAGCAAAGTCGCGCACACTACCCCCATCTACTCCAGTAGACATCACAGATTACGTAATTGATCCAAATTCCGGAAGATTAAGTATCTTTCCAGATCCTAGAGCACAAACGGCTTATCAAACCGATGTAGGCTCTGTCTATGCTGGTAACGACTACCCTGGGTGGGGTATAAAAGGTGACGATAGACAGGCACTTACATACAATCCAGATACAGAGACTTTGATAGCCGCTGTTTCTGACGGAGTGTCGGCGTCTTACCCTACTGCAGCAATTGGCGCAGCTTTAGTTACAAGAGCGGCAACGAGAATTTCGGACGATACCCCGTTTACTACAGAAGCAATATTAGAAGAATTGCACCGCGCACCGTTACAAGATTACGAGGATTTGATACTTAATGCCGCCATAGACCCTGATGACTATCAAACTAGACGAAACGGAATTTCTCAAGCGATGCTTGATGAGGCAAATCAAGCGTCAAAAGATTTAGCCGCCGCAGAAGGAAGAACTCCGATATTTGCAGATTTTACAAAAGAGCTTCAAAGAATTCGAGAGCGGGTTGTAAACTCCTCTGAAGAATATGCAAAGCATTTTCCCAGCGCCGGCGTTGGTGACCGAAGCGAGGCAATAAAGCAGTTACAGCACGGGTTTAACGCAACTTTTTCGGGATATCGAAGAAGAAAAAATAAAGAAACTGGTAAATTTCAACACGATGTTGTCAGAGTCGGTGACAGTCCGATTATTTCACCTGAGCTAGGAATTACAGCCGCCGAAGCTGAAGATAAAAACAACGTACCGTCGCAGATGCATTCTACAACCGGTGCAAAATTTGCTTTTAGGGCAAAACCAGACGGCGATAATCCAATTTTTAATCAAAGTTATGAAACAGACGCTCCAGTTGAGATTGCTTTACTTACCGACGCTTTTAAGAAAAAAGATAATGACGACTTTATGGAAGATCCCTCGCGTGTTTTTGATCCTAACCTAATACAGCAACTGCAAGTCGATCCGGGTTCTTTAGCAGGGGATGACGATATTTCTTTTATATCGATTAAGAAAGAGCCATCGACCTCAAATCAAGTTATTGGTTATACTAGTCCCGACAGAATCAAAGATGAAGGCCTTGGTTACGCAGCACTTACACCCGAGGAAGTAGGCAAGTCTGCTGTAGAATTTGCTCCAGGAAACGCAGGAAGAAGACAAGTTGACTTACTTCTGCAAGAACTAGGAGTTAAAGAAAAAAAATTACTTCATTTAAAACATAGAGAAAAACTGTTAAAGGAATTAATTGAGAAAAACAAACAAGAGAAAACAGAAATAACTCAAGGAGGCAGTGATGTAGTTCAGGCAATTGAGTCAGCAAAAAGAGATGCAGGACACGTGCAAGGTCAAATAGAAACGACAGAAAAAGCTATAAAACATTTACAAAAAGAATTAGAACAAGCTGAACAAAGCAATAGAGAGAAGGCTGCAGCTTTAGCAGCAAAAGTTGAAAAAGAAGCTACCATTGAACCAGAAACTCCTATACAAGTAACTACAACACCAGAAACCATAGATGAGCAAATAGCAAGAGTACAAGGAGAGATAGCAGCGTTACAATCTCCCGCAACTAAACTTGCAAGAGAAGCAGCAGAAAGAGGAGTAACGGGCCAAGGTGAAGTAGCAGGACGAACGTATGTTCACCCAGATGTATCACACGGTGAGCTTACGTATGTTTCAAGACGCAGCACTTTACCGCTGACCGCGGATTATCCAGAGCAGATAAGTGAAAGATTTGCAAAAACAGGTAGAATTGATATCTCTCCGGAAGTTGCAGGTAGCGATGCGGCAGCTGTTGTAAATGCCGCAGTGGCCGAGACTTTAGGTCTCCCTATAGGTCCCGAAGTAATGCCTGGCGTCTCTGAAATTACACCGGATAATGTACCTGATACTTCTACAAGTAATCAAGCTTCTGCAGGAGCAGTACCTTATTTCTTTGTACCGGGTCAATCGGAACCAATGGTTGTTGTCGGGCAGTCAACAGGTGCGTTCAAAGGTAGAGGAATCGCGGCTCCCGTTATGGGCACAGTGGATCCGGGACAAACACAGTGGCAAGCCGCTGAACGAGAAGCACAAGAAGAGCTCGGGGTAGTATTTGATCCAAAGTCTGATGTACCGGTTACAATTGCCCCCTCGACAAATGACGCTTTCTATATGCGTAGAGTTCAGAGTATATCTCCGGCATCAGCTCATTTTGAGACGCAAGGAGTGCAAATAGTTCCCCTCTCGACTGCAATACTTCAATTAGAAAGTGGTCGAACGGGAGATCAGCGAGACATGCAGGCTGGTCGAGAAGCTTTAGTAGCACTGCAGAAAATGGTAGAGTCGGGAGAAATTACAAACGATCAAGAAGAAATTCCAATTAGCAATGAACAAACGCAAAAAATGATTGAGTTGAGAGCCGAATTGGCTCAGCTCCAGGCAAAGAAAAAAGCAGCAGTAACTGGAGAAGATCCGCAAACAATAGTAGATCAGGAAATAGCAACAGCCGAGCAAAAAATAGAAGAATTAAGTAAAGAAGCAGAACAGGTTTTAAAAATAGGGAATTTGCTAAGGGTGATAAGTCGCGCAAAAGGCGACAAGGTAAATAGAGATAACGCTCCACCACTTCGTCAGTTTATGGGTAAAGATGTTGCACCTACACTAGAGTATGGCGCTGTATCTACCGATGTTTCTTTTGAAGAAGCAGAACGTATTTTTGAAGAAGTTAGACAAGCACATTTAACAAACGCACCGGTAACAGCTGATTATAAAAAAATTGATCAAGAAATCGAAAATTTAAATTTAGAGTTAGCTGACGAAGACAGCAAAAAAAGAGAAAGAGACGAGCAGCAAAAAGAAATAAAAACTCAAGCGGACCGAAAGTTTAATCCAACTGAAGAGCAGCAACCAGCGCTTATGCTGGCTTTTGCGGAACTGGGTATTGATTTAGAGACCGGAAGTGTAAAAGAAGGTTCGTTTCTAAGCGAATTTTCTAACCCAACTCTGGTTATTGAGTCTTTAAAAGCTCTAGCTCCCAGTGATAAAAAAGGAGAAGTAGACGTTTCCTGGCTTGCAGAAGCTATGAAAAGATTGCAAACTGATTCAGAACTTCAACAGCAAGTAAAAAGTACGGCAGAATTATTAGGAGATGGGCCGGAGCCGTCTGAAAAAGCCAAACAGCGGTCTGAACTGCAGGCAAGGCGGCAGATAATGCCTTTGTTTGAGGAAGGTATAGCGGTAGACGAATCGGCAAATTCATCGTATCGCAACACAGTCCGCAATATTGCACACGCTCGTGAAGCAGAAAAACAGAAAAAAGAGATAGAGGAAGAAAATAAATTAATAATAATGACACGGTCAACTTATGACGAAGCCGAACAGCAAACTGCTTTGGAATTAGAAAGCTTAGGTATTGTTCCCGCTGATTCAAGTTCCGACGCGGTAATATTAGCAGCTTCTGCAGAAATTGCAAAGTTAACACTAGGTAGCGAAGAAAAACGTCAAACTACTGAAATTTTAGATGCCGATCAAATTAAACAAGCAAAAAACGAAGCAGTTCACAAACTTCCTGAAGGAACACTTGATACTTATTTACGGGGACAGGTTGTGCCGCTAAGAGAGCGTATTGATTTTGAAGCCGCACGAACAGCACAAGGAATGACAGGCCTACCCACGGTTGTTCCAACTTTAGAAGGGCTGTTGCAAAACCCGGAAGAGTTACTTTTAGATTCCGATGGAAAACCGATAATCCTGTACCGAGGGGAAGACGCCGATCAAATGGCAGCTCGTTTAAAAGAAACTCCTTTAATTTATGAAAAGCAAGACGAAATGCCGTCGGACGTTGTTTTTCCAACTGAAGCGCCGTTAGCTTCGGGAGGTGCGAGTGTATATGGGCAAGGTTTTTATCACGCCGCAACCCTGGCTAGCGAGGATCCAGAAAGACAACGCGACGCAGAAGCAGCTAAAAAAATTGCTCTTGGCTATGGACAGGGTAGAGAGTCGCGCGGGTTTGTGCACGCAGCAGCTCTAAAAAGTACAGCTAGGCTTTTGACTGTAACTCCCGAAATGGCGGCAAAAGCGGAAGATGAATTAAATCAGCGAAGACAGCAACTTGGACTAGGGCCGCGTCAATTTGGCGAGCTTAAAGATACAAGTCACATAGAAGATACTATTGACATGCTCTACAGGCAAACAGTTGATCCCAACTTTCGATCAAGGACTGATATAGATAACGAGATAACGGCACTTACGCGCCCATACGGCGTGGCAATAAACAGCTTGAGCACAGATGATGATTTGCTGCGATCTGGATTACCCGAACAAGAACTTCAGCAGGTAATGAAGCTGAGAGAAGAATATGCTGCTACACCAAGCTTTGAAGCACTGGCTGTGGGTATGGGTTACGACGCACTTCGTTTTCAGACTAGCGCAAAAGACTCTAGAACTGAGACTTTTTTAACTTTGTTTAATCCGGGGCAATCTGTAGTTGTTTCTACTCCAGAGTTTTCAACAAGGCCTGAAGACAGTATTGGTTCAACAACACGCGAGTTAACCCAAATTACCGCAACTGAGCGTAGAGCACAAGAACTTAAAAGTCAACTAGAACAGCAGAAGCAACAGTTAGAAGCATTAAAAGCAAGATCAGAAGCGCTCAAACAAGAAGCAGCTGCAGCTTCAACACCAAGTGTGGATGTTACAGCAGTTACTGAAGAATCAAAAAGAGTCGCGGACGAAACTGTCAAAGTCAGCGCCGACATCAAAACTTCTTCCGAAGAAGTTGAAAAGAAACGACAAGATTTAGACAAGGCAATTCAGGAAGCAGAAAAAGCTGTTATGTTATCTCAACAAAGAATAGCAGCGCTGCAACAACAAGCTGAGGGAAATGCGAGTGGTGATGAGGAAGTATACTTTACAGTTGATCCTACTGGCAGTTCAGTTAATCTGGAAGATAAGCAAATAATTGATCGCACTTCGCTAGGACCGCTAGTTCGAACAAGAATGACTGCCCCCGATACAGGTGAGTCGTTATTCATGTCCAACACAAATGTTCCTGCGCTAGTTCGATCAGCACAGGCTGTAGACCCAACAACTGTTGACAGCGTACTGGCTTCGATGACAGATGAGCAGATGCGTGCGACTGGTATGCCCGCAGCAAAACTTCCCGAAGAATTCAATTGGGATCAGCCGTCGACACTTCCAAAAGAATGGCAGAAAGAATCAGGTGAGCCGCTTACCGATGAAGAGCGTGCGAAACTGCCGAAAACTCCAGCAGAGTATGATGCAGAGTTGACAGAGCGGGCTGCAGACGCTCGCGATACGATACAAAGTAATTATTACCGAGAAGAATACACTGCAAATGACCCAAAGAGGCAAACCGAAATTAACGTCGCTGCGGAAACTAAAAGAAAAAGTACCGCGACTATCGCAAAGTTTTTAGAAACAGCCACAAGGAAACAAAAGCAAGAATATTATCGGTACATGCGAGCGTTTGACGCAGAGACTAAAACAGAAGAGGCAGTTCTTAGTTTCCCCAAAGATGGAGATCCAGCAGAATTACAGGAATTGCAAAAAAAAGCTGAAGAAGCGAGAGCTACCAGGCTTGCTTTAGATGAATCTCTAAAAGGTACACCGGTATTTGCAGCAGCAGATGCAGAAATTGATCGTTATAACGCTGACTTAGTGTTGCAGGATGCTACACGCAATTCTGAATACGACTCTGAATACGACGATCCGTTAAATCAAGCAGTAAAAGAATACTACACAACTCCGAGTCCCGATGTTAAAGACTCACTGCTTAAAAGTACTCCGGGTCTCGCAGACAGAATTAGGAAAATAACAGAAGCTGAGGAATCGATGACGGCCGCAGATAAACAACGAGCGGCGTTGTGGTTACCAGCCCGTGTGGCCGCAGAGAAAGATGCAACACCTGAGCAATTAGTTTCGCGGTTGTTTCGAGAGGCTGAGAAAGCCGTTCAAGAATATGCTGACGAGTTTACGACAGTTCCTGAATTTACAGCACGCGATATTGTAAATCAGCTTGTATCGTCCGCAGTCGCACAAACAAGTACAGAAGCGCCGGCAACATCTCCAGCAGTAGCTGCGACAGTTGGCGAAACATTAACTGAGTTTGTTGACAAGGGTTTACCAGCGCTTGAGGGTACTGGCGGTACTATGGGTGCTAAAAGGAAAAGAGCCAGCCCCGCAGCGACTGTTGACGCTGTAGAGCAAAAATACACAGCCGGTCAATTAAAAGGCGCGCGTAGGACAGTTAGAAACTTGTCAGGAAGAGCAGATTTAACTCCAGAACAAAGACGTAGACTGAGCGCTGCAAGACAAAAACTACATGCACACGCAATACAAAAACTCACGACTGACTTTGGTGACAACAGGGGCGTAATGCAAATTGCCAATATTGTTGCAGGTCTGACTCCTCCAGACTGGGCAGCCGATCCCGTACAAAGCGCTCGTGTCTCAGCTATTTCAGAGGCAATGAGTGCATTAAGCCCGTTTGCACTTAAAAAACTGCAAGATGTCGATTTGACTAATTCAACAGACATGGATCGATTATCCAAAGACGAAGAGTTACGTCCAATTATGGAAATGCTTGCAAGTCAAGATATACAGCAAGCATTAAGCTTTAAATCAGGAACGCAGGCTTATGACACAGCAACTGGCGTTATAAAGGCAGTCGAAACAGCAAAAGAGTCTTTAGTGGAAGACAGTCGTGGTGCAGGCGATGCTGAAGAAGCAAAGAAACTATTTTTTGACTTAGAAACCACATATGGCAGTAACGCATCAGAGCGTAAAATATATCAAGCTGCGAGTGGTAGCGAAGGCGACGACGTTGAGGAACTATTTGCGGTGCCAGTTCCGGGTAGTGCCGCTGCCATTCAAACAGTGGCTGCAGATAAAACACTGACAGACGAAGAAAAAAGAAAGCAAATTCGCGAACTCGCTTTAAAAAGAATTGGTGCAAAACCGTTTGTTGAGGGTGTTGATGTAGATCCGAAAGTTATCGATCGGCTTGTTGAGCATGCCATGGGTGGCGGAACTATACACACGCAAGCTGGAATAAAAGACATACTGAAGGGACAGATTAGACAATCCTCAGCAGTAGTTGGCCATAATATTGCAGACTTTGACTTACCAATTGTGTACAACGATGCCGTTCCGAAATATGTGCAAGCAAAGACAGAAGACACGCTGATGATGAGCCGAGAAGCTTATCCAGGTGCTCACTCGTTATCAGACACGTATCAAGTCGTTACGGGAAATCCGTTGGTAGACGCCCACGATGCGGCTGTTGACACGCGAGCTGTTCAGGAAATATACCCGTCGTTAGCAACAGCAGAAGATCGTAGAAAATTACGCGCTCGGTACTTAGCATCACACGGGTTTGCACCCGATTCAACTGTAGCAAAGTTAGCCGATATACCGCAACTAGATTCAATTACTGACGCCGCAGAAAGACAAAAAGCATTTCAGCAAACCGCTGCCGCTTATACATATTACCGACCTCTCGCAGAAATGCAGGATTTTACACAAAACGTAAGACGTTCTGGGGGAGTCACTCGTATCGAAGGGGCTACTGACGAGCAACAAGCTACTGTATTTGAGAACATGAACAAAATGTTCGGCAATCAAATTAAAATGAAGTTTGGCGCTGATCAGACAGTTGAAACATTAGACGATAAGCAACTTGGCGAGTTTATTAAATACGTTAACGACGAGTACATTAAACCAAACGAAGCAAATGCTGTTGGCGGTGATTACGGCGGTATGGCTCAAATGCTTGCAGGTAAAATGGGTGGCCCTCTCACACTTCGCGGATTTAGTCGCGCAGATGTAGCTGACAATTTTGAAAAATATGCAACGTTAGAGGATCGTTTGGCTGAAGGAGCAATGACTGGTCTTTCACATGATCCAACAATGACACGTGCAACGGTGGGAGAAGCAGTAGCAGACCTTTCAGCAGGCAAGCCAACCACAGTCTCAACTACACCATCTAGTAGCACAAAACCAGCAGGCACTACGACGACAGGAAGTACCACGGCGGGCGGTGGTGTAAGACCTCCTGGAGGTGGTGGCGGCTTAACAACAGCTGCAAGTCCTGACGGTTCTGGCGGGGGTGGCGGTGGATTCTCGTCTATTGGCGAAGCGACTATCGACTCACTTCACGCACAGAACGTAGCTATTGAAATCAATGGCGGAACGGTAAATATACACGCAAACTTTACTGACTCAGCTGCTTCAAAAATGACTAAGTCGTTAGTGTACATATCGAATAAAGATGGTATGAACGTAAACGGCGATGTCACCAGTATTGGCGGCGGTGGTGGGGGGAGTTATCGTCGCGTGTCTTCAGAAGACAGAGCAACTTTAAATGTTTTAGAAGCAACAAAAAACGAAATATCAGGAAAACTGCAGACGGAGGACGACCCGCTTATTAGAGAAGGCTTACGAAGTAGTCTTAACGACGCAAGTAGGCAAGCTATTCGCGCTATTGTTGAACCGAAGACAGCTAGTTTATTAGATCCTGGTAGAGTTCTTCCGTTTGCCAGAATGACCCCAGATTCTAAAGAATCGTTGGTTTTGTACAATCAGGCAGCACAAACAGCACAACAAGAACTTATGACTCAGCTAGCAGCTCAACAGGCAATGCCGGAAGGTACAGCAGGTAGAGATGATGAAATAGAGAGATTGCAGAAAGAAATAGCGGCTGTAGAAGAACTTATTGCGGCGCTGACTGAACTTAACGCTGTAGAGCAGCGAGTAGGATCGGCAAGTGGTACCCGTAATATAAACAACCCGTACGGTACCTCATCAGGTTCAGGAACAGGGGGACTCGGAAGTCGGTATCCTGGTCGGAAATCAAAAGAAGACGAGCAAGTATTGCTGCAATTGGCACGAAACTCATTTGACCAGTCAGCAGGGTCTATGGGTATTGCGGGTGGTACAACAAACGATTCTCGTAGATTTTTAACAGACCTTACACGCAGTACTGCAACGACAATGATTGAAAGCTCAGGAATACAGGGACCGGGAATAGCCACTGATGTTGCAGCACTAGCGGCAACGAATCCCGAAGTACAATCAGCTTATGACGAGGCGTCTAAAAATATAGCAGACTTTGGTGGAAAAGTTGGCGGTACAATTACAGATGTTGCTGACGATTTATTTACTGTAGTTTCTGGATTAGAAAAGTTGAAAGCGGCGCTTGTTCCGTTAGCAACTACCTCTCCTGAAGCAGCAGCAGCTCTTAAGGTTGTTCAGTCGGCTATTGATGAGACAAGCGCAGCCGGAAAAGAGCAACGATCAACCGCAGGGGTGATTGAGACAGATAATCGAAAGAAAGCTTCCTTAGTTGAAGAGCAAATGCAAGCAGCGGCAAGTAGGCCAGGATTATTTGCTGGCGGCAGACGTGTAAGAGAAATGAGAGAAATACAAGAAGGGTATATAAGAGACACGTTCGGTCAGCAAGGACTAGACGCCCTTATGCACCGAGGAAGACTACGAGCCTACACTGCAACGGGAAAGCGTGTTGACATGGCGCAGGCAACCGTACAGCAGCAGCGAGACACAGTTGCTCGGTTACAGAAACAAGGTATTAATATAACCGATGAGGATATGACAGGCATAGCTCGAATGAGCGGCAAAGTTGAACAAACAAAAAGATCTGCACCGATGGGTGACAAGCTGTTCTATGTTGCATCAAAAATTAGAGATTCGCAAACTGTGATTCAGACAGTGCTGGACACTGTCGCAAGCATTCCAAATATACCACAAATGCTTGGATCGACTCTTCAACAATTTGCGGGCAGCGCAACAGGGTCAAATCGTATAATGACAACAGCTCGCGGTTTGGCACTCAATCCTGAGAACTATCAAGCAGCCTTAGGAGCAGCAGATTTACAGCGAAAACAATTTGGTGGATCTTTAACCTCTAATTTATCACAAGTTAGTAGTTTTATTCCGCTGTCAAATGCCTACGGAGTTGACATTGGCAAAACTGTAAAAGTCGCTAGAAAATTAGCAGCATTCGACCCCGCACAGGGTATGGAAGGCGCGAGCATTGCAATTAAAGAATTTCTGTCTGGCAACGTTTCTTCATTATCACGCAGATTTGAAATTAATCGATCTGCTTTGTCTAAAATTAATACAGGCGACGCGGATCAGATGCTCAACAGTCTTGATGAAGTCCTGTCGAGTATGGGTGTTACAGACAGGCTTATTGATGAGCAGGCGGCGTCAATGGCTACCAAATACGACAAGATGGTCGGTAATCTAGAAAGTGTGCAAATTGGTTTAAGTACGGCTATGGTTGACTTTGTCACTCCTACCTTAGAATCATTATTAGGTGATCAATCTTATTTTGGTAAAAATGTAAGAGAGCGTTCTTTAGATACTGCGGCCAAGGAAGCGATCACGTCTTACGGAGACGATGCGCTATCCGACAAAAACACCGGGCTTGGGTCTGTGAAGCTGTTTGGAAGTACCGATTTATTCTCATCTACAATGGATAAGACACTGGAAAACGCAAACAGGCGTATGATGGCAGAGGCCGCTAGGTACAATGAGGCTACTGGAGTTTCTACAAAAATAGCACCTTATCGACTTGTCGGTAATATGAAGCCAGAGGAACGCAGTAGGTTACAGTCTGCTGCTATTGACAACATGCTCAACGGGATGAATCAAACTCAAGCAATTATGCAGGCAATGAGGGATAATCAACAAGCAGACTACAACATTAGTCCTGAAACAGGCTTACAGCGTCAATCTTTAAACGGAGTAATGACTCAAGCGGAATTACGTAAAGCAAATCCGGTAGAATACGCAAAGCGTGTTGCGGATAAACAAGCAGAATTAGAGACGTATAAAGCACAAGCATCGCAGGGTATGTTTAGGGATTTTTATAAAGTAACAGGGCGTGGTCGAGGTGGATCAGGAAAGGCAACTGAAAATCCGTATTTAAACAAAGGTAACATAGAAAGACAGGTAGACATTGACACTTACGATGTTCGACTAGCGCAGTCGGGTAAAGTAGTTCGCGTTCGTCTTCCCGGTATTGACGCCTCAGAAAGCAAAACTACCAACGATTACGAAGGTAGGGGTGTGGCAATGGACGTATTAGGGATGAAACGTTCCGACATAGGAAGAACGGTCAATAACTCAGGAGCTAAAAAAGAAGGCGCGGAGGTAACCTTAGTAGGAAATCTCAAAAATGTAGACAAAACTGGAAGAGCGTTAGCTTCGGTTTTAACAAAGGATGGAAAGAACTTATCTGTTGAGCTTGTCGCTGCTGGAGAAGCAGCTGTAAGCTTTGCCGATAGTCTAGATGAATCCACAACCTATGCGCTGAAAATGGCTGAAAAGTTGTCCGGTGACTTAGGATTGGGATCTCTTAACAAAGACGCTTTTCAAGTTGGTATGGGTGGTGCTCCCGTAATTAGCGACGAAGTTCGTTCTAAGTATTTCTGGGATAAATACGGAATGGGTATTAAAGGAGCATCTATTGGTGGAGGAGCAGCCGGCTACGGCGCTCTGGCCGGAGTTGGGGCACTTGGGTTAGGAGGGTCTGCGGCCGCATTAACTGCTCAAGTTGGTCTTCTTGGAATTGGCGGAGCTGCGCTAGGGGGCGCTGCTTTGTTGGGTGGCGGCTACTTAGGGTATGCTGCTATGGCAGATTCGGCAGATCAATCTCCTGAAAAAATGCGAGAGCTCCTTAAAATGCAAGCGGCTCAAAATAAGATAGATCGCGAGTCGAGAGGTTTTGTTGAGATCGCAAGGGCGGCGAACAAAGCAGTAGGCGGTAAACAAAGCGGCGGTTACGTCGGGGGTATTACCGAAGATTACTACCGAAGTCAAGTAGCTGCCGGTCTAGGTCGAGGAGTGGCGCGCCCTGATTACTCTGCACTAGAATTTAATCCGTTAGTGCACACAGAAACACAAACAAAAATAGAGCAAATTCAGCAGAAAAAAGAACAAAAACTAGCGGAAGCCGCTAAATTTGGTGGGACTATAGATAGCACACAGTACGACGAAGAAATTAAACGTTTGCAAACCACCGGATTTAAAGAAGAGCAAATGAAAATAGATGCAAGTAATCGCGTACTTGATGCTGGAATCGAAGCGTATCGTCCGGATTACGCAAAAGCTTACGAAAATGCATCTACCGATGCACAAGAGAAATACGCGTCTTCTAGTGATTTTATGAAACGTGTTTTGTCGCGCGGTGTTATAAATCCGTTAACTAACACGTATCAGGCTTACGGTGATTTTTCAACGCAAGCAACAGCTCTAAATGTGACTGCAGAAGAAACAGGAGATCAAACACTTCTTGGTTTTGCAGATATTACGCGTACAGCACAGAATAGGTTAAAAGGTGGAACTGCCGGATTCCAAATGAACGAAAAAACTTTAGCAGCTGCTGAAAAATTTGGTGTAACCATAGACGCCCGGCAATTAGCTGAAGCCAGAGCTCAACCATTAAAAGACGAAAAAGCTGGTTTAGTGGAAAAAAGAAATAAAGCAATAGAAGCCGGCGCCCAGTTCGAAGTTGGAAAAATTACGGAAGAAATTAATGCAAAACAAGCTGAAATAGACAGAGTCACGTTTGACGACGCGGAATGGTCGCGGTTGTCAGAAGCTCAGAAAAAAGTTGCAGTTAGCATTGATGAGTTTGCAAATGATGGTATTGAGGTTCTTAACTTTGTCGCTCAAAGTGCTGCACAGCAAATGCTTAATCCGCAAGATTATAAAAGAGAGGCAAAAACGTTTACTGACAATTCAATGGATCGTAACTTCCAAAGAAGACAGCAGCGCGTAGACAGTACTTTAACAGCATTTGCAAGGCAGTCAATTATGGGGTTGGGTAAGACTGCACGACCTGATGAAAAACTGGCACTGGGAGATTCCCGCTCCGGTATTATAACCCAAATAGATAATTCACCGGAAGCAAGAGCTCTGCGAATGCTTCAAACTTCGGGGTTAATGCCTAAAAATAGAATATCGGGTGGCGACATTGTAAACGAGTTGACCACCGCACAAAAAGCAGCCGTGGCGGAGCAGCAGGATATCGGACGTACAAATCGTCAAATAGCTTTAGCTAACGCTCCAGAAGCTCAACTGTTAAAATCCGGCTTTACCAACTTTGCAATGTATATGAACATGGCAGGAGCAACTGCAAAAGATCTGGGACGATCCTTTATGGACACTATGAACATACTGTCTGAAGGGAATCCTAGATACGGCTTAGACTTAGCACAGCAAATGACTGGTTTTAATTATGAAACTATGATTGGATTGCAGCTTCGTCCTAGAGGAAATAATGAAAACGGCGATCCAATATCAAGCCTGAACGGGCTTAACGGTCAGCCTTACTCGGGCAGCGGACCAATGGTTATGCCATACACCTCAGGTCCTCGAGGAACAATAGCATACTCGAGAGACATGATGGCAGTAGGTGCAAACGGTGTTCGAGAAGGCGCTTTAGGTATTGCTCCTTCGCAATGGCAGCAGTTTGTATCAAACGCTACAAACGCAAATGCCGAATTACAAAGACGTGCAATGAGTAATGCAATTCAAGAACGCGACTTGAATAAGAATCATTTGCGTAATCTTGAGGATATTACTCGAAACGGTATGCGTCAGTTAGAGAGCATTCATTTAAATTACACGCGAAACATGTTCCAGCTTACTCAGCAAGCAGACCTTGTGAAGAATATGAATCGCGCTAACATGCAAAGATCTGTAGCCACGGCTGACATATCCGAAGAAGACCGCACACAGATTAATAAAAATATGTGGGCAAGGGATATGCGTGCTCAACACTTCGGTCAGGGACGCGCTGACTTGTTTCTTGAAAGTCCCGACTTAGCAACGCTCACTGCAATTGACCCTACGCTAGAAACTGACATAGCTGCTTTACAAACAGCGAGTAATGCATATGATCAAAATGTTGATTATTATGACCCAGAAACTGCGCAAAATCTGCAAAATGAAAAACTGACGAAAATGACTCCAGTATTGGATAAGTTAAAAACAGCGTATGCAAATGAAAAAGACCCGCTTAAGAAAGCAGTAATTGAAAAAGCAATAATGACTTTAAGTCCAGATCCAAACGCAACACTTGAATTGCAAAACGCAAACGTTCAAGAAACTCAGTTTGAGTTGGGCGATGCGGTCGCTCGGAAACAATTGGGTACACAGATAAGCGATATGGAATGGCAAAGAAGTTACAGAGGTTTAGACATTGCAAATAACCAGCAAAGCATGGTAGAAGCATCTAAGTCAAAAGACCCGCTAGCATTGCTAAATGCAGGCCGAGGTACAGATGCTATGAATCGTGGATTTGCTCAAGCAGACGCAGCACTGACGACAGCTCAAACAAATCTTAGTGGGCTTGCAGCAACAGCGCCTATGTTGTCAACCGCTTATGGACAAGTTTTTAAAAACATTGACCAAAATGGAACAACGGCTTTTCAAAATGTACTTAACGGTGTTGACGACTTTAGCATTTCATTTCAACAACAGATGGAAGATGCTCTTAGAAACTTTGAACGACAGCGTTTGGATATGATCCAAGCCTTTGCTGATGCTGCGGTTGAAATTGCGTCAATTGTTCCTGAAGAAATGGTACCAATTATGCAAGCTACCAGCGCTTTTATGAATACACAACGGCAAGCCGAATTGCTCTGGTTGTCCGGAAGAACGGACGAGGCTAATGCACTCGCTTATCAAGGTATGTTAAAGCTTGGCGAAGTTGTGTACGGCGAGGGAAAAGGTAAAGAGTATGCAGACAAATACAGTCAAAATTTCCAAGAAATGTCAGATATTGCTGCACGGGACGTTCCTCAAGGCGATTTAGGGAAGTTTGGTGTAAACACAACAGACGGTTGGGCATTAAGAGTGAGAACTACTGATGCACCCGATAAAAAACCTGAACCACCAAAACCTGTAAATCTTCCAGAACCGCCACCACCGGGAAACAGTCCGTTTGATCAACCTAGAAGATAAAATATGATATAATGCAGAGCAGGGTTTAACCCTGCTCTGCAAGGAAGGTTAAAATATGACATATACGATACAACCCATTTACCTGAGCGGTAGTCTTCATGGGTATGGATTTTATCAAGATTTAAAAGCAACGTCAATTACCACTACAATGAACAATGTATCTGAGGTGCTGCAAGCAGTTGATGGTACTAACTCGTATCTTCACAGGTCGTACAAGCGCGTGTGGAACGTAACGTTTAACATGATTATCTATTCTGGCTCGGCTAGTTACCCTTTGGCCACAGTTGTAAATTTGCGCGATATCTATCAGGGATTTTCGAGCGTACTGACAAATGTTGTTTTTTGTTTCGAATCGCACAAGTATCCTGTTTTTTTCGAGCCGGGTAGTTGGCAAGCAGAATTAGCCTCTACGAGCGTGACGATGACAAACAAGCCGTATTACAATGTTTCTTTTAGGTTGGTAGAGATATGAGTTATGTTCTCGCGTACAAGGTTTACATCGCTCCTATTTCGGTTCCTTTTCATCTGATAAAAACGTCAGCAAACTTAATAGCTAGTGCTGCTGTTCAGTCAGTTGACTCAGCACAAACTACTAGTTTGGATTTTACTGCGGGTGTCACACTCGGTGTGACAAGTCCTCCGCAGTCTACCGTAGTTCTTATAAAAAACAATTTAACCTCGGTTACTTCTAGAATGTTTAATTGGCGGATGGCAAATGTTGCGGTACAGTTTTCTATAGACGGCTTTACTTTTTACGATGCGTTTTCTGGTTTTATTGACGGACGTACTGAGGATTTAAACACTGTAAGTTTTCGTTGTCTTGGTTACCTTGGTTACCTAGATTATTATAAGTATGCAACTCCTTTGTGGAGGGACAAGCCAGCCGCGTCATATATTCCAGATCCTCCGTCGGAGTGGAATACTACAATTAGCGGTTTATGGCGCCGTATGTACAATGACCAAAATCCAGCAACACTTAGTGGATCGTTTACCGGTACTGTAAATACCGTATTTTGGTTTCTCGGTGGTAGGCCGTACAAGTATCGTGATGAGGCCGTACGAGCAGGAGACACTGTTCGATTTTGGTACGACTGCGATCATGCTCCAATTACACCAAACTTTACATGGCTTAATCAGGAAAATATAGCTGACGATTTTGCTATGCTGGCATCAAGTGCAGGGGGGCAAATAATTCAGGGCAGTAATGGGGTAGTTAAATTTATTAATCCACACTCGTTTGTGCCTGCAACAAAGAGTGTAACTATTACAGATTCAATGTTTCGATCTATTAGTGTCGATGAAGTCTCCTCGACCACGTTTGGAAAAGCTATTGTCACGTTCTCTCCTAGAATGCTGGGAGCAAACAAAGCAGTCCTTGATTCAAATATAGGTGTGTATCTCCCATACAACGAAGAGTACACACACGAGGTTGAGTTTACGCAACCTGTAGATCGTCTTACAAACAACACATATTTTGGTTCCGGTATTACGTTTGGTCAGACTGGTGGTTATTTTGGCGTTGATGAGTTTATTGACAGCCGTGATTTTGTAAAAGCTGTTGATTACAATGGCGAGACCTCTACGGTTAAGATCAAAATACCGTCGTTGACCGGCGTCTACTTCCCAAGACATCGCTATAAATGGACCGGTAACGCAAATACAAGCTACTGGTATTACGAAAACGACGTAACAAAGACTGCAGCTCAGTTTATGAAAGTGGTTGTAAAGAGCGTAGACGAAGCACGCAGTTTGTACTTATCTAAATTAACGTTGTATGGCATACCGATTGTCGCCGGTGAGCCTCAGACAATTAAACGTGACATACCGCTAGACTTTACCGGCTTAGTGACTGCTGGCATTGTTCCAAGCGGTTTTAGAGAAGTCAACGTTAGGGAGAATCCGTACATACAGACAAAAGAACATGCAACTCGAATGCTTGACGTCGTCAAATATTTACATAAACGACCCCGCCCTGTGGTGCGTGTTGTCGACATTGTGTTTAATCCATCGCTTGAAATTGGTGACGTAATAAACATTAACAGCGTTTATTATGGGTTATCCGGTAAGTTTAAAGTTACAGACATCTCAATAAAAAACTCAGGGGCATTTATGGATATTAGCTGCGTAGACGTGTCTGATATTAAAACACGCGAAGAGCTTTTTGTTATTGGGGAAACGTATGCAAGCGACACAGTTAAGTATTTATCATGGTAGGAGGTTTATATGATTTTTGCTTTAGGGCGAGTTCCTAAATTTTTTGAAGGGCAGGAACTCTCAGCGCAGGATTTGAATAACTTAGCTCAGAACGTAGAAATTATGGAGCAAGTTATCAAAGGACCTGACCGGTTGTTTTTAAGCGACTGGAAATTAGCTCCGCCGGTATTTAAGCTTGTAGAGCAGAAAACGGATCCTGGTAATCTGGCAACTCTCGAAGGTTTAACGTTTGCCATGAGCCTATCTGAAATAGACGTATGGGAAGGTTCTTTTTTATATCGAGAAGGAATGCACACGCTAAGATTTGGGTTTAACACGTATGCAGTAAAAGAAGAAGGTGATAGTTTTGGTCGAACTCCTCTAGACTTAAAAGATGCCTACACTGTTAATTATGGAAAATCCGGCGATAACAGTAAGTGGGTTAATCCGTCGACTAGTTTGTTTTTGTTGCTTAAATACACCGACATGCCAGTAAGTCAGGTTATAAGTAAGCATAAAAAATACGCTATTAGCTGGGTTTATGACAGCTCAAAAAAAACTCAGTATAAACAGCCGTCGGACAGCGACGTAAACTCGTTCACAATGGTTGAAGATAGCACTGCTCTGGATGGCAGCAGTTGGAACGCAAATGGAAATAATTACTCAGGTTACCACACATACACGCTAGATATTACTAAGTACAACTTCGTGCCCGGTGAGATCGTCTCGTTAAAATTCAAAATAAAAACACGCGATGGAAAACCGGTTCTAAGTTTAGGTAGAAGATTTTACTTTAGTATGGTCTACGCTAATATCGATCATGACATTAGTAGTTACACGTGGAGCACTGTCAATAGCAATAGCATAACTACTCTGAGTCATATCAAAGATGTTGCGGAAAACCAACGTATGCTTGTTGATTACTTTCAAAAATATGACATTCCGTTACGCGCTGCGGTTTGGGACCAGGTGATGGCGGGCACTTCTCAGTTTCCTTATTATGGTCGGTTTATATCAACAGCGCTTCAGAAATTAGCAAGTTGGGGACTGGTTCATGCTAAAGATTACTTAGTGATGGATTTTAACACTTCGGAAGCTCGGTACCATTTACCGCGGCGATTTGATCTTAAAAACACTGTGAGTCTTTCTTACAATGTCGCAGTTAATACTCGAAGTGCTTTTTCTTTGCAGGGGTTATTAAGTAAGTCTGCTATTTCTGCGTACCGTAACAAAAAAACTTTTTACTACGCATCTACTAAAAACGCGCCGTCTTTTATTATTTCCTATAACTACACAGGCAAAGATTCATATCCGTGGGTTGTCGGTCTTGGTCAAATGAACTACGGCGACTATGCTAATAATGTTTCATCAGCTAATAGTCGTTTTAAGTATGCTAACTTTTTAGCCAGAGTGGGGTTAACAAATTTTATGGGTAAGATTTCAGTGGACACGGCTGACGACGTTGTTTCATCTATCCTGCCCACGGATTTGCTGCCTACACCAGCAGGGTATCCGGATCCTAGAGAGTTTTTATACATGCAGGGAACTCAGCCAACAAGTCAAGCTTCTTGGCAAGGATTTTATTTTATATTGCCCGGTTTTATAACAAGTAAGGTACCCTACTACAATTCCACCGGCGGCAACGCTGTTGGATTAGAGGACAAAATGTTTCTCGGTCCGCGCGCTGTAAGCGGTGAGTTTCGCGACGCTTCTATTTATGTAGACAATTTTAATTTCTCGCTTAAGCAGCATACAGGTGAGGGTAACAGTAATTATTATTATCCCGCAATATACGAAGAGTACGGTTTAGATAATCATGCAACTTACCGATATCAAAAAAGCGACGCCTACACCGACTTTACCGTTAATTTAAAAGAAAGCTCCCCTTCATATACTAATGCTATCGGTTATTACGGAGCCGGCAGTGGTATGATATTAGAGTCTTTTGACACGCGTGCTTTTAACAAGGCTAGCTATATTGCTACTTTTAGACTTGCCGAGGTAACTAGGAAAACAACTGTTGAGCCGTCTTCTCCTGAGGGCAGATTTGGCTCATTTAATTCCGTTGCTTTTTCAGGTATACTTGGCTATGTCAAACGTGTAAATGATCGGCAAAACGAAGTGTACACCTATATTAACAGCGACCCCGTGTACAAATATATTCCAGTCTTTTGGACAAAGCCTAAAAGTTCTTTGAAACACTTTGAGGACCTAGTTCAAGGAACAGATGAAAGTACTGAAAAGCTTTTTTACGCTGCCGAATTTAACACAATTTACTTCAGTAATATACGACAAGCTGATTATCTAGTCGTGCGTGGAAAGAACATAACTATCGGTTGGGGAGGCTTTAACAAAGTATATAGAGATAATCCACAAAGTATTCTGTTTCCTGCTCCGCTTGAATTAGAGTTTTCTAATTCAAGTAGTTTAACTGGAAGCGACATAGAGACGGTTATTATCGGTTTCGATACGCTAACTAGCTTGGCTTATGGCGAACGATACTACATTCAAGGAGACGTTTATTATGCAGCAGAAACTATGGGTATACCATCATGAGTAAAAACAAACCAGCACCGCGTATAGATCTTGAGTACAATAAAGATTTAAAATACCCAGACATTAATGATTACTTAAAGGACAGCATGTATGCATCCAATCTTTCGGACTACCCAGACAATCAACGAAATGCCGTTGTTAATCTAAGAGCTATTCCAAACACTCTGGCATTAAAAGCAGTTACAGTGGGCGAGAACAAAGCACTTTTGCCCGTTTGGATAGGCGACATGAAATTGTTTGGGTATAACCCAGAACTCGAACTGGTTGAAAGCATGGACTTGATAATTGATGCGCTAAACGACGGAGACACGGAAGAAGTAGAAGGAACAAAAATTTTCAAGATCTACAAACGAGGTTCTGATTTAAATCTGGACTTAGTTCAAAATTCCGAAATTCAGGCCTTCAAACTACCCGCACTCGTTAACTATTCAATTACATTTCCAATTAGGTCAGTCATTGAGATATACAATTATATTTTTGGTACAAGAGCTAAGCAAGCGAAAACTTATTTTACCGGCGCTGAGACAATGACCGATGAAGCTTTTCAAGAAGCATTTTTAGATAACGTCTATCGTTGGGAAATACCGGCAATGCTCCGCTACTATCCCGTCGGTTCGGATAAGCCTGACGGTTTTGTTGGGGTTGAAATCTCGTTATCAAGTGTACTGCCTCAGTACAGAAAAAAAATTGAATTAACTTCGAGCAGCGTTGAGTATAATACAAATTTTTCTCTAAGCGCTTTCGATCTTTTTAAGTTAAGTTACACAACTAATCAAGAGGGACGCATTCGCATAAAGGCTCAGATAAGCGGGGATCCTTCAACTAAGCAAACAGACACTAAAGAGTTTGAACTAGTCGCAAAAGAAAAAACTTCACTACTTTCTGATTTTTACGCATTTTCGTATATAGTGCAGCAGCACTCAGGATTTTATGTATCGTACCCGGCATTGAATTTTACGTATGACCTGTACGTCAGCGCAGACAGTCTACCAGAATTAAAAGATGATGCATTCGGCACCTTTCAAGCATCTCCGAATAAGATTGTTAATAGTTTAAACATTACATCTGTGAAAACAGGGATGAAAGTGTTCGAAAATAATGCAGACTTCAACAATTCATTCTCTGTCAGTGTTCTATTTTCTTGTAAAAACAAGACGCTCGAAGATCAGAAAAATAAATTAAAATTTATTTTAAACTTTCGTCAAAGTAAAATAAGCAACGGACTACAACCGGACACCAGTAATTTTCTTAGTGACGTCGCACTTGACAGCACTACAGTAGCTGGTAACTTTTGGATAAACACTAAAAGTCCTCGTACGTTTTCTATTGACAAGGTAGTAAGAACTAATTCAGTGCTGTACAGAAGCAACGCTGTAAGCTCTTCAGAGAAAAAAGTTCTTTCGGTTTTTCAAAGACTCACTCCAAATAACGACAAATACAAATCAAATAATTTATCCAGCTGCTCCGTTAACTTAACGTTAGTCGGTTCTAATACAGACACTGGAACGTATTCCTACAGAATTGACATTTCTTGGCCGGTAGACACCGACAAAACACTTCTCTACAACTTAATTAAAGCCAAGTTCGTAAATCTTTCGATTGGTAATGTTTTTCAAGAAACTATTTTATCTGGAACGTATTCACGGCCTTTTTATGATATTTACGAAGATAACGAAAAAAATCCTTTGTTTAGTAATTTACCGGGCTGGAGAGCAAACTACACAACTTTGTTTACTAACAGTTGGGTCGGGTTAACAGGTGACGAAGCAGCCGCAATCAATAAGATTGGTGTAGCTCCAAATAAATCGATTAACGGATCTTTTTTTGTGCAGCAGGCTAATGCCAAACTTCAAAAAGTGTACGATTTGAATGGCACCGAGAGAGATAATATAACTCTTTTAGAATACTTTCCTCAGACTTATATAGCACTGAGTACTACTGAGCCTGCTGATACACAGCCGAGTAGAGCATTCTTTTGCTTACAGGGTATGGCTATGCTGGGCAGTGCCTCTATAAAAGGAGGTAAACTACAGCCAATGACTTTTTACCCAGCCCTTGCAAAACCTATAACAAACGTAAGAAGTGAGTTTAACGTTATAAATCCCGTGATATTCAATCCAACAACTGAGAGAATAAAAATAACAATTTCTCCTCAGGACATTCTCAAGGCCATGAGAAAAATGCTGGGTGTGGTGACGTTCCCGTCGGGTGTGTATCACATGTACTATATAATGAATTTAAACGAAGTAGCTGACACCGAGTCGCGCATATTCACAAATTTAATGGAAGGAACTAAACAAAAATCAACACTTATTTTTGTTGTGAAGCATCAGGTTAAATAATGAACGAAGATTTTTTTCATAATATATCGAGTACCGGAAATCCAATTGAGTATGCCGACACGGTCCAGCGTTATCAGACGCAGTTACCTTTGGGTATCTCTTGGCCAGCGGTAACTGGGTCGTTAAATCCTAGCGACTTGTATACGGACGATACGTCTCTCTATATGTATTATCCATCAGGCTTAAATAAAACTGCGCTATCTATTCAACAGCGAGATCGCTACGGCGGAATTACGTTTACTTTGATTAGTGGGTCGACTAACCTATACATTCAAGCTTCTGAATATTTTGCAGATCCGAATCCTGCTTTTATCTCAAGTCCTTATACACTTTCGGGAGAGGGTGGCACTAACTTAATCAGTGCCTCTTACCTAAGCGACACCCCTGAAAATCCACAAAACTACTGGATTAATTTACCAAACCCCGGTACTTACAAGGTGGTCTTTCCTAATCCTGTTATAAGTACGGCGTTCAGCGTTACTCACTCAGGATCTTCACCGTACGTATTCAGTCAGATGCTTCCGAGAAAGTCAGTCGGCAGCTACGACATAGATGTAAATTCTATCCGAGCGTACCACGTCACAGCTTCATTTATCGACGCTGTAGCTATACAAGTCTCGGACAGTATTGTGGTCGGGCCTGATCTAATCGGTGCCAAAAGCATTGATGGCTCTAAGATTATTGACGGTACAATATCTGGTGTGCTTATTCGAGATGGTACGGTGACGGGCAACAAGGTACTCGCTGGTACAATCAGCGGCGTTCATTTGCAGGGTAGTACAATCACCGGAGATAAGATTCTAGCGGGAACCATTGACGCGAGCAAACTAACGGTAACTCAGCTAGATGCAGTAGCAGCTAATATGGGTACGCTTGTCGTAAACAGCGGTATCACAGTAGGAACAAACGGGTACATCACAGTACCGAGTGGATACATCTCGGCAGGTAAAGCGAAGTTGGATAACACTGGTTTACATATCGGAGATGTTGCTAGTAGTAATTTACCGTCTATTACGGACACACTGCGAATTGCTGGCAGTGGAAATTCCGGTAATATTGTCGGTATGGCGCTTTATAACGGTGCGTTCTCAGCAACCAATCCGCAAGCTGTACTACAGCTAGACTCAACGAATGCGCTTGAGATTGAAATGCGTACTATTAGTGGTATGGTTAACATTAATTTTCCAGAACAAACGCGCACAGGACAGTTTTTCCAAGTTTACAATGCTGACCTCTATTTAAGAAGAAGTCCAGATTCGCCAGTGGACATAGAACCGGGTGCTATATACGGAACAGACAGCGATGGCACGACTAGATATTACATGGGTCACGACCAACTGCGGTTGAACAACAACACTGCCGATACATTCATAGTAGACGCGCTTAACGGAAATATAGCCACAGTAGGAGATATAGAAGTTCTCGGAAATATTCACGCTGGGGCTGGTGACCACGTATTCACAGTAAACGGTACAACCGGAAATCTTCATGTAGGGGCTCCTCCACACGTGTTCACGGTAAACGGTTCTTCCGGAAACACAACCATCTCGGGTAATCTTAGCGTAGGTCCAGAACCGCATGTTTTTAAAGTAAACTCAGGCACTGGGGCAGCAATAATTAATGGAACTTTAACTGCAAGTGGGGATGTTGGGTTTGGCACATCTAATAATAAAGTTACAATCGCGGGAACTACTGGAAACACGCTAATTGCTGGTACGTTGGGAGTCACTGGGGCGGTTACTACTACAGGCAGTACGAGAGTCGAAGGTAATCTCTTGATAGGAGCAGCGCCAGCTGTAGCGCAAATAGTAAGTACAACTGGAGACATATCGACAAACGGGAATATTACGTCGCTGAATAATGTCTACGGGGCAACTGTTACTGCAACCACAGACCTATATGGTGAGGATACCTTAAACGTGGCTAATGATGGTGCAGGTGATTACAGATTTAAAGTCTCAAGCACCGGTAAATTAACCTCCGATGCCATGGGTTATATCACAGCCAGAAGAACAGCGGACGTTGCAATTACAACTGCGGGCACGACTATTGTGTGGAATAACGCACTACGCAGTAATAAAATCACCGTACCTACAAATTCATCTACGATTACTATAACTAATGCAGGTTATTACATGTTTTCTGCCACCTTTGCAACAGTCGCCAACTTAACAAGTCTTCGAATGACTTTACAAAGAGGCGGTATTAATTATGTAAGTACTTTACATGGCGCTGGTTTAAGCACCGGTGGTGGTTATCTATTTAACTTTAACATTGGGTTCTTTGCTTCGGCGGGGTCAACTTATACAGTTGTTCTGACACCTTCAGCAAATACGACACTGAACGCTAACGGCGAAGGCTTTGCAGGACCATCCCCACTTATGAATATATTTCAGGCTATAGGTGTATAATGACTATTTTTAAAATTTACGACCCGGACACGATTACTCTTGGTTATTGGGATGAGTACGGTACGCCCTACTCAATCCCATTGCCCGAGGGGAGCGTTGTCCAAGAGAAACCTTTTACGTTTGTGCAAGCCCTGCGAGAACTCCGGACGAGACGTAACACGTTTCTGTACGAAAGCGACTGGACTCAGCTGCCGGATACTGGATTAACCGCCGACAAACTACTCGAGTGGCGAGAGTATCGACAGGCTCTCAGAGATCTACCAGCTCTCGTTGCCACTGCAGGATGGGGTAACGTTACATGGCCGCAACCACCGCTTGACAGATAGACGCGCATAACCTAAAATAATGGAGGTACAGATGATAATCACTGTATGTAATTTAGACTATTTAATAGAGCCTGTTCGCATGCGTCTGGGTGACTTTGAAGGAACTGTTTATTCAAACGCTTTAATCCGAACCGCGCTTGTAAATGCAGTTAAGTTTTTGCAAAAGCGCTGGCGTTCTAAGTATCAGGTACTCTCTTCCGGCATGATTGCAGAAGTTCAGCCCAGCGGCTTTGCAGAGCAGGGACTAATCTGGGTAAGTACCACAAATGGGTACTCGTTTATTTCAGCTGGTTTCGAGGTTAACGACGTTTTTCGAAACCCGTTTCTTGAATTTGATCAGCCGTCTCCACCAGTTGTAGAGCAAAATGACGAAGACGCTATTGTATTAGCGGCAACTTATCTTGTTCATCTGGGTAAATTGACTTCAAGTTCGGCCACGTTTGTTTCGTGGTCAACTGAAGATATAAAGTACACAAATTCAGAGTCAAGCAGGTCAATGAAGGTAGTGCTTGATACGTTAATGACAGAGCTCAATGTGCTGTTTAAGACGCGTATCGCTCAGCCTAAAGCAACTCGCCAACCACTGAATATTGTAGTAGGTACGAAAGTATACTAGGAGGATGTATGGGTATGGGTAAGGTAGTTCCAAAGATGTTGTATATCGGGGATTTTCCAGTTCCGACTGGATTTGGAATTGTGTCCGCAAACTTAATTAAGACGTTTAAGCGGTACTACGATGTGCATGTGTTGGGTGTTAATTTTTACGGAGATTATAACCCAGCAAATGATGGAGTAAAGGTTTACCCAGCTTCGGGTAACGGTAGCGACATTTGGGGTAAGGGTCGACTTGCCGAGATGATCTTGCGTATTAAGCCGGACGTGGTGTTTGTGCTGAACGATCCATGGATCGCCATGGATTACGCGACAGTGTTTACCAAGTTGAAAGAACAATACCCTGCAATTTACAGCAAGTTTGTGGTTTACACACCTGTTGACGCTGAGAACATTAAGATGGACTTTGTTGAGGGTTTACGAGCATACGATGCCGTAATCACATACACTCAATTTGGCGCAACTCAGCTTTTAAATTGCAAAAACAGTGCTGGTGAGATCGCAGGGCTTAAAGATGTCTCAGTAATTCCTCATGGTGTAGATACCGACATCTTCAAACCGCTTAAAATCTCTAAGGCGCAGCTGCGTAAGCAACTGAATCTAACCGAACAAGATTATGTTGTTCTCTGTCTCCAAAGAAATCAACCCAGAAAACGGCTGGATTTGACGCTTTATTACTTTGCTGAGTGGGTCAAGCGTTATAACTTACCACCCAGTGTAAAAATCTATTATCACGGCGCTCTGCAAGATTACGGTATTGATATTATTCAGTGGTGTGAGTACTTGGGTATTGTCGATCGACTCGCCATTTCTTCTCCCGACATTCGGCCGGATAACGGTTTGACTGCTGAGCAGATTAATATGATCTATAACAACGCGGATGTATTCTTTACTACTACAGCTGCTGAGGGTTGGTGTCTGCCTGCATCAGAAGCAATGGCTGCAGGCATCCCAGTCATTCTACCTAAGCACTCAGCGTTGGCTGAGTGGCCTGAAGGTAACGCACATTACATGGACGTGTACCCGTTCCCACAACTAACTGATCGTGGTTTGAATACTATTCATCACGTGACTGAAATGGAAAGTGCTATTGAATCACTCCATAAGTTGTATACAGATCACGAGTATCGTGCAAGTCTCGGTAAAGCAGGGCACGACCACATGAACAAAGATAAGTTTCAGTGGAGTGTGATTGCAAATCAATTCATGGAGATTATAAATGGAGTCATCAAGTAAGTTAGAGCAAATGGCAAAGAAGTATGCAAAGCGGCTGTTGACACGGCTTGAAGCATATGGTATTGTTAACAACGAAGTTCGGAAAGCAGTGCTTGATGAACTAAATTCGATGGCGAGAGAGATCGCCTCAATGCAGGAGAAAAAAGATGGCATTCGGTAAGATGATTGGTGGGCAGCAGCAGGCAGGTAGCAATTCAGGCGGTGGTAAGAATCCGTTTATTGACGTCCGTGAAGGTAAGCGTGTCATTCGTTTTCTTCCAGATCCGGCACAACCGACAGAACCGCTTTTGGGTCAGACTGTTTTGTCTGTTTGGATGACTGTGAAAAAGGGCGAGGCTGACGTTCAGCGAAGAATTTTTGTTGACTATTCAGCACGTTCGATTCTTCCAAAACAATATAACGATGCAATCCGTCGGCGCTTCTTTATGAATGTTCTCGACAAGAGTATGGTTGTTAAGTTGGAAGATGGTTCTCTTATCTACGGCAACAATCAGAATCAGTACCTCATGTCACAAAATGGCGAGCTTGTACCAGTTACAGGTAAGAAGCCAGAGCGGAACATGCAGATTATGGTTCTTGAGGGCAGCGTCTCGTCTGGTCAAGGGCGTAACGGTTTGCTTAATGAAATCGAAGAGCTCAGCAAGTCTGTGTTTGACGAGGAGACAAGTGAACTTATTCCGATTATCAACGTGGACATTGAAGTTGTTACTCGCGGTAAAGGCTTAAATACAAATCGTGCTGTGTACGTTGGCGCTAATCGAGATCCCATTCCTAGTGAGATTCTCAAGTTGCCTATGTATGACATCGACGCCTATGCAAAGCCATTTCCAACTGATGCCATCAAGGATCTTCTCAAAGGGTTGGATTACAGCGAAGTTCTTAAAGCGCATGGTATTACTGTGATGCCTCGACTGATTGAAAAGGATTCGGCGTCAACCGATACTGTTTCTGCGGCAGCAGTTGTAAAGAAGGCTATCGAAAGTACACCTAGCAAAGCTGCTCCAGCGGTAGACACTTTGTTTGACGACTAAGTGATTGTGGGCGATGGGCGGTGCTAAACACACCGCCCATTTTTTATTTGGAGGTTGTATGGGTAGAGGATATAAGACTGAGTGTCCGCAATGCGGCGGAGACAATCTATATGTGACTCCAGACAACGGGATGGCTTACTGCTTTAACTGCGAGTATCGGTCGAGTCCTGAACAGGGTGACCGCACTCAAGACGAGCGTGGCCTTCCTTTTCAAGGGAGTGGTGAGGATCTAGAGGCTATACGCCGAGTCTACACCGACGCAGCAGATTACTACCACGCCTGCCTTACGCCGCAAGCCCGTGCATATGCGAACGAGCGTGGTATAACAGACGAGTCAATTAAGAGGTTTAAGATTGGTTATTGTCCAGAGCACCAGAACTACGACAGGCAGTTACACGATGTTTACGTTCGAGCTGGTCTAGTTACCACTTCAGGAAAACCTACCCTGGCCGAGCGTTTAACTTTCCCCTATCTAGATCCGACGACCTCACAAATCGTTGACATTCGTGGTAGATCCATGGATGGGGCTGATCCTAAGTATAAAGGACCATTCGGCACAACCTCTTCAAGAGGGGCTGGAGAGTGGCCGTTTAATGCCGAGGATTTAAAGGGTGACCATTTAATTACGGAGGGTGAGATTAAAACTATTGTAGCTAGCCAGCTTGGATTTAAATCAGTAGGTTTACCAGGAATCGCTGTTTGGCGTTGGAGACTTCGCTCTATGGCGCGCGGTCGGCAAACAGTTGTATTTGATTCTCAACTTCAGGCTAACACGCGTGAGTCTGTTTACACAGCTATCGACAAACTATCGCAGAAGTTGCCGAACCTATACATCGCCACACTTCCGCTAGGCAAGCACAACAAAATGGATCTTGATACTTATTTGTTGACAAAGGGAGCAACCGAGTTTAAACTCATTTTAGACAAGGCTTTGCCTTACAATGAGTGGGCAAATTTATTACGGAGGCCGTATGTATTACGACAAGGACGCTGAGTGGCGATTACTTTCCTCGCTAATGGCAAATCCGGAGAGTCTGCACATTATTACGCCGGCTTTATTTTCAGACGAGCGTAAGGATATCTTGCTGGCTATGAAGGAAGCCTACGTGCGGTACGGTGAGTGCTCTTACGAGGTGATGCGGATGGCTTTGGCGGGAGATGTGCCTGCTCAGATGCTTGTTCAAGTTTCGGTTAATCAGCAGGCTGTGATCGACGAGCTAGGCTTTATTGCACGCCGTCGTCAGTTATTTGAAGCTGCTAAGTCTTTAGACTTCGAGTCAAAGCAATACTACCCGAATGAGGACAAGATCGAGGACATTCTAAACTTTCCTCCGATTCTGCAGGCGCATGACACAACGCTGGTCCCTGGTGCTCAACGCATGCTTGGCGATCTGAATAAGAAGGTGGACGGCTCTTACAAGTTTACGCACACGGGTATTAAGTTCTTGGACACTATGCTAGGTGGTGAGTGGTTACCAAAGACACTCAACATTATTATGGCTAAGCCCGGCACAGGCAAGACCGCGCTTATTGGCCAGTCCATGCTAGAGATGGCTCGCCAGTATGAAACGCGCTCGCTGTTCTTTTCGCTTGAAATGAGTAAGGAGCAGTTGATTAGTCGCTGGGTTGCATATCTGCTGAAAATGGACGCCAGCAATCTTCAGTTTGGGCGGGTTACAAAAGAGCAGGCGGAAAAGGTCGAGCAGGCTGTTATGTACCTACAATCGTTACCCATGTCTGTAATTGACGACCCAACAATTAATCTGTCGACTATACGGAAAGAGATTCGCGACTGTGCTCGTATCGGTTGTAAAGTAGTCTTCTTAGACTATCTGCAGATTGTGCGGCATTCCCCCACTGCTAACCGAAACAATGACCTCGGTGAGGTAGCTCAGACTTTGAAAGAGGCTGCTAAGGAAGCAAACATCGCAATCGTCCTGCTGAGTCAAATGACAAAAGGTCGTGAAGGACTGGACGCAGTTCGGGACTCGGGTGAGGTAGCTCAAGTAGCAGACGCAGTAATTGAGATGGCGCCAATTGACGACCTTTCCGATGATCTGGGTAATCGGGCAATTAGTCTTAAGTTTCATAAAAATCGTAATGGGAAGCTCGGAGTGAGCACGGTGATATTTAATGGGAGTACGCAAAAGTTCAGCAGTCAGTAAGCCGATAACAAGCCCCCAAGCCGCAGAGCAATTGAAGGCGGAGCGCCGTGAGCGTAACCGCCTCAATCGCCAGCGAGCTAAGACTATGGAGCGTAGAATTGCTAAGTACCTAGGTGGCGATCGAACTCCTCAATCAGGAGCCGGTAATAGCAAAGGTGACGTTACCGTGCTGTTTACCAATCGACCCGGTAGGTATGTGATTGAGTGCAAGCTCACCGAGCTTTTTGATCGTCACGGGCCGTCAATCACAATCAGTAAGGCCTGGTTAGCGAAGATACACAGAGAGGCTCAGCAGATGAACGCAGTTTTTGGAATGCTTGTGTATCGCTACCACGGAAAGCCAGACGATTTTGTGCTGATTAGGACTCAGGATATGCGGAAGGTGCTTAAGTCTCCTGTAGAGGCAGCCAGCGATTTAAGCTTTGATAATCCAAAGACCAAGACATTTGCAATGCCGTTAGCACGTTCACTCGTCTGCAAAGAAGGAACTGGACTAACTTGTGTGACAATTGACTTCGTGCTATATTACCTCATGACGCTAGAACGTTTTAAGGAGTTAATTGACGAGGTATGAAACCTAAAGAGTTTCCAGAACAAGCACTGTTAGCGCCATTATTAGGCAATGATGTCATCTTGAAGTTTGACGGACTTGAGTTTCCTACTCGGTTACTAAGCGCTGAGCTTCAGAAGCTGACTGGGTTAGCTAACCCGCCAGATAAAAGAATGAATGCTGAGGGTAAAATGTACACTCCTAAGTGCCTTCGTCTCGTTTGCGAGGCGGGGGCTCTTGTGGTGTGTATTGAGGATTACAAGTTTGTAGCTGTACACAAGGGTGTTGCTTTTATGTTTGACTCGTATACTTTGGAGGTTCGTCTTGCAAGTTAACATCGTAACTACGACTACGGGTTTAATGGATTCGCTCGCAGCTATTAATGTGCAGTTGACTCGTAATCCACGACGTATCCTAGTGGATACCGAGACTACTGGACTGGATCCGAGACAATCGATGCTTTTACTTGTACAGATTGCGACGTTTGAAGAAGTCTTTGTGTACGACTTTACTCAACTACCTGTAGAGTTGATCAAGGAGTTCAAGCCTCTTCTGACAGACCCGACAGTCATCAAAGTGTTCCAGAATGCCAGCTTCGATATTAAAGTTTTCTTTGCGTTAGGGAAATACATTGTTGATCCTATTCACGATACGCGCGTTGTCGAGGCATTACTTACAGCGGGTATAGTGGGGGTGCGTAACGACTTAGCGAGTATTGCTCAGCGGCGGTTGGGGGTAAGTTTAGATAAGTCTATACGCACTCAGTTTACTGACGGTTCTTTCTCAGGCATAAGCGCCGAGCAGATTGAGTATGCGGCTAAAGACGTAATTGTACTCAAAGATATCTTTACGCAGCAGATTGCTGAAGTTAAGCAGCATTCCCTGCAGCAACCCTACCGGCTTGAGTCTAAGCTAACGAAAGTTGTAGCCATGATGGAATACTTTGGTATGCCGTTTAACGCACAGCATCTAAAGGACATGGAGCCTACATTCGATACGCTAATTAAGAATGCCGAACGCATGCTTCAACGTATGGTAATCGAAGCCGGTGTTGCCGAGGAGATCGTATTTACTCGCGATGGATACTCGGCTGTAAACACGTCGTCTACTCAACAGATGCTGAAGTACTTTCACGCTGTGGAGATGGACCTGGACAATCTAAATGCTCAGACAGTGACCGAGTGGGATTTTAAGAATCGCAAGAACGCTAAAAATCACACGATCAGTACGTCAATGTTTGACGAGGATCTGGTAGAGTCTATTGAGTCTTATGGACGCTACGACAACTACAGGCTCAATTCTTATGCGTTTCTTGTAGGGGCTCGTAAGCTTCAGTCGACGTACGTTCGCGGGCTACAGGAGATGGAAAACCCTGTAACTGGACGCATTCACTGCACGTTTAATCAGATTGGGGCTGCAACGGGCCGGTTCAGCAGTTCTCGTCCGAACCTGCAGAACTTACCCTCCGATCAGAAGATGAAAGATCTGGGCATTCAACAGAGTATACGACACGCATTTGCAGTAAAGGGTGAAAGTCGCAGAATGATTATTGCCGACTACTCGACCATTGAACTTGTTATCATTGCCGACGCAAGTGGGGACCAGGGGCTCATCGACAATCTCGATGATCTGCACACGTACGTAGCTAAGCATGTACTCAAGGTAGAGGACATCACAACGCAGAACAAGAAAGAGCATCCCTACAAAGTATGGAGAGAGGCAGCTAAGATGGTTAACTACTCGATTGCTTATTCCGTAGGCGGCGATAACCTAGCTAAGCAGATGACGATCAAGCTTGCCCCTGTGAATGCGAAGTACTCACCGAAGCAGGGAGAAGCAATCATCGAGCAGTGGAAGGCTATGTTTCCAGATGCCACGCAATGGCTTAAGAAGAGTGCACGTTCGGCGGTCGTTAACGGTTGGGTAGCTGATAGTTACGGCCGGAAACGCTTCTGGAATCGGGATGACTTTGCGATGAAGTGGAAGAAAGAAGCAGCGGAGCGCGAAGCTTCTAATTTTCCGATTCAGGCCCTGTCTGCTACAATGGTTAAGTTGGCACTTGTGAAAACCTTTGAACGGCTTGACATGAGAAGGGCGGTGATTGTCTCGACAGTTCATGACGAGATTATTGTAGAGAGTACGGCACAGTATGCGGAAGAGGCTCGTTTAATTTTAAAGGAAGCTATGGAAGAATCCGCTCGTGAGGTTCTCCCCAATCTAGGGAGTACAGTGATTGTCGACCCGGCGATATCAATGAAGTACGATAAGTAAAGAGGGTATTATGGATTTAGTGATTGCACCTCGTATCTGTATAAGTCGAAATCCCGATTCTACAGAGCAAGACAAGTTTAAACAATGGGTCTGCACTCTTTACGTACGTAACTCGATTGACATGAACGACTCAGCGTTCGACGTTTTTTACGGTCAGAGTCCTCTGGCAGTGTATGGTAAAGCTCTTGTAGCTTTGGATTCGTTTTTAATGTCTCCCGAGTTTATTTATCCGTTATTAGAGGAGTATGCTAATCGTGGCTAAGAAGTTGAATTTAGACGGCATGGACTTTGGCGATACTCCTAGGTCGTATCAGTATTTTCCTTCGTCTATACGCTCGTTAAATCGTGCTATGGGCAGCTCAAAGGGTGTACGTGGCGGGACTATTATGCAGTTGCTGGCTGAGCCCGGTCACGGTAAGACCACGTTGGCGTTGGACTACGTCGCTCAGGCACAGAAGCGCGGGATCAAGGACGTTAGCCTCACAATTGGTAAGAACACCCGCATGATCAATGCACTGTTTGTCGACTTGGAGCGTACGTTTGATTCCGAATATGCTAAGACAATTGGTGTTGACGTGTCTAAGTTACTGGTCTACCGACCAGACTACGCTGAACAGTGCCTGCCGCAAATTGAGTATTTTCTAACTCAAGGTATACAGGTAGTAGTCTTTGACTCTGTTCCAGCTATTGTTACCAAAGACGAGTTTGAGAAAGAAGTAGACGATCCTGCACGCATGGCAGGGGCTGCTAATCTGCTGTCGCGTTGGATAGTCCGCTTGATCGGTCCTGTAGATAACGCTGACGCTTTATTCATATTTATCAATCAGTATCGTGCTAATCTTTCTCCGATGGCCAGATCGGAAAAGAAGCCGTTTGGTCCTCGATCACTTCGGTACTTTAGCCGTATTATTCTCGACTTGGTTAAGATTCGTAACGAAGAGGACAAGTCGCATATTCAAGCTACGATATCAAAAAACAAACAGGCGGCCGAGGGTCAAAAATGCGATTACCTTATGCTTAAAGGTAAGGGTCTTGCTCCAGCATACGACCTTATGTCACTTGCTCTGGAGTATGATATAATTCATAAGTCAGGGGCGTGGTATGAGTACCAAGGGCAAAAAGCTCAAGGTCTCGACAACTGTGTATTGACTTTTGATTTGGAATCCATAGCCAGTCAAGTTGACAAATGCTTAGAGGAGGAACTCGGTGAGTGATTTAGAAACGTGGGTACAGAATTCGCCCGACTACTATGAAGTAACTCAAGCGTACAAAGGCTACGGTCGTTTGAAGCAGATGATTATACTTAAAGAGCGAGACATTGAGCGCGTTGAGCAGCAAATTGCTGTAGAGGAAGATAAGCCGCGTAGTAACGTAGCTCGGTCTCGAAAGATCCAAGAAACTTCGGCACTGCTCGACGAACTTGCAGAGCTTAAGGCTCAGTTTGCCGAACATGAGGCGTATGTTAAGTCTCTAGAGTATCACAAATCTATGTTTGCAAGCGCTGCATACACCATAAAGATGCGGTTTGACGCACCGATGGGGAACGAGTAATGAATAGTCTTCCTGAATTTAGTGCCTCGCGCTTTAATCTTTATAAGACTTGTCCGAGGTTGTATAAGATGCAATACAAGGAAGGTCTTGAGGGAAACAAGCATGTTTATACCGTAATGGGTTCAGCCCTGCACTACGCTATCGAATCTTATTACGCCGGCAAAACAAACGCAATTCCTCTTTTCTCTTCGTACTTCAACGAGGCTGTTGCCTCGGCAGTCGGAAGCGAGCGAGGTCTCGTAGCATCTAATCTTATCGGTAAGGCCTCTCAACTTGGTCAGTCGATTCTCCGTGAAATGAACTGGGATCAATTCAATCCGACTCACCTTGAGTACGGATTTAAACTGCCTTTTCCTTCAGAAAACCCGCTTGTTCTTATGCGTGGTTTTATCGACATGATCACTGACGACGAGTGCATTGTTGACCATAAGAGTGGTAGTAAAAAACCAACTGCAACCGAATTAGCAAACAATCCGCAGTTGCTTATTTACGTCTGGGCTTACGAGCGTTTGTTTGGACACAAACCAAAGGCAGTTTACTGGCATCATCTACGGACATTGGAATTGGTAGAGGCCAAGGTGATGGTCGACTATGACGAGAAATTAAAGAAACTGGAGGAAACGCTAGTGCACATAATGAATGATACCGAGTTTGAACGAATCCCTCAAGGGTATTTCTGTAATCGTATCTGTGCTCATGTCGAGCTGTGCTGGCCGTCAACAAATTATGAAGAGTCGCCTTTTACTACGTGAGGTTTTCCGTGACTGGTTTGCAAACCGGTTAAGCGACGAAGACCGAATTAACATTGAGATGGTGGTTGCCGCAAACAGCCACTTTCTCACGGACAATCACCCGTTAACATTGAAGATACTGAGCGATTGGTCTTCAGGCTACTTACTACACGAGATTGCACAAAGACACAATTTGCATGCAGGTGTAACTAGAGACATACTTAAGTTTGCTTTTGAACTTCTGGGACGCAAGCTTGATATAGACGATGGCAGTGTTCTTCGAGAGGTACCGGCTCAATTACACATGACGGCGCGCAACGTGTTTAACGCTTACTATGATACGTTTACAGAGCTTCCAGAAAGAGATCTGGAATAACTAAGGAGCAGTGATGAAGGGTATTTATTACAGTAACGGCAGCTACGGCATTCGATGGTGGGACAAGGAACAGAAGAAAATGGTGCATGGCGGTCGCTACCCTACACAGCAAGAAGCTGTTGAGGCCTTAGCCAAGCGCACGAATGCCGAAGATGTTCCCCTTATTAAGGGACCTGATGTCTTTAAGTACGACGCGAGTGTTGCCGATCGTATGTGGGAAATGGCTGCCGAGGTTTACGAAAAGAATAAAAAAGACCAGGTTGCTAAGAAGAATCAGTCGATCCACCTGGGCAACAAGCCGACAGGGATAGCATTCCTATCAGATCTGCATCTGGGCAACTCAGGGACTGACTACGGCGCTATCTTCAAAGACACTAAGCTTGTTGCAGATACCCCCGGAATGTACGCAGCTTTTCATGGTGATGGTATCGACAACTGGATCACTCCGAAACTACAATCGCTGCAGCGCAACCAGGCGGTAAGTTTCCAGACCGAGCTGATGTTGTTTCGCCGCTGGCTTGAGCTTATTCAAGAGAAGTTGCTGTTGGTTGTTAGCGGTAATCACGACAACTGGACGAGTAAGATCTCAGGTGTTGACATTATTCCGAGCCTGCTTGAGAGTACAACAATTTTGTACGACCCTAATGAAATTTACGTGGACATTTCGTGTGGATCTCACTCTTGGAACGTTTTGATTCGCCACAAGTGGAAGTATAGCAGCATCTTCAATCCAACCCACGGTATCGAAGTTGGCTTTGACCGACTGTCACGGCCTTTTGATATTGGTATCGGGGGCCATACGCACATTGGCACTTTGTTCCGTCCGTTCTACCGGCACGGAGAGGAGCGATTGGCGTTGCTGACTGGGGCATACAAGCGCATTGATTCATTTTCAAAAGAAATAGGCTATGCGGAAACGGCAAACAATGGGTGCGGCGCCATTATCTTTATGCCTGACGGTAAGATGTGGTATAATTCTGACTTAGAGGTGGCATGTAACTACCTTACTTACTTACGAGGAGAGCGCTAGTGGATACTTGTTCTGTGTGTCATGAGTACTTAGATCAGTGCATCTGCGACGATTACACCGTGTCAAGGCGTGATTCTTATCGTGTTCCGGATCGAGCCGAGCAGGAGAAAGAGCGACGTAAACTTGAAGAATTTGAGATACTAAAGCGACATCATTACGGGCAGGTGGACCATGAACGCAAACATTCCTAAACTTATTCAGGCAGAGCTAAAACAGGCTAAGGCTACTCCGGAGGAGTTGGCCGACTTTATGGGGGTTTCTATTGAAAGACTGGAGCAAATTCTTAAAGGATTGCATAAGCCTTCTGTTTCTGAAGGTATTGCGATTGCTCAATTTTTTGACCTTGAGCCTATGTTATTTTTAGGAGGTAAGTAGTAATGTTTTACGGAACCGCCAAGATAATTGCAGTGACTCGTCCCGAGGGGGAGCTTAGTGATTTAAGTCTGGCTGAATTTCTTGCCTATGTGGCACGAGTCAGTAATCCGCAAAACCAGCACAATCACCTCACGGCCGTTAAATTGCTGCGTTATCTGGCAACGCACAGTCACTGGTCTCCATTCGAGATGGTAAACATTGTAGTCGAGATGGAGACCACTCGAGACATAGCACGGCAGGTATTGCGACACCGTAGTTTTAGTTTTCAGGAGTTTAGTCAGCGATATGCGAATCCAGTAGAGAGCCTTGGATTTGTCAATCGCGAGCTTAGGCTGCAAGATCATAGCAATCGGCAGAACAGTCTACACACAGACGATCAGGATCTGCACGATGCCTGGGAAGCTAAGTTGGAAGTACTGCAGAATGAGGCAATCCGTACGTACAACTGGGCCATTCAAAACGGTGTGGCTAAAGAAGTCGCCCGCAGTGTTCTTCCTGAAGGATTGATTATGTCTAAGATGTACGTAAACGGTACTCTGCGTTCCTGGATTCATTATTGTTCCGTTCGCATGCATGAAAGTACACAGCTCGAGCATCGCGAACTTGCTGAGTCTGTATGGAATCTGATCGTTGACAAGGTACCGCCAATTAAACAAATACATATGGGAGAATGAGTATGTACGACGAAAAGTTACTTCAAAAAGCAATAGAAGCTCAAGCAAAAATGAGCGACATCCTGAAATCTCAGGAAGTTGAGCATGACTTTACGCCGCTTCTTAAGACGACGGGTTACATGCCGAAGAACGAGCACTTGATGTCAGAGCAGTCAAAAGAATTTCAATCTATTCTGGATGATCTGTTTCAAATGCACAAAAAGAAAACCGCTGATTACTCAGCGTGGAATATCAAAGGTGCTGGAGAGCAGGGCGTAGCAGTCCGATTGTGGGACAAGACAGCTCGACTTATGAACCTTATGGGTTGGGATATCGGTACCGGTAAGTGGTCGCAGCCAAAGGAACCAAAGAACGAGTCAGTAGACGACACGCTCATGGACTTGGCCAGCTATGCAATCATTATGATTGTACTTCGACGTGGAAAGTGGGGTAAGTAAAATGAGTGAGTTAGGAGATTTGAGTTACGATGCTGCAAAAGACCCTTTGAGCCCTGTTGGAAAGGATTGTACAATTTGCAGTACTGAGTATGACGATGAGGATTGGGGAATGATGGGATGGATTGGTATTTTGCCGCTGTCCTTGTGCCCTAACTGCTCGTCAGGCATATTCCACATGGTCTTATCTACGACCTCTCCGGAGGATCTGGAAGAGGCTGCCGCAATTCAACGCATGGAATCCGATCAATAAGGTTAACCTGTACCAGTGAGTAATCCTCACTGGTACGCATTTGCCGGCGTAGCTCAGCGGATAGAGCACCTGCCTTCTAAGCAGGCTGTCGGGGGTTCGATTCCCTCCGCCGGTACCAACCACTATTCAGTGGAATAAGGGAGAACGTTTATGAACGTAGCAAAATTTAATCAATTGGTAATTGATTCCACTAATGCAAAAACTGCGTTGTGTGATCTCGGGATTAGGTTTCCGACAGACAAGTCTCCTTACAACATAGGATCAAGTAGCGGACACCGGCACCCTTACACAGCAGTGTACGACCTGTTGTTCGCTTCCCTGCGTTACAAGGATATTAACTTTGGAGAGATTGGCATTGAGTATAACCAATCTATGATCTGCTGGAGAAACTATTTTACAGAGGCGAAGCTGTGGGGTTGGGAATTCTATACCGAAAAAATTACGGCCGCCCTTAAAGATGGATTACTCAACACAACATACTTACCTATGAACGTAAATTACGAACAGTCTATTATAGACGGGTTTGAGAACGCAGGCGTGCAGTTTGATATTCTTATTGATGACTCAACACACAAATTTGAGGATCAGATTAGAGTTGCTAAGATTGCACATCGTTTTGTAAAACCAGGTGGGTTTTTTGTCATAGAGGATATTTTTAGAAACAGACCAGAGGACGATTATGCCAGAGAATTGGCTGATATTACTCAATACTACGACAGCATCACGTTTGTTAACGCAGAGCATGTTAATAAATACTCACCCGATTGGGATAACGACAAGCTGCTGGTTATGGTGAGGAACAACAAATGATCCACATAATTACTCCATGCACACGGCCTGAAAATTTACCATATCTTGCTGAAAGTATCCCTAAAGAGTGTCATTGGGTGGTTGTATACGATGAGTCGGTTAAGGATAAGCGGGAAGTTGAAAACGCTACTGTGCTTCATTCCCCATACACAGGTTTTTCTGGGAATCCTAATCGAAACTATGCGCTGGATTCAATCGACTTTACCGAGGAAGATTGGATTTACATTTTAGATGATGACAACATCATTCACCCTCGGTGGTATGATGCCGTCAAGGATATTAACTATGGTCATTTGAACATGGTTACCTGGGGCCAGGTTTGGAGAAACAACAGTGTAAGGTTACAACCTACTGCGTATCCATGTGTCGGCAACGTTGATACCTCCTGCTATATGATCCGTGGTCGAGTAATGAAGCGCCTGCGCTACTCGTTAGATTACGTAGCCGACGGCATCATGGCTGAACATGCCTACGTATACGGGGGTGTCTTAAAATTGGACGACTACCTGGGATACTACAACTATCTTCGCACACCTTTGGACCGCATGGATTAAGTTGGTGTATAATGGATACCAGCGGGGTAATAAGGCTCCGCTGGTATTTATCTGGGCCAATAGCTCAAAGGTCAGAGCAGATCGCTCATAACGATTTGGTTGCAGGTTCGAATCCTGCTTGGCCCACCATGTCGGTGTACGTACCAGTGGTAGGGAATTAGGGCCAATTGTTTGATGTATCAATTGAGCCGAAGTGGGTTCGAGTCCCACCGCCGACAACCAAGCCAGAGTGGCGGAATGGCAGACGCTGCAGTCTTAAAAACTGCTGAGGGTTTCCTCGTACGGGTTCGACTCCCGTCTTTGGCACCAGTGCCCCATAGGGGGTATCAAAAAATTAAGGAGGGTTTATGAGCGTAATTGACACAGGCATCACAACTTACACGGCCACTAAAACAGACATTATTGATGATAAAACCGGAGCGCTGTTTCAAACCAGCATGGGTGCTAACCAGCAGGGAGGTCAATTCGGTATTCATGTGTGGCGTACCCCAAAAGGTGGTAAAAAACAAGAGATCTTGTTTTACGCTGGTGATCACGGAGGTCTTGCAATTCTTTGGGGTAAACTGTATTTCGTGCATAATGACGCCCAGTCTAAGAAAGTCTTTTTAGAACCAATCCCCGGATTTATTCCCAAAGACTCTGATACAAAATCAGGCACGATCAACCTTAACGAATCTCAACTAGCCGTCATTCGTGCTCAAGTTGACACAATCAGTAAGCGTGCTGAGAGTGCGTATGCTGTCGCCAACGCTGCGACAGCCCGTGTAGCCGAGCTTGAGCGTCGTGTAGCGGCCCTGGAATCAAAGCCCGCAGTTAATAACGGTGGTGGATTAACAAAGCCGCAGATCGAGGATATCGTATGGGCAAAAATTTGGGATGTATTTTATATTTTGCGTGGTGGTATGAATGCTGGGACCTCTACAGATCCAAACATTCAGGGCTGGATAAATGACTTGACCTCATTTATTCGACGTGTAAAGTAGGAGTGACAGTATGTTTACATTTGAGCATTTAAAGTTCGGGGAGCATCCAGTTTATACCTTTATCAACATTGCTCAAATGAAAATGAGCAGCCGGTATGCAATATCTGTAGCTCAGGGCGAGCAGACATACGGCGATGTGGATAAGGATACATACGAGGTAGCTGTTTTTGACAGCGATTTTAAGAAGATTATCTATAACCTGCCTCTTAAAGACGAGAAGGGTAAACTGCTTAAGACTTCAGATGTCGTTGGCTTTGTGTCGCGGGATACCGTATCCGCAATTATGGCGCAGTTGCAGGAGAATATTGATGGCTAAGCGCTTTACTATCAAACCGTTAGCTGACTTACATAACAGCGAGTTTCCTATGCGAGCTGACATTGACCTCCCAGAGGGTGCGTCTGTTGAGTGTCAGCAGTACAGCAATCATGTTTACTTATTGATTCACTACACTCCTCAGTACACACACACGCACAAAAGAGAGATATTCATGGCCGTTGAGGGTGAGGATATCCCGAGTAACTACGAGTACATCGGTGGTATTATTGCCAACGATGCCGGTCCCTCAGACGAGGAACTGGCTAACGAAGAAGCGGGGGAGGACGAGGAGAGCGAATTCATAGACGTACCTCGGGATCCTGAGCAATTTTATAAACTGTTGACTATGATCAACGTATATATTTCCCCGGAAAAACGCAAAGTACTTGACTCGAAGTCATGGTCATTCTTAGGAGCAAACGATGCCACTTGACATTGACATGGAAAATCTAGAGATGCTGGAAAAGGTTATCAAAGAGATAAGTCATTCTATACGCGTCGATCTTTTACAGGATAAGTATGACCGCGTTGAATATGAACGACGGTACGAACTGTTGTCGTCGATGCGTACAGCCTTGACCTGGACAGTCAACTACTTTGATTACTACCGCGTTTACGAAGGTGTCGACCCCACTCAACTGCTACGCGAAATAGATAGTACAATACAGATGGTAGGTGGGGATGGTTCAGAGACCGAATATTTTACCCGCAGTGCCAGTCTTGTAAAACTTCTTAGGGAACAACATGATAAAGATGAAAGTAATCGGTAGCGAGTTATACGGGGACGCATGGCGACAGGCTATGCTCAAAGAACTAACACAGCACATACCAGATGGCGTGTCCCTAGGGATAACCGACGACAATTTTGGATTAACCATGCTGGATTATATTGTCGATGGTACGATCGAGATGATCAATCAGCACAATTACTCCGCCGGTATTAACGGTAAGTGGTTTCTTATGGGTGCCGATTTATACTATGATGACGAGGAGATGAACTAGTGGAAACAACAAGAAATTCGCCGATTATGCGGCCATGGAGCAAAAACGTGGATGAGGTAGTTGCTTATGTGAGCAACCGCCCTCTCTGTAAGTACACGAACGAAGAGATCGCCAACATTATTATTCCCGCATACTTCGATGAAGCTCAACTAGTAGGAGTAGACCCAGTCATAGCAGTGGCACAAATGATCCACGAGACTGGATTTCTTACGAGCTGGTGGTGTGATCGGCCAAGAAGAAATCCCGCAGGTATCGGGGTTACAGGACAAATGAAACCAACAGCAACAGCAGAAGAAAAGAACTCCAATGCATGGGCATACGACCAAAGCCTGAAGATCTGGAAGAAGGGCCTTCTGTTTGCCAATTGGACCGAGGAAAGTGTCCCCGCCCATATCTCTAGACTTCTCGGATATGCAGTAAAGAAAGAGAATATGACAGAACCACAGTTAGCATACTACGAAGAGCACACTGCACGTCGGCCATTGCCTGCTCGTGTGCAAGGCTGTGCTCCAACGCTGGCAGGACTTGAAGGAACCTGGGCAGTACCAGGTAAGGGATACGCGGATCGATTGGCTTCTCACTGTAATATGATTGGAAAGAAGTAGACAGGATAAAGACATGATGTATCAAACACAGTTGTGGACATATGAAGAACTCAACCCAAATGCATCCCGCACAAAACAATCCCGGGTGTATATCCCAATCAACATACTCAGTGATCAACAATCAGTACAAGCAATACATGAAATAATGACACAGTTACAGTATGTACACACCGTACGAGAGCTGGCCAGTGTCCCAGGCTTCCTTAGCTGGCACTCAACCGCAGCGACACCTGTTCTGTTTGTCCAGGTTTACGCCATATATAAAATCCCGCAGACAAGTATCTACATAAAAGCAACATATGAAACAGACAGATATACCATACATGGAGATACACGAGAGTTCCTCGAGTACGTAGAGGGATCAGTGTACCAGACACACAACGAGCTGAGCCTATCTCTCTAACAGAGCTGCCTCTAACAGAGTTATCTACAATCTATCCACATTTGTCCACATAGCGAGTTTGTCCGCATAATGACTGGGGGTCGTAGTATATATGACTACCCAGTCATTTTTGTTATGTCGCTGTAGGTAGTGGCACACTCACATGAGCCATGTATGATAGTGTCGCGAACCTTTCTGTAACTTCCAAAATGGTTTTAAAAATGTGCAAAAAACGCTGCAATCTTGGTCAAAAGTGGCCAAATCCTGCAGAAATGCTGTGAAATTGTTCACAAATTCTGGGCAACCTGTGAAAATGTTCACAATGTTATGTAAAACCGTAAAAAATGGCAGAAATTGTGGCCGATCCGACTGGCATCAGGAAATTTTGCACCAGTTTTCAAAGCAACATTAGTTTCAATTATGTTGCTTTGGCCAAAATTCAGGAAAGTTTGTGAAAATGTGTACAAACGCTTATGTGAAAAAGCGCACAAAGCGGCATCCCCCTCGGCACCCCCTTAACGCTTGGTTCCCCTCGGCACCCCTCCCCGCCGACGACGTCTAAAACAATCCCCCCGCATAAAAATAGCCATTCTCCTCGTCAGCTATGGCCTTAGCTACAAAAAATACAGCAGACAAGATGTATCAATGCCCTTGCTGCTGTACTTCCTAGAGAACCTGACGGCTCATCAGTGCAGATGTGATCTGCATACGGCCCACCCACGTGTGTGAGTGAGCCGTTTCGCCGTGACTATTCCTGCCAGTCGATGATAGTCAGCTCATCGATAGGGGTACCGTTACCGAAACGACGCTTAGCATCCGCAATCACGGCCATCATTCGCGGGTACTGACGATTGAAGTAGTCAGTAGGACCGAAGTGCTCCACCCACTGAGTCTCGTGACGCCGTGTCTGGTACGCCAGTAGCAGCTGAACGTCTGCAAGTGGCCACGCCAAGTCAACTTCAATGCTGTCGACGTCGCCTGCTGGGTCCATGTACTCAATTACAGTGAACTTACCCATGTTACTCACCCTCTTTCTCTTCTGATGCTGCCATCAATAACTTCGCCGCCGTAGCCACCAAGAGCCGAAGCTCGTAGTTCGGTAGCCAGATTGAATCGAGGTTGACCTTACCTTGCGCCTGTGCCTCTGCGAACTCATGCAGGAACAGGATACAGAGAGAAGCCAGCTTAGGAGCCAACTCGATCTCCGTATCGTTGACGTCACATTCCTCAGGATCATGCTTGACGACGTCCCTGATCTGAATCAGAGCCTGCTCCATGTCTTCCGATGAAAGCTCAATTGCCACGTAGGTGTGATGCATAACTCTCGCGCTCCTTATAAGAAAGCGGAGTAGCACTTTACTACTCCGCAGGGACCCCACTGTGTAGACTACTTAGCCCAGGCTTGCATGTCCTTGAGCCACTCGGTCAAGGACTCGTCGGCTTCTTCGTTGAAGTCGTCGATAGTCACAGTCGTGAACAGGTCAATCTCCTGATCTGCATTGTAGTTGCAGACCCAGAGTTCGTATCCGAGCTGCAACATGTGCACCGCTTGATCAAGTGTCAGCAGGTTGTCGCGGTGATTGTGACGGAAGTAGTCACGCCGCAACTCATCTGAGTCTGGTGCCAGGTTGAGAAGCGAGATGCCGATGTTGTAGCTGGAGTGACCCAGCTGCTCGGACAAGTCGCTCTCCAAGTCGGCGCGATTACCGAAGTAGTAGAGGAACATCCATTCGCCAAACTCTTCGTAGTTGTCGACGTGGTAGAGATCCGACACGGCCGAGACTAGCGAGTCCTTCAACACCTTCTCACTCACAGTAATCTTGATGCTCATTGCATCCTCCTATAGGTAAGCGGGATAGCACTTTACTATCCCGCGTGGACCCCAACAGTATACTACTTGATGTGGTGGATGGGCAACCATACGATAGTCGCACCCCAGCCACCTGGTACGTAGATCTCAGTGTAGCTGCTTTCACTGAGCAACTCCTTAGCAGCGACGGAGTAACAGAACGCGACCTTGAAGGAGACGTGGTAGTATGCCTCCATGCTGCCGTCGTACAGCTGCACGAACTGGATAACAGCAATGTTGAAGTCGCTGCGTTCGTTACAGTGATCAAGGCCGATAACGACCTGCTCTCCGTTGAACTGAGTAGTTGGTCGCTCGAAGTTCCACTTAGCCATGTTGCTTTCCTCTTTCTCGATTTGCATAATTGTCCACCCATCACCGTTCCGATACCCAACCTGGTAGTCGTCGACATCCTGCATCCAGTAGAAGATGTGCTCGTCGTTCGACTCACCATCCCACTCACCGATGCCAATGATCACTTCGAGAACGGTACCATCATTCCACTGGATCAATGTGCGCTTTTCCATCTCTCTGCATTCTCCTCTATGGATAGACCCGGGAACCGAATTGTCCCCGGGTCATACTCCCAATACTCTAGTGGTTCTTGAGTACGATCGACACTGGGATGTCGTTCAATACAAAGCGCTTCCGATACAGCATGTAGTCCTCTTCCCAGAGAACACGGTCAAGTCTGCTGCTATCGGCCACTGCACACAGACCACAGTCACTGCAGCTCTTTGCCTTACCTGCCTGTTCAGGACAGTATACAGCACGTTGACCGAGACTCCTGAGCTCACTGACAGCCTGTGGTACGTCTTGCTCGCCCACGGCGTAGGCCACAGTCCAGCCCATTTCAGTCGCCTGCTTAGCATCAGCAAACGTCTGAACAGAAGCATGGAACTTGCGGCGCAATACCTGCACTTCGGGATACCGCCACGTAGCAGTAAAGCCGATCACAGGTATGCCTAATGGCAACGCACGCTCGATGACATACAGGATGATGTCGATAAACTCCATCCACGGTTGACCCGTAACCGGATGGAGTATGTCGCCACCTGTCTGGAAACGAATGCCATCGACTGTCTTACGTCCGGCCTCGTGCATCAAGAAGATGCGATCGAAGCGCTCACGCACAGGAGCCAACGCACCGTCAGACGTATCTGCACCAGCGAATTTGGAAGCCGCAACGCTGAAGGACACATGCCCACGCTTGGTGTAGCAGGCTTTCAGCTTGAGCTTCTTGAGTTCGTCCGCGTACAGAGACTCCGGGTGGAACCAACATGTCGTAGGGCATGTCGGCCCCACCTCGGTGTAGGTGGTGATCCAGTTGTACATCGTGGACGTACCCACGAGCTTGGTGTTGCCGGTGTTCTCGACTACGGTCACTGCGGTCTTTTGTGCTTGCTTACGCATAGTAGTTGCATCTCCTGTATGCGGTAGGGCACAGTACCCTACCGCTGATTGCTAATCAGACACTAGGGCATGGAATCGCCTGGACCGAAAGTCTCTGTGATGCGGTACTCTTTGGCAGCCTGATCGACACGTCGCTGAGACTCAGCCATATACGCATCGTAGTCGGGACTTACTGAGACACGCACGCCGTTCTCCCAAGTCTCTAACAACGGACGTGAACCGTCGTAAAGTATACGACCGTAGATCGAACCGTCCCGATACTTGAGCGACGCGCGCAGTGAGAACAGACTCCAGGCAAACCGACCACCTCCAGTTTTGTACCGGAGGTGAAAGAAAACCAACACCATGAATCCGAATGGTGGCAAGTGGTAATCACCCCCTTTCTGTGAGAGCTAACCGATATATGTAAACTACTCGGATACAGAATGATCTGTATCCAAATAGGAAACTGCCTTACTGGCTGCAGCAATCGTACGCTGCAGAACAGTCTTGTCTTCCTTGATTGCCTTCAGCCACGAGGCCAGGTACTCAAGGTGGTCAGGCCGCGGCTCGACAGCCATTCCAAGACCTGCACCGACCAGCGCCGCTCCGAACTCTGCGACAAGTTCCTCGAACGCTCGAGCCTCGATATTGTACGAATACTTGTACAATTCGGGTCTGTTCAGACGCGCCTTGTGCCCAGTCCAGTGCACAAATTCGTGAGCCAGCGTTGCGTAGTATGCAATGTTGTCATCGAATAAGTTGATGGGTGGCATGTACAACCGATCAGTCGATGGATCATACGCCGCGTATGGTCTTGTGTGCTGTACTCTGACCCCGTGTCGATCAAAATATGCCTCAACCTCGGGCAACTTAGGAACAACTTTCTGCTGTTCCCACGTGAATGGGTTACCATCCTTGTCAAGGACCTGAGTACCGTTGAAGACTGCATACGCTTTGGAATGCATGTAGGCAACGTACTCCTCGTCGTTGTCACGCTTCCTGATAATTGGCGTAGGCTTGCCATACACAAACCCGCTGGCACGTGTACCCTCAGTGATTGTGTATCCGGCAGTCTTCCATTGTAGGAAGGTACCCCAATACGGACACTCAACCCCGGACAACATGAGGTTGATGGCGTTCTGACCGGAGTACACATTGCCAGATGCCACGTTCTTGTGGCGCAGCGTAACCCAAGGCTTGGTCCACTTACCCTCGATCAAACCCTGCTCCAACGAGGCCACCATCTTCTCGACCAGCGCGTCCTGCAGTTCCTGTACTCGATTCGTCACAGTCTTTCTCCTTGCACTTGCATTACTTGCCCACATCCGACGCAGGTGGGAGTTGCCAGACATTCCTAGAGATCAGCCTTGTAGATAACCTTGTGACTCCACGTCTCGAACACCTCTACGCTTGTAAAGGGCTTGTTGCTTGCCTGCCAGACATAATCGACCAGGCTTTGACACACCTCCTGCTTAAACGACAACTCAGCGGCATCTGTAGCTTCGACATCAATCATGCACGTCCGTGTCCGCAGACAGAACTCAGTGGCCTTGATACCGATGTCATGCCACTGGCGCTTCCATCCACCGTCCCACACAGCGCCGTGGAACTTCTTGCTCATACCCAGACCGAAGGGAACGGACTTCTTCGCACTCGCCACGAACTTGATTGAGTAACGCATTGCATTCTCCTTGTGCTCTTGCACTTATAATACTATACCGGTGTTTAACGAGGTTCGCCGGCTACCTCGTGCAGACTTACCGTGCCAGATGGACCAAGATGTCCAGAGCCGAAGCACGGCTGTGGAAGGTCGGAAGACGCATCGCGACGGTGTCCTCACCGTACTGCTTGTGCATCTCCTGACGGACAAACCCGGAAATAATCTTCTCCTGTCTTGCCAGTTCATCGTAGAACAACCGGTAGGAATCCAGAGCCATTCGGGCCAACGTCAGCTGCTTCTGTGTGGGCCAGTAGTCCGAGGACTCAAAGTCCAGGACGTACAGCGCGGGAGCATACACGATGTCGTTCCAGTCCACGCCGATGTCGAGTTCGGCTGTCCGGTACACGTCAGGCTGCGACCCCCAACGCTTTGCCGTGTACAGCTGAGCGATCCACAACACCTGTTCGGGGCGGAACTGTTGGTCGTGGGTAATTGCCAAGTTGAACTTTGCCTCGTTGTCGAAGCGGTCTTGAATCAACACACAGTACTGCATACCCATAGTCGCATTCTCCTTGTGCTCTTGCACATATAGATTACTACCTCGCATCCGACGCAGGCGAGAGTTGCCAGTCCGCTACCTACTACTCGTCTTCACCATCCGAGTAGTAACCCTCATCGAGACTCTCTTCGTCCACGTTCAGCAGATCGTTGGCGTAGTCTGTCTCGATCAAGTCGCTGGACTTTTCCTCCAGCTTGGCAAAGGCCTCCGACATCCGACGCAAATCGTCCTCGTCGTAGCCTTCCCGGGTGAGCGCGTCCACCGTGAGGTCGCGAACCTCCTCACTCATCCATTCCAGGCGGTCCCGGAATGTGCTGTTGAACATGCTGATGAACACGGACGCGGTGATGACCTTACCCATAATCGCACTCTCCTTCTTGCCCCTCAGGGCTATACATTACTTGCCCACATCCGACGCAGGTGGGAGTTGCCAACACACTACAGGCCCTGGAACTCGTCTGACCGTCCAACCAGGTACCACGTACACATGTACTTAGTACCCGAGAACACAGGTAGGTCTAACTGCGGCTCTGTCACGTGAAAGCACCGCAGACTAGTATCCCACCGCAACCTAAGACAGGGGTCAGTCAAATCCTCGTACCCGTGCATACGAGTATACTGATCGCGCCTACCCTTGAGATACGTGAGCATAGTTGCCCGCGTACCAACACGGACAATGGTATCCTGACGGCCAAACACTTTCCACTCCTGTGCACTTGCCTCGTACACAGGAGTGAGCAAGTTGGTGTACCGTGCTATCGTAGCCGTTTCCGACTCACGATAGACATGCGGCTGCTTGCCACGTACTTTCATACCAGTCCTTTCTCCCACAGGTTAATTGTGTACCAGCTCTCAATGCCATCATACATGACCTTGAGGTCTTCCTGCTTCGGATCGTTGTACGAGAGTTTTTGGAACTCGTGCATCCCGTACAGAATGCCCTCAAACTCCGACCAGTCTTTCCGGTACGCTGCGAATAACAGCGCGCGAATCTCCGTGTTCTCAGGCAATGCCTTCGAGAACTCACGGATCCGGTACATCAAGTCTGCATGTGTTTCCATGCTGTGCTCCTTTCAAGAGCTATAATACTTATCCACATCCGACGCAGGTGGACGTTGCCAGGACACTATTCGGGGAAATCCTCTTCGGTGATAAGACCGTCGCTCAAAAGCTGATAGTATACTTCTGAGTCTTTTTCAACCAGGTCATCATATACCCAGTATAAGTCATCGAACTCGTCAAAGAAGAATCCGCCGAAAGCCATACCAGGCTCCCAATAGGAACCTCGTACGGAGAATCCCTGTTTCACCAAGTGCTCATAGAACGCCTTGGGTGGGGACCAAGCGGTCTCGAACTCGAGCGTCAACTGTTCCCCGTCAAAGTTACTGAACGTGAGATGGTTGACGTCCCACTTGGTGCCGTAGGACTCCAGGTTGAATTGGTACTCGGCGTAGTCGATCGCCACGCCATACTGACCCGCAGCCTCACTAAGCGGAGTGGACCGCTTAATGAACTGCCCGAAAAGCCCGTGGACTTTAACTTTGTCCACGATTCCGTGCATGTCGTACCCCTCTTTTGAGAGTACGACGACGTTGCTACACCAATTCGGCATAGTCTTGCTCCTTTCATGAGCATATGCATTACATGAGGAAGTTACATCGGTTATCCCCTCGCTCCGAGTACACTACAGGCCCATCCATTCCTTGACTTCTTCCCAGTCCATGACTGGGCAGCGGAAATGCTTTACCATCTCCAGCTGACTCATGTCAGTGGTCCAGGTCCGCATAGCCACCACCGCAGACTTGAACACGCGCTTCTCGTTAGCGCGTACAGCCTCAATCTCCCGGTCTGAGAAGGGGCTGTCCTTGAGAAAGATGAGCACGCTTTCACGCACAATCATCTCCTCATTGAAGTACCCGTTCTCGTCATTAGATTCGAGGTACTTAGTCTCCGCCATCATGCAATGCTGCATAACCTGCTCCTTTCGAGCATAGAAAAACGTCGGTGTTTAACGTGGTTATCCGACTACCACGTGGACTACTAGAGAGAGAACTCGCCCACCATCTTACCCTTCTTGTAGAGGACAAACTTATCCTCTACAGCCATCCACTCTTCTTCAGTGGGGCGGAGCTTCTCTTTGCGCTCGTACGCAGCGGCAACGACCTCTTCCTCCGTGTCACCCGAGAAAGTCCAGTCTGCTGCGGAACCGGAGTTGAAAGTCTCCCAGATGTGCTCGACCTTCCAGGACTTTTCTTCTACCAGATCCCCCAGATCGACCTTGACAGGGCAGACAATTGGCTCGCCCAGGACATACATCTGGATTTCGTGCTCGGCCACCGTGATCTTCTGACACTCAGTGCATTCGCACTCAATGTCGTAATCGTGTCCACTGTTGTCAACGTATGTTGCCACAGTTTCCAAAGCGTAGAGAGCCCGGGCGCATTCGAGACATTTGTTGATCACTAAGCCGTGCATACATACCTTACTCATACCATGCTCCTTTCAAGAGCTAAATTAATACATGAGGAAGTTATCCTGGTTATCCCCTCACTCCAGGCGGACTACTTCGCTACTGGCCAGATCCTAGTCCAGTAGCTGATGTACTTGCGGTATTTCTTACCGCGAATGATGAGCCGAATCATTCCTCCTCCTTTCTATTCCCGTCAATCTCTTGACCGTCAACTAGAACTCCAGTCCACGGAGGTAGTGCACGCCCACCGAGACTAGCGTATAGTCGAGACAAGCGCCGCATGCTTGCCTTCCAGCTCTTACACTGGAAGGTATAGGTGTCGAAGTTACCGTCGTCTACCCGCGGATACGCTCGCACGTAGATAACGCACGGATACTTCTCACCCAGGTACTCCGCATGTGTTTCCACACGCAGCGTCTCTTTGGCCAATTTCTCAGCAGCGCTGTGCCGGATCTCCAGCAACTGAATTGTGTGCATGTTAGCCCTTCTTAATCTCTGCCAAGCGGATCACCTGGTAACCGAGCTTTGTCATCAGCTGCTCGAGCTTGATGACAGCTTCCGCATACCGATGCGGGAACAGAATGATATGGCCGTAGTCCATGATGAAATCTACCGAGTATAACTCCCGGTAGATCTCACGCGCCAACTTCTCCTCTGCAACTCCCATTACCGACCACCTTTCATCATCACTGCGATTAACACAAACGCCGCTACCGTCACCACAAGAATATCGTACATCGATATTCCTTTCTACTCGGTGTTTAACGAGCTTTGCCGAGAGCTCTAGTACACTACAGAAGTTCGCGCAGGTTTAATATCCTGCCGGTGGCGACTCCCTCCGCAATCTCAAGTCTGAGGTAAATTGTTCGCTCGTAACCAACGTAGTCCGGTCTACTTTTTATTAGCCGGACATCAACTTCCTTTTCCCAAGGATACCTATCCTCTCCCGGTATTCCTTGGATTTCGGTCTTCTTCCTTCCTACGTAATCCTCCATCCGAAACTTGCCGAATTCAAGCCGGCCCTCGATCGTTCTTTGCACAGCCTTTTCGAGCGCACGGGCGAACTCGAGGCCTGCTTCCATGGCCTCGATCTGCGTTCCAGTGAACGACTTTTGTCTCGTCCAGTTGGACCACCACGTTTCGCCCTCGTCGGCCAGCAGACATCCGAAACTGATGTCCCATTGGCTTCCGTTTGAGCTACTAACCTCAAGGTCCATCTTGATGGTTTGCCCGATCACGGGGACTTCGACAGTTGTCAAGGCCGTGATTACCCATTCCTTACTCATGACATGCTCCTTTCGAGAGCTAGTATATACACAGAATTATGTATATACAATGGTCAACAAGTTTTTAACGTGGTTATCCGTTGACTCCGCGGGAGATTACTCAGTTACGAGTAGATCTCCAAGAACCCTGGCCGCCAGTCCGACGTGCTGGGCCGAAGCCCAGTACCCGAACTCGTGCTGGTCCAAGACCAGCTTGATGTCTGAGATGTCGGTGAACGTCTCAGACACCGTGGCCTGGCCGGGGCGGGTGATCAGGAGCTCGTACTCTTGCCCATCGCTGAGCAAGGTGTACGTGTGCTGGCCGGCGGTCGTGACGGAGATCTTCCGCCACGTGGTCCGTTCGACACGGACCGAGACCCGAGGGCGCTTGCCCTCACTCCCCTTGCGGGGAGTAGCCCGCTCGTCCGTCACCAGTGCGGCCGAAGCCACATTCTGACGGGCAACCGCCTGTTGCCGTGAGGGCTTGATGCCCTCCCAGGCTTCCACCAGGAACTGGAGTTCCTCGGTGGCGATCGAACGGACGGTTGCGGACGTGGTGTTGTACTTCTTACCCATGGTAAGGCGTACCTTTCTAGCTGCAATGGCAGCTATAGCTCAGATGCTTTGCACCTGAGAATGCAGTGCTATGCTGGAGTTGCATTACTTCTCCAATGGTAAGCAAGTTTTTAACGTGGTGATCCGCTTACTCCACGGTGGACTACTCTAAGCCCATGTCTTTCAGTACATTTACGTTGTAGTAGAAGTCGATTTGGCCGACTTCAGCAGCCATGTGGTCGCTACCACCGAAACCGTGGACAGTGGGTGCTCCCACTGTCTCGGTGAACAGGATGTAGTTTCCCTGACTCCCCCTGAGCAACGTGTACTTGGCCCAGCAGTAGGCGACCACGCCGACAATTCTCCATTCTTGCGAGATGTCGATTGACATCTTGTGTGGGGTGTACGGGCTGATGCTGGTGTTGATGATAATACGCATGGTATAACTCCTTTAAGGCTTCACGATCTTTTAATGACCGAGTACTGTATCCCTTATGGGTCGCAGGTGTACTACTTCTGCAATGGTGGGCAAGTTGACCGGTTGCCGCCCACTCCGGAAAGACTACTTACTTGGACATGTTATCCCGGAAAGACCATCCCGGGATGTTATAGACGGACTTACGCAAAGACATTACAGACGCAGTAATGTCTTTGCCCTGCTTCTCCATCTTTATAATGGTAAGCATCTCGTAGACCGTGTACAACATCCCAGTAATTGCAATGAACGCTGCATACCCGATTGCAGCGTATGCCATCCAGAGTCCGGTGACAATGTCGATAGAAGGCAACTCACCACTTATGGCCAAGCCGATCAAAGTGATCAAGCTTACGCCGAAGATTGCCGCAACCTTCAAGTTACGGATGAAGTAAATGACCAGATGAGATACAGCGAACACCAGCATACCGACAATCATGTTAACAGACTTCATGGTAGTTTTGTCCTTTCAGAACATACAATAAACACGCATACTAGACATACCGACATCTCACATCCATTACTGCAGGTGAGCGTTGCAGGTGAACAAGACTAGACTAACCGCATGATCAACTGCAAAGCGCCTTCACGCTCTGCATCCATAAGTTCCTTGTAGTTCGCAGGAACCTGATAGATGGTCATGTAGGGCAACGGGACCTGTACGATAGGCTCGTTGCGGTCCTCCAAGTCCACAACGACACACACACTGGCCGGACGAGGAAAGCTGTGCTCGCACTCGACGTCACACGACGTCCAGCGGCCCATGTCACACACCAAACACAGCTTCGTATCGCCGTGGTTGTTTGTCTCGCAGTGGGCGCATACCCACACTGCGAAGTCGTTGGCGGCCGTTGAGCAGATCATAAGCATGTTTTCCATGATGGTTTGTCCTTTCTTGGACGGTTGCGGGCCAGGTCATAACCTACTTGGCTATGTAACCTATCAGACATTCGGACACTCTCACATCCTAAGCAGGTGAGCGTTGCTAGTTGACATCCTAGTTATTGTAGACGCGGACAACCTGATCGCCTGCGTGCACATAGTCGACGTTGCCCAGGTTGAAATGGGCCTTGCTGCGGACCAGGAATTCAACGTTTGTGAACTTGTCGTTGCCAATTGCAACGTTCGAGAACACAACCGTCTTGTTGTCACTCTGGCGAGTGATCGTCCAGATGATCAGATTACCACTGATCTTGCCGTAACCCGCCTTGATTGCCGTTGCGTTTTCGACCGTGTAGGCCGAGACGACGTGACCGTTGGCTTCGACTGTGAACTCTTCGACCTTGGTAATAACTGGCGCAACCGACGTGTCGACCAGTGTCCAGTCTTTTACAGACTTTACGACCGAAGCAATACTCTGACCCTGAGCGAACACGTTGACTTCGATCTTGTGGGACTTGACGGTGAACACGGCGTTGCTAACTGACACACGGGCGAGTTCGTTGACGACGATCAGAGCGATGACTACTACGACTGCGATGATGACTGCGAACATTGGTTTTGTCCTTTCAAAGACGGTTGCGGGCCAGGTCATAACCTACTTGGTTATGTAACCTATAAGACATTCAGACTTACCGACATCTCACATCCTAAGCAGGTGAGCGTTGCAAGGTTGACTAGAAGCGGATGAGGTTGCGCTGATCGACAGCCTTGTTGAAAGCAGCTTTGCGTGTTTGCAAGACAACTTCAATCTCGTCTGCAGACCATTCAAAACCTTGAGCATCGAAGAAGCTACCGTCTTCGATTGCCCAGTTGTGACGCTTGTTCCAACGAGTCAAAGCCTTGTAAGCGACCTTGACGTTGCGGATTGCGACCAACTGACGAACGAGGTAGATGAACAAGCGAATGATGATAATGACTGCCAACAGTTCCAAACCAACCAAGACGTCGACGATTGAGATACTGAACATGGTGTTTGTCCTTTCTAAAAGACAATAGGTTACTACTACTTACACAAGCAGTAGTTGGTAGGTAGGTAAAAACCCTATAATACCTACACCTTCCATACCTTTGTCATACTCATAAATTTCAAAACATAACGAGCCGTTTTACAAGTGAACATAATAAAAGCCTTATTATACATTACACGCTAAAGTACAATAACACTCGCCAGCAGACCCCAGAATGCCAGCAAGTGCCAGCGTTCGCCAGCAGACGCCAAAAAAAAATAAAAAAAATCCCCCTCACGCGTTCTGCCGTAACGTGAGGGGTTCCCCAGGAAGTGCCGTCTGGGATGTCAGCACATGCTTATTAGCACATGCGTATAGTACTACAACTCAAAACAAAATGCAAGCCCCTACGTGCTTAGATCGAATAATCGAACAATACTGGCACGTTCTCTTGGTACATTAGAAATGCTCGAAACGTCAAAACACCAATAGTCATCTCAGCTTTGTGCATATGCTCAAGCTCTCGTGCCTTCTTTTGATAAAACCAATCATGGTACTCGCCGATAACCGTCTCAGAGAAATGCTCTATGTCTAACGTATCCGTTTTCGAATAGATCACCACATGTGTAATCGTCTGAGGTTGTGGTTTTGTTCGCATGTACTCAAATTTCGAGTATTTCAATGCTCTGCCTCGTTCTCGTTTTGCTGCTGTACCAACTCAAGTACAAGTAGTTTCGCATGTACCGTAGCAAGCCGACTCTGCAACTCACGGTACTCCTGCTTCAGATTATCAGGTTGAAAATCCCACAGTATGTGACCATCAAAGCCGGCATTGCCGTGCATTGCTTGATACACGCTGTTTAGTTTCCTGTCTAGTGCCCTGTACTGTGCTACCAACTCATCGAATTCGCTCATCACAGCTCCTTTATACACTCATCGGGGATGCGAGGCCGTTCGCGGTGCACCCACCACTCAGCGCCGTCATACTCGTGGCGGTCCGACCAACTGCCGTCGTCGTACCAGATCACACCGTCCAGGTACTGCAATCCATATCCGCTGTGATAGAGGAATTCCAGCTTGCTGAGAAACTCCTCGTACTCAGTTTGCCCCTCGACACCGGGGAGGTAGAGGCCAAACTTGAGGTAGATTTTCTCCTGCAACTCGATGTGGTCGCTTTCTATACCGTAGTCAGTCGGTGCCATGCGGGCGGCGACGACGATGCGGTTGCCAACGTGCTCCAAGAATTCTGTTCGTGCGTTCGTGTTCATACTTTCTCCTTCTTGTTCTCTATTTCGACAATAGCCGATAAAGCATTGTTTATCGCATCGCTAACACTGACAAACTTCGACCACCCAGTGGGCCAATTATCTGAATGTTCGCCAACGATGTGATAGACATCCTTATCGTTGTCTTTGTTGATAATTTCTACGCACCAGTACAGTTCCAATGCTCCATACCCATGTAGCACAATCTTGTATTTCCCTACCCGCATCCAGAGATGTCTTTTGCTTGCCAGCAATCGACGCGTTGTAAGGTTCTGCTGATCGTAAGTCACCTTCATTGTCGCTCCGCTTTTTCCTTCATCACCCGCATTCGGTATTCGGTGTAAGTTTCTTGCAAAAAAGGTTGCCAGATGTATTTGCGTTTCCCGTAATCGTAGTTGAGGTGCCAGCCTCTTGTTTGTAATTCCCGTTCGATTGCAGAACGCTCCATACAGATATCATGCTCCCGTTTCATCATTTTTTCCTGCAGTTTTAACAGCTCTGAAACGCTGCGCTCTTGTAGTGGTTTCATCGTCACACCTTGCTTAATCGGCTCTGTAGAAGTAATACGGACTGTTGCCATAGGTGCGGTCAATATCTTCACTCGACATCTGCTCGCTGTAGACGTGGAGCCGAGGCTTGTCGTTCTTATCGTACGGTACGATGAAGTCAGGGTTGTGCCAGCGCAACAGGTTGTTCGGATGAATGCAAAAGTTACCATCGTCCAGCTTGATAAACTGATAGCACTTACTATCTTGGTGATTGGCATAGCCGAGAGGCGTCTCGTTGAGATCGCCGTCATAGTCGTCAATCGTGAACTGGTATATACCACTTCGCCAAAGATCGTCCCGGCGGTGCACATCGACACGACGATTCTGTAAGAATGCAAACACCGTCACGGCGATGTGGTTTGACTGGCAATCCCATGTCTGCAGCAACGATAGCCGCGTCTGCTCGACGTCCGACAGTTTATCAAATTCCAAGTCGTGCACAAACGCGGAAATTGGCATGTTCCAGAAGATCGCCCCAATCGATGATAGGAAGTGGAAGTGCATCGGGCGGTTAAGCCACGACTTTACCCCAAAGATGTACCCACTGAGGTGCTCCGTATGCCCCGTGTATTCCTTACGGATATAAGCGTCTACGTAAGGTAAGTTCGCGTTTAATGTGGCCATTCTATAATTCCTTTATTGCTTGCGGATCGCGCTTGTAGACCTTCAGTGCCTTGAACAGCAAGAGGTCAACATCCTCAAAACTGATCAGGCCAAAATACACCTTCTCAGCCCGGCGAATGCTATGTATGTAAATCTGAAGGAGTGTACCCACGTGCACAGTTGCATAATTGTACAGTGGGTACACCAAGGTAGACATGTACACCGGCTTCGACATCACAATCGTCGTCGAACGCGGATTCTGGACCGCATGCTGCACCCGTTCAAACAGTTCAACTGATTCCGCTACCTTGTTTACATACATAGCTATTCTCCTTAGTACTCTATCTGAAAGATCTTACGCAACGACTGCTCAATCTGATTCACACTCGGCGAACGCAACGCGTGCACCGGAATGTTCTTCTGTCGCGCCCCGCGAAGCCGGGTCGAGCCTTGACGATAATAGCTCTTCAGCGTAAAGATCATCGTGGCTTCCTCGATGTCGTGCACAATGACGGCAGGCACGTTCACCGTCTGAATCGCCTTCTCCAACTTGTTCCGGTTCAAGCCAAACGCATAGATGCGCTGCGTCACCGGTAAGGTCTTGATCTTGGGAAAGCTCGTGACCTCGTCTCCCCGCTGACGCTGACCCTTCGCGGTAGGCGCATTGTTGTGTGCCCGACGAACGCTTTGAGCGGATTGCCCAGCAAGGCCCTCTGCTGCCTCTGAGACGACGTGTTCTACCGTAATGGTACCATCGATACCCCTCGTGCGTTTCTCGCCCTCTGGAGCCTCCCCTGAGAGCAAAGAATCGACGGCCTCACCCACGTTGGCGTAGACAAGCACTTCATCCCAGCTACGGATCTCGACAAGAACATCGAACGTCGGCGGCTGCTTACGCTCGAGGACGGTCTTCTGCGTGCCCCGGCGACGCGCCTCGTCGTCACCCAGTGTAACGGTTTGAATGCCACCCACCAGATCGGACAGTGTCGGGTTGACCATAAGGTTCTCTAACAGCTGACCGTGTGCGGTGCCGATGAGTTGGACACCTCGTTCGGCAATCGTGCGTGACGCTTGTGCCTCGAGTTCGGTGCCAATCTCGTCGATGACGATGACTTCTGGCATGTGGTTCTCCACAGCCTCGATCATGACGGCATGCTGTTCGCTTGGGCGTTGCACCTGCATGCGACGAGCGCGGCCGATGCCGTTGTGAGCGATGTCTCCATCACCGGCGATTTCGTTTGACGTGTCGACAATAATGACACGTTTCTTCATCTCGTCAGCCAGGACACGGGCAATCTCGCGAAGCATGGTGGTCTTACCAACACCCGGGCGGCCAAGGATTAGCACGCTCTTGCCGGATGCCACCAGGTCCTCGATCAGGGAGATGGTATCGGTGACGGCCCGACCGAAGCGGCAGGTGAGGCCCACAATCTTGCCTGAGCGGCTGCGGATAGCTGAAATGCGGTGAAGCATGCGAGGCAAGCCTGCACGATTGTCTTCACCAAACTTCAGCATCTTAATCGACTCCTCAAGATCCCAATCGGTAACTTCTTGGTCACCTAAAAGGATTGTCGCGTTTCGGTAGCGAGCCTCGGGAACGCGGCCCAAGTCCAGAACAACCTCAAACAGATCGTCAATCCGATGATCCGCTGTGTGAAGTTGATAGACAACCCATCGTGGCATAATGCCTAAAAATGCTGGAATATCTTCATTACTCATCAGTTGGCTCTCCGCGTTCGGAGAGTGTGAGCATGTACCATACGCTGAAAACGACGATGGCTATAAAAATGCCACTCATAGTTAGTCCAAAAAGATGTTCCATAGAAAGACTCCTAAACTTCGTAAAAATTTTAGTCGGCCACTTTGTGGCTTTCTGTATTGTACCATATCTACTCGAATTCATCATCCAGTCCTTGAGTACAAAGTTTCTTATAGAAGTTTACGCACGCGCGCGCGGAAGCAAGATCCTTAGTGTCTGTACGACTTATCAAAAGATTGTAGTCATCGGCACGAGTCACAGTTAACTCAATTGTGTAGGAATCTTCCCTGTCATAATGCGGAAAGAAAACGTTTTGAATTTCCCCGTCGTGATGCCAAAACACGAGCTCAATCCCACGAGGGATCAATCCGTACATGAGTTTGTATCGCTCCAGCTGCGTCGATCCGAAGAGAAGCGGCGAGTCAATAGGACTCACTTGTACCCATTCCAACGTAAATTCATCCACGATGTTCAAGTTCCTTTTCTGGTGTCCAACGATACCAAATCACAGCTTCTTGATCGTACGATTCTCCCTCGTAGGGAGTAGTAATTGGTTCCTTATGCTCGCACATACCAATTCGATGCAGAGCTTGAGCGTTGTTCTCGCACTCAGGCAAAACCATTCCATCAATACTCGAACGATTC